>Ga0193750_1000176_pt1 | contig 18731 bp, 9 predicted proteins | sample L1c1metaG_FD_160569 | JGI IMG/M metagenome (GOLD analysis project Ga0193750, IMG submission 160569) | Soil microbial communities from a riparian zone of the East river system, Colorado, United States - L1c1 | ecosystem: Environmental > Terrestrial > Soil > Riparian zone | place: USA: East River... | reverse complement strand
TTGGGGTTGACCGTGACGGTGAGGTTGTATGAACCCCCAGCTGGGACCGAGAAGCTCGGGACGACCGAGATCTGGCTATCAGCACTCGAGATGGTGCCGGCGCCGTAGACGCTGGACACAGTGCCGCCGAAGGTGCTTGGCGTGAACTTCGACTCGCTAACGGTGAACGTCTGCGCGTTCCCGGTCGGATTAGAGACAGTCACGACCACGGAAGTTGGGGAGCCCGCGGGCACCTTGCCGAAACTTGCCGAAACAGGGCTTAACCAAGTCGTTCCATTCGCCGCAACGGAGAGGTTCTCGCGCCCGGCGCCTTGCGCTGTGGGACCGACGTCATGGATGCCGGTCTGGGCGTCTTTTACAACCAGATCTGCTCGGTTGACGAGAGACGACTTGATTCGCGCAGGCGACCAGTCGTTGTGAAGATCCCGCAGCACCGCTGCTGAGCCGGCAATGTGCGGCGTCGACATGGAGGTGCCGCTGAAGAAGGCCCAGCCGGAACCGTCGCCCGGGCAGGTGTCGGATTTGCCGACGCATGTGATCGAGCTGAGGACGTTGACGCCGACCGAGGTAAGGTCAGGTTTGACGGCCAGGTCGACGTTCGTTGGACCCTGGCTGCTGAAGCCGGCAAGAATGTCCTTGTTGGCAGTAATGAACTCTTGGAACGTAGCTCCCGCCGACGCTGTCGTCGCTCCGGACACCCGCAACGCGGCTCCTTCGTTCAGGCCGATCATGACCGCCGGGATATCGTCGTCAAAGCCGGCGGTCCGGGCCATGGCGATGGGATCTCCGGCGACATTGTTAACGATGAGCACGGCTATGGCGCCGGCCTGTTTGGCGTTTGCAACTTTCTGGCTGAACGAGCAGGTCCCGCGATTGATGATTGCGAGATCGCCAGATGCTCCGGCTGGGACGCTAGTGCATCCGTTGGAAGCGGTATCGAACAAGTTGAAAGGAGAAGCGCCTGGCAAAGCGTCGAAGTCACCCACCGCGGCACCTACGGTCGTGCCGCCACCCGCGGGGTATGTGAAGGGCTGGCCAACGAAGTGCTGGTTTGTGCTCGCGCCAACCGTGATCACATTGCGAGCGCGTCCGGGCGACTCAACTGTTCCGCCCCCTGGGCCGCTGTTGCCCGCAGCCACTGCAACGCTAACACCTGCTTCGACTGCGTTGTCGAGACCGATCGCCAAGAGGTCGTTGTTACCATGATATCCGCCGCCGAGCGACAGGTTGAGGACGTCCATCCCATCGGCAATTGCGGCGTCGACCGCGTTGAGGATGTCTTCGCTGCGAGCGTTCGTAACGTCGCCGGGGAAGACATTGTAGTTACCCAGAAAAGCCCCCGGCGCTATCCCAGACATGTCGTTGATGCTGACGCCGTTCACCACTGCGGTCTTGCCGGTGACTCCGGCGGCGATCCCGGCCGTGTGGGTGCCGTGGTCCTGGACCGCTGTCGCGTCGAATCCATTCTGGTTCAGATTGTTGTTGAAGACCTTGGCAACGATGACCTTGGGGGAGACGTGGTTGCAGTTGTGGTTCGCGGTATGGGTCGAACTATCGGCGGCATCGCACTTGGGGAAGCCAGACGGATAGGTAAAGCCTGACGGATCGAAGAACGGGTGGCTCTCGTCGATGCCTGTGTCGATGTCGCCGATCTTGATGCCAGCTCCCGCACTCGACCTGCCGCCAGCGGCATTCCAGGCACCGCCAGCATTGATGATCTTATGGCTCTCGCTCAGATCAGGATGGTAAAGCGCGTTGTACTGGACACTCTGGACCATCGGAGCGCTTTTGATTGTATCCAGCGATGTCCCGTTCAGTTGGACCGCGACCGCGTTGAGCGAAATATCGTACTGACTTGTTACTTTCGCCTTGGGCGCGTAGGTATGGAGCCACTGTTTGAAATCGTTGCGCCGCGCAGAGAGCTGGGCGCGATATGACTTCACCGTAGTGCTGTTGAAGTCAATTTTCTTGCCCGGAGCTGGCTTGGTGCTGGAGTCTTTGCTTAGCGGATCCCCCTTGAGCTGAACGATCACGCTGCTTGTGTCGACCGCAGGGCCCTTGTGAAAGTTGTCAGTCGTAGCGTTAGGTGCGCTGCTTTTTGGGCTGCCACCGCCGGTGGCCGCGATAGAGAACATCGCCGCGCCGAGGATGAGAAGGGCGGCGGCGATTGCGGTCCGCGCGTATGAACTAATCGAGTTTGTGAGCCTGGAATGGGATTTCATTTAGTTTTGAGTTTAGTTTTGGGTTGGATTTGGGGTTTTGAAAATTGATTTTCAGAAGAAGTCCGCACATTTTACGAATCGAAAGGATATCAAGTAATTTCTCGTGATTTTCGGAAGAACTTATTGTCTTTAAGCCTCAAGATGGAAGAGGCGGTGGACACAAGCGATCCGGACATTCCTGCGCACTTAAGGTAATTGATTGGCGATAACTTTTTGTAAATTCTGTATGGAAAAGCATCCGCTATAATTAGGAGCCAAGATTGCCCCTTATTATAGGGTTAGGTCAAGGCTTTTTTAGGCATTCCCTGGAGTTAACTTGCAAAAGAGGCCCCAACAGCGAAATCCGCGTCAGACTTGCTTCGCAGCGAAACTCCGAGAGGGCGAATGTAATCGAATCGGAGCAGAACAAATTTGTCGATGCCGCGCTACCGGATACCGAGATCGATATCCATATCGATCCGGACAGTCCGATTCGAGACCACCGTAAACGGCTCCGGTTTTGCGCGGACACCGCCCGGTCTGCGTCCTTCCACGTCGAGGACATAATCGCCTGGTGGGAGCGAGACCCGGTAATTGCCCTCCCGATCTGTAGTCACCCGAGCCACTTCTTTTTGCCCGTGTTTGTTCAAAATGATCAACGGATGTTCAGCATAATTTTCCGCGCTGAACTTTGCTGGGCTTCCGCCGGCCAGCTCAACCTGTTTTGGCGAAATGATCTTTAAGTGTCCTTCAAGCAAACCTGGCTTAGCGGTATCACCCGCTCGAATGTCGACCAACGCCAGGAAAGCACATCCAGCTATCATCAGACGCTTGAGAATCATAATGGTAGCCTTTCCCGCATTGCCGCCTCTAAAGATATAGGCGGGGTAGATTTTCGCTACCCCGCTCATGCAAGAGTTTAGCTTTTCTACGGCAGAGCCAAGGACCAGGCGCTGCGTCCGTGCGTCGTAGCGTACAAGATGCGCGCGCCCGGCACAATAGTCAGGGCAGGGACCTCAACCATTGGCAGGCCAGCGCCGGCGATTGTCCAGGTCGTAGCCCCGTTGGCCAGCCGCATGACGGTAAAGTCAGAACCAGCGTAGAGATCGCCGGTCACATCATCGCGCACGAGCGCAGTGATGGGGAAATCCGGCAGATCATAACTTATATCCGTCCACGCCGCCGCCGCGCCTGTCCCGTTCCAGTTTACGTCGAAGACGTGTCCCGGTGTAGCCGGCGTAGTAATGTTGTAACCATTGTAGGCTACCCAGGCATGGTGTGGGTTCGTTGGATCAATATAGATCGCGCTAATCGCCCGAGTAGGATCGTTCTTGTGCGGCGCTTTATCCAGGCGGTTCCATACGACCGACGCAGGGGCAGCGTTGGCGTTGTCGGAAACGAAGAGGCGGCCGGTACCCGTCGCCGCCCAGAGCGTGCCGGTATTTTGCGAAGTTCGCTGAAGCCAAGCGACCGCAGCACCAATGCGGTCCGTACCCCAATCCTTCGAAGTCAAATCGCTGTGACGACCGCCGATTGGCACAAAGTCACCGCAACCAGGTTTGCTGGCAGAAGTGGTAAACTCAGGACAATTCGCCTCCAGTGTATCTCGATCACCGCCCCAGTCTTGGGTTCTCCAGACGCTGAAGGAGCCCTGATAGATTGACCCTGCATTGGCAGCATGGGGGTCCGCAATAACAGGTGGATAGAAGTACGCAGCTTCCGGACTTGAAATGATCGGAGCCGAGATAATCACCCATTTTGACGGATCGCCATTACGGAAGTTGGCATCATTCGCCTGCCCAGTGAACGTATTAAACCGCAGGGATGAGTTGAGGGCGCTAAACCCTGACTGGCCGCCATCACCATAGACAATCTGTGGCCAAGTCGCGGATCCCTTGAATTCGAACGTGCCGTTATCTTGCGTACCACCCTGAACGTGGCTCGCATTATCCGGCGCGACGGAGAGGCTTTGAAACTGCAACGTCGAAAGACCGCTGTTCAGACTGAACAGTTGCGTTGGCACATCCGAGAGTAATGCCTGACAGAACGCCAGATTAGCGCCGGCAAGAGGCATGCCTGTGCTGGGATCGATACGAGAAGCGCACTGCGATGAAATACTGGTTAGGCTGCCGGTTGATCGAACCAGTCCGCCGTCAGAGCCCTCAAAGAACTGTAGGGGATTATTCGGATTAACGACCAGCCCGTGCTGGTCAGGATGGATTGAATTCCCTGCAACCGCCGTACTGTTGCAGCAACTTCCCGCCGCAGGTGCAGCCGTCGTCGCGTCCCGAGTTTGATCCGTCCAGTCAACGCCTGCATTCTGGGACAATAGAACACCGCGGGCGTTTGATACGCCATTTAACTCCCCGTAAACAAAGGAGCCTCCCAAATAGACGATACCAGGATGGCCCCTGGGCGTGAACACAACATTGTCATACCAGCATTGGCCGGTGCAGTAGTTGTCCACTTTTGCCCCGCCCAGCTGCGTAAATGTGGCCGCGCTATTGGCGTTGTTGCTTCGCCAGAACGAGGCTGTAGGTCCTCCACCAGGCGGATAGGTGCCGGCGCCGACGTACATCCGCGTCGCACCGCTCTGTAACGTTGTGACGTCAAATTCGTCACGCTCGAGAGCAGCTGCAATCGCAGTGGCCGAGGTGTCCTTTGGCGCAAAAATCTGCCCGAAGTTTGCGCCGTTGTCCGTGGAACGCCAGATGCCGCCCTGGAAGCTATTAACATAGATGATATCCGGATGGGTAGGATCATGCCTCACCGTCGTCGAGCCGCGCGTCGGTGCCGGCGACACAAAAATCTGGATGAACGTGTCTCCCGTCTGGCGATACAGGCCGCGGCTTATGAGTGGATGTGTTGTTGATCCACTCGACAATTCGCCGCTGGTCACGGAACTTACCCCACGAATGGCACTCGCGATCGGGACGAGCAAGTTGCCATTTTTATCGAAAGCCATCTGCCCAATCGCTCGCTGAAAGAAAATGTCGCTCCCAGTGACCAAATCCCAATGATTGCCGCCATTAGTAGATTTGTAGATGCCGACGCCGGCTTCGGAGTCATTGGAAGCGTTGGGCTCACCGGTTCCAGCGTAAATCGTGTTGCCCGTCGCATCGTTCGGATCGAGAAGTAGCGAGCCGATCGCGTTTGTGCCAAAACTGCCCGAAAGAAACGTCCAACCAGGTGTTCCGAGAGCATTATTAGTTCGCCAAACCCCGCCGCCGGCCGCCGCGACATATACGCGGCATTGAGTAGTGGTGCAGCTCGGCGCGATCGCGAGCGCGGTGATTCGACCGGAAGTGATGTACTGTGCGCCACTGAAGGTCAAAATAGCAGGAGCGACCGCCTTGGTCGGACCAATCAGGTGCCATTGAGCGGGCGCGCTAGGCGCGTCAACAGCAGCGCTGCTAGCTTGCATATGTTTGAACGCGGCTATCGCGTTCAGAGTTGCTTCCGATGGCACATCGGCTGCCGGATAAGCGCGCAGATAAAATTTTTCCAAAGCTGCCCCGTGCGGCCCTTTGTCTCGACTAATCCCAGGCCTGGTCACTTTGTTGCCGAACAATTCGTCGCCATCTTGCTTGAACTTTTCGAAAGATTGAGCGGGGCGATCCGAATCGGCTAACGGAGGAGGGCCAGACATTCTGACCGCGGTAAAGCCCAGTGCCGCGGCGGCGACAACGAGTGATCCCGCGATCGCGATTCGCAGGTATGACAGAATAGAATTTGAACCAGTAAGCCAGTGAGGAATTTTCATAGATTTCGTATTTAGGAGCCGCGTTGGTGCAGGGTAATCAGACTCGCCTGCCGCCTTCACACCGGTCAAGCTTTTTACTATTACGTTTTTGTAATGTTAGTCACCGGCACGGCTCACTAAATCCCGGTAAATATCGAAGACATTTGTGACCTTGCATGGAAGTTGCGCTACGCCGATGAAGAAGTTTGCCGTCTTCGCAGCTGAATAGGTCAATCTTCTTTTGCCTTTGTAGTTATTGTTCGCAGGTCGCGCTGCGTCGCGCGTTCTTCCAAGGCTTGTATCTGCAGCTTTCTTCTGTGATCAGCGTGATCTCAAAAATGTGTTTTCGGACTACTTCGTGGCAGCCTGTGATGGGGGATGGCCTTGGCCAGGCGGGCACAAAATGAAGTTGCCACGGTTGTCCGCCCGAAAGTCGTATGTTTGTCCAGGCGCCTTGATTATTATCCAGTAGCCGTTAACCAACGCCTGGGTGTACATATTCCCGGGTTGCGCGCAGCCCAGCGATCCATCATTCCAGAGCGCCGGCTCTGCACGCACGATCACAAGTTGCTCGCGGACGACATTGGCCAGTTCGACGGCCTTGTTCAGGATGGGTTCGAGAATCTGCTGCGGCACTTTAGCTTGCACGGGCGACGTTTCTCCTCTCGGCGTTGGCCAACCAGATAAGCCTTCGTCGTCTTGCACTGCCTCCTTGCGCTCCCTTTTCTGTTTTTCCGTTTCGTTCTTGTTCAATTTCTCGGTTGCTGCTTCTGAAGATGCTGGCGTTGACGTAGGCGTCTCTCTGATCGGTGAGGTCATGGGCACGATCCGGCGCGGTTGAAACTTTTGTGCTTGCGATTTCAAGGCATTACGCTTTTCCGGGGACGTGTTCGGAGAGGTGGAAGAAGCAGGCATCAGGGTCATTTCCGGAGCCTTTTCGCGCGCGTTCGGTTCGGTTTCGCGTTGCGTCAGCTCTCGTTGCTCTTGGGCTTTATCTTCCGCAGCCAAGCGCTCCTTTCGTTCCTTAGTTTGCTGCCTTTGGCATGCAACGCAAGCCACTAGCGCGATAAACATCAACAAAACATACAATTTGTTCATTGATGATTAGAGCGACTTTCCGTTGGACAATTCGAGGCAAACAAAAGAACGATCATCGCAAGCTTTCGTAATTATGGCTGTCGCAAGAGCCCTCTTCGACGTCGATCATGCCCAAGGATCGGTCAAACCAACGAAGCAAAGCGCCCGCGTCAACTGACGCGGGCGCTTCAAACAAACCAGTTACGTTAACTTAGTTTTGCGTAAACGTCACGACATCGGACCGCTGCCCGTCGGCGTTGTGCCGATGCACGAGCCAGACACCCAAAGAGCCATTGCTCGTGAAGTTTTTGGAGTCGTACTGCACTGGGATCGTCGTGCTCTGGAGATCGTTGTAATAAAACGGCTCGAAGCTCCCACCTGACAGCACAAACCCCGGATTAACGAGGTTGTAGCTCAGAAGCGGAGTTTGGTCTACCTGATTACCATTTCGATCAAACGTAACCACCACATAATGGAAGCTATTTACGCCGCCAGTAGCCAATACTGACGCCGGCACCGACACCAGAACGGCACTATTGTTGAAGCTGTTGGTGTCTTTCATACCCGGGTTCACCAGGTTGGTACTGAATGGGAGCTGAGTTGCGGTATTCGCATTCAAATCCACCAGAACCGGGAAATAGGCATTGCTATGTGCAGTGCCATTTGCCACGGAGCTCAAGAAGATGACGAAGTCAAAGTTACCGTTGCCGGTCGAATCGATGAATATTTCCTTGTCGGAACTATTGAACTCCGGAACCGCAGCGTCGCCGAATCCTTCGAGGCCGAATGTGATGACCGTATCGGCCTTGTTCTTTCGAACGCTGTAGTCGCTCGTCACGCCCACGTACCTAAGCTTATTTGCGTCGGTCGAAGGCCCTGTGCCTTTGAATTGCAACTCGAACGGCTTTACCAGACTGATAATATCGGTCGGGAACGATGACCCGGTACTCACCGGGGTTCCGGCAAGTGGCAGTGAGACAGTTCCACTGCTGCCGCTGGCGACTGTGACGTTGGCAGCCGTTGTGTGCATCGCTGAAACGGGCTTTGGTGCTGCGTAAAGCGCGACGCGCAGGCTTGTGCCTTTCTTAGGCGTCAATACCGCGTATCCACCCACTTCTGTCAGCCAGTCCCGATTGAAACCCGCAGGAAGTTGGCTGGCAACACCCGCTTCCTTGGCGTGTTTCAGCGCACTGCCTGTTGCAGTGAACGTAACTGGGATCGTCGCAGTAGTACCAGCGTTAACCCTGGCCGAATTTCCGCTCGGGAACGAGAAGCTTGCACCGGCGAGAGCTGGATTGCTTTGGATAGTTAGGTCGTAGGAGACGGGTACCCCACCCTTATTTTCGACGGTAATGTTCTTAGTCAGACTTCTCGTACTGTTGACCGGTGTCTCAACCACGCCGAACGAGACACCCATTTGATTCACATCGGTTCCGTTGAAGGCAACGACATTGGTATTGTTGGCATTTGTCAGGTCGATGCGACCAGCTCCAACTCGCCCCACGCCAGCGCCTCCGCCTGCGGTCGTAGCAATCAGATTATGCGTCGCTGTATTGCAGATCAACGCATTCAATTCCTGCACCGACCAGGTAGGATGGAGTTGTTTCAGTAACGCCATCGTGCCAGCTACGTGCGGAGTAGCAGAAGAAGTTCCATTGAAGTTCTCAACTCCGGTTCCGGTGTGATTCGTAGCCACCCCAACTACCTCGGCTGGCGCCGAAACGTCTGGCTTTAGCGCGCTATCAGGCAGACGCGGACCGCGCGAGCTGTAGGAAGGCATCGTGTCCGGAGCGGCGCCTCCATGTGTGATCACGGCGTTATCGTTTTTAATTGTAACGTTGACGGTGTTCGCCGGCACGCCCGTTGTGGCGTTAAAGCCTCCGGAAGCAGTGACAATCGTGTCGCGAGACGTTTTAGAGATCATAACATCCACACCGGGCGGCTGGCCAGCCGTACTCATCACGATCGGATCGGCGGTGGGATTATTGAAGTTGTCAACGATGACAGCGGTTGCGCCAGCAGCGAAACCTTTGGTTACTTTGTCGGTGAAAGTCGTCGCCCCACGATTAATCAGGACGATATTGCCGTTGACCTGAGCAGCGTTACTTAAAGCAGCCGCATTCGCGTCAGGAGGCACGGCGTAGACCACGTTGCCGGTAATCCCAGCAGCAGGAATGGCAGAACTCGCCGACCCCTTGATTGATGGGAATTTCGTGCCGGCAATGGCGGCTGGCGCGTTGCCGGTGACATTGGAATCGGAAATGAATCCGGACTGATCATTAAATGTCGCGGCGACACTGAGAGTGCCGGTCGCAGAAGCCGGACTGCTGTGGATATAGTAAGAGTCGCCCGCGTTACCTGCCGCGGAGCAGACGATGATTCCCGCCGCTGCCGCGTTCGCAGCAGCGACTGCATCCGGATCATCAGCAAAACCCTCGTCCGAGCCGAGGGACATATTGATGACATCCATGTGATTAGTGATCGCCCAATCGATCGCTTCAGTGACCACGTTGGTCGAACCGGCGCAACCAAAGACGCGCACCGGATAGAGAAGGGCTTTTGGCGCAAAGCCAGGAGAAATCTTTAGCGAGCTGATACTTGGATTAGTCGCATCGTAGGTGCCGGTATAGGTCGTGCCATCGTTGTTCTCGCCGAATCCGGCAATGAGACTGGCGGTCCCGGTACCGTGACCGTTGCAATCGAATGGATTACTGTCGGGAACCGGCACGCTGTTAGGGTCATTAGCGTTGTAAGCGTCACCGACGAGATCAGTGCCACCGGGAACTTTCGCTGTATCAACAAAAGCGTTCGGAAAAGGGCTGGTGTCGGTCACGCTGGCATAGGCCGCAGCCGTGGCGGGACCGCCAAAATTGGCATGAACATAGTCGAGTCCGGTGTCGATATCGGCCACTTTGATATTTTGGCCCAGAGTACCGCCTATACCGGTCGTCCAGGGTCCGCCATTGGGGGACGCCGTCCGTGCTCTCAAGAAATCGATATCGGAGAAAGTCGAGCTTAGATACTTCGGATGCATCGGGTGAATCGCCTTGATCCCCGGTAACTGCGAAATCGCCGTCAAATTCTTGGGGTTAACGATCATTGCGATGCCGTTGTATGCATGTTGGGTCCGGAATAGAACCTTTCCATTGACGTTACCGCCGGTCAGCGATGGCAGCAGTCCCTGCTGGATGTGATCGAGACGTTGGGCATGACTTTCTACTCGAGCGTTATCTGCTGCGCTGATCTCAACCTTCTTCGGATTCTTCAAAGTGGCTTGCGACGCCGGTGAGTTCGGATTTGCCAAAGCAGCGGTGAGTTCTGCCTCCGCTTGCGCCTGAGCCGCTTTCATTGCCTCGGCATATGGAACGGCTGCCGGAACGTCGCTCAATTCCACCATCACCTGGACGTTTTCTTTCATGCTTGGCGGCCGGTCGTCGGGTGCATTCACGTTGACAGGTTTTGCGCGAGCGACATCGGAGTCAGGGCTGGCCGGCTGGGCAAAGCCAGATCGAAGAACCAGCATCGCGAGGAAGAGCGCGGCGCCGAATAAGAACAAACGCAGAATAGTGGATTTTTTCATGTTACAGAGTTTCGACGGACGTACTGGAGTTTATGGAAGCTTTAGAAAAAAGCGAACCGAACCTGAATTTCTAGGTGATACTAGCTTCTGTGTCAATTATTTTAAGGGTCATTCGGGAAAATTTTTTGGCCGGCCTCAAACCGGCTAGTGGCGTTCTGGAATAATCCCCGGAAACCAAGGTAAAAAACGTGAATTCTTCGCCTCCAACGAAAGAATCGGCGCTAAGAAATGTTACGGGCCCGCAATTAAGCGCGATCGCGCTTAATTGATATAGCGGTGAATTTGGACCTGCAGGCTAGTAGCGAAGACAGGCGGTAGTCAGGTCGCCAATGCAGGCACATATGTCACTACCTTTGAACAGACGGAAGGCCGATTGTGCATTCTTCGGTGCGATCTCCAATTCACAAACCGGTCATGCCGCAACTGCGGCCGCGGCGCGTTTTCGAGCGGTCGCATCGAGAATGCGTTTGCGCATCCGCAACGATTTTGGCGTGGCTTCCACGTACTCGTCCGAATCAATATATTCGATCGCGCGCTCCAAACTCATCTTAAGGGGCGCTTCCAACTGAATGCCCTTGCCTTCGCCCTGACTGCGCATGTTGGTGAGATGTTTCGCCTTGCATGGATTCACCGGTAAATCTTCCGGCCGCGCGTTCTCGCCCACGATCATACCGGTATAAATTTCTTCCTGGGGGCCAATAAACAATTTTCCGCGCGCTTGAATGTTGTTGAGCGCATAGGCGGTGCTTGTCCCGGGCTCCATCGAAATCATCACCCCGCGGTTGCGCCCTTCGATTTCTCCTTTGAACGGGGCGTATTCGCGAAACAGATGGCTCATCAATCCTTCGCCGCGGGTCAGATTCACCAGGTCAGTTTCGAATCCGATCAATCCACGGGTCGGAATGACGGCTTCAATGGAAACGCGATTGGCGTGATGATCCATGGCTACGACTTCGCCTTTGCGTCCGGCGAGCGATTGCATCACATCCCCGACGTTGTCGTTCGGAATTTCGACATAAAGATTTTCAATTGGCTCAAGCAAATTGCCATCGGCGTCGCGGCGAAAAATCACTTCCGGGCGCGAGACCATCAGCTCGTAACCTTCACGCCGCATCTGTTCCACCAGGATCGCAATCTGCATTTCGCCACGAGCGTTGATTTCGAAAGCGCCGGCTGTTTCTGTTTCATTGACCTCTAACGAAACATTGGTGCGCGTCTCGCGCACGAGTCGCTCCTTGATATGGCGGGCGGTAACAAATTTTCCTTCCCGCCCGGCGAACGGCGAATCATTGACCAGAATTCGCATCCGGATCGTCGGCGGATCAATGTCCACAAATTGCAACGGCGCGCGTTCCTCGCGATCGGTCAGCATTTCGCCGATAAAAATTTCTTCAAAGCCGGTCAGCCCAATAATGTCACCTGCGCTGGCATGTTTGATTTCGACCCGCTCCAATCCGGAGTAGGTAAAAAGCGTCGTCACCGTCGCACGCTCGCGTTCGCCATTGCGGTGAATGCAAACGATCGAATCGCCCACGTTCACCCGCCCGCTTACGATTCGGCCCAGCGCAATTCGTCCGAGGTAATCGCTGTAATCAAGATTGGAAACGAGCATTTGAAAAAATGGGTCCGCTGAAATTGTTGGCGGCGGGACATGTTTCACGATCGCCTCGAAAAGCGGGGTCATGTCTTCATTGTTTTCGTGTAACTCGCGCAGGGCGAAACCGTTTTTCGCGCTGGCATAAACCACCGGGAAATCCAGTTGTTGATCGGTTGCCTTAAGCTCGACAAAAAGATCGAAGACCATGTCCAGCACCTTGTGCGGACGCGCATTCTCGCGGTCTACTTTGTTGATAACGACAATCGGCTTGGCTTTATTTTCCAGGGCTTTTCGCAGGACAAAACGCGTCTGCGCCTGGGGTCCATCGTGTGCATCGACAACGAGCAGGACGCCATCGACCATTTTCATGATGCGTTCGACTTCACCGCCAAAATCGGCGTGGCCCGGAGTATCCACAATGTTGATTCGATAACCGTTCCAGTGAAAGGCAGCATTCTTGGCCCGAATGGTGATACCTTTCTCCCGCTCCAGATCCATCGAATCCATCATCCGTTCCTCCACCTTTTGGTTGGCGCGAAAGGTGCCCGATTGGCGCAATAGTTGATCAACTAATGTCGTCTTGCCGTGGTCAACGTGTGCGATGATGGCAATGTTGCGAATCTTATCCATTCGATTTCCGAGCGCCCGGCTAACCAGACGTAAACAATTCGGGCCGGACCCTTCACCGAGTGTCCGGCCCGAAAATAATACTCCAGTTATTGCGCGATGGCGTTTACGAAATTAGCACCGTTGGGAACCCCGACGCCGGTCACATTGTCCCAGCCAGGCGCGACAGTAAGTGAGGAGTCAGTGCCGAAGGTGATGACGAACCAGCGCGTTGAGAATGGACTATTATATAAGGCGCTGTAATAGGTGGTGGTATTTTGCAGCGGCTGCGCGAGATCGTCGGCGGAGACAGGGTTACCGTCGATCACGCCAGTCGGATTAGTCGGCGAGCCCACTGGGACGATGTCAAGCACTGCGCCCACGGGTAAATCGTAAACCAATGCTGCCGCCTGTCCCAGGCCATGGCCCGCCTTTTGCGCTGCAATTGCCATTACGCCAGAGAACATTGGACATGCCAGGCTAGTGCCTCCGACCGTTCCAACTGATAATTGCCCGTCTATCGTTTGGATGATCTCCACCCCGGTAAAGGGATCCGCCAGCATGGAAATGTCGGGCACCAATCGTTTCGTACCAGGGAGTCCACTTTGGAATGCCGGCTTGGCGAAGGTAAGACTGGTGCCACCGCCAGCACCACTTTGGAAGCCGAGACCTTGGGCAGGATCATTGAGCGGAGGGACGACCGGTGGATTGTCGTCCGGCACCGTGCCTCCGCTTGGGCTGATGTCTGCGATACGCGTCAGATTCGTGCCCCAGCCCGTTTCAAATTTTCTAGTGTTGTTGTTATTCAGCGCCAGGCTGGTTCCACCAACGCCGGTAGCGTTCGGCGAACTGGCTGGATAGTCGACCGAGAGGAAGCCAACGCGAATGGTCTCATCGCCGAAATCGCCAGTGGAGAAGTTTACGTCAATGCCTTGAGCAGCGGCCATCTGAAGGATGCGCTCGACGCGGCCAAGTTGTGCTGGATTGCCCAAACCTTCGATGCTCCCCCAGCTATTTGAGATGGTGTTGCCCAAGTGATGAATGACAGCGTAATTAATCGCTTCGTCGAGTGATGCCCTGTCGGTCGCGAGTACCAGTGCAATCTTAGCGCCGGGAGCGACGACATGCGACCATTCGACATCCAGTGTCGTCTCGATCGCCCAGTTTCGTGGCGGCCCATGTGGGTTGTGGACGAGGCCCGGAGCCTTCACGATTTGCAAATTAATAGGGGACAGGTCGTAGAGCTGCGCGAAGAAGGCAGCATCCTGCGCAATCGTTGCCGAGCCGTAGGCATCGACGATTACTATTGTTTCGCCAGTTCCATTGAGCCCTGCCGCGTGCAAGGGCTTTAGCCCATAAGCAGTCTGCACTTCGTTAGGCGAATATCCCTGCGGTGGGAGGTGCCCCAGCGTGGTGTTGGTGATGTCAGATCCGTAACGATTGCCAGTATAGGTCGCCGTGTCGGTTGAATCAGTAAAAGTATGAGTCTGGGGCGGGCGAAAAGCGTGACCCTCGAAAAACAAACCGCCAGGAGTGACCTTATTAAGCGGAGTAAATGGAACGGGCTTCCCATCCCCCTCCTGAGGTCTGACAAAAGCTGGCTCGAAGCCAAAATCATCCAACCCTGTAATCGCCGCAATGCGAGCACCGGGGATATCATCAGTCGAGGGATTCCCTTTGTTGCCCCGATATGTTTTGCCGTTGAATTTATATTGATCGATTTGGACGTGGAACGCTTTCTCGATATCTCTGACGGTGCCTTGAACTTTGATGTACATGTTATTCTCGGCGACCGCCTGCACCGAGAGGTCGCGCGAGGTTAGGAACTTCTGAACTGAATCAACTTCCTTTGCCGTCGGTGCAAAGCTGGCGTTGAACTGATCCTGCGTGATCCACTTGTGATAATTAGCGGAGCCCTTTTGTTTTTGCTCTTTAACGAGTGTGTCCAACTTCCCTTCATTGTGAAGCTGCAACCAGACCGTGACATTGATTACCCTGTTCGGATCCAGCGGTCCCAGATCAGCGGCCTTCTTGATGAATCCAGGGGTATTATTGGCGACGGGGGCCGCGTGCGCGTGAAGCGCGGCAGACAACGCAATGGAGAAGAATAGGGTAAGGAACTTTTTCATATTTATGGAAAGTTAATAGCCTTGGGAGTCACAGAATGCAATCCATCTGGGCGAAATTCCTCATTAAAAAGAGGCCGAGGGCCGACTATGAACGACATTCCTACTAATGTCGTAAGATAATGTCGTACAAGGCTTAGTAACTTTGCCTTAAAAAGTCAGCAAACTCGATAATTCTCAGTCGTTCCGAGAGTCAGCGTACCTGATTAGCGTGGTGCGTAATGGCCGTGGATCCAGACTTGGTGATGGTGACGCCAACTCCGATGCCCTGGAATCCAAACCCAGTAAACGCGACCGACGTAATAGCCCGGCCCACGGACGTAATAAGGCCGGTCACCGACCTCGACGTTCACAATGACGGCATTTGCCATGGGTGCCATAGCTGCGAGCATTACCAGAAGTATTCGAATTTTCAATTTCATACCTGTATTTCTATATCGGATTCAGACGATCGCCGGACGCCTTTATTCGGAGTCAAAATGGAACGGGCCGGCGGAGCGTCGTCGGTGATTGTGTGATGAACGCTGAGTTCTAGAATAAGTGTTATCGATGTTTAAGATTGAGGCTCTTGATCATGTCGCTTTGGCCGTTCCTGACGTCGAACGTTCCGCCCAATGGTATGGTGATGTTCTCGGATTTAAACGAGAGCATGAAGGAATGTGGAATGGAGTCCCGATCTTTGTAGGGAATGGCGCTGCCGCCATCGCACTATTTCCGGCGCGCGACAAGACAGGATTGCTATCCCACGATCGTGCTGCAGTGCGAACACTTCACTTTGCTTTTCGCGCTGATCGCGAAAATTTTCTACGTGCGCAGGATGAATTGAAAAAACGGGCGATTCCGTTCGATTTTCAGGATCACGAAATTTCGCACTCGATCTATTTTCGCGACCCCGACGGTCACAATATCGAGATCACAACTTATCAGCTGTAGTGCGTCTCTGCCGGAGTCTCACGGACTGGCTAAGCGTTTGCTTCCGCCAACGCCGGCTGCGCGGCCGGCTCCACCCACTTGCCGTGCTCGCGAATCAAATCCTTTAGTCGATCTACTGCTTCGGCTTCAGGAATATTAAATTTTACCGCCTGTTTCCCAACGTAAAGATTTACCTTGCCCGGCGCGCCTCCGACATAACCGAAGTCTGCGTCCGCCATTTCGCCCGGCCCGTTTACGATGCAGCCCATGATCGCGATTTTGACTCCTTTTAAGTGCACTGTGGCGGCTTTGATTCGAGCCGTTGTCGTTTGCAGATTAAACAAGGTGCGGCCACAGCTGGGGCAGGCGACATAGTCGGTCTTGAAAATGCGCGTACCAGCCGCCTGCAAAATGTTGTAACTTAGACGCAGCGATTGTCCGGGCGCTTCTTCGCCGTGCGCCAGAATCGCATCTCCAATTCCATCGCAAAGGAGAGAACCAATGTTAGTGGAGGCAATCAGGAGGGTGTGAAGAAATGACGAATGACGAATGGTCCGAGCCGGACTGGCGTTGAATGACGAAGGAATGACGAAGTCCGAACTACTTTTCGTCATTTGAGCATTCGAATTTGTTTCGTCATTCGTCATTCGTGCTTCGTCATTTGCGGCGGAGTGGTTCAGTACATCTTTGAGCAAGATCGGATGCCGCGATTGTAACTTCGCCGCCAGCAACCGAAACGCCGCGATCATCGGCAGATCGATCCCATCTTTGACGGTGACAAGTTGCGTCTCTGCCAAATCGTTCACGTGCGCAACGGCTTCGTCATCGCGCGGATCAAGTTCTTTGACGTCGGCGTTTTCAAAAACGATCTCCGGCTTGTAATCGCCCATCTTGTCAATCTTGTGCGCGATTTTTTCATGGTGCTCCCTGCGAATGACAACGCGCACGAGTTCGTCGCTGCCGACTTGCACGCCGTCGCGCTCCAGCCTCTTCGTCGTGCGCCGCTGATAGGAGAACGGATCGAAGGAAATTTCTGACCTGTGATCGCTGACGTCTGATCTCTGCGAATTTGCGGGCGACACGCCCGCCGCTACAGCATCGACCAGCGCTATCGCTACTGGGATCTCATGAACGCTGTCTTCCGTTAACGAGACGCGGATGGTGTCGCCAATCCCATCCGCCAGGAGCGAGCCAATTCCGATCGCACTCTTGATCCGCGCGTCTTCGCCTTCGCCGGCTTCGGTCACGCCGAGATGAATCGGATAATTCCAATCTGCTCCTTCTTCACTTAATCGCGCGACCAGCAAACGATAGGCCGCGATCATTACTTTTGGGTTGCTCGACTTCATCGAGAAGATGAATGCGTGATAGTCGAGATCGCGTGCAATTCGGGCAAATTCCAGCGCGCTCTCCACCATCCCCAGCGGCGTGTCGCCGTAACGATTCATGATTCGATCGGAAAGCGAACCATGGTTCGTTCCGATCCGCATCGCGATCCCGCGCGCTTGGCAAAGTTCCACCAACGGCGCAAAACGCTGCCGAATTCTCGTTAGTTCCGCCGCATACTGCTCATCGCTATATTCGATAATCTTGAACTTCTTCGAGTCGGCGTAATTACCCGGGTTGATTCGCACCTTATCGACCCACTTGGCCGCCTCCATTGCGGCTTCCGGCTTGAAGTGAATGTCGGCCACGATCGGCACATCGCACCCGCGTTCGCGCAGCCCCCGGACAATATGTTGCAAGTTGGCTGCGTCTTTCACTGTCGGCGCCGTGATGCGCACGATCTCGCAGCCTACTTCCGCCAACTCAATCGTCTGCGCGATGGAAGCCTCCGTGTCCATCGTGTCGCAGGTAATCATCGATTGGACGCGAATTGGATTGTGGCCGCCCACACCAACGTTCCCAACGCGTACCTCGCGCGACACACGCCGATGATAGGAAAACGGATCCGCGCAGTAGTTCATTGTTTCGGCTCGACCTGGACCGCCGTTCCGTAACAAAGGACCTCGGTCACGCCTTGCATGATCTCGGTTGCGTCGTAGCGCAAGCCGATGATGGCGTTCGCGCCCAGCTGCTGCGCATGCTGCAGACAAAGCTCGAGCGCGTGCTGGCGTGTTTTCTCGCAGAGCTCGGTGAGAATGGTGATGTTACCCCCGACCAGGGTCTGCAGTCCGGCGCCGATCGTTCCGAAAATTGAACGCGATCGCACAATGATGCCACGCACCACCCCAAAATTTTTCACGATCCGGTAACCATCCAGTTCAAACGCCGTCGTTGTCATCGCTGGGTTCATACCGGCAATTTAGGCACGGTTCAGCCTGCCCGCACCGGAGTTTTATCGAGCGGAGGTCGAGCTGTCTTTCGGGGCGAATTTCGGGCCGGCTCGCCCAAACAAGTCCTGCACATCAAAGAAGGCGATGTAAACCATGAATCCGATGATAAGCACGGCGCAGGCTGTTTGTACGACTTCCAGGACACGTCCGTTGACCGGACGCCGGCGTAGCGCTTCCACAATTGCGAGAGCGATGTGCCCCCCGTCCAGCACCGGCATCGGAATCAAGTTCAGCAAGGCCAGGTTAACATTGAGAATAACACTGAACCACAAAGCCATCAGCCAGCCGTCGCGATTTTCGAACATCAGATAATAAACTCGCAACATCATGACCGGCCCGCTCATGTGCTGGAGTCTTACATCCGACTTGGGCGAGGCAATGGCGCCGAGGGTATTGACCACAGCCAGGGTCGCGGCGCGGATTTGTTCCAGTGGTGTCGGATATGCGCGCGTTAATCTTCCATAGGTATCGAGGACAATTCCATAATTGTCTTCCCAGGAAATACCAATGCGCGGGTATTGGTCGCCCTGCGGCACCTCCGGAGTAACGTTCAA
>Ga0193750_1000175_pt1 | contig 18761 bp, 17 predicted proteins | sample L1c1metaG_FD_160569 | JGI IMG/M metagenome (GOLD analysis project Ga0193750, IMG submission 160569) | Soil microbial communities from a riparian zone of the East river system, Colorado, United States - L1c1 | ecosystem: Environmental > Terrestrial > Soil > Riparian zone | place: USA: East River... | reverse complement strand
AAAAAAAGTAATCGTGGATGACAACGAGCCTCCCAAGAAGCCGGCCAAAAAGAAATCTTCCACCGGCAAAGCGACTCCTCCGCCGCCGCAGACCAAGCCTCAATAGGGCAGTGTCAGGTTTCCAGTTTCTGGTTTCGGGTCTTAGCGTCCGCAGCCGGGGTGTCTTCGAAAACTCTGCCGGCCAAGACTGGCCAAATGCTAATTGCTAAGTGCCAAGTGCAGTTTGTCCCTTCCTAACCCACTGAATCCACACCATTTCCAGCTCTGGAACTCAACAGCTCGCAGCGGGGTCTAACTATACAGGTGGATGAATTGTTGTTACGTCCGACGCAAACTCGAGGTCACTTTTGGGCCAGACTTGGGGCGCGAAAAGAACTTATAATGGGTATCACGCCATGAGGATGATGGCGGGAGCAATCACTGTGGGTGATCTGGCAGGCGCGCTAGGAGTTCGAGCCCAGGAATCCGCGATCGTTGCGGAACTGAAGGCAGGATCGGAAGAAGCCTACGCCTGGCTTATCGGAGAATTTCATCAGCCTATCTACAGCTTGGTTTATCGCATGGTAGCTGATCCGGCCGATGCAGCTGACACCACCCAGGAAGTTTTCTTGAAAGTGTTTCGCGGAATGAAACACTTCAACGGCCAGTCCAGCCTGAAGACTTGGATCTATCGGATCGCTTTGCATGAGGCTTCGAATCGCCGGCGCTGGTGGTTTCGGCATAAGGCGAAAGAAACGTCCATGGAACCGCTTCACGGTGATTTCGAAATAGGTACCGCGATAGAAGACACACTGGTGGACGAAAGAGAATCGCCCTTCGATAACGTGGCTCATCATGAGGTCCAGGCGCGAGTGGAAGAAGAGTTGCAGAAAGTTCCTGAGCCGTATCGCACCACGCTGATCCTGCGCGATCTCGAAGAAATGTCTTATGAGGAAATTGCGGAGATCACCGAGGTTTCGCTGGGCACGGTGAAATCAAGACTGACGCGAGGGCGCGAGGCGCTCAAGCGACGTCTGCTGGCATATGTCCGGGAAGTAGGCGGCGAACTGGGACTACAGGCTCCTGAGGAGCGAGAATCAAAAATGCAGTCACGATCCCTGTTCGTTCGGACGGCAGAGAGATCGAGGTGATGCCATGAAGTGCGCCGGAGCAAAATCGTTGTTCTCGCTTTACTTGGACGGCGCGCTAACCGGCACGCAGATGCGGGCTCTCAGCCAGCATCTGGAAACCTGTGCTGGTTGCACGCAGGAATATTTGTCGCTGCAGCATACCCAGCAATTGCTGACGAAACTGGCTCGCAGAAAAGCACCGAGGGATCTGGCCCTGAAGCTTCGGGTCGCCATTTCGCAAGAAGTCGCGCAATCGAAGCGTCCGTATCTCAACCACATGCAGATACGGCTAGAGAACGCTTTGAACGCATTTATGGTTCCCGCCACTGCGGGTCTGGTCACCGCGATTGCAATCTTCATTGTGCTGATGGGTTTCCTTGCGCCTTTGCAGGCGGACAATCCTGACGTTCCCTTGGTGCTGTACACCGCCCCGCAATTGCAGCAGTCAGCCTTTGGGGCCACGCTTGATTCCATCAATGACGATTCCCTGGTCATTGAAGCCTACGTCGATTCCAAGGGCCGGGTACAGGATTACCGCATTCTGTCCGATTCCGTGCAGTCCAAGGAATTGCTGCCCCAGGTCAAGAACATGCTGATCTTCACCACGTTCCGTCCCGCGACATCCATGGGCCGTCCGACGACCGGGCGTGCCGTGCTGTCTTTTTCTAAAATCAGCGTCCGCGGATAAAGATTAGGTACAGCCATTAGCCAAGCTGATGACGCTTGGCTTCTCGTTGTTTGACCCTCTGCCTGTAAGCCCTTAAACTAAAACATACCCGCCTGCCTTGAGGAGGTTCCCTGGTTTTTAGCTTTCGATACACGTGGTTCGTGGCTTTAATTGGAATCTTGACGCAAGTTTCTGTGGCCCAAGGTCCGCCCAAGGTGGCGCTGGACACGAGCGAGACATTGTTCTCGGTTCTGACTGCCATCAACACTTGCGGATATGATCAAGAGCTTGGGGTGTCTCATCCGCTGCGAAGCCAAATTCGCACCGAAGTTGCTAAATCCATTCAGTCCACGCCAGAGGCCAAGGAAGCTACTCGGGCGATGTGCCAGTTTTACGATGAACATCGGCAACCGGATGCATCCCGCACGCTGGCGCAATACGTGTCCTTCGCGCTTTATCTCAACGGACCGCCCGCGCCCTTTTCGCTTAAGGCCAAAGAAGCAGACATTCCACCGGACGCCACCTACGTGCTCGGGATTTTGCCCCTGCTGCAGAAGTTTTATGACTCCGTGGGATTGCATTCCATCTGGCAACCGCACCAGGAGGCTTACTCCGCCCTTACGTCGGGCTACCATGAGCCCGTGGCCAAGATGTTGTTCGACACCGAAATATACTTAAAGATAGCGTCTTCGCAATATTTAGGTCAGGGATTCACCGTCTATCTGGATCCGATGGGCGCCCCTGGTCAGATCAACGCGCGCAATTACGGATCGAACTACTTTGTGGTGATTTCCCCCGGTTCAGGTTCGTCATTGAAAATGGACCAGATCCGGCACACCTATTTGCACTATCTGCTGGACCCACTTGCGCTAAAGTATCCAACCACCATGAAGCGCTTGACACCACTGCTGGATTCAGTGAAGACTGCGCCCATCGACGAAAGTTTCAAGACCGATGTCACGCTTCTGCTCACCGAGTGTTTCATCCGGGCCATCGAAGCGCGCACCACGGGCGGCAATAAAGCGCCTGAGGCAGAACGCGAGCAAGCGGTGGAAGGGTCGTTGCAGCAAGGATTCATTTTGACTCGCTATTTTTACGATGCGCTGATCAAGTTTGAAAAAGATCCCGCAGGTCTGCGCAATGCCTACGGCGACATTGTTTCCAATATCGACGTGGGCAAGGAAGAAAAGCGCGCGGCTCAAGTCCAGTTCGCAAACCAGGCGGATCCGGAACTGTTACATCTTTCGCGCCCCATGGAAGGCAAGCTCCTGGTGACTGCCGAGCAGCGGCTGTCGGCCGGTGACGTCAACAATGCACAGAAACTCGCCCAGGAAGCTTTGGATGAAAAAAGCGAGGATCCAGGCCGGGCATTGTTCATTCTTGCGCAAGTTGCAACCATGAACCGGGATATGCAAGGCGCGCGCAATTATTTCCAGCGGGCGCTGGAAGTGGCGCGCGAACCCAAGGTCGTGGCCTGGTCTCATATTTACCTGGGAAGAATATTTGATTTGCAGGAAAACCGGGAAGCGGCAGTTGATCAATATCGGGCAGCGCTCAATGCCGGCGCGTCGCTGCCTGAGGCCAAAGAGGCGGCGGAGCGGGGCCTGCAACAACCATATGAGCCGCCAAGCCATCCACAGTAGGGCGCGAACGCCTGAGCAAAAATTCTGTGATCGAGATCGTACCCAAGGAGAGTCTATGAAGCGAGCAGCGATGGTAGCTATGATGCTGGGTCTGACAACTGTTGTGTTTGCGCAGCAGCCAGCCTCATCCCCACAGAATCCTCCCGCGACCCAAACCGGCAAGCCGCAACCCGCCGCGGCTCAGCCAAGCCAGGGGCAGCAAGGTGCGACGCAGCCCTCGACAGCAACCGTACCTCCCCTGGGAAAGCGGCCCCCACAAGCCAAGACGCAGCCGGAATATGAGGCATTCAACGCCGCGATAGCCAACACCAACGATCCTGCTGCCGTGGAAAAAGCGGCAGATGATTTCGCCGCCAAATATCCGGACAGCGAATTGCGCGTTCTGCTCTACGAGGCTGCTATGCAGAGTTATCAGCGCGCCAATAATGCCGACAAGATGATGGAGATGGGGCGCAAAGTCCTGAAGATCGATCCCGATAATCCGACCGCCCTGGTGGGCGTGGCGCAGGTGCTTGCGGAGCGCACTCGGGATACCGACCTGGACAAAGAACAACGCCTGGACGAGGCGATGAAGCTGGCTCAGCGTTCACTGACAACCGTAGACACCGATATCGCGCCCCGGGCAGACACGCCGCAAGAAAGGATCGACGCCTATAAAGGAGTTCTGCGATCAAGCGCCTATGCCATCATGGGCACGCTGGAGTTCAACAAGGAAAAGTACGCGGACGCGGAAAATTATTACCGCAAGTCGATGGATGCGTATCCCGCCCAGCTCGATCCGGTAGTTGTGTTGCGGCTGGCCCTGGCACTCGACAAACAGGGAAAGTATTCGGAAGCCCTAAAGGAAGCGAACCACGCGGTCTTACTGACCCCGGAAGGCTCGACCGCCGGAAATCTAGCCCGCCGCGAGCGCGACCGGTTAGTGCAACTGACAGGCGGTACCCCAACTCCGGCTTCGAAGCCGCCTGCGAGTGCTCAGAATCCGCCTCCGCCCAAGAACTAACAGGTGCAATGGCGGCCACAGTCCGTCCCCGCCAAGGCTGGGATTGGCGGAAACTTCTCGACCATGAAGTCACAGGAAATTGCCGCGTTGCAAGCGGTACTGGGATACCGCTTCATTCGACTTGAACTGCTGGAGCAGGCGCTCACCCATACTTCCCAGGCGCGCGAGCTTGAGGCAGCACTCGAGGGTAGCCGGGTAGGGGACAACGAGCAACTCGAGTTCCTGGGAGACGCGATTCTCGGCCTGATTACGAGTGAGGAACTGTTTCACCGCTTTCCGCACTTTCGAGAGGGCGAGTTATCCAAAATGCGGGCTCATCTGGTCAGTGAAAGGCATCTGATCCTGGTAGCGCAGCAATTGGAGCTCGGTAAGTATCTGCGGCTGGGTCGTGGTGAAGAGAAAAGCGGCGGTCGCAACAAGACCGCGCTTCTCGTAGACGCTCTGGAAGCCATCCTGGCCGCTGTTTATCTGGACGGCGGACTGGAAACAGCCCGATCGTTGGTGCTGCGGCACATCGTGACGCCGGAACTGGAACGCATCGCTCTAAACGGCAATGGCCTTCCATCCAATGATTACAAGTCGGCGTTGCAGGAGAAGCTGCAGGCCATTGGGCGTCAGCAGCCATCGTATGTTCTGGTAAAGCAGCAGGGGCCGGAGCATAGCAAGACTTTTACCGTCGAGGCGCGGTTGCACGCGCTGGATGCCGAAAGCCAGCCTGAATTTGTGGGTCGCGCCGAGGGTTCCACTAAAAAGAACGCTGAGCAGGATGCAGCTCGACAAGTGCTCGAATATCTTGTTTCGCAGGTGAACCAGTTCAATGGCCGTTCTTCAGGCAGGGGACGTTGTTAATCCGATTGTGATCGAAGCGGCGCCGAAAAAGCCGCCGGCAGATGGCCTAAGCTCCGCTCAATCGCTGCTGGCGACAGTGGTGATCGCTGTGTTTGTGATTACGTTCGTCGTGCAGGCTTTCCAGATACCCTCAGAATCCATGGAGAACACGCTGTTGATTGGCGATTACCTGCTGGTGGATAAGTTGCGATACGGAGGCGGCGGATTCTGGGATCCGATCATGCCTTACCGGCGGGTGCGGCGCGGGGACATTATCGTTTTTCGTTATCCCGTAAATCCAACCCAGCATTTTGTGAAGCGCGTCGTAGGTGTTCCCGGCGACCGGGTGCGGTTGATCAACCGCCGCGTATATGTTAACGGCGTTGCTTCTGAAGAAGCCTACGTGCGTTACAGTTCGCGGGTCCACGATGCTTTTCGCGACGAGTTCCCTCGTTTGAATATTCCGGTTCCAGGACTTGAGGGACGCTGGTGGCTGCAAATGAAAAAACTGGTGGAAGACGGCGAGCTGATTGTTCCCGAGGGACATTATTTCGTGCTTGGCGATAATCGCGACGAAAGCCTGGACAGCCGCTACTGGGGCTTCGTGCCCAAGGAGAATGTGATCGGGCGTCCTCTGCTTATCTACTGGTCAGTGCGAAATATTGATGAGGACATTCCGGTTTCTAACTCGCCGGGTGATAGACTTTTTCACTTCGCTTACGCCGTCAGCCACATTTTTCAGATCACTCGCTGGGACCGCACGTTTCGATTAGTCAACTAAGGGACTGTATGAATGCCCTTTCGACAGGACAAACACTAGTGGCTAAAAAGGAAAGCAAGCAGGCTGAAAAACCGCGCGAGACTACTGTGGAGTTTCTCGCCTCACTGTCAGCCGTTCTGGTGACCGGCCTGTTCATTATCACCTTCATCGTGCAGGCCTTCGAGATTCCCTCCAGTTCCATGGAGAACACGTTGCTGATCGGTGACCATGTTTTTGTGAACCGTGTGCAATTCGCTCCGGCTACCCATTGGACTGGCCCGCTGCTCCCTTACCGGGAGATACGACGTGGAGATATCGTGGTCTTTCTGTCGCCGGCAGAACCAGGGCTGTACGTAGTCAAGCGGATCATGGGTATTCCCGGAGACCGCATTCACCTGCGCGATGGCGTGGTTTATCGCAATGGCCAGAAATTAGACGAACCTTACGTCATTCACAAAACCAAAGACGGTTACAATCCCTATCGCGACAATTTCCCCGCCGTTCCGCCCGCGGATTTCAACAGCGTCACCCCGGAATGGCAGCTAGTTATGAAGCAGCATATCGAAGGTGATGACCTCGTAGTTCCTCCCGACAGTTATTTCGGCATGGGCGACAACCGCGATGTGAGTTACGACAGCCGGTACTGGGGATTCATCCCAAAGGAAAACGTGATTGGGCGTCCCATGTTTATTTATTGGTCGTTCGAGACCCCGCCCAACCAATATTTGCAGAAGGAAGTCAGCGAGCGGCTTAAGTTCCTGGCACACGTAGTCATCCATTTCTTCGACGAGACGCGGTGGCGGCGCACATTCCGGGTAGTCCAGTGAGCTCGAGGCGATCCAGATTCGTGCGATCCAAGCCCGGCATAGTCACTCTCATTGTTGCCCTCCTCCTGGCTCTGTTTCTGATTCGACCCGGAGCAGGACGCCTGCGGACGAGGATTGTCAGTGCCATTGGTCTGGCGCTGGGACGGCAAGTGGACGTTTCTTCCGTTCATATGCGGTTGCTGCCTCATCCCGGTTTCGATCTCGAGAACTTTGTCGTTCATGATGATCCGGCATTCAGCGCTGAGCCTGTAATCCGGTCTCAGCAGGTCACCGCTGAGCTGCGAGTCAGCTCCCTGTTGCGGGGACGCCTGGAAATCTCACGCCTGAGTCTTACCGAGCCTAGCCTCAATCTGGTACGTGACCGCCAAGGCCGTTGGAATCTCGAAAATTTTCTTGAACGGGCAGCGCAAATTCCGGTTGCACCCACGAAAAAAACGAACACCGAAGCTCGCCCGGGATTTCCCTACATTGAGGCCGATCGCGGCCGCATCAATTTGAAGTTAGAGCAGGAAAAGAAGCCTTATGCACTGATGGCTGCGGACTTCGCACTTTGGCAGGAATCGGAAAATGTCTGGGGTATGCGGCTCAAAGCACAACCGGTACGCATGGATTTCAACCTGACCGACACTGGAAGGGTTAGCGTCAACGGCTCGTGGCAGAGAGCAACCACGCTGCGCCAGACTCCACTGCAATTCACCATGGAATGGACTGAGGCGCAATTGGGACAAGTCAGCAAGCTGATCTCTGGCAAAGACAAAGGTTGGCGCGGTACGGTCAAGTTATCAGCCGCGCTTTCCGGGACTCCTGCGGACCTCACAGTCGAAACTGACGCTTCGGTTCAGGACTTCCGCCGGTACGACATTCTTGGAGGCGGTGCGCTGCGGCTCGTGGCGCAGTGCGCCAGTCACTACAGTTCGGTAGATCACACTTTCTCAAACCTCTCCTGCCATGCGCCAGTGAGTAACGGCACTGTTTCAGTGAATGGCACCGTCGCAGGTATCTTCAGCAGTCACACCTATGATTTGACGCTGATCGCTAAGCAGGTGCCCATACAATCTCTGATTGCATTGGCACGCCACGCCAAAAAAGATATTCCCGATGATCTCGTGGCCAGCGGGAAACTGGATGCCAGCGTCAAAGTACGGCGTGCGGGTGAGGGTTATGCACAGTGGAACGGTGGCGGAGAAAGCCTGGACGTCCGCATTGGCTCAAAGCTCACTAGGACAGAAATGGCGTTGGATCGAATTGCTTTTCAGGTCTCACGAAACATAGAGCCGACCAGGAGAAATACACGGACGACGGTCCCGCCGCACCAAGCCCTACTGGAAATTGGCCCATTCAACCTCGCCTTGGGAAGGCCTTCCCCATCGGTTGTGCGCGGCTCGATTTCCCGCTCCGGATACAGTCTTTTAGTTAACGGTGACGCGCAATTTCAGCGTCTGCTTCAGACAGCGCGGACTGTCGGCTTGCGGGTTCCGCAGCCAACCGCCGATGGAATAGCTAGAGTCGATCTGGAGATTGCCGGCAGCTGGTCGGGATTCACCGCCCCTCAAGTGACAGGAAGAGTGCAACTGCAGTCTATTCGCGCCGAAGTGCGCGGCCTGAACGCACCAGTAGAAATCACTTCTGCGAGTCTCCTGCTTACACCGGAGAAAGTTCAACTACAAAACCTGACCGCTTCCCTCGCTGGGGGCGCATGGCACGGTTCGCTGTTATTGCCGCGTCATTGTGCATTGCCGGAGGGCTGTCCCGTGAGTTTCGATCTTCATGCCGATGAAATCGCCATCGACGAATTGAAGCAGTTGCTGAGTCCCCATCCTCGAAAACAGCCGTGGTATCGCTTTTTATCGACATCCACCCAAGCCGCGAATTCTTATCTGCTCACGCTGCGCGCCACAGGCAAGCTCACCGTCGATCGAGTCGCGATCCAGAACTTAGTTGCGACGCGGGTCTTCGCCCAAGTGGCATTGGACGAGGGTCAGCTTCGACTGTCCGACCTGCGTGGAGAGCTACTAGGTGGGAAGCACATCGGCGAATGGACTGCCGACTTTACGGTGAAGCCTCCGGAGTACGACGGCAGCGGCACTCTGCAACGAGTTGACCTGCGGCAACTCGCCGAAGTAATGCATGACGGCTGGGTCACCGGCACCGCCGCGGCAAATTATCGCGCCAGCGCTTCCGGCGTAGATGCAGCCGAATTACTGTCCTCAGCGAAAGCAACTTTGCGCCTAGAAGTACGCGACGGATTGTTGCCGCATATCGCACTGATAGAGGGAAATGAGCCGTTGCGAATCCATCGGCTCGTCGGAAACTTCGTCCTGCGCGACGGTAGGTTCGAGATCCAGCAAGGCAAACTAGAGACACCCGCCGGCATCTATCAATTAAGCGGCACTGCCTCACTGACACGTACATTGGACCTGAAACTAGTGCGCGATGGCGCCCCCGGGTTCAACATTACTGGCCCACTCACCGAACCTCGGGTGTCGCCAGTGAAGACTCAGGAGACCCAAGCCGCGCTTAAACCATGAGGCGTTTTCTAAACCTTCTACCCGCCACTGTCATCTTCTTCGCGCTGGCTCTAATAGCGCAGGTCAATCCGTCGTCGAAGTCGAGCCCTCCCGTCAGCAGCATGGAGCGCAAGTTACAGCACGTCCAAAGCAATGGCGCGCTGACGCACCCGGATCAGACACCAACCGAATTTACCGAGCAGGAGGTCAACGCCTACGTCGCCTCCGGCGCGATTAAACTGCCTGCAGGCGTACAGTCAGTAAATTTCCAGGGACAACCTGAGGTCGTCATCGCAACGACACGCGTCGACTTTGACCAACTCAAAGCCGGACGCCGTTCTTCTAATCCGTTGTTGTCAATGTTCAGCGGGATTCATGACGTAGTGGTTTCCGCGCACGTACACGGCGCCGCTGGGCAAGGGTACGTGAATGTCGATTCAGTTTCACTTGATGGCGTGGAGATTCCCCGTTTCGCCCTGCAAATGTTTGTCGAAAAATATCTTCAACCCAAGTATCCCGGCGTCGGACTGGATTCGAAATTTGCCCTGCCCGCCCGCATCGACACCGCAACCGTCGGATTGCACAAACTCACGATTACACAAAAGTAGTGGTCGGCTGTCAGTGGCCAGTTCTGGTCAGTGATCACTGACAACTGGCAACTGATCACTGACCACTTTTTTGAACATACCCTGCTCCTCGCAATACCTTCCCCGGTAACGCTCCCGTCATCTTCCCCTCATCAACCACCGGCACTCCGTTCACCAGCACGTACTGCATGCCCTGAGATAACTGGTTCGGGTTTTCGAAGGTCGCGACATCTCGCACTGTTACCGGATCGAAAATTACGACGTCGGCCCACATCCCGGCTTTCAGCACCCCGCGATCGGTGAGCCGCATGCGCTGCGCCGGCAACGCGGAGAATTTGCGAATGGCTTCTTCAAGAGAAAGTTTCTTCTCCTCGCGAACATATCTGCGGAGAATGCGCGGAAACGTGCCATAGGCTCGCGGGTGTGGATGCTCCTGCCCCAGAATTCCCTCCGGCGATGTGCCCGAAGAGTCGTTGTCTATGGAAACCCAGGGTTGCTTCAGCGCTAGCGCAACGTCAGGTTCCGACATGCCGAAGACAGCGACCTCAGTGAAAGCATTGTCCTCAATCAGCAGATCGAACAACGCATCCATAGGATCCTTGCCCCAGAGTTTCGCAATTTCGGAAAGCCGTTTGCCTTGCAACGGCAGCAGCTTCGGGTTCTGCACTACTCCGATCAAAACCGCCTCAGGACCTGGAATTTCCTGCCATTCGTTATCCCAGTCACTCGATGGCGTCAGCAGGTCTTTGCGGATACGCGCCCTAGTAATCGGATCTTTCAGCCGAGCGACCAACTTGTCATCGCCGCCGTCATGAGCCCAGGGCGGAATGAATGCCGACATACCGTTGAACCATGCGGGATAGGCATAAGTGTCGGCGGTGATATCCATACCGGCGGCGCGGGCGGCATTGATTTTCGCCACTACTTCGGGCATTCGTCCCCAGTTTTGCTTTCCCGCTACCTTGATGTGCCAGATTTCCACCGGAAGGTGGCCTTCACGTCCAATGCGCAGCGCTTCATCAATGGCCGGCAGCACGGCGTCGCTTTCATTGCGCATGTGAGTGGCGTAAATTCCGCCGAACTCTCCCGCTTCGCTTGCGAGTGCGATCAATTCTTCGGTCTTGGCATAAGGAGCCGGCGCATATTCCAGAGAAGTCGAAAGCCCGACCGCGCCTTCCTGCATGGCCTGGCGCACCAGTTCCTTCATTTGCTCAAGCTGTGCCGGGGTCGGTTGCTTATCGTCATCGCCGAGCACCATGCGACGTACCTGCGTAGCGCCCACATACGTTGCGAGATTAATCCCCATCCCCTGTTTTTCGAGCCGGGTGAAATACTGCCGAAACGTTCTCCAATCCGGAGTGATGTGGTAATGCGCATAGGCAGCGCCGTCTGCCTGAATGATGGCATCGTTCAACGGCGCCGCCGAGCTGCCCTCTCCTGTAATCTCCGTGGTGATGCCCTGATAAATTTTCGAAGGCAGGCGCGGATCGACCAGAATGGTCAATTCCGATTGCCCCAGCATGTCGATAAATCCCGGAGCAACTACCATGCCCCGTGCATCGATGGTTCGGGTTCGCGGCGCATCTTTCAGATTTCCGATCGCGACGATCCTCCCTTCACGAACTCCGACGTCGCCGGAATACCACGGAGACCCAGTTCCGTCGATGATGCGGCCATTGGCGATGACGAGATCAAATGGCGATGCTTGCGGCGTAGCCCAAACACAAATAGCAAGCGCCCACCCCAGGGACAGATAGCAAACCAACCGGCCACATGTTTTAATTTTCATGGATGAATAAACCAGTGACTAGTGGTTAGTGGCTAGTCTCAGCAGTTCGCTCTTACTAGCCACTAGTCACTAGCCACTGCCTTTCTCTCTTGCAGGATTCCCAACCCGAACCATGCGCTGCCGCCATGCCAGACCCAATCCGAGAGCGCTCCACGTTACCAGCGCCAGCCAATCGTATCCGCTGAAATGACCGGGAATACCCGGTACGATTTTCATCAAAATCATTAGCAGCCCAACCAACACTCCCACCGCAGCGACCATACGTTCACGCGGAGCCGGTCCCATTCGGAAATAAGCAGCACACGCCGCCAGCCAACCCGCCGCGGAAGCGATTGATCCGACTTCCGAAATCGGCACCAGGATGGCGTCTCCCAGGAACATGCACACGGCGGTAGCAAGCCCGATGCAGATCACAGCCACAGTTGGCGTCTGATTGCGTGGATGTATTTCCGCGACGCGGCTGTCCAGCAGCCCGCGCCGTCCCATGGCGAACAGTAAGCGACTGGAGGCGATGAAGTTTCCATTGAACACCTTGAGCAGCGAAAGCAGTGCCGCAGCCAAAATCACACTGACAATCCAGCGCGAACCCATTGCCCTCTCAAAGACCGCCGCAGTCATGAATTTCTCGTGGGTGAGTTCTCTCCACGGAGCAACGTAGCCGACTGCCGCAATCACGATGGTATAGAAAAGAATCCCCACAATAATCGCCATCCAGATTGCTTTGAAAAATCCACGACCGCGAAATTCCGGGCTGGCTTCTTCCGCTGCCTTGGCTACCGACTCGAAGCCCGTCATGTAATAGGGCACGATTTGTATTACCAGAAGAACGGAAACGAATGCTCCATGCGTAAATAGTGGTGGGAAGTTTCGTGGCGAACCTTTGGTCACACCACATGCAACAAATATGACGAACAACGCGAGCGTCCCAAAAGCCGTCCAGTTCTGAAACGTCGCACTTAAGCGAATGCCACGATAATTCAGCAGAGTCAGCAGGCCCGTCAATCCCAGACCGAGGACGACGTGTGGCAGATAGACCGGCTGGCCGCCAATTCGGTAAAGCTCCATGGAATCCAGCGCCGGAAAGATGTAGCCGGCAATCTTGCCTACGGCCACCGCTTCCCACGGACACACGATGAAATAAGCCAGAACCATCATCCAGCCGGTGGCAAAACTTACGGCAGGCGAAAAAACTTTTGCAGTGTAAGCAACTTCGCCGGCGGCGTCCGGCATAAGCATCACCAATTGCCCATACACGTAGCCGATGGGCAGCAGCAGCGCGCCGCCAATCGCAAATCCCAAAACGCCGCCCAGCACTCCCCCGCGCAGCAGCCAATCCCACATCACTACCAGCCAGCCGACACCGACCATGGTGCCCCAGCCCAGGGCGAAGTAATCGACTACGCGGAGTTTGCGCGCGAGAGTGATCAAGCGATTGAGGTCAATCTAGAACAAACAAAGCAGCTCATACAGCAAATTGGCCGCCAGCAACGAAGTGATCTCTCCGTTATCGTACGGCGGTGAAACTTCTACCAGGTCACACCCAACGAGTTTTAGGCCTTTGAGGCTTCTCACCAGTTCAAGAATCTGCGCGCTGGAGAGTCCGCCGACCTGCGGCGTGCCGGTGCCGGGAGCAAACGCAGGATCGACGACATCAATGTCCAACGTCACGTAAACCGGCCGCGCGCCAAATTTCTTGAGATGACGTTTCACCAGTTCGACTCCACCTCGATGAAACTCCTCGGAAGTCACAATCTGGATTCCATGCTTGTGCGCGAAATCGAAATCGCCATCCGAATACACCTGGCCTCGCAGCCCGACCTGCAATGCATGACCTTTATCAATTAATCCTTCTTCGATGGCGTACTTCACCGGCGTTCCATGGGAATGCGGACTCCCGAAGTAACCGCCCCAGGTATCTCCATGAGCATCGAGTTGAATAAAACCTACCGGGCCAAACTGTTTGTGAATGGCTCGCAGGATAGGCAACAGGATCGAATGATCTCCCCCTACACAGAGCGGCCTCGCACTGTTTCGGAGTACTTCTCCGAGTTGCTCAGCGATTCGCTGGTAAGTATCTTCAATCGACAATGGATTGATGGAGAGATCACCGAAATCGGCTATCCGCCATTTTTCAAATGGATTGACCTTCAGCACCGGATTCCATGGTCGGATCATGGCAGACTGAACCCTGATATTTCGCGGGCCAAAACGCGCGCCCGGACGATACGTTGTACCGCCATCAAAAGGTATCCCGATGAGCGCGACGTCCAATTCCTCCGCTTGCGGGATATGCGGCAGCCGCATGAATGTTGGAATACCGGAAAAGCGCGGGTACACCAGCGCGTCCACCGGCTGAGGATGCGGCTTTGCGCGTTTCTTCGGTTTCATAGGGTGGCGCGAATTATAAAGCATCCCACTCGAGCACACGGTCTTGGTCATTTGACAACGCTTATTTCGATGACGTGCTATGTTTTAACTTTCTTCCAGAGATAAGCGAGGCCACTATGCCCCGATACGAATATCGCGCGATCGGCCCAACGCCGGCAGCAGAGAAGGCATTCCTAACGTGGATTGACCGCCTGGATCAGGAATTCATGAATCGCGATCCGGAGCACCGCAGCGTGGCGGTGCGGGATGCATTGCACCAGCTTTATCTGGGACGTCCTTATTCAGCTCCGGATGCCGCCGGCCCGTTGGCAGCGCAGGCCCTGGTTCACACTTTCGATCCCCGTAATGCAACCCTTGAGCCGGAATACTACGGCGATGTGGATGCTTCGAAGTATGCCGAGCGCAAGCCTCTTATCTGGCTCTGGATGATGTACGACCGCTCTCCAGTCGGTCTAAATCATTGGCTCGGATTCCGCATGCGCGCAATGCTCGCCCGCCACGTCTTCAAATTTTGCGGCAAAAACGTAAAGATCTTTCACGGCGTGGAATTTTCGTTTGGCTACAACTTGACTGTCGAAGACAATTGCACCATTCACAAATATGTGCTGCTCGACGATCGCGGCGAAATCGTCATCCATGAAGGCAGTTCCGTCTCCGATTACGCCAATGTGTATTCGCATGCCCACGATCTCAATGACGGCATGATCGTCAGCAATCACAAGACGGAGATTGGCCCCAAGGCACGAATTACCTATCACGCCACCGTTCTGAGCGGCGTAAAGGTTGGAGAACACGGCATGTTGGGCTCAATGGGCGTCGCATCCAAAAATATTGATCCGTTTACGGTGGCTGCTGGTATCCCCGCCAAACCAGTGAAGGTAAAAACCATCGGGCCTGAGGAATTGCGCAAGACCGTAGAAAAGCAACAGGCCTGAGTTGCTGCGCCTCCGCTGCCACCCCCGGCCTGCGCAGGATTTGCACTCTGCATGGTAGTATCGAAGCCAAACTGGCATGACCCTGCAACATGTAGACATTCTGTTCAAGTTGATCGTGTTTTTGTTTGCGATCAGCTTTCACGAGTCGGCGCATGCTTGGATGGCCAACCGTTGTGGCGATCCCACGGCGCGCATGCTGGGCCGCATTACTTTGAATCCGATCAAGCACATTGATCCTCTGGGAACGATTCTGTTGCCGCTGGTGGCGATGTTTACCCACATCCCGGTGTTGGGATGGGCTAAGCCGACTCCGGTTGATCCACGAAACTTCCACAGGCCGGTGCTGGATGACATCCTCACCTCCGTGGTCGGACCAATCAGCAACTTCATAGTAGCGAGCGGTGCGGTTCTGATTCTGGCTGCCATTTCATTCACCTCACAAATCGGACACGGCATCGTGCAAAACATGCCGGGGGCATATTGGACCAATAACCTGGATGCGTTGGCTACGCAAACCAACTCGTTGCTCATGCCGATCAGCCTGCTCGCGTATGAACTGCTTGTGATCAACGTGGTGTTGGGTGTCTTTAATCTCATTCCAGTTCCGCCCCTGGACGGCAGCCACGTGCTGCGTCATTTGCTGCCCGAGCCAGTTCGGCGTGTCTATGACACGATGGGATGGTTTGCATTACTTGCATTGGTTTACTTCGGGGGAAATTTCCTTGGCCAGCTAATCTTTCCTGTTCTAGGCGTATTCAATTCCCTGTTGATGAGAATGTGATGTCTACTCGTTCCAATCATCGCAAACGCGTGCTCAGCGGTATGCGCTCCACGGGCAAACTGCATCTGGGGAATTTTGTGGGCGCTCTGGACAACTGGGTACGCATGCAAGACGAGTATGAATGCTTCTTCTTTATCGCTGACTGGCACGCCCTCACCACGGACTACGCCGATACCTCGCGCATCAAACAAAATTCGGTGGAGGTTCTGCTCGACTGGCTGGCCGCCGGACTCGATCCCGACCGCTGCACCATGTTCATCCAGTCGCATGTGCCGCAACATGCCGAATTGCATCTCCTGCTTTCCATGATCACCCCTCTGGGCTGGCTGGAGCGCGTCCCTACTTATAAGGAACAGCGGGAAAACATCACTGAAAAAGATCTCGGCACATATGGTTTCCTCGGCTACCCCGTGCTGCAGGCTGCCGACATATTGATTTACAAGGGCGACTTCGTTCCCGTGGGTGAAGATCAAGTGCCGCACGTGGAATTGACTCGTGAAATCGCGCGCCGCTTCAACATGTTCTACAGCGGCAAGCGTTCCTACGTTTTCCCCGAACCGCAGCCGCTGCTGACTCCGGCGGCCAAGTTGCCCGGCACCGATGGACGCAAAATGTCGAAGTCCTACGGAAACACCATTCTGCTCACCGATCCAGAGCCGGTGGTGCGGCAGAAGTTGAAGACCATGGTCACCGATCCCGCCCGTGTGCGCAGGACCGATCCCGGCAATCCCGACGTCTGCCCCGTCGGCGATCTGCACAAGATTTTCAGCGACCGGGCTACCATCGCCAAAGTTGACATAGGCTGCCGTTCCGCGGGCATCGGCTGCATCGAATGCAAGAGCTGGGCCGCCAATGCACTAGTTAGCATTCTGAATCCCATGCAGGAGCGCCGGCGAAAATATGAGGAAAATCCACGCCTCGCCTGGGATATTCTGGAAGCGGGCACAGCGCGCGCACGTAAGGTCGCCACCGCGACCATGGATGAGGTACGGGACGCGATGAACATGTCTTTGGAATACGAAGCGCCAGCAAAGCTTGAGGCGATAGCCAATCGCAAGCAGTGAACATGGCTGAAAATCTGAAAATCGTATCGGACAACACGCCGGCGCTGACGTCTGTGCCGACCGTCGCGCCGCAATCGAATACGCGGGAAAGCGATTCCCCATTCGCGGTCACTGTCGGCGATGTTTACGAGGGCCCGCTGGATTTGCTGCTCGACTTGATCCGCAAGCAGGATATCGATATTTACGACATCCCGATCGCGAGAATCACCGCACAGTATCTAGCCTACGTCGAAAAATTGCGCGAGCTGGATGTGAACATTGCAGCAGATTTTATTTACATGACTGCCGTATTGATCCATATCAAGTCGAAGATGCTTTTGCCGCGAGATCCCGATGCCGCGTCCGAGGCCGAAGACGATCCCCGTGCCGAATTAGTCAACCGACTGCTCGAACACGAAAAGTTCAAATCCGCGGCGCAAATGCTGATGCAGAAACAGCAGATTGAAGATGCCGTATGGTCGAACCCCGCGCTCAAAGATTTCAAAGACGCCGAAGGTACAGATCCCGAAATCGCTGCCGACGTGATTGACCTGGTAAAAACCTTCCAGCAGATCATGGAGCGCGCCCGCTCTCGTCCCATGATTCAGGTTGATGAGGAAACCGTTAACGTGGGCCAGATGATCGAGTATCTGCAGCGGCGCTTGTCACTGGAAGACCGCCCAATTCGTCTGAAACAACTGTTGCGTAACGTCAATTCGCGGCAGGCGCTGGTTTGCATGTTTCTCGCGCTGCTGGAAATGGTGCGCCTGCAAGCCATCCAGTTGCGGCAAGACCGTCTCTTTGGCGAGATCCTGGTCCGCAAACACACCGGCTTCGAAGCCATTATGGCCGAGCAGGTTGCAGTTCGGGACGATTGGAGGTAGAAAACCCAGTTGCTAGCGGTCAGTGGCTAGTGGCTAGTTTTTCTGCAGATTGCAGATTGCGGTACCCGACGAGGCCGACAAGAGAGAGATGACGTCGGGAACCACCTAGAAGCAGCGCCGGAGGCGCGGAACAATTTAGCCCAGCGCTTCAGCGCTGGGAGGACATCGGGACACGCGGGACGGGTCACAATCAGCATGAGTCTAAAAGCCAAACTCGAAGCCATCATCTACGCGGCGGAAACGCCGATCACGCTGGACCATATCTTCCAACTGGTAAAAGAATCCGTCATCAGCGACGGCGCCCCCGACGAGGCCGAGGCCAAATCCGTTGTCCGAGCAACTCTCGAAGAGCTGGTTGCGGATTACAGCGCCGTCGACCACGGCGTCGAAATCCGCCAAGTCGCAGGCGGATATCGCATGTCCACCAAGCCCGAGCACCACGATGTGGTACGCATCTTCGCCAAGAGTCTGAAGCCCCCGATCCGCCTTTCCCTGCCCGCACTCGAAACCTTGGCCGTCATTGCCTACAAGCAGCCAGTCACGGTCCCTGAGATCAGCGAGATTCGTGGCGTGGATTCCAGCGGTGTCATCGGCACCCTGCTTGATCGCAAGCTAATCACAACTGCGGGCCGAAAGGCAGTCGTCGGACGTCCCATTCTTTACCGGAGTACAAAAGAATTCCTGCTGCGCTTCGGTCTCAAAGACGTCAGTGAACTGCCGAGCATGGAGGAATTTGAAAAGCTGGTCGCAGAATCTTTTCAGAGTGATCTGCTCCCTGTGGATGATCAAACCTCCGATTCCACACCGGCAGAGGACTCGGCGCCACCCGACTCTTCACTAAGCGAAGGCACCGAACAAGCAGATCTTCAGTCCGTGGAAGCTGCCGAAGATGAAGGAATGGCAACCACCGAACAGCGTGATCGCGGTGAAAATGATCCCGCTGCCTGAACCCCGCGCTGCAGACCTCTTCCGTCTGTCCAAAGGTTCATAATCTATGCCCGCCGAACGTT
>Ga0193750_1000174_pt1 | contig 18785 bp, 20 predicted proteins | sample L1c1metaG_FD_160569 | JGI IMG/M metagenome (GOLD analysis project Ga0193750, IMG submission 160569) | Soil microbial communities from a riparian zone of the East river system, Colorado, United States - L1c1 | ecosystem: Environmental > Terrestrial > Soil > Riparian zone | place: USA: East River... | reverse complement strand
GGACTACTGACTAATGTGCCCTTGATCTCGCCCAGCGCATTGCACAAGCTCGACCTGTGACTCGCATTGGTACTGCTGTGTGTGGGTGCAGGCACGTTCGTCTTCAGAGACGCTTGAGAAATCGGTTGTGAGGATGGAGCGTCGGCTTCGGAGGCAGTGTCCTCATCCCCGCCTTCATCCTGCAGGAATGCTTCCACTCCTACGCTTTCGGAAAGACGGTTAATCCGGGTGATTCGATCTTTGTCGCCGTCACTTAGCGACACGCCGTTTTCTCCAGTGGTGAAAAACGTAAGCAGCTGCAAAAGTTTCTGTTTTTGTTTTGGGTCCAACGTCCCTGTGCTGGCTTTCCTAAGGTATTCGAGCGCCTTGTTGCGTTCACCCAACTGGTAATAGCAGAGCGCAAGATTGTAGGCCAGGACCGGCTGGAACGCCTGCAGTTTCATGCCCTCGTCCAGCGCAGCGGCTGCTTCTTTAAACTTGTGCGAGTCGTAGAGTTTGTGCGATTCACTTAAGGTGTCCTTCACCCGCTTGTGAATTTGTTCATCCAAACGCTTGAGCGCATCGGTGACGTCTTTCATTTCGATAAGCGCCTGAGACTCGGCATACTTAGTGCGCGCTTCCGCCAGCTGTCCAGCTTTCGCAAGCCCCTCGGCTTCCGCAGTCATCGTCCTGACCTGAGCTTCCAGCTCTTTTTTCTGAGTCTTTTCTAAATTTTCTGCCGCCAGTGGGGAACACAACACAAAGATCAGGAGAATCGGTTCTATTCGCATAAGCCCTTCATGAAACCGTTCCGATTAAGCGTTCACTGTATCTCGCAAAGTTTGTCGCCGTCACTTCAGGGCTCTTTCACATTTTTGGGGTCGTTCCGGGCGTCGACGTACTGCGTGTCGGTTGGACCATATCCGGAAATTTCGACAATGACAGCATCGGTGCCCGTGCGCGCAAAATGATTGTGACCTATGCCACCCGGTTCCGAGTACACGCTTCCCGGAGGAAGTGTCTTCAGAGACTTCGCATCGAAATGATCGCCGTAGCCAAAATGCCACTCGCCTGACACCACTGTCGCCACCCGATCATCGCGGTGGGAGTGCGCCTGGATCGTCGTATGGGCGGGCACGAACAACAGAATCGTGTAAAAGTTCGCTCTTGAAGGATCACCGAAGATCACTTTCGTATGAACTCCCGGGAGCCCGGAACTCCCAATCTGGTTGCTATCGAGCGCGCTCGCCCGAATTTCTTCAGGCGTCATACGCATCTCGGGAAGAGATTGAGCGATTGCGGGTAAAGCTGCTGAAAGAAACATGGCGGCGATAACCAATCTCAGAGACATTGAGCGACCCTCGCGTCTTGGCTTGACCCCGTAGTTCAGTAACTTTACGCATCAACTCTGCGTGCTTGGGAGGATCTCACAGAAATTTCTGCAACCCTTCAGTCGTCTCCTTAGGTCGTTCCTCCAGCACCCAGTGTCCCGTATCCTTCAACACGACGACGGTCACATTCGACGCGACTAACTTCATCTGTTGTGCCAGCGCATCGCCCAGCGCCTTCTCGCCGCCAATCACCAGCACTGGCATCGTCAGCTTGGTCTGAGAGAGCTGAGCGAAATCTTTTGCGGCCTGCTGGAAGGAGACGAAGTAAGCCCAGCCCGCGCGCATGCGTCCGGGCCGAGCATAAGCAGCCGTGTAAGCCTTCCGATCCGCTTCAGGAATTGAGTGTGTCTTATCGGCGGCAAAATCATTCCAGAAGTGTTCGAAGTATATGCGCTCGCGACCTTGCACCAGAGCTTCGGGTGTAGGCCCGTTAAAGCGAAAGTGCCAGAAACCAGGGTTGTTGTAGATGGCTTCCCACTCACCCACGCCCGGTAGAAAGGCATCCATCACAACCAGTTTCTCCACCTCTGCCGGAAACTGCGCGGCGTAGGCATAGGCGACCATGAGGCCAATGTCATGCCCCACAACTTCTGCTTTCTGGACACCAAGCGAGCGGGCAAGCGCATGAATACGGATTGCTGCCGTCTTCATGTCCAGACCATCTGCCGGAATTGCCGAGTCCCCAATGCCGGGCAGATCCGGCGCGATCACAGTAAATCTCTCGGCCAGTAAGGGAATGATGGGCTTCCACATCCGCGAGGTCTCGGCATAGCCATGCAGCAAAATAAGCGGCGTGCCGTGGCCGGCAGTCATGTAGTGCAACTTGACGCCATCGACTTCTGCGTCACGCGAGACGACGGCGTTATCCGCCGCGCTGGCTTTGAACTCTTTACTCGACGAAGCGAATAAAAGGATCACGCAAAGAACGGCTGCGCTCGTGAGCAGGCTCGAAACGCCTTTCATGAATTACTCCTTTGTAAGAGTGGACAGAAACTGCGAAGAGTTGCTGAGATCATCTTTCCTTGGTTGTCTTCTGTTCTTTGCGCCGCTCTACAGCAATGTAAGTAACCGTGTCCCAGGCGTTGTGAATCCCCACGAACATCAGCAGAAGTGCGGTTGCCGCGATTAAAGACAGAGACATCGCCGGATGCCGCTGGAGCAGAATCCCTGCTGCGAGCAATAATGCGTATCCGACCAGCGGAAGCGCAGAATACCAGAACCAGTCCTCCGCATCGGGGGAATAACCGGTCTGGCGCCGCGCATGCCGGATGGCCAGCATCACGTATGCGAGCCCCGCCGCCCCGCAGGCATCCAAGACGAACCCAGCACCGGAGAGCGCATCCCACGGCGCGCTCAGGACTGCCGAGATAAACAGGACGGCGCAGAAGTGTACGACGGTTGGCGTGCCGAAAGCGCGAACCTCCTGCATGCTAGCCGCCGCTTCCGCTTCGGCGATCAGTGCGATCACCACGAACTGCAGGCCCGTCAACGCTCCGGCCGACGAACCGACGATTACATAGAAACTTTCCCAGCGCGCGAGCGGCGAGATCGCCTCTCCCATGATCATTAGCTCCTCATTTGAAGACACTAACTGCCCGCTGATTCTGACAATCGAGCTACCCGGCCCTCGCGGCAATGGGCAAAAATTTAGCTACGTTCCGGTCAGGCCGCCACTTGAACACTACGCTGGAAGAACGCGAGCAGATCCGCGTTGACTTCGTCCTTCAGAGTCGAGCACATACCGTGCGGCGCCCCCGGATAGACTTTCAGTGTCGCTCCCTTAACAATCTTTGACGACAGAAGGGCCGCAGCGGCGATGGGCACGATCTGGTCGTCGTCGCCATGCAGGATGAGCGTTGGCACGTCGAACTTCTTGAGATCCTCAGTGAAGTCCGTTTCGGAAAACGCCTTGATGCAGTCGAATGCCGCATTGAATCCGCAAACCATTCCCTGCAGCCAGAACGAGTCCCGCAAGCCCTGTGAGACTTTGGCCCCCGGCCGGTTCTCCCCGTAAAACGGAGCGCTGAGATCTTTGAAGAACTGCGCACGATCGGCGAGGACGCTGGCCCGAAGACCATCGAACACTTCGATCGGCAGGCCGGCGGGATTGGCCGCCGTCTTCACCATGAGCGGCGGCACAGCGCTGATGAGCACAGCCTTTGCAACGCGCTTCGTACCGTGGCGGCCAATGTAGCGCGCGACTTCGCCGCCGCCGGTGGAGTGTCCGACGTGAATCGCTTTCTTCAGATCGAGTGATTCAACCAGCGTCGCCAGATCGTCGGCGTAGGTGTCCATTTCGTTGCCCTCCCAGGACTGGCTCGACCGGCCGTGTCCGCGCCGATCATGCGCGATGCAGCGGTAGCCGCGTTGGGCCAGAAACAGCATCTGGTCTTCAAACGCGTCCGCGCTGAGTGGCCAGCCATGACTGAAAACTACGGGCTGTCCCTTGCCCCAGTCCTTGTAGTAGATCTGCGTGCCGTCTTTTGTGGTGATCGTGCTCATAAGATTTCTCCTTAAGTGTTAGTTAGTGGAAATGGAATATGGCCTGAGTTGCCAGCGACCTTCGCCGGCGGATCTTCTTAATCCAGACTCGGAGAACAGGAAATATAACCGATCAAGCTGCGCGGGCCGCTGCATGGACCGGCTCATTACGGAATCTTTTCGCAGCGAGAATAGTTATCACGATGAAAATCACCAGAACGGCGAGCTGCGTGACCAGGAATGGTGGCTCAGTCTGCTTCGGAGCCAACGCTTTCAGAGCCGGCACTTTCAGGAAGGCCTGCACGACCCCGACGAACACATTGAGGTAGAGAGCAGTCACGGCGCTGATCACGTAGATCCGGCGCCATCCCCCGGCGAGATGAAAAGCGTAGCGCGCCAGAATCGCAACCGTCAGCACCACCAACGAAATGATGCCGACCTTATGAGAAGGCAAGAGGTGATCAAACGGAAATCCGAAGCCGGTCACGCTCGTTGCCACAGTGGTTACGAGAAAGAGCGCAGTCCAGCCGTCGAGCCGTTTCCCGGCAAGCAGCCCGAATGCCACGACCAATCCCGATGCGATGCCCACCAGGCTCAGCACGACGTGCACAAGAGTGAACGTCGAGGTCGTCATTCCGAGAATCATGGGAGTGAGTCCTCCTGTCCCACAAGATGCCACGTAGGCTCACTACGATACACCTAATCCGCCGCGGAAGTGTGGCGGAAGCCCGGTTGTGGCGAATCCCGATTTTCATACTTGTGCGTCCGTGATTGTGCTGACACAGCTCTAGCTCAAGACGTGACAATTGGAGCCAGCCTCATGAAGTCACGTTGACAAAACAATGACGCGAAGATGACGGGATGCAGACCGTAGGATGACAATTCCCTCCTTCACCTTCCTTACCCTCGACTTATCCCCGGAGCTAGCAGAATTCCGGAAAACCTGAACGGAGAAAAGCCAGTTCTGCGCGACATGATCAGAAGGTGAGATATGACAATCAAGAGCCTCATTCCTGCAGCAATTCTAGTAACAATGGTGATCTTCATTTCCCGTCCCCAGGCTACCAGGGCCGGAAGTCCTCCTGCTGCCGCAAGTAACCCGACGGGCACAGCCACTCTCAGCGGTACAGTCAAATTTGAGGGCGAAGCGCCCAAGCGCACGCCCCTCAAAATGGCGGCTGACCCAAGCTGCGGAAAACAGCATTCCACTCCTGCTCTAAGTGAGGATCTAGTAATCAACCAAAAAGGCGAGTTGCAGAACGTAATCGTATTTGTTGCTGACGGATTAGGCGACCGCACTTTCGAACCGCCGAGTGAGCCGGTCGTCATTCATCAGAAGGGCTGCATGTATGAACCTCATGTAGTGACCATGGGGGCAAATCAGCGTTTGGAAGTGGTGAATGACGATCCAACTACCCACAATATCCATCCGATACCCGTCAATAACAGGGAATGGAACAAGGCTGAGTTGCCGGGGTCCACAGCAGAAGAAACTTTCGCTCGAGAAGAGATTGCCATCCCCGTCAAATGCAACATTCACCCGTGGATGAAAGGGTATGTTGCCGTTTTTAAGCATCCATATTTTGCGGCAACAGCCGAGGACGGCAGTTTTCATCTGACCGGCTTGCCGCCAGGCACCTATACCGTTGAAGCCTGGCACGAGAAGCTGGGGAGCTCCACCCAAAAGATTACCGTGGACGCACACGAAACCAAGGCAATCAGCTTCATCTTTAAGCGGCGGTCTGGAACGTAATGACACAACCCGGGAGAGAACTATGAAATCGCTATCGGTGTATGTACCCACAATCATTATTTCCGGAGCGCTAGCTGCGATCCTTGCCATGAGCGCAGTTCATGGTTCTCAGATTGACGTCGGCAGCCTGAACGCAGACGCAGCCTTCCGTGATGGTGTGTTCATGGGTCACCTGGACGCCGACCGCGGCAGGAAACCCCACCTGGCATGCGGCCGCTGGGGGACGGACGCGGACCGTCGTTCGTTTGTCTCTGGATATGTGGAGGCCTATGGCGAGAGACAAAGCGGGGATGCTTCTGGGCAGCTGGGCTATTGGCAGCTAGCAGAGCAGAGAGGCTACTACGACGGCGTAGCAGACGGTCTCCATCAGCACCGCGAATCCTTGCCCTTCCAACCGAACGCCACATCCAACTACCGAAGAGCTGATCAAGGCTACTCAGAAAGCATTGGCGACCTGACCCATTACAAGCAGGCTTACCGCAAGGCGTATGGCACCGGCTATCAGCACGGGTACTACGGCGAATTGGACAAATTAGCAACGGCTACTGTCAGTGGGCCGGGCGGGCCTGAATAACGTCAGTCGAGGCATCTTCACAATTCCCCTTCTCCTTAAAACCAAAGACGAGATCGGTTTACACACATCGGGGCCGCTATAGGAGTGGCGAAGAGCAATGGCGGAAGCGGGCGCGAGGCGAACTCACCAGTGAAGTAGCGACCCGCCGCCCGCCAGGGCTAATGAGAAGTGCACTCCGTAAGGCCAGCGCATACAAGGAACAGGCATTACCAAAGACACCTTACTCCCACAAACCCAACTGGCTAAGATGCAATCGTGCCCACAGCAGGGGTTGGAAGGTCTTTTCCCCATCGCACGGTCTGCCCATTCCAGGGTTCTGCTGATTAACTAAGTCGGATCATGGCAGTCTTTTATGCTAAGTGAAAAAAACTCGCGTCTGAAGCATATGGACCGCCGAGAGTGGTGGCTGTGGTCCTTGGTGGTTGTCATCACTATGCTGCTCACGGGAGGCATAGCTTCGTTTGCGCTTCCGTTGCTGCATGGTACGGACAGCTTTTACGGGTTCCAAATCCGGCAATCGGCATGGGGGTTACTCGGACTAGTGTTGCTGTTTGACATCTATTCGCTTTACCAACAGTTCCAAATCCAGTCCGTCCGGAGACAGTTGGCGGCAAGGGATGAATTGTTTCGCGTCATCAGCGAAAACGCGGCCGACATGATTGCGGTGGTCGACCAAAAAGCGAATAGGATTTACAACAGCCCGGCCTATGAGCGAGTTCTCGGTTACTCCGCGCAGGAATTACAGACGACGCCAGCGATGGATCAAGTGCATCCCGATGATCGTGCCCGCGTGGCGCACGCGGCAGAACAAGCCCGTAAACGGGGGCAGGGAGAGCGGATCGAATACAGAATGCGCCACAAGGATGGCACTTGGCGCACCCTTGAATCGACCGCCAGCGCAGTGCGGGATGCGAACGGAAAATCGACCAATCTAGTTATCGTGAACCGAGACATCACGGAGCGCAAGCGAGCCGAACAACGGCTTCAGCACAACGCCTTTCACGATGCTCTGACCGACTTGCCGAATCGCGCTCTTTTCCTGGACCGGTTGAGCCGGGCATTCAGCCGCGCGAAGCGGCATCCGGATTACAAATTTGCGGTCCTCTTCGTCGACCTGGATGACTTCAAGAAGTTCAACGATAGCCTGGGTCACGCGGCTGGTGACGACATACTGATCGAAGTAGGAAAACGGCTCAGCAGTTCGTTGCGAAAGGATGACACGGTGGCGCGGCAACCGCCACCAATCGAAATCCCCACGGAGCAAGAAAATACGTTAGCCCGAATGGGCGGCGACGAATTTACGATTATTATCGAAGATATACATGATCCGAGTGATGCTATACGTGTGGCAACGCGGATTCAGAACGCTCTGGCCGCCACTCCGCTAGTCATTCTGGGACAGGAAATGTTCGCTTCTGCCAGCGTGGGCATTGCCTTGAGCACTAGTCCACACGAGAGTGCGGAAGATTTGCTTCGCGATGCAGACTTAGCGATGTACCGGGCGAAGACCCTGGGAAAGGCACGCTGCGAAGTGTTCGATACCGCCATGCATGCCGACGCCGTCAAGCGACTGAAGCTAGAAACTGAGTTGCGGAAAGCCATCGACTGCGGCGAGTTTCGAGTGCACTATCAGCCGGTTGTGCGCCTCTCCGATAAGATGATCGCCGGCTTCGAAGCCTTGGTACGTTGGCAGAAGCCGGACATTGGTTTGGTGCCGCCGGCAGAATTTATTTCAGTCGCGGAGGAAAGTGGTCTGATCCTTCCAATGAATCGCTGGCTGCGAATTGAGGCATGTAAGAAAATGCGGTCGTGGCAAGCGCAATTTCCCTCCGATCCGCCCCTGACATTGAGCCTCAACGTTACTGCTCGTGAGTTCGCACATCCCGGTTTGATATCGGATATAAGCTCGGCTCTCGAAGAAACCGGTCTCGAACCATCGACTTTGCACTTGGAAATTGTCGAAACGGTCGCCATGGGCGATAAAGGCAAACCGGAAGGCGTGCTTCAAAAAGCGAAGGCATTAGGCTTGCATTTGAGCATCGACGATTTCGGTACAGGGTATTCTTCATTGAGTCGTTTAAGGCAATTCTCCGTCAATACGCTAAAAATCGATCGCACATTCGTTTCCAGCATAGACACCGATGCCGATAATCGGGCGATTGTTCGCACTATCATTGCCCTGGCGCACAGCCTCGGATTGAGCGTTGTGGCGGAAGGAACCGAGACTTCGGAAGAAGTAAATGAACTTCTAAAACTTAATTGTGAGTATGCTCAGGGCTACTTTTTTTCCCGTCCGGTCGACGATGTGACCGCCACACAAATGTTAATGACTGTTCAGCGCGGACAAACGCCGCGCAGCCGAGCAGCAACCCAGGGTACGTAACCGTATTAAGCGGAAGTCGATTTGTGCAGACCAGCGTTAAGGCACTTACGTACAGTCTGAACGAATTTCTGCCTTTCAACCGGCTTTTGCAGGTACGCCGCTGCAGGCATGAGGCCGAGGATTCTGGGATTAATCCCCGAGACTACGATGGCAGGTATTTCTGAGGTTTCTGGCGTGTTTTTTAACACAAACAGCGTTTGCAGACCACCCGGCCCCGGCATCAGCACGTCCGTCACGATCAGATCTGGCAAGGACCGGCGTGCTTCTTCAATAGCCTCAGTTCCCGACGAGGCCAACACAATGGCGTATCCCTCCGGCTCCAAATAATTTGCCAGCAGTTCACGCGAAGCAAGATCGTCATCCACGATCAAGACCAATTGCTTTTGTCGCCATGGCTTGGCGGTCATCTATCGAAATTTACCCGATGAACAAATGGCGCGAAAGTTACCTTCGTTTACCGTGATATATGAAGCTGCGAAGCGGCGCAAGAATGCAGCCCACGGCGTGAGCCGTGGGTCTGCTACGAGGGAGGGAGAGCCCCAACAGGGCGAAGGATTCTGCCTCATACATCTGCCAACATCCCGCTGCCTATGTTGTTCCGCACGCAAGGCGTCAAACCATCGAGCCGGAGTTCCTTCAAGATTTTGTTTCTGTCGGCCCCTGCGGGGCTGGTCGCTTCTTGCACGCCCACCCACGGCTGGCGCCGTGGGCTGCATTCTTGCGCCGCTTCGCGGCTGGGAAAAACAGTCAGTCCTTGTTACATAACTGAGTGGGTTGTATTCGGCTATATATAGTTATGGCCTAGTAAGTTGATACCACTTTCTGACATATCCCTCTTTAAGCCTCCTTAGATATCTTGGCCAGCTGGATTCTATAGAGTAAGTCCCGTATTACTTCCGTACCCACTCTACTCCCATAACGATTGAGTTCCGCTTTGACTATCAAGCACCATACCTCTTGAGGGTATGCCGCTCATGAACACATCGTCATACCGTTCCTTCAGCGGCCTCACTCATGCCGTCGCAGGAACGGTCACATTCCCCATCCTCAAGATCTTGATATTCCTGCTTCTGCTGACCGTCCTGGTCAAGCCGAGCCGAGGAAACGACAATCCCAAACCAGAAGTCCCTCTCACCCAAGTAAGCCTGGAGGAGCTTGGAGAGATCGAGGTTACAACCGTCTCCAAACAGCCGGTGAAGGCCAGTCAAACTCCGGCGGCAATCTATGTCATCACCCAGGAAGATATCCGCCGATCCGGCGCCACCAGCATCCCCGAGGCGCTTCGTCTGGCGCCTGGCGTCGAAGTTGCACGAGTCGACTCGAATACGTGGTCGCTTGGTGTACGAGGATTCGGAAGTGCCCTCTCTCGATCTGTCCTTGTGCTAATCGATGGCCGGACCGTTTACACTCCGCTCTTCGCCGGCGTTTACTGGCAGGTTCAAGACACACTGCTCGAGGATATTGAACGCATTGAAGTCATTCGAGGCCCCGGAGGTACCATCTGGGGAGCAAACGCTGTCAATGCCGTCATAAACATCATCACAAAAAATGCCAAAGAGACTTATGGGACGCTGATATCCAGCGGAGGCGGAAATCTCGACCAGGGATTTGTCAATTTTCGCTATGGATCCGGGAACGGACGGAACTTTAATTACCGGGTTTATGGAAAAGCCTTCACCCGCGGTCCCGAGTTTCATTCTGACGGAAGACAATTCGATGATTGGCGGATGGGCCAGACTGGATTTCGGGCTGATCTGGATTCAAACGATCGCGATACATTCACGCTTCAGGGTGACCTTTATAGAGGTGAGGCCGGACAAAGGCTCCAGATCACAAGTTACTCGGCGCCATACACCACCGATGTGGAACAGAACGCGGAACTGGCCGGCGGCAACCTGATGGGTCGCTGGAAGCGTGTGTTTAGTAATCGTTCTGACATTGAACTCCAAACCTATTACGACCGCACCAATCGAACTCAGGCGAACTTTGCCGAGTCTCGCGATACCTTTGACGTCGATTTCGTCCACCATCTGAAACTCTCGTGGGGGCAGGACTTTTTGTGGGGTCTCGGAACCCGCATCAGTTCCGGCAATGCTACCCAGGTAGTTCCGACGGTGGTATTCACGCCGAATCACCTCACAGACAAGCTGTATAACGCATTTATTCAAGATGAAATCCCGATCGTTCGAAATCGGCTGTCATTAACCGTCGGATCTAAGTTCCTGCACAATAATTACACCGGGTTCGAACTCCAGCCGAGCGCACGTGTCCTGTGGACACCCAACTCGCGGCAAACCTTCTGGGGCGCCGTCACTCGAGCCGTTCGCACCCCTTCGCGGGTCGAGGAAGACCTCCAAATCACCGGATTGTTTATGTCCAATCCGCTAACTTTCTACCGCATCATCGGGGACCGAAAATTTACTTCGGAAAACTTGATTGGCTACGAGGTCGGGTATCGCAGCCTGATAAAGCCTAAGTTCTACCTGGACATCGCAGCTTTTTATAACAACTACGCCGATCTTCTTAGCATTGAGCCCGGTACCCCATTCACCGAGACCTCGCCGCCTCCCGCGCATACTGTCGTCCCCTTGTATTTCCGCAATGGGTTAATGGGCAATACGAGTGGATTCGAAATCGCGCCCGATTGGACACCCACCCGCTGGTGGCGTTTGAGGGGCTCCTATTCTTTTTTGCATATCGACTTGAACCACGACAGCGGAAGTCAGGATATCTCGACGGCGAGTTCGATTCAGGGCTCGAGCCCGCATCACCAGGTGGCAATCCAATCTTCGTTGGATCTGCCGAAGAAGCTGGAGGTTGATCAGACCTTTCGCTATGTGAGCGCTCTGCCGGCCCAACAGGTAGCAGCCTACACAACATCAGATGTGCAGTTCAGCTGGCAGGCCACACGATCTCTGAACTTGTCAGTCGTGGGACAAAACCTGTTTCAACCACATCATGCCGAGTCCGGCGGAGATCTTGGATCTCTTGTCGGGATGCGGCGAAGCGCCTACGTAAAGCTAACGTGGCAAATATGGCAAAGGTGATGAGAGAGCAGACCCGCGACAGCGGTTTCTCAAACCCCACAATGTCATGCTGGATAACTGGCAGCCGCCCAAGCCACGTCTTGCGCATCCTGGCTGTGGTCGTAATCCTCGTGTGGTCACTCCATGCGGTGCCAATCTTGTACGCCCAACACTCTACCCCGACCGAATATGAGGTCAAGGCAGCGTACCTGTACAAACTTGGCAAATTCGTGGAATGGCCCGACAAAAGTACATCCTCCGCTGCCGATTCCTTTCCCATTTGTGTGCTCGGGCAAGATCCCTTCCGGACAACTTTTGACACCACAATTGCCGGCGAAAACATAAATGGCAAGAAGGTTGTCATTAAACGTATTGCAAAACCCAACGATGCGGCGAGCTGTCGCATTGTTTTTATCAGTTCGTCGGAGGAGAGCCGGCTCAAAGAGATCCTGACGTTACTTTCCAAAGCAAGTGTCCTGACAGTTAGTGACATGCCCCGGTTCACGGAGCGCGGAGGAATGGTCGAGTTCGTGGTGGATTCCAGCCGGGTGCGCTTCCAGGTCAACCTCACCACCGCCGAGCGTGCCGGCCTGACTCTCAGTTCGCAACTTTTGAAAGTAGCCATTCGGGTGGAAAGGAATTATCAGCCTGGCGGCTGATAACGGATGATCAAGGCTCGCAACTATTCGATTACAAAAAGACTGACCATGATGAACATCCTGGTCAGTGGCGCAGTCTTGTTCATGGCCTGTGCGGCCTTTGTGGCTTACGACGTAGTCACCTTTCGTCAGGCAATGGTGCACAACCTTTCTATTCAGGCTCAGATCACTGGTTCCAATAGCGTCTCCGCACTGCTGTTCAGTGACCCGCAATCGGCACAGAACACGTTGTCGGCATTGCAAGTCGCCCCCAATATCGTGTCGGCTGGCATCTATCAGCTCGATGGCCGGCCCTTCGCCGCATATTGGCGCCATGACCGGGGGCAAATCCCAACCCTGCCTGCCATTCCCGCCGGTCAATCAGAGTTTCACCGTTTCGAGAACGGAGAACTCATCGTTGTCCGCAGGATTGTGTTCCAAGGGGAGCCAGCTGGAACCGTCTACATTCGTTCTGACCTACAGGAGATGAATCATCGCCTGAAACGATACGCGGGAATCGCGGCTCTGGTCTTGTTGGCGTGTCTCATCGCGGCACATCTGGCGGCATCGGTGTTCCAACGTGCGGTGGTTAACCCTATCGTACATTTGGCAGAAATTGCTCGGATCGTTTCTCGTGACAAAAATTATTCCATTCGCGCAGCTGCAACCGGTAATCGTGATGAACCGGGCATCCTGATCCAAGCGTTCAATGAGATGTTGAGCCAGATTGAAGAGCGGGAACGAGCTTTGCGAAAGGCACATGACCAGTTGGAACAGCGTGTCCAGGAACGCACTGCGCAGCTGGCTTCTGCCAACAAAGAACTGGAGTTACAGAACCGTGAGGTGCAACGCGCTACTCAATTGAAAAGCCAGTTCCTCGCCAGCATGAGCCACGAGCTTCGGACGCCGCTCAATGCGATCATTGGCTTTTCTGATCTCCTGGCAGAGAACACGGCAGGAACTCTCACCGATAAGCAAGGGCGTTTCGTAGGACACGTGCGCAACGGCGCCCGCCACCTGCTGCAGCTGATCAATGACATCCTGGACCTGTCGAAGATCGAGTCGGGATTGCTCGAATTGCGATGCGAAAGTTTCAGCGTTTCGGAAACCTTGCCGGAAGTATTGTCGGTAATTCGGCCCTTGGCGATGGCAAAGAACATCCGCATCGAACAGTTAGGAGAGGACACGTCCGTTTACGCGGATCGGGTTCGTTTCAAGCAAGTCCTTTACAACCTCCTTAGCAATGCATTGAAGTTCACGCCTGATGGCGGATCAGTGCGAGTTCAATCTGCGATGGATGGCAATCTGGTCCGTATCTCGGTCAGCGATACCGGCGTCGGCATCCGGCCAGAAGATCAGCAGATGATTTTCGAGGAATTTCGGCAGGCTAGCGAGACTACGCGCGGCGTGAAGGAAGGGACTGGACTGGGTCTGGCCATCACCAGGCGCTTGGTGGAGCGGCAAGGTGGAACCATCAGCGTAGCCAGCGATCTGGGTAAAGGCAGCTGTTTCAGCTTCACCTTACCAAGAGGTCGGGCTGTACCAGAGTTGCGGCCAGCAATTCTCTCAGCCCACGACAATGGTACGGATGTGCGACGTCAAGGCGGAAAACCGCTGATTCTGGTTGTGGATGATGAATCACCGGCACGCGAACTCTTAGCCAGCTACTTGGAAACGGAGGGCTACGACGTTGCCTCTGCTGCTTCGGGTGCAGAGGTCATCGAGAAGGCACGTCAATTACGTCCTACCGCCATAACGTTGGACATATTGATGCCGGGCGGAAGCGGTTTCGAAACCCTCTTCAAACTAAAGAACACACCCGACGTTGCACACATACCCGTGATCGTGGTCTCAGTAGTTGATCAGAAACAAATGGGGTTCACTCTGGGCGCGGCAGAGTATCTGGTGAAACCTGTCCAAAAATCTGCTCTTCTCGAGGCGGTTCGTAAACATGTGCGGCCACAGGCAGGAACGTTGAGTAACGTCCTGGTAGTCGACGATGATCGCGAAACACGTGATCTTGTGAGCGATATCTTGTCGTCAAGCGGTTACACGCCTCATCTTGCGTCGAGTGGCAAAGAAGCCTTCCGGCTTCTCTCCGAAGTTCATGTGGATGCAATCCTGCTGGACTTGGTAATGCCCGAAATGGACGGCTTTGAGGTCCTGAGCAAGATAAAGGAGAACCCCGCGCTGGGAGTTATTCCTGTTTTTGTGGTTACGGCGAAAGACCTTACCAATGAAGAGCTGAAACTATTGCAGCGTGAGACTTGCGCGTTGTTTCGGAAAGATGGCGGCTGGAAAACCGATCTATTGGCCGAGGTTCGCAAGGCACTAGATCAATCGAAGTTGGCTAGGTCCGCGGGACAGTCATGAGTAAGATTTTGGTGGCAGAGGACAATCTTCCTAATCGCGAGCTAATTCGTGAAATTCTGGAAGCTTGCGGACATGAAGTAATTGAGGCTGGCGACGGCCGTCAAGCTTTGGACAAGCTCGAGGGGAATCTGCCTGACTTGGTTTTGCTGGACATTCAGATGCCGGTCCTGGACGGATATGCCGTCGTCCGCGAAGTGCGTAAAACTCCCCGGCTCGCCACTTTGAAAGTGTTGGCGCTAACCGCTTATGCAATGCAGGGAGACCGGGAAAAAGTATTGGAAGCCGGCTTCGATGGCTATCTCACCAAGCCGGTCGATATGGTCTCGTTGTCAAAGCAAATCGCGCAGCTCTTACGATAATCGCGAGCGCGTGGACGCCTCATCCTAACTGTCGTTTCTCATGCTGCCATTCAAATTTCATCCAATAAGTTCAGCCCAACCAGAAAGCAATGGCGGAAGCGAGTGGGAGTCGAACCCACCGGTAACGGGGTAACCCGCCACCCGCCGGTTTTGAAGACCGGGACGATCACCGGACCGCATGCGCTTCCAGACTTGGGATAATGTTAGCTGGAGTGCTGCCTGGTGCATAGGGCTGGGCTCAGTTTGCAGAATCGTCCTAGTGTCCCACGTGGAACATTTTGTACTTGCTGATATGTACGTACAGAGATATACATATACCGGATAAATGAAACGACAGGCAAGAGTTACGAAAGGCCGGAAAATTTCCGGGCGCAAGGTTGCCGGGCACAATATCGCCCGACTAAAGGCCTCCGCTGACGAGGGCAAAGGTTCGCGCGACGTAACAGCGGACATCTCGAAGATGTACAAGCCGCTCAAAAGACCGGTTACGCTGCGGCTCGATGCCGATGTACTGGCCTGGTTTAAGAAAAAAGGTCCCGGATACCAGACCCGGATCAACCGGGCATTGCGCGGCCTCATGATGGAGCAGAGGAAGGAATCCACGGAGTAGGCAGGCGGGTTTGCGCGACGTATCATACTGCCACCGCGTGAGGAGGCGATCATGGTGGATGGTGGTGGACTCAGCCGTCGTGAAATTTTACAGAAGTGTTTGGCGCTTGGTTCGGTGACGCTCATGGCAGCGCATGGCAGCGCGGCAATGCTATTGGCGTTTGAGGAGAAGGAGCTACGCAAGCCGACGCCAGCGAATGAACTTGGCCCCTTCTACAAGAAGCGGGCTCCGGAAACGGCGACGTTGCGGGCACCGGGTGATCCTGGCATGCCGCTTTCGGTTTCCGGACAAATCCTCGATACCCGAGGCGAGAAACTTCCCAATGTTGTGGTTGAAGTCTGGCAAACGGATCACTTGGGCCACTACGATCTCGATGGATATCGCTATCGAGCCAAGTTGCCGGCCGACGGCTCCGGCAACTACAAATTCGAATCGGTGATGCCCGGTCACTATCCCGACCGAGTCTGCCAGCATATCCATTATCTGGTCACGGCGCCGGGGCACAAGCCTCTGGTCACGCAACTTTACTTTGCGACCGATCCGGTGTTCGAGGGCGATCCTGACAAGAACTTCAATCGCGATCCGCTGATCCACAGTCGCGAACTGGTGCGGCCGGTGATGCTGGTGGGCGATCCAAAGGATATCCATGCGGCGGTAAGTTTCGAGCTCTGCCTGGAGCGCGTCTGATGTGGAGGGCGCTCGCGGTAATTGCCGTTACGCTATTGCTCGCGCCCGTGCTGTTTGCGGAGAAACTGCATCGAGAAAAGACCATCAGTTTGCCGGGAGATGTTGTTATCAGGTTTACGGCGATTTCGCCGGCGGGCACTTTTGTAGCTGGGATCTGTCGTGATCAGAAATTGCGGCTATGGGACGTTTCCTCCGGATCACTCTCGCGGACCCTGGACCTTACAGGAGAGAAACTAACAACCGTTCGTTTCTCTGATAACGGACAATTGCTGGCACTGGGTGGGGCAAGAGGGCGGGTCAGAATTTGGGAGCTACCATCCGCAACACTCAAGCTGGATTTCAGCGCTCCCAACTCTATTAACGCGCTGACAATTTCATCTGACCGGAAACTGCTCGCCGCTGCGCCTCTCGAGGAGGGCACGGAAATCTGGGACTTATCGTCAGCGAAGCAGGTGGCCAAGATGCGCGCTCCGTTCAGCGGGACGTCCGCGCTGGCACCGCTGATGGCGACACCAGCATCCGGCTGTACGATGCGCGTACTGGCAGGTTGCGGAATAGCGTGGACGATCTGCTGCTGGAGTCATTCGCAATTGTGTTTTCCTCCGATGGCAAGTACATCCTGACCGGGGGAGCGGACAAGGTAATCAACGTGATCGACGCCAGCAACGGAAAAGTCCTGCGAGCGCTTGCGAAGCAAGACGACGCGCTCCTCGATCTTCGACAGTCGCGCGATGGCAAACTTCTTGCGGCCGCTTACGTCAATGCTGACGATCCAAGTAGACCTGCTCCGGTAGTGATTTGGGATCTTGAGAATCAGTCTCCTCGAAGCCGCATTCTTGAGCCTGGCGTCGTATTTAACGGCGGCGAGTTTTTGTTGGACGGACGATTACTGATGACCAGCGGTTCGGAAAAAGAGTTGAAGATCTGGTCGGTACGCCCATAGAGAGAGGTAACGTTCGGGTTGCCGGCGGGACGCCGACGCTACATTTGCGCGGCGCTAGGAGGCGGGGCGCTCGTCGGCGGACGGGCCGTAGATGGCTGGGACTTTTCCGCCCATGGGACGCAGGTACGCGGAGAGCTGGCCTCGATGATGGATGGCATCGAAGAGAACGAACCAGAGAAATGTTCCTACTGGCTGCTCCGAGGCGAGTTTGCCACCATAGTAAAACTGTGCGGTGCTGTTCCAGGACCCTTCATCTATCTTGGAAACTCGATCGATGAGTTCATTTGACCAGCCCTCGAAGAGACTCACCATCTCGTCCAATGGTGGTGGCGGCACGGCCTTCCTTTCAAATTTGTTCTCGATGACGGCCCCTAGACAGGCTTGAAGGTTGCTGGTCAATCTCCAGACCAGTTGTTCCGCCGAAGGAGAGCGATCGTCAGGCTTGTAGCTCAGCTGATCCTTGGGAAGGGCCTTTAGTACTTTTAGGAAAGCCGGTAATTCGGCTTGCTGGCGTTGAACATAGAATTCTCGAAGTGTCATTTCCAGGTTCCCCAATTTGTTCTAAAAGTTAGTTCAGGAGCGTTGCGGTTCCTCGCCGGCTAAAGCCGCCTCGGGATGAATACGAAGCGCTGATCAGCACGAGTGAACTCGTGCCTTTCAAATCTCGCCCCTGCCCACGCACTTTGTTCCGACGAAAGCGACCAGTTCAAATCGCGGTGCTGCCCCGCATTTTGCAGCAGGACCCCACTTCTCGCACAGGACGCGAGAAATGGGGCGTCGGGCCGGCGGGACGCCGGCGCTGCCACTGCTGCTACTTCGGTTGGGGGACGATGCGCAAATATGGCTTGGGCGACTTCCAGCCATTGGGATACTTCTGTTGCGCTTCTTCGTTCGACACCGAGGGCAGAATGATGACTTCGCCGCCCTGCTTCCAATTTGCAGGGGTGGCTACTTTGTGCTTCGCCGTGAGTTGAATCGAATCGAGGACGCGCAGCACCTCGTCGAAATTGCGGCCGGTGCTCATGGGATAGCTGAGCTGAAGTTTGATCTTCTTGTCCGGACCGATAACGAATACGGTGCGCACGGTGGCATTGTCCGCTGCGGTGCGTCCCTCGGAAGTATTTCCGCTCTCGGCGGGCAACATGCCATAGAGCTTGGCGATCTTGAGTTGCGGGTCGCCAATCATCGGATAGTTGACCTTGTGGCCCTGGGTCTCCTCGATATCGGCTGCCCACTTGGCATGATTGGTCACGGGATCCACACTCAGCCCGATAATTTTGGTATTGCGCTTGGCAAACTCGGGCTGGAGTCCTGCCATGTAGCCGAGTTCAGTGGTGCACACGGGGGTAAAGTCTTTGGGGTGAGAAAACAAAATCGCCCAACCGTCGCCGATCCACTCATGAAAGCGAATCGTACCCTGCGTGGTTTCGGCGGTGAAATCAGGAGCCGTGTCATTAATACGGGGGACGGAGGATACGGCTGGAGTTAAGGTTGCGGTGCTCATGGTTAATCTCCTCTATAGCTGAATTGGTCGTCCCGATATATCAGGACGGAATGCCACCGCGGCTTTCAAAACGGGTGAGTAACA
>Ga0193750_1000173_pt1 | contig 18930 bp, 15 predicted proteins | sample L1c1metaG_FD_160569 | JGI IMG/M metagenome (GOLD analysis project Ga0193750, IMG submission 160569) | Soil microbial communities from a riparian zone of the East river system, Colorado, United States - L1c1 | ecosystem: Environmental > Terrestrial > Soil > Riparian zone | place: USA: East River... | reverse complement strand
CGCCACATAATCACACACTCAAAATAAAAAGCCTCTTGCTTGCGCAAGAGGCTTTTTGGGGGAGGGCTGCGGGCGTCGGTACCCGATCCCTGAACTATTTCGGAGGCGCTTGCTGGTCCTGAGTTACAGGAGCAGGGGCGCTGGAGGTGGAAGCAAGCTGCTCAAGGTCGTTCTTCAGCAAACTGATTTCCACGCGACCACCGCTGATTCGCTTGTTCTTGCCTGTTTCGTCAGTGGTTGCAACCGGAGCGTTGCCCATACCGACGACAAAGATGCGATAGACGGGAATCTCGTGATTGAGCACCAGGTAACGGACGACCGAATCCGCCATCTTTTGCGAGGTGGCGATTGCGGCCTGGCCGCGACCCGAAGAGAAGCCCTGGACTTCGATGATGTAGCCGCGCTGACTCTTCAGCGGAGTAGCCATCTCATCGAGGGCAGTCTTGGCATTCTGGCTTAGCACGCTCTGGCCGGGACGGAATCGGATCTCGGTCTGAGTAGCAGCCTTGTATTGATCGATGTTGCCAACGACCTGTTCAACCGTCGACAGCCGAGTGTTGGCCTGAGTAGCAGTCTGCTGCGCCAACTGAGCCTTGTTTCCCGCCTCGATGGCGTGCTGGTCGGCTTCGTTGGCCTTGGTCGAGGCCAGGCGAACGCCTTCCTGAGCGCGCGAATCGACGTCCTTGATCATCTTGCTATTGGCGGAAGTCAGCTCATCGAGTTCGTTGACGCGATCCCGGATGGGCTGGGTCTGCCGCTGGACATACTTCTTGCGGGCGAAAGGATTCAGTTTGCCCCAGAAACCTTCGTGGGTATCTGGCTGCAAAGGCTGTTTGCCGCTGGCTCCAGCCTGAGTGCTCGCAGGAGCGTTCTGGTCAGCGGGTGCGGTTGACGCCGGCTGAGTGGCTGCCGGAGCGTTCTGGTCAGCAGGTGCCGCCTGGGCCGGTTGAGCCGCGGGAGCATTCTGGTCAGCTGGAGCGGCTTGAGAATTCTGAGCCGGTTGGCTGGCGTCGGGTTGACTCGTCGTGGTCGTGGTGGTTTGCTGCGCGAAGGCCGGCAAAGCGAGGACAACGGCCAAGAGCAGCGCTACTATGACTCGGTTCTTCATTTCAACTTCCTCCGAATGGGGGAGCATTGTTGGCTCCACTCCAGCACGCCTTACGGGCGTGTTGCGTTTTTTTTGCGTCCCCTAACGGGTGAACTAAAGGCAAGCTGTTTAGCATTGCCTGGCCTACGCTGACGCGGCATAGAGCCAAAACCCTGAAATAATCGGTACCCAATGGTGCTGATACCTATGTCTATCTATAACAGGTCAAATGCCAAACCGCTGGAAAGCTAAATCCTTGGCTATCAATAAGATCGTAGTCCTTGACGGAATTTGGCGGGAAAGAAAACGCCTTCGCAGAGTAATTTTGGCGAAAACTGATATAAAAACTGCGTGGGCCATGAAGCCGAAAATCATGCGAGGGAGCGAATGCACAAAAGCCATAGACTTGGCTGTCTGATCGCGATTTTCTGGTTGCTGACCGTCACCTTGGGTTCGTCGCAAGAGGCTTCGCCAGTGCCTGATCAGAGCTTGGCGTCAAGTAAAGTCTCTGCCGACCGGCTCAAGCAATATTCCGATCTGGCCCTGCAATGGGAGCAGGAGTATCTGCGGATCGATACCACGAATCCTCCTGGCAACGAGGCGCGCTCGGCGGCCTTCTTCAAAAAGATTTTCGATGCAGAAGGAATCGAAAACCGGGTATTTGAGTATGTGCCCGGCCGAGCCGATATATGGGCCAGGATTCCGCACAGCACTGCGGACGCGAAAAGGCCGATCGTTTTGTTGAACCACATGGATGTGGTCACAAGCGACGCTTCGCACTGGAAGTCGCCGCCGTTCAGCGCCGCAATCGTCGGGGATTCCATTTACGGCCGCGGGGCCCAGGATATGAAAAGCGAAGGCCTGGCCCAATTGGTCGTAATGGTCATGCTGAAGCGCGAAAAAGCGGCCCTTAACCGTGACGTGATTTTCCTGGCGGTCAGTGACGAGGAAGCCGCCGGAACTGGCACGGATTGGATGATCGCCCACCAGCGCGACCTGCTGGGGAATGCAGAATTTCTGATTAACGAGGGCGGGGAAAACCTGCTGGAGAACGGGAAGGTAAAGTACATTGGCGTGGACGTCGGCGAGAAGTCACCATTCTGGCTTCATGTAACGGCACATGGCAGGCCTGGCCACGGATCGCGTCCTATTCCAGATTCGGCGCCGAACCGGCTAGTGAAGGCGCTGGATCAGATCATTACCTATCGCACTCCATTTAAAGTTCTGCCTGTGGTGGAGGAATTTTTGCGGGTCATGGCGCCGTATGAGCCTCCGGAACGGGCTCGCCAGTTCCAGAATATCCAGCAAGCACTGCAAGACAAGAGTTTTCAGCAAGAGGTCGAGCACGACGAATCGCTCAACTTTCTTCTTCGCAACACGATTTCATTAACCATGTTGGGCGGATCGCAACAGACGAATGTGATTCCACCGGAGGCATGGGCCAACGTTGATGTCCGATTGCTGCCGGGTGAAGATCCGAAAGAGTTCCTGGAATCCATCCGCCAAGTGGTGAGTGATCCTCAGGTGAGCGTGGAACCGTTGAATGCTGAGTTCCGCAAGGCTAACTACTCTCCCACGGACACGGCTTTGTATAGCGCGATCCGGCAAGTGTCGTCGCATTATTTTCCGGGCACTCCGGTGGCTCCGCGGTTGACCAGCGGGTACACCGAAAACCAGCGCTACCGTCCGTTGGGAATCAATGCCTACGGATTCTCTCCTTACACCGCGACGGCGCAAGAGGGCAGTACAGAGCACGGGAATGATGAGCGCATACGGGTGGAAGAGGTGCGACGCGGTTACCGAATACTGTATGACGTACTGACGCTAGTGGCAGGACGATGAGCAACAAACGGCAAATTTAAACTTTTCGTGCATTCTGCACTCAAAAGCGTCGCTCATCGGCCGTGGCCTTTGCCCGCCGGGCCGTGGATTATGGCGCAGACCTGGCACGATTTGTTATTCGCGCATTGGCCGGTAGAGTCTGCGGTCTTGAGGAAGCTGGTTCCGCAAGGGCTGGCGTTGGATACCTTCGACGGCCGGTGCTGGATCGCGGTTACTCCCTTCCACATGAGTGGGATTCATCTTCGCGGACTGCCGCCACTGCCGGGACTGTCACGTTTTCCCGAGCTGAACGTCCGCACCTACGTGACCCTCGACGCCAAGCCGGGCGTCTACTTTTTCAGTCTGGATGCCGCTAATGCTTCGGCTGTGTGGGGCGCAAGGACCTTCTACCACTTACCTTACTTTCTCTCGAACATGTCGGTGGAGACGCGCGAGCAGTGGGTGAGGTATCTCTGCCGGCGTAAACAGTCGAACACGGAATTTCATGGTCGATATCGACCGGTTGGGTCAGTCCAATTCCGGCAAGAAGGCACCCTGGAAGCCTGGCTGACCGAGCGCTACTGCCTTTACAGTGTGGGCAGAGGACATGTGTATCGGGCTGAGATACACCATCAGCCATGGCCGCTGCAGGACGCTGAAGCTGAGATCGAGATTAATACGATGGCCGCTTCCTGTGGTATCGCACTATCAGGAAGGCCCTCGCTCTTGCATTTTTCGCGAAAGCTGGAGGTTCTGGTCTGGCCGCCTCACCGAGTACGTTCCGCTTGATCACCAGCATTCCTTTCAGGGCTTTCTCGAGTTAAGCAGCTCAGCTGGCCAGCACTGGAGTTTTGTTGCGAGCCTCTCTGCCTTCCCATATTCTCAATTTAAGTCATGAATGGTCCTGAAGAACTCCTCCTGGAACTATTTGCCATCTTTGTCGCGGCCAAGGTGCTGGGAGAGGTATTCGAACGTCTGAGCCTATCCGCTGTGTTGGGCGAGATCCTGGCGGGGATCTGCCTGGGCCCCTATGCGCTGGGCTGGATTCATCCCAGCGACACACTGCAATCGGTGGCGGAGCTGGGCGCCATCTTCGTGCTGTTCAGCGCCGGCTTGGAAACCAGCCCCAAAGACTTGATAGGCGTGGGTAATAAGGCGCTGCAGGTCGCGGTGGCAGGCGTTATCGTGCCTTTTGTCCTGGGCTTTGGGTATATGAAGCTCCGCGGAGACGCTACCCGGGAAGCTGTGTTCGTAGGCGCGGCTATGGTAGCCACCAGCGTAGGCATCACCGCGCGCGTCCTGAGTGACCTGCGCGTACTCGCGACCCGCACCGCGAAAATTATTATGGGCGCAGCGGTTTTCGACGACATCCTGGGTATGGTTTTGCTGGCGGTTGTCGCCGGTCTTGCGTCAGGGAACGGGCTGGGATGGCTGCATCTCGGTGTGCTGACCGCTGAAGCCGCAACATTTGCGCTGTTCATGATCTTCATCGCTCCCCGGATTGTGCGGCGCATGCAGCCGCGAGTTGAGCATCTGTCCACACAGAATGCTTCGCTGGTGGTTGCGCTTGCCTTGTGCCTGTTTCTTTCCTGGCTCGCAGCCAAGATCGGAATGGCCGCCATCATCGGCGCATTTTTTGCCGGTTTGATGTTCGCCGATTATGCTCCAGAGTGGAACCTTATACCGAGAGTGGGCGGCATTACGGAATTCCTGGCACCTTACTTTTTCTTTACCATTGGCTCACGTCTGAACCCGCAATTGTTCACGAACAAGGTGCTGGACGCGGCAATCATCGTGTCTCTGCTTGCAATTGTTTCCAAAGTAGCAGGATGCGGGCTGCCTCTCCTGCGCGAAGGGCGGGCGACAGTCCTGCGAGTGGGATTTGGCATGATGCCGCGAGGTGAAGTCGCGCTGATCGTCGCCCTGGTCGGCTTGCAGTCGCAAATTGTTACCCCGACGATCTATGCCATTGTGGTTTTCATGACGGGTATCACCACCCTGCTGGCTCCGCCCATATTGCGTTATCTGTTCCAGGATGAGGCGCGGGAATCCGAAGAACACGCCAATGCTGCTCACGTCCATTTATAATTCCGGGTTTCTACCGCAAGGAGAGATCCATGTCCCTCGCAGGACGACTGGCGTTGGTGACGGGTGCATCCCAAGGTATTGGGCGGGCCTGCGCTGTGCGGTTGGCAAGCGCAGGCGCTGCCGTGGCGGTCGCAGCTCGCAATCAGGAAAAGCTTGATGAACTGGTGAACGAGATCAAGTCGAGCGGTGGAAATGCCGCAGCATTTCCTCTGGACGTTTCTGATGAAGACCAGATCAAGAGCACGTTTAAGTCGGTGCTGGGAAAGTTCACCAAGATCGATATCCTGGTGAACAACGCCGGAATCACACGGGACCAGCTAGTCATGCGGATGAAGCGTGCGGACTGGGACATGGTCCTCAACACGAACCTTACATCAGCGTATTGCTGCATTCAGCAAGTCATCGGTTCGATGCTTAAGCAGCGCTGGGGACGGATCATCAACATAAGTTCGATCTTCGGGCAGATGGGACAGGCTGGACAAGCGAATTACGCTGCCTCGAAAGCAGGCCTGATTGGACTGACCATGGCCATTGCCCGGGAAGTCGCGTCGCGAAGCATTACTTGTAACGCGGTGGCGCCGGGGTTCGTCCAAACGGCGATGACTTCGGGACTTCCGGAAGATCTCAAGCAGACAGCACTGAAGCTGATTCCGCTGGGGCGCATCGGCACGCCAGAAGATGTAGCAAACGCGGTGGCGTTTCTTGCATCGGATGAAGCGTCCTACATCACCGGGCATGTGCTGAACGTGAACGGAGGCATGCTGATGGGGTAGCGCGGGCCATCTCCGGTCTCTCAATTGTGCATGCGGAATCTCCGCGGCAGATTGCCCTGGCTCGCGAACTGTTTCTGGAATATGGGAAATCCCTCGGATTCAATCTTTGCTTCCAAAGCTTCGATGAGGAACTCGCGGGACTGCCGGGGGACTATGCCCCGCCTGACGGCCGATTGCTGTTGGCGGAATACGACGGCGCCCTGGCCGGATGTGTCGCCCTGCATAAGCTTGAGCTGCATGTGTGTGAGATGAAGCGGTTGTACTTGCGTCCGCAATTTCGCGGCAAGGGCGTAGGACTGGCGCTGGCTGAAGCTATCATCTGGGAAGCCCGCGCCATCGGATATCGTCGCATGCGCCTCGATACTGTCGAGCCGGTCATGCAGGCTGCTGTGGCAATGTATCGTCGCCTGGGATTTACGGAAATTGCGGCCTATCGTCCGAACCCAATCCCAGGGGCGATGTACATGGAACTGGAACTCTAACCTCAAGTCCATCTTTTAAATAGGAGTGCGATATGAAAGTTCTTTTGTTGATCCTCACATTACTCTTTGCCATCTCCTCATTCGCGGCTACCGGCAAGTCCGTCTCTTACAAAAGTGGTGACGAGACTGTGCAAGGCATGCTGTACACACCAAGTGGCAAAGGTCCGTTTCCGGGCATTATTGTCATCCACGAATGGTGGGGACTGAATGACTGGGTAAAGGAACAGGCCTCGAAACTTGCTGATCAGGGATATGAGGCGCTGGCGGTTGATCTCTACCGTGGAAAAGTTGCGACCACGCCCGATGAAGCCCATGAATTGATGCGTGGAGTGCCGGAAGACCGCGCTACTCGCGACTTGCATGCTGCTTTTGAGTTTCTGAAATCTCAATCCAACGTAAAGAAAGACCGGATCGCATCCATCGGCTGGTGTATGGGCGGAGGGTACTCGCTCGATGTGGCGCTTCAGGAGCCGACTTTGACCGCTGCCGTGATCAACTATGGCCACCTTGCGGTGGACACCGATTCGTTGAAGAAGATCAATGCGTCGATACTGGGCCTTTTTGGAGGACAAGACCGCGGTATCCCGGTGGATGACGTCAAGAAATTCGAGCAGACCTTGAAGCAGTTGGGCAAGAAAGTCGAAATTGTTATTTATCCCAAGGCCGGACATGCCTTTGAAAATCCCAATAACAAAGATGGGTATCGGCCGGATGATGCCGCCGACGCCTGGAAACGCACCACCAAGTTCCTTGCGGACACTTTGAAAAAATGATGAACCTCAATCTTTAATTCCGAAAACTTCCGGCGAGTGCTGAGCGCTATCGATTTACGCGTCTTCACTTTTTTCCGCGAGTGAGCATTGAATTTCCACTTGCCAGAAGGTACTACTCTGGTTACTATTCGAGCCATCCACGGGAGCCTCACTTGGAAGTTTTTTCTATGAACATCGGCGAGACCATCCGGAACTTCCGGTTACACCGGGGGATGTCCCAGGGAGACATTGAAAAGCGCACCGGCCTGCTGCGCTGCTATTTGTCACGGGTGGAGAACGGGCACACCATCCCTTCGCTAGACACACTGGCTAAGATCGCAGGCGCGATGGAACTGCCTCTTTCCCAGTTCTTCTCGGAATCAGGACACAGCAATGGCAACAAGGGGTTGCCCCAACTGTCGGACGATGAACTCCGCTTCCTCAGTCAGATTCGCCGCTACTCCGTAAGTCTGAACGACAGCGACCGCAAGCTGGTGCTGGCCATGGTTAAGAAAATGGCGTCGAATGCGGTGAAGTAAGTAAGGCAGCATTCAGCACTCAGCCGTCAGCACTCAGCTACAGCACTTAACTACAGCACTTAGCATTTGGCACTTGGCATTTAGCCACGCCAGGTCCCGCCTTGTTCCCTTTCCTAAATCGTTGAGCTGAATGCTGAGTGCTGACTGCTGAGCGCTGTTTTTGAGTACTTTCGTTCTATGCCCTCTTGTGCCCAACGGGAACCTCCTCTGGTGGTCCTCTAAGCCCTACACTATCTGCTGGAGAATTTGTGACCATCGACGAAGAATTGAACTTACTCGATACACAACTACGCCGGTTGAAGATCGAGTACGAGATCTACTTCAGCAATCCCACGAAAAGGCCGCCCACCGACGTCGAGTGGAAGGTACTGAGCTTACTGCGCAAATTCAGCGATGGGACACGAATGAGTTTCTCGCAGCGTTACCGATACAACGAAATTGCACAGCGCTATGCCGTCTATAGCGATCTGTGGCGAAAGAAAGCCCGCATCCGCGAGGAAGGCTACCGTCGTCCTCAGGATGCACTACTCTCGGTGCAGGGAGTTCGTCCGGAAGAGCATGAGCCAGAACACAAAGTATACGGAGTGGGACACAAGTCATCCCAAGAGCAGCCATTTGCAGTGGAATGGTCGGACGCTCGCGCCGAGCACGATCAAGTAGAGAAGCTCTACAAGGTGCTCACGGAGGCCAAGAAAAAAGCGGGCGAAACGGTTTCCGGCAATATCGACAGCTTTACCACGTTCGTACAAAAGAAGACCAGCCAGATCCGGAAACAGTACAAATGCGAAAAGGTCGAGTATTCGGTCGAAGTGCAGGACGGCCAGGTGAAGCTGAAAGCCAAGGCAAAGGTTTAGTGTCATTCCTCGCTCCAGCTCTGTTATCTACCCTTTGACACTCCACTCTGCTGATAGAATTTTGGGCTGCCTATCCCAGGCACTTCATCTCCAGCATTCGAGGCCGTGAATGTCCAAAATCCAGCGTGCCATTCTTAGTGTCACCGACAAGACAGGACTAGTTGACTTTGCCCGCAAGGTCGCGGGAATGGGCGTCGAATTAATTTCGACCGGCGGCACCGCAAAACTGCTGCGCGATTCCGGTATACGCGTGAAGGACATCTCCGAACTCACCGGCTTTCCCGAGATGCTCGATGGGCGGGTCAAGACTTTACATCCCAAGGTGCACGGAGGCATCTTGCACCGGCGTGAGAGCGCCTCGCACCGCACCGCGGTGGCGGAACATGGTATTGAACCGATCGACATGGTAGTAGTCAATCTCTACGCTTTCGAGAAAACCGCGGCCAAGCCAGGGGTTCACTTTGAGGAATTGATCGAGAACATCGATATTGGTGGGCCCTCGATGATCCGTTCTGCGGCAAAGAATTTTCAGGATGTCGCTGTCGTGACGTCACCGGGAGACTACGACACGATTGCAGAGGAGCTGGCCAAATCCGATGGCGAGCTATCCTCCGCAACCAAGTGGCGTTTGGCGCAGAAAGCATTTGCGACTACGGCGGCTTACGATTCCGCCATTGCCTCTACGCTGGAACGGGTCAGCGCGAACGGGCGATTCGAATTCCACACAGAAAGTGGATTCCCGAACACACTGCGCCTCTCTTTCAACAAGATCGCCGATCTCCGTTATGGAGAGAACCCTCACCAAAAAGCTGCGATGTATTCCGATGGCTCCGGTGCAGGCGTGGCCAATGGACGACAGCTTCAGGGGAAAGAGCTTTCTTACAACAATATTGTGGATTTGCAGGCGGCATGGGATCTAGCTCAAGAATTCGAGGAGCCGGTTTGCGCCATAATTAAGCACACCAATCCCTCCGGAACTGCCACCGCCAAGACGTTGGTCGAGGCTTACAAAAAAGCGCTGGAGTGCGATCCAGTTTCTGCTTTCGGAGGCGTTATCGGCGTAAACCGCCTGATCGATGAAGAAGCTGCAGAAGAAATGGCTAAGCTTTTCCTGGAAGTGATTGCCGCGCCATCGTTTGATGAAGCGGCAAAAGGTAAATTCGCCGCCAAGAAGAATCTCCGCCTCGTGGAAATAAACCATTCGCCGCAAAAGTGGGTGCTGAAGAATGTCTCCGGAGGGATTCTGGTACAGGACGCGGATCTGAAGTCATTGCAAGAAAGCGATTTGAAGATCGTTACCAAGCGCCCCCCGACGGCGGAAGAAAAGCGTGCCCTGCTGTTCGCCTGGAAGGTTTGCAAACACGTGAAATCGAATGCCATTCTCTATGCCCGAGATGGGCAGACGGTTGGCGTCGGAGCGGGACAGATGAGCCGAGTGGATTCGTGTCGTATCGGCGCTATGAAGGCGGTCCTGCCACTGAAGGGTACCGTAGCTGCGTCCGATGCTTTTTTCCCCTTTCCCGACGGAGTGGAGGAGATCGCCAAGGTCGGGGCCACTGCCATCATCCAGCCTGGCGGGTCAGTCCGGGATAAAGAAGTGATTGAAGCGGCCGACCGGCTGGGAATAGCCATGATATTCACGGGAGTCAGGCACTTCCGGCACTAATTTGAGTGTCGATGACAACCTGAGAGTCTCGATTTTCGGTTTGTCAATCCCAAATCTTAGCGGTCCAGTCCAGCAGTCCCTGTACCCTGGTCATTGCCTGTCCCGGTTCGGCGGCCACGTCGTGCCATCCGCCATCCATTGCTTAGGTTTACAATATTCAAGCACCCACCCGCGGCGGTTCAGCATCCAATCGCTTTGGCTTTGGGAACTCGGAAGGTCATTAATGAAAAGCATTTATCGCCCTTTTCTTTTAGTGTTGATCGCCGCCACTGCTTTCGGCCAGCAAACGGCTTCCACGTCGAATACTAAGCCAGCCACTCCGGCTGCACCGCGCAAGGCGGACCGGGCTGCTGCTTATTACCATTACGCCATGGCGCACATGTATGAAGAGCAAGTGGCGATGTATGGCCGCAGCGACCTGGCGAACAAAGCGATCGAGGAATACCGCCAAGCGATTGATGCTGATCCCACTTCAGAGTATCTAACCTCGGGACTGGCAGAGCTTTATGCCAAGACGGGGCGGATCAAAGACGCGGTCATCGAAGCCCAGGATATCCTCAAGCGCGATCCCAATAATCTGGAAGCCCATAAACTGCTGGGCCGCATTTATTTACGGTCGTTGGGAGACATACAGGCGGGCAGCGGATCACAGAACATTCTGAAGCTGGCCATCGAGCAGTACGAGCAGATAGTCAAGATCGAACCTGACAACGTAGATAACCACCTGCTTCTGGGCCGCCTTTACCGGCTGAACAATGATCTCCAGAAAGCGGAGAACGAGTTCAAGCTTGCGGTCAAACTGCAGCCGGATTCCGAGGAGGCCGTCACCACACTGGCTTATCTGTACAACGAGGAAGGGGACACCAATCGAGCTGCACAGGTATTAGCTTCCGTTCCAGACGCGGCGCGTTCGGCCAAGTTGTATTCCGCGCTTGGTTATACCTATGAGCAGCAGAAGCAATACAAGAATGCCATCGATGCTTACAAGCGCGCAATTGAACTGGATCGCGACAACCTCGACGCCATCCGGGGCTTGGCCCAGAACCTGATGAATGATGGTCGAACCGACGCAGCGCTCGAGCAATACAAGATTATTGCTGACGCCAATCCTGAAGATGCACAGACCTATCTGAAGATGGCGGAGATTTATCGCAAGACTGGTAAGTTCGACCTCGCGCTGGAAAATTTGAAGAAGGCCGAGTCCATGGTGCAGGACTCGATTGAGGTTCCCTACAACATCGCCGCGGTTTATCAGGCACAAGGGCGCTACGACGAAGCCATCCAGGTCTTGCAGAACCTGCTTAAGAAAACCGAAAAAGCAGATAACAGCTATACCCAGGGCGAGAAAAACAATCGAGCAGTATTTCTAGAACGCCTGGGAACAATTTATCGCGACAACAACAATGACCAGCTGGCCATCGAGACTTTCCGCAAGATGCTGACGCTGGGCGATGACAACGCAGTGCGCGGCTATCAGCAGATCATCGATACCTATCGTGAAGCCAAGCAGTGGCAACAGGCCACCGACGCGGCCAGGGAAGCTTCCCAGAGGCTGCCCAAGGATCGTGGTTTGAAGATGGTGTACGCAGCGCAACTGGCGGACATGGGGCAAGTGGACGCGGGCTTGCAGCAAGTGAAGTCATTGCTGACAGGCAAACCCGACGACCGCGAGGTCTACATCACGCTAGCCCAGATGTACAGCCGGCTAAGACGCTGGCCCGAGGCGGAAGAGGCGCTGGATAAGGCGGAACAGCTTTCCACCAAGCCCGAAGATAAAAAAGACGTGTACTTTCTGCACGGGTCGATCTACGAGCGCCAGAAGAAATATGAGCAAGCGGAAGACATGTTCCGCAAAGTGCTGGTTGGCGATCCGCAAAATGCGAACGTCCTGAATTACCTGGGTTACATGCTCGCAGACCGGGGAACGAGACTGGACGAAGCGCTCAATATGATTAAGAAGGCCGTGGACCTGGATCCGGCGAACGGCGCTTATCTTGATTCGCTGGGTTGGGCCTACTACAAACTGGGCAAATATGAGTTGGCGGAAGACACCCTCATCAAGGCGTCGCAGCGGATCGGGACTGATCCTACCGTCCAGGATCACCTCGGGGATCTGTATCAGAAGACCGGGCGCCTGAAGCTGGCGGCGGCGCATTGGGAGCGGGCGCTGCAGGAGTGGAACAAGACCGTGGCTGCGGAAGTGGATCAAAACGATGTGGCACGGGTGCAGAAAAAACTTGAGTCGGCCAAGATGAAGCTGGCGAGGGAAGACTCCCAGAACAAGTAAGGCCGTTGTAGCGCCGGCGTCTCGCCGGCTGTCGCCAGAAGAACTTGTCGCGAGCCGGCGGGACGCCGGCGCTACGGCTGGAATGCTAGACTGACTGCATGCTCGCCGAATATGCGGTGCGAGTGGAACAATCCCGCGGACGGCGTTTTCCTGAACCCAGCCATCCTTATCGCAACGATTTTCAACGCGACCGCGACCGTGTAATTCACTCCCGCGCTTTTCGCCGGCTGGAGGCCAAAACACAGGTTTTTACCCGCCGCTATTCGGATCATTTCCGTAACCGCCTCACCCACACCATTGAAGTATCGCAGATCGCGCGGACGATTGCCTTACAACTGGGCTTGAATGAGGATCTAGTTGAGGCTTTGGCCCTGGTGCACGATGTCGGGCATCCGCCATTCGGCCATGCTGGAGAAAAAGCTCTTGATGCCGCCATGCGCGGGCATGGGTCCTTTTTTGACCACAACCTGCATGCGTTGCGGATTGTGGAAGATTTCGAAATGCGGTATGCCGCTTTTCGAGGGTTGAATCTGACATTCGAAGTGCGCGAAGGCATCATCAAGCATTCCCATGACTACGATGCCGGTCAGTTCCCTGAACTGGCGGAGTATCTGCTCGATCAACGTCCGCCGCTGGAAGCTCAACTGATCGATCTGGCGGATGAGATTGCCTATAACACCGCCGACCTGGACGACGGTTATGAAGCTCATCTGCTTACGCTCGAAGATATTTGCGAAGGCCTTCCTGTGTTTGCCCGTTTCTATCGTGAAGCCGACCGGACGTATCCGAATGTGATGGAAAAATTGAAGTTCAACGAAGCTCTCAAGCGCTTACTCGACCACATGGTCGGAGACCTGATTCGCAACACTGAGGAACGAATCCGAAGCGCCACGATAAAGTCCTTGGAAGACGCGCGGGCCTGTCCCCATCGTCTGGCCACTTTCAGCCCGGCAGTGGAGGAAGAACGGGGTGAAACGAAGAAGTTTCTCTACGCCAATCTGTATTTCAGCGCAGCTCTGGATCCGGAGAAAAATGACGCTGAGAAGGTCATAAGCGAACTATTCGATTTGTGGATGGGGCATCCCGAAAACCTGCCGTCCAGCTATCGAGAAAAAGCCAGGCAGGAACCGCTATCGCGAGTGGTGTGTGACTACATCGCAGGAATGACTGACAACTACATCTACGAGCAGTACGAGAAGTATTGCGGGAAAACTAACGTGGCGGCGGGGAATATACGGACAGGATGAGGTGCTCGCTTAATACGCTGAAATCCGCGTCGCCAGGGTGGCGTTGCCGACGGGCTGGTATTCGCTGTGGTAGATGTCCACGATGGCTCGCCCGACCAGACGCGTGACGGCTTCCGAATGGATGTGCACCGGCAGAGTGAAGGAACCGATGTCAGTGTAATCCTGCACGAATTCAATCTTCTTGATGAAGAAAGACGGCGATTTGACCACGCTGCCTTCGACCCGAACCAGGCTTCCAGTATAGGCATCCAGGTAGAGGCGGCCTTTAAACAATCCAACTCGCTTCTGGCGCGGTTTTAATTGGTAGACGTGCACGGTGCGACCATCTAACTGGCTCGTCCCTTTATAAGAGAACTTGTAGTTGGCGGGAGTGATGGCGGTCAGTGAATTGTCATCCTTCTGAACGTGATCGACCTCGGATTGCAGCAGGCGAGTGATGATGTTGCTCTTGACGAAGCCATCCCCAGTAAAGCTCACGGCCCTAAATTCCAAAGTGCGGGGCGCCAAGTAGTGGCGTTCCAGCTCGAACTCGCCATGTTGTGAGGTGTCAGGAAGCTGGGCGCTGATTCGCGTGTTTGCGGAATAGGAGACCAGCGTGGCTGCCTGCAAAACGGATCTCCCCTGGTACGCTTGTAGAGCCAACTCGGACGACATCCGGGGAAGCGAAACCGGAGCTATCAGTACGGCCGCAGTACGATCTGCCGCCGGAACACTTGCGGAAAACATGGTTGAACCATCGCCGTACAAGAGAGCGATCGAGGGCAGACCATCCACAGCGTTGCTCTTGGCAACCAGAACTGGGGCTTGCGCCGCCGCGCCAATCGCGAGACACAGAAACAGCGACGTAAGTAAAGTAGCCTTCATGAGTAAGGTGAGTACTTACTTTATAACTGATGCACCAGCCAAAGAAAAGTAACAAAAGTTAGTCCAGGTGCGCCCAACGGTACCCTTGTGCATTCGCACTCTGCGACGGCTTCGAGACCCAGGAGGCTGCACCTCGGCGCATGAGTATGTTGTTGATACGAGAGCATGTCGCGCTTTGTTCCGCAGAGTGGTTGTGTATCGTGATGGGGGGAATTAAGATTCGTAATCTCACTCGCACTGAGGTCATCATTCGACATGCCTGAAGTCATCGTCACGCCCAGTTCTGTCGCCAGCGATAACGGAAGCCTGGATACGCCGACCGTCGAGGTTTTTGCTGTTTATGGCGTGGAGCCAGAGGTTCAAGCCTATGCGATGGCCAAGTATTCGCGCTCGGCGTTGTCCATGAAGGAGTCGCTCCAGGAAATAAATCAGCAGAAGGCGGAGAAGTTTCTCAATACTTTCTACTTCCAGTACGGACATCGTTCGATTGCGGACTTGGCGCATATTGCGCTTGCCATCGAGAAGCTCTCCATTCTGGCAGCCATTGCAGTTGCCGACGAGCAGCGATGGGACGGACAGGAACGTTCTACCCGCTATCAGGATTTCAAAAAGAGTGGCTATTTTACTCCCAGTTTCGGGGAAGACGAACCGGCGCGCACGTTATACAGGAAAACAATCGATAGCCTGTTCACGGAATACGAATCGCTTTCGGAGGGCATGTTTCATTACCTGGCCGGCATCACTCCTAAGCCATCTGAGATGAAGCAAGACGCTTATGAACGCACGCTGCGGGCCAGGGCGTTCGACATTTCGCGCTATTTGCTGCCGCTGGCCACGAACACGTCGTTGGGAGAGATCGTCAATGCGCGAACGCTGGAGAGCCAGGTTTCGCATCTGCTCGCGCATACGCATCAGGAAGTGCGGCGTCTAGGAGAATTGTTGAAACGCGCTGCAATCTCGCCGGCGTACAACGTGAATCGCGAGTCGCTGGAGCGCCTAGTGGAAGAGATCCGCGCGGTTTCGCCGGAACTGGGAGCACGCGCCCAGCAGGAACTTTTGCGGGAGATCCGTGTAGCGCCCACGTTGGTCAAGTACGCCGACCCAAATAAGTATGAGATTGAGACTCGGCGTGAACTGCAACAAGCAGCGGCAGAGCTCATGGGGAACTCGGCTATCACCGCCGCGGGAACGGTCGACCTGCAGGATGAAGAACCGCTTGAGGTGGAACTCGCGAGCACACTGGTGTACGAACACTGTTATTATCCCTATCGGCAGATTCGCCAAGAAGTGGAAGGTGCGGGGGAAAGGAAACGGCGGGAGATTATTGATTTAGGCCTACGCCATCGTGGTAGTCATGACGAAGTGTTGCGCCCGTTCTGCGCTGGGCAGCAGTTTCGCTTCGATATCTTGATGGATATCGGCGGCTTCCGCGACATGCATCGGCATCGGCGGTGCATCCAGATCGGCCAAGGATTCACCACCAGGCACGGCTACGACTCGCCTCCAGAACTGGAAATGGCGGGAATGCAGAAAAACTATGACGCCGTCATGCAGCGTACCGCTGAATCGGTGAAAGATTTAGAACGACGCTCCGCGGCCGAGGCGCGGGAGAATTCGCAGTACGCAATTCCGCTGGGATTTCGTAAGCGGACGCTGTTCAAGATGGACTTCGCCGAGGTGGTGTATATCTCCGAACTGCGCAGCGGGCCCGCCGGACATATGTCGTATCGCAAGGTTGCCTATGCGATGTATGAAGCCGTTGTAAGGAAATATCCGGCGCTGGCGAAGTATTTCCGAGTGCACGACGTGCGGGAACCGGTGGATTTGTTGAGGAGATAAAAAACAGCACTTAGCATTTGGCACTTAGCATTTAGCCATTCGAGAACAGTGCAACGTGCAAAAACCGAATAGGATGAACTTCAGGCGCAAATCGGGCGCCTTGCCCGGCCTGTACTGGCTAAATGCTGAGTGCCAAATGCTCACGTGTAAAGGACTTTGCGATCACCCTTCACGATGCGTCCCACCGTGTAGCCTTTTTCCCCGGCGCGTTCCAACACGGTTTGCGCCTTCTTAAACTTCTTTGAGGGAACTACCAGCAGCATCCCTAATCCCATATTGAAGGTGCGAAGCATTTCCTCCTGGGAGACGTTTCCCAGATTCTGCAGGTGCTCAAAGATTGGCAGCACAGGCCAGGAACCGAGGTCGATTACGGCGGACATGCCTCGGGGCAGGACGCGCGGCAGATTCTCGGTAATGCCGCCGCCGGTGATATGGGCCATGGCCGAAACGCATTCACCATCCACCAATCGTTTTATCGCCGGCCAGTAGCTCTTGTGTGACCGCATGAGCTCATTGCCGACTTTGCCTTTGAGTTCATTGACGTAAGTCTCGGGAGTGTAATGCGCGACCTCGAAGAGCAGCTTGCGCGCCAACGAGTAACCGTTGGTATGCAGGCCATTGGAGAGTAGCCCCATAATGACGTCTCCGACTTCGACGGTCTTGCCGGTCACCATTCGTTCGCGTTCGACCACGCCAACGATGAAGCCGGCCAGGTCATATTCGCCCTCTCCATAGAAGCCGGGCATCTCGGCGGTCTCGCCGCCAATCAGGGCGCAGCCATTGTGCTTGCAGGCCTCAGCCAGGCCTTCGATGATTTTCTCGGACACCTCGGGCTCGAGCTTGCCGGTGGCCAGGTAGTCCATAAAGAACAAGGGCGTGGCGCCCTGCACCGCGATATCGTTTACGCAATGGTTGACCAGGTCGCCGCCCACGGTATGGTGAACGTTCATCTCGAAGGCAACTTTGAGCTTCGTTCCTACACCATCGACGCTCGAAACCAGCACGGGATTGAGATACTTCTTAGTGTCGATGGAAAATAAGCCGCTGAACCCACCGATCTGGCTGAGGACACCGCGGGTGAAGGTTTTATGGGCGAGGTACTTGATTCGCTTCTTGGTACGGTTGGCGCGGTCGATGTCTACGCCAGCGTCGGCATAGGTGATACTAGAGCTATTCGAGGGGTCGTTGGCCACTGGAACCAATCCGTCTTTATGAGACGTGGGGAATGCGCTGGGTGTCCGTTAAAACGGGAGAAACGTTCAAGCGCGGCTCATTGTAGCACGTTCGAGTCAGCACTCGATTCGCACAGAATCCTTAGCCTCCGGTAGGAGATCAATGCCAAATCTATCGTGTGATGAAGTCGGAAAAGTAATACGCCAGAATGCCGAACAGTGCTAAAGCGGATACTCCGTAAGCGGTAAGGACCCAGACGTTGCGATCCTCGTGCCTCACTTTTCTAGATCTGGGACTGGCCGCGCGAGTTGACGAATTTTCAACAGTCTGATCTTCCATAAACAACCTCCAAAGATGGAGCCGTCATATCGCAAAAAGCGCACCCCCCAGCGCGGGATGGCGAATTGTCGAAGAAATTTTACTACTGATGCAGAGCTGGAGCTTAGAAATTCGAGTTCCGGATTGCCGAACGGACTCAGCCATCACAATGGAGCCGGGGTTTTCAATTTGGGAAGGTTTTCCTCACTTTTCTGAACTGAATCCTTATAATTCGCCTTTTCTTCGCTCTTATCCCGTTGTATAATCCCGCCATAAATCATTCTGCATTCATAAAAAAGGAGACCCATGGCCGACGAACGGACCAAAGCGATTGACTTGGCATTTGCTCAGATTGAGAAGCAGTTTGGCAAAGGATCCATCATGCGGCTGGGGTCGAAGGAAGCCATTGTACCCATCTCGGTGATCCCTACGGGCGCGATTTCCTTCGACGCTGCGTTAGGCGTTGGCGGCTTCCCGCGAGGGCGAGTGGTAGAAATCTTCGGGCCGGAGTCGTCAGGTAAGACGACGATTGCGTTGCAGGTCATTGCCGAGGCGCAGAAAACCGGTGGTATGGCTGCGTTTGTAGACGCCGAGCACGCGCTTGACCCTGCCTACGCCAAAAAACTTGGCGTGGACGTCGACAATCTGCTGGTGTCGCAGCCGGACTATGGCGAACAGGCTCTGGAAATCGCCGAAGCATTGGTCCGCTCGGGAGCAATCGACGTGCTGGTTGTGGATTCAGTCGCGGCGCTGGTGCCCAAGGCCGAACTCGACGGCGAAATGGGCGATAGCCATATGGGCCTTCAAGCGCGTTTGATGTCGCAAGCTCTGCGCAAACTGACTGGCATTGTTTCTAAATCGCGCACCTGCCTGATTTTCATCAATCAGATCCGGGAAAAAATTGGCGTGATGTTTGGCAATCCTGAGACTACGACTGGCGGTCGCGCGCTGAAGTTTTATGCGTCGGTCCGGATTGATATTCGCCGAATCGCCGCCATCAAAGAAGGCGATATCGTGACCGGCTCGCGAACCAGAGTGAAAGTGGTGAAAAATAAAGTTGCGGCGCCGTTCCGTGAAGCCGAGTTCGACATTATGTATGGCGAAGGAATCTCGCGTGAAGGCGATCTCATTGATCTGGCG
>Ga0193750_1000172_pt1 | contig 18941 bp, 15 predicted proteins | sample L1c1metaG_FD_160569 | JGI IMG/M metagenome (GOLD analysis project Ga0193750, IMG submission 160569) | Soil microbial communities from a riparian zone of the East river system, Colorado, United States - L1c1 | ecosystem: Environmental > Terrestrial > Soil > Riparian zone | place: USA: East River... | reverse complement strand
CTCATCGGCGTAAAGTGGCGTTTTCTCAATAACGAGCAATCGAAGTTTCAGCTTGGTGTCTATCCACAGTTACTGCTACCGACCGGGGATCGCACGCGCGGACTCGGCGAGGGTCGGTCTGCGTTTGTGTTCCCAGTCGTCGCGCAGAAAAGTTGGGAGAAATGGACGGTCTACGGCTGGTTTCTGGTGGCAAACGGCTAGCGAAACGCGCAATTACATTTACGCCGGCGCAGTGCTGGAACGTGAAATCAACGAACGGCTGACGTTGGGCGCGGAATTATTTGGCAATTCACCGAAAGAACGCAATGGCCGTTCCGACGTAGCGTTCAACATCGGCGGTAGCTTGAAATTGAACGAGCAGATCAACCTGCTTTTCACCGGCGGACGCGACATCGTCGGCGACACACACGCGATCGCTTACGTCGGATTGCAGTTCCTGACGAAGTGAACGCCGATTTTATTTACGCAGCAAAAACAATCCGATGATGGCGAAGAGCACGCCGACGACTCGCTGCCATGACGCTACTTCGTGGAAAAACAGGATCCCCGCGATGGCCATAATCGCGGCGCCGCCCGCCAAAATGGCTGGAACGGCGGAAAGCGGACCACCTTTTTGAAAGAGAAGAAAAAACGCAATCGTGCCGGCGCCGACGCAAATCCCGGTCAGCAGCGAGTAATTGAATCCGGACATGCTGAATTTTTGATTCCATCGACCGGCTAGCCAGAGGAATGCGAGATAAAGCAAGATAAACATTGCCGCGCTCGCCTCGACCACGAAACCGCCCAGGCCGTCGCCAATCCGCTCGGAAGCAAGTCGCGTGAAAATTTGATGGGCGCCGTAGAGAACGGCTGCGACGACCGCATACCAAAACCACGCTGCCACAGCTTGGATTTTACTTATGAAATCGACCACTCGCGAGGAAAGATTAAATGTAATAAAACATCCGCAGACCCTACACGGTTCCGCTACTCCGCGATCCCGGGCGAATATGTCGAACAAGATCGATTCTGTGAAAATTGTCGCGCACAACCGAGCTTGTTTTCTTGATCCTCAACCGCAAGGATCGAAACCTTGGATGGTTTTGTTTACGACTGCGGATCGGAAAATTGATGGACGAAAATTATTCGGTTCTCGTGTCATTAAAGGCGGAGTTACCGAAAGTTGGGAGCCGGTTTTGAATTTCACGTGGCTGAAGCGAGCTCCGAAAGCGACCAACCGTTGAACTCAGTGAAGCGGGCCGTATCGTGCATGGGATGACTCGGCGGAAATTTCTTGGTACCACAATTGCCGGCAGCGCTACCGTGCTGGCAGGAACGGTTTTTCAAAAACTTGCTTCGGCAGTGACGACTTCAGCTAACCAATCCACATTTCAATTGGGCGGCGATCTTTCCGTAAATCGGCTCGGTTTTGGGGCAATGCGCCTGACGGGCGCGGGGATTTGGGGTTGGCCGCCCGATCGCGAGAACGCGAAAAAGGTCCTGCGACGCGCTGTCGATCTCGGAGTAAATCTGATCGACACGGCCGATGCTTACGGTCCGGAAACGGACGAGCTCTTAATTGCGGAAGCGCTCCATCCTTATCCGAAAGGACTGGTCATCGCGACCAAGGGCGGCATTACTCGGCCCGGTCCGGGACAGTGGGTGCCGAACGGTCGCCCCGACTATTTATCGCAATGCGTCGATAAAAGTCTCAAGCGATTGAAACTCGAGCGGATCGATGTTTATCAGTTGCACACCGTCGATCGCAAGGTGCCGATCGAGGAATCGGTCGGCGCACTGAAAGCCGCGCGCGACGCAGGAAAAATTCGGCACGTTGGGTTATCGAACGTCACGACGCTGGAAATCGATCGGGCGAAAAAGATTCTGCCCATTGTCAGCATTCAGAACCGATACAACATCACCGACCGCGGATCGGAGGATGTGCTCCGTTATTGCGAGAAAGAAAAGATGGGATTCTTGCCATGGGCCCCAGTTGGCGGCAGTGGAAGAAGTTCGTTAACCAAGGGTGGGAATCCGCTCGAAGCCGAAGCGAAACGTCATAACGTCAGCGCCGTGCAACTCGCCCTCGCCTGGCTGCTGCAGAAATCGCCGGCCATGTTGCCAATTCCGGGAACATCGTCGCTTCAGCATTTCGAGGAGAATATGGCTGCCGCGAAACTTCAGCTCACCCCGGACGATTGGAAGAGGATCGCCGCGTAAAACGCTGTGCGTCACGCGGCTGGTCTGCAGTTCGATGTTCAGCGTTCGACGTTTTGCTGCCGCGATTTCTGGCCTCTGATCGCCGATCTCTGACCTCTGTTCCGCAGTCGTGAATCGGACTCTCGGCTAATTAAATAACCGGACGAAGTAGACGGCCGACATTCCGAGGCCGGCTACAATCACGATCCAGCGGAGCAGTTTTGCAGGAACGCGAGAGGCGATCGCGCCGCCAATCGCACCGCCAACCAGCGCAGCGATTGCCATGACCAGTGTGATTGTCCAATCGATTCGCCCCAAAAACAAAAACACGACTGCGGCACTGACGTTGACCGCGAGCGAGATCAGTTGCTTGAGCGCATTGAGGCGGATGAGCGAGTCGTCGATGACCACCACAAGCACCGCGAGCAGAATCACGCCCAGCGCCGCGCCGAAGTAGCCGCCGTAGATCGCAGCGATTCCGACCGGCACAATCGACCAGGTTTCGCTGTGGGCGCCGTGTTTGCGCGCCATCATGAGAGCGTGCAGTTGGTTTTGAAACGCGAGCAGCGCAACCGCGAAAAGCAACAGGAACGGCACAAGGATGTCGAACGCCTTCTCGCCTGTCCAAAGCAGCAGGAGGGCCCCAACCACACCTCCGATCAAGCTTGTCGGAAGCAACATCATCACCCTGCTTCGCTGGCCCTCGAGATCGCGGTGTTGGGCGAACGCTCCGCCGAAGTATCCCGGACACAATGCAACCGTGTTCGTTATATTCGCGGTCACCGCTGGCAGTCCCGCCGCGACAAGCGCTGGAAATGAAATCAGACTACCGCCACCCGCGATTGCGTTGACGAGCCCGGCCGCGAGTCCAGTCCCGGCAATCAGTGTGATGGATCCTACATCCAAACTTTGCATCGAGCCTTATCTTTTAGATGCCTGCTTGCCCGCTGCCGAGCTGTTCTTAGATCGGATCCAAGCGGTTGAAGCAAACGCGCAACGTCCAATTCAGGGTGTGTGTCGATTCCGCAGTTCGATGTTTGCTGCTGCAACCCGGAGCCGAGGTAATCAAAGAACGATTATGATTAGGAGCACGAGCACGATTCCCGTGGCACCCGGAGCCTACGGGGCTCGAACCCGCATACCTGCAGAGGGAAAGCGGAAACCCGCTGACAGAATGCTGACAGTTTTGCACTCTTGTTGAATGGGCCGGGGCTTTGACGCACTCCGAAGAGGGCTCAATTCCAGGAGCTTTCGTCCTATACGATCGACAATTTCCTGGTCCTGCCCGGCTAGATTCGAGGCTGAATTAGAGGCGCAGTCCGGTCAAAATCCAGTGATCGCAAGATCGTGTGCGGTTCAATCCCCGGCGCCGGCACTCCGTCTAGAATTGCGTTTACGATGGAGAATTGATCAAAAATTGCAATGAGTGCATTTCGCACCTTCGCGCACAAAAACGCACAGATTACATTTTATTTGTCAACCAGTCGGCAACAACCGGGAGAATGCAATACGTTCGTCCTCCTATGATACCGGCGGGGTGAAAATAACTTACGCTTCGTCACAGCTGGCGCCGTCGTACATAACTTGTCCGTCAGTCTTAGGAGGCACACGAGGCGCGTTGATTCTTACGACGACCGGCCACATGCCTATTACACCTAAACGTCACGCGTCAGCAACGACGCAACAACACTGTCCTCATCGCGCATAACTGCGGTAGCAGGGAATGCGACTAACAGAATTTTTCTTCGGAGTTCGTGCATCCGCGCTTCTCGCGGCGGCGTAATAACTCACAACTTGATGCCGCCGATCTCCTCGTTATTGCGTCCCCCGTTTCTTGGCGCTGTCATTCTCTTCGCCAGCTTGATGATCGCGAATGGGGCCGAGTCAACGAAAAATCAGCCCGCAGACATCGATTTGCGGGTTGCAATTTTGGCGCCGATATCCGGCCACACCTCGCTTGATAATAAGATTGCGAAGCTTCAGGCGAAGGTGAAAACAACGGGCCGGGCTGAACCAATTATTGTTCAGCTGGGGTGGGCGTTTGTCGCAAAAGCGCGCGTGAGCAGCGATCCGGGCTTCTACAAACTAGCCCAGCTCTGCGCGCAAGCGGTCGAGAGCGAGGTCGCTGATGATCCTGACGCGATGCTCCTGCGTGGACACATTGCGCACGCCTTGCATCATTTTTCTGAGGTCGAAGCAATCGGACGCAAACTCACGAGCGAGACCAGACCGGGCTGGGAGTCCTTTGCCCTGCTGGGGGACGGGCTCATGGAACAGGGAAAATTGGGCGAGGCGATAGAGGCTTATCAGCACATGGTCGACATCCGGCCGTGCATGCAAACATATGCCCGTGTCGCGCATGTCCGCTGGTTGAAGGGCGACTTGGAGGGTGCAACCGAGCTCATGACGACAGCGGTTGAAGAGAGTTCTGAGCGAGACCCGGAGCCAGCAGCCTGGGCTTACACCCACCTTGCAAGCTACCAGTTACAAAGCGGCAACACGGCGGATGCCGAGCGCTCGCTTAACCGGGCAACAGATTTTGTTCCAGACTATCCAGGTGCACTTCTCATTCGGGCGAAGTTGCTCCTGAGCGACAACGAATCAGCGGAGGCGCTGCCAATCCTGGAGCGTGCGATCCAGCAAAGTCCTTTGCCGGAATATCAGTGGATGTTGGCAGACACGGCGCGAATAGCTGATGAAAAGAAGCTCGCAGCCAAAATCGAAGACGCGATTCGGATGCGCGGGAAGTCGGAAGATCCGCGATCGTTTTCACTTTTTCTGGCTTCGCGCCACGAGAACACCAAACTCGCGCTTGAGTTGGCCCAGGAGGAACTTAACAACCGGCGCGATGTGTTTACGTATGACGCAGTCGCATGGGCTGCACTCGCGAACGGAGATGCTGCTCAAGCGCAAAAAAACATCGAACACGCGCTTTCTGAAGGAACGGTCGATGCACGATTGTTCTATCATGCTGGCCAGATTGCTCTAGCTAACGGCGAGAAGAAAATCGCCGCTGAATGGTTCGCGAAAGCCGTTCCTCTCAAGCAGATGCTTCTTCCATCGGAGCAAGCTGATTTGGGCGCGCAATTGACACGATTGCCGCAAAGCGCCGCAATTTTTCCCGCTTTAACCACAGAGAAACTGGCCACAACAGGCCGCAATTAGAAAGACAACCATGTTAACCTCACGATTCATCACTCATTCGGTGACTGCGGCCTGCGCGTTCTTGGCGCTCGGACTCGCAACTTCTCAACGCGCTCGCGCTTCCAGTCACCAGGATGCGCCGCTGATCGTTCTTGATCCCGCGGCGAATACCACTGACGTCTACGCGTTTCGTAGCAATCGCGCCAACGGCGAGAAATATCTCACTGTCGCACTAGCAGTTTATCCGTTCGAAGAACCAGGGGTTGGGCCCAATAAATGGAACTTCGATGACAAGGTGCTTTACCAGATCCATGTCGCCACCGGGGACGACGTAGCCGCTGGCCGTCCGACTATCTCCTACTCCTTCCGCTTCAAAACAAATTATAAGAACACCAACACAATCCTGCAGTCCTACCTCGGCGTGGTCGAGCATGTCGCTGATGCCAACCAAAATCTCACGCAGCGGTATTCCGTTACCAAAACTACTGCTGCGGGAACCGTGACCATTTTCCAAAATGTTGCGGTGCCCCCGAACAATCAGGGGTTAGTCACCCCTTTCTACAACAAGGACAACAATGGGAACCAACCAGCCAAAGAAGGGGTGGCGTCCCGCAGTGAGTTGGATCGTTATACGACAGAAGCAGTTGCCAAAGATGCGCGGGGCTATGAAGTTTTCGCTGGCCAGCGGGACGACGGTTTCTACGCCGACATCCAAAGTATCTTTGATCTCGATTTTTCCTTCTCCGGGCCGGATAAACCATTCGACAGCCAAAGCGGCTTCAACGTCCACACCATCGTCCTAAACATTCCGCTCTCGGAGCTCGGCGGAAGTGAACAGGTCGCCGGCGTTTATGCCACTACAAGCCGGCAACAAGTTAGAGTTCTCCGCGATACTTCCAATGGTACCGGTGGAACTGAGTCGGGCAATTTCGTTCAGGTCGGCAGGCAGGGAAATCCGCTGTTCTGCGAGGCATTCGTTCCGATCAAGGATAAGGATCTCTACAACGAGACCGATCCTTCGGAAGACGCAACGCTGTTCAAGAAGTACGCGCTGAGACCGGAGCTGGCCGCAATCCTCGGCTTGCCCGAGAATCTACGCACAAATCGCACCGACCTCGCTGCAATTTTCATTCCTGATCTGATCAAAGTAGATCTCTCCACGCGGCGAGCGCGCCTTGCCGGCGGAACGAATCCGGACGCGGCCCCGGATGATCCTGGATTCAATCGCCTTGGAATTTTCGGGGGTGGCCCGAACCACGCCGGTGGGCCAACGCCTGATGTGCTGCACAGCACGTTTCAAAAGGCGTTCGTCAACAACGGCACACTGCCAGGAAGCTGGCCTAACGGATATCGTTTTGGTGACGACGTGCTCGACATCGCGGTCCTGGCCTTGCTGAGTGATCTCCGTAACCCGGCTTCCCCGACGCTCGCGATCGCGCCAGCCGATCCGGGCATCGATAAGGTGGACCACAATGACATCGGCTATAACAAGGTGTTCCCGTACGCAGCCACACCGCATAACGGCCGAAATCACGAGCATCATGATTTGCAACGAGACCAGTAAGCCTCATTGATTCCCCCAGACACCGCCGCCAGCCCGCTTCGGCGCGGCTGGCGGTGTTTGGCTTTAGATGTTATGCGAACTCTTCTCTTCGTTTTCCTGTTGAGTGGAATTGCGATCTGTAACGTCAATGCGCACGACCCGGGTCTCAGTTCCGCTATCGTGACGGTTTCCGATCGCGACATCGATGCCGTCATAACATTTAACCAGAACGATCTGGCGGCCCTTCCGGATTTTGCGCGAGCTCAAGCTAAGCAGATTGCTGCCGGGCTACTGCGCGTGAGAATCGGCGATGTCACGCTCCCGATAGCATCAGTCGAACGCGAAACTGCGGCGCCGAACAACGCGATCTTCAAGCTGCGCTGGACGCGCTCCGGCAGCGGAGTGCTGCGCATTTCCTCTGGTCTCATCGATCAGTTACCATTTGGCCATCGCCAATTGATCAGCGTTCGCGCTGCCGACGGTGTGAGCCCTGGAGAACGTCTCCTGAGCGCCCGCGAAAACGAAAGCGCATTCGAGATCAGGTCGGCTGTCGCTGCCCAACCCCGCGCCGGTTTTACTGAGTTTTTCTTTCTCGGCGTGCGCCACATTCTAACCGGCTACGATCATTTGCTCTTTCTCTTTGGAATCCTGATTGTTTGTTCCGGCTTCGGAGCCGCGGCGCGAATCATCACTTGTTTCACTATCGCACATTCGATCACGCTAGCGCTAGCCGCCTTTAATGTCGTTGCCATCTCCAGCCGGGTGGTAGAGCCGATGATCGCAGCTTCGATCGTTTATGTGGGCGTCGAAAACCTCTGGATGAAGGGTCGCTTGCGCTGGCGTGAGGCACTGACGTTCACGTTCGGCCTGATCCACGGACTTGGCTTCGCCTCCGCGCTGCGCGAAATAGGCATCGGCACGACTGGGGTTGGTGTTGCGCTCCCGCTATTTTCATTCAACCTCGGCGTCGAAGCTGGTCAACTTGCCGTCGCCGCGTGCATTCTGCCTGTCGCATTAAGATTAAAAACAGTGCGGTATTTTTCGCGCATCGCCGTTCCCGCCTTTTCGCTGGTTATCGCGCTTGCTGGCGCGTATTGGCTCGTCGAACGGATTACCGCATAAACAAATACCGTTGGAGATTGACGTAAGGTGGATCAAGGGCGTCGGTTGGATGCAGAAAGATAAAATTTTCGCAATCAGAAGTTCGCTGCATCCCAATCGATCTTTTAACCGGATTCCAGCAAAGCAGATTCTGCTTAGCGATGAACCAACCCGGCGACGACCGGGCGCAACGCGGAATCTTTTAATCCTAACATAATTATCATGAAACAACTTCTTACAATCGCGACAGCAGGCAGTGCTTTCGCCATCGCAACAATATTCGCTTCGCAAAATCCAACGGTCGGTGGCGCGCCGATGTACCCGAATAAGAACATCGTCCAGAACGCGATGAACTCGAAAGATCACACAACTCTCGTCGCTGCGGTGACAGCGGCCGGATTGGTCGATACCCTCGAAGGCAAAGGACCGTTTACCGTCTTCGCTCCGACAAATGAAGCGTTCGATAAGTTGCCGGCGGGAACAGTCGATACGCTGTTGAAACAGGAGAATAAAAAACAACTAACAACGGTGCTCACTTATCACGTGGTGGCGGGGAAAGTGACCGCTGAGAAGTTGATTCAGGAGATCAAGGCCGGAGGGGGAAAGACTGAGTTAAAGACGGTAGCCAGCGAGACTCTAACCGCGAAGATGGATAGCGATAGTGTTCAACTGACTGACGCGAAAGGTGGAACGTCAAAGGTGACGATCGCCGATGTTATGCAGTCGAACGGCGTCATTCACGTCGTTGATACCGTGTTGATGCCTTAACCGAGCGGATACAGCAGGGGCGCGGGCGGCGTTGCGAAACGTCGTTCGCGCTGTTTTCCCAGAGCTGCTTTTCGGGTAGTGGTACAGTGCACGCGGTCGCGCTTCATTACATGCATTACAATTTCTGCCGAATTCATCAAACCTTGAGAGTGACGCCAGCGATAGGAAGCTGGTCTTGCCGATCACGCCTGGCGCTTGGACGAGGTAATCAGCCTGCTAGAGTCCTAACTATGCCAATCGTTGCTCGCACAATCATTCTTCTGACCGCCTCGAACATCTTCATGACATTCGCGTAATATGCACATCTACGAAACTTGCATGATAAGAAGTGGTACGTTGCCGCCCTGCTTAGTTGGGGGCTCGCTCTTTTTGAATACTTATTTCAAGTCCCTGCCAACCGAATCGGGTACACTCAATTCAGCTTAGGGCAGCTCAAGATTCTTCAGGAGGTTATCACTCTCGCGGTCTTCGCTCCGTTCGCTATATTTTACATGCCGCAGTCGCTCAACCTGAATTTTTTATGGGCCGGACTCTGCATGGTTGGCGCGGTTTTCTTTATGTTCCGGTGAAACTGTACCTCTACCGCTTTTCGCTTGGCGGTGAGTTCTGCTTTTGTGATTATTCCAACGATGAATTAAGGGCCCTCACGCTTGGCTGATCGCACCAAAATTTCCGAACAAGCAAACGACCGACGCCTGATGGCGCGGATCGCGCGAAGCGATCAAGCGGCATTCAGCGGGCTCTACGATCGACTGAGCGGGCCGTTGTATTCTCTCGCGTTGAAAATGCTCGGCGACGCTGCGGAAGCACAGGACGTGTTGCAAGAAGCGTGTCTGCAGATCTGGCGACGCGCTTCCAGCTATGATCCGACCAAAAGCAGCGTCTTTAGCTGGTCGGTAATAATTCTGCGTAGTAGAGTTATTGATCGACTCCGCTCACGTGGTCGTCGCCTCCGTGTAATTGTGCCGCTCGATCAAAGCGGGGACGAGCCCATAGAGGTTAGTGTTGCATCTACTACCGAGAACGCATCGGATACCGCACAGAAGAATGACGAGGCCAGTCGCGTGCGATCAATTTTAAACCAACTACCGACAGAGCAACGGGAAGCGATTGAACTAGCGTTCTTCAGCGACCTCACGCATCACGAGATCGCCGCACGACTTGCGCAACCGCTCGGAACCGTTAAAGCACGCATTCGCCGCGGACTACTGCGATTGCGCGACGCCGTGCAGACTACTCAACTCGTATGATCTCGGAAGAGCTACAAGATCAGGCCGCACTTTACGCGCTCGGCACGCTCGACACATCCGAGGCGACTGCCTTCGAGTCAGCGATGAATGCCGATGCCGAACTGCGCGCGCTCGTGCGGGAGCTGCATGACGCGGTTGGCGCAATGGCGCACGCCTCACCGACTCACTTGCCGCCGGCCGCGTTGAAACAGCGAGTGCTCGGTCAAATCGCCGATGAAGCGAAGTACGTAAGGATAACGCAACTCCCTGCCGGGCAGGCGAAGTCGGTTACAGCGGGATGGCTGCCATGGGCGATCGCCGCATTGTTAATGCTTGGCTACGTATTACTCCTGGCGCGTCAAGATCGTTTGCTAAAGGAACTCGCCGAGGCTCGTGCCAACGACGCTTTACTTCAAGCTACCATTGTTGCGCTCGCACCTACCCCAGATGGCGCGCGCGATGCAAAAGCAACCGTTGCCTGGGACCCGACTCGCCAAACCGGGGTGATTCGGATTAATAATCTCCCGGCCGCGGGAGCAGGGAAGGATTACCAGCTCTGGGCCGTCGATGCCGACTACAAGGATCCATTGAACGCCGGAATCGTGCATGTCGATGCCAACGGCACCGCGCAAGTAGAGTTCAAACCGACCGCTGCTGCGCGGCACATAAAAGCGTTCGCACTTAGCCTCGAACGCGAAGGCGGCGTACCGAAGCGAGAAGGCCCTATTGTACTTATCGGCACTGTTTGATTTGGAGAGCGCGCGGCGTTGTCGTTAGGACGTGAAACACCTTATTCCCGATCATTTGTTCGCAGTGAAATAGCTGAGTGCTTCACGTCTCCTGGCTACTAAAGGAGGTAGAGCGTCTCGTTCGCAAAGATAACTGAGCAATTATGCTCATTTAATCTCACCTGATCGGAACCGCTCACACGAGGGAAAACGGCCGAATTGGCGTGATCTCACCTTTTCCCAAATACGCCCAAAAATTGTCACGAGTGGACAAAATCGGTGGACAAAGGCGTTCACCGCTTTTTCGACTGCAAGATCAGGCGTATTTGGAAAGGGACGGGGTTCGAGCCCCGTAGGCTCCGCTCTCTTTTTTCCCTCTCACGAGGGAGAAATGCGTGGATGCGGACTGCAATTCACGCGTTGATCAGCACTATTTTCGGTATTTTTTGTCAGCGAATTGTCAGCGAAACTGGATCGGTAGCCTGCGGTGGGTTTGGCGGCTGCAGCTCCAAGGTTATGTTTTGATCCGCGCGACTTGTAGGTTGCAATAAGATCCGGCGATGATAGGATTTGCGTTTGACCCCGGCAACATATCCGCCGACGGGCAGTTCCAGCGTTGCTGAGAAGAAGATGGTGTGGCGTACACATGGACTAAACCGCGGCGACGATCGTATGGGCCGCGCGGAGGAATCGTAAACCGGGGATTTCAGCACAGCCCCGCGAAGGGGCGAGTTTCGATCTTGATGTATGGTGCGCTGGATTTTCCGACTTATCGTCATCTCGGTTGTTGGCAAGCTTTTGAATCGGTATTTCGGAACGCGTTATCCGCAACCGCGGTCGTAGGGTTAAGTTCGCGGCGCTTCATCCGAGGGACGCGCCGTTCTTTTATCCTGCGATTCCGATTTAGGCGGGTGCGCCACTCCCGAGCGACCTACTTCGTTCAAATAATGAATAGGAGAATTCCGAGGCTTTTAAAAGAGGCCAAAAGGCAAAAAGGGAGTGGTGAAAGCTCAGTCACTTCCGCAAGCCGCCCTTTCCCCGATCCTACCGAGGCGGATGAATTCTTTGAGAAGCTGAGACCAGAACTTTTCCGAGTCAGAGAATGGAACGGGAAAACAGCTGTGACGAGTTTCGAGTTGTTCGACGAAAAGGGAAACCTCGCTAACCGGCAGACTGCAGTCGTCGGCGATTTCATCCGCCTCACGATGACCGGCGCGGGAAAGTACGATTGGGTAAGAATCATCGAAATTGTCGACGAAGCGGGTGAAGCCATCGTAACCATCAAGCCTTCACATGATCCGACTGACAAAGAAGCCGATAAGAATGCGACTTCACATTTTTTTACCAGCGACGCGACCAACAATTTTTGTCTGGAGAAGAGAAACGCGGTTGCAAGTTTTTACGTCATCGGGCTATCCGAAAAAACCAACAAAAATGAAACCGGAAGTGTTGTCGAAAAAGCGAGAAACGTCGTCGTGGCAAACATCGGCTCTTATTTCGGGATACAAAAAGGTGAGTGGAAAACATTTTGCAAAAAGTTTTTGCGACTCACCGATCAGGATGAAATCGCAGTTTGTGACTAACACCGTGTCCCCGGGGGCGGTGAGCTACGCTTTGCGTCCGAGATGCCGAGAACATGCCATCTGAATACGATGCCGTCGTCGTCGGATCCGGCCCGAACGGGCTCGCCGCCGCGATAACCCTGGCGCGCGAGGGATGGTCCGTTCTCGTTCTCGAAGCGAACGCTACAATCGGCGGCGGGGCTCGATCGGCGGAGCTGACCTTGCCCGGCTTTGTTCACGATGTCGGCTCGGCTATTCATCCACTTGGGGCGGGATCGCCCTTCTTCCGAACATTGCCGCTCGCTCGCTTCGGGCTCGAATGGATCCAGCCGGAGATAGGTCTTGCACATCCTCTTGACGGAGGAAGAGCGGCGTCGCTCCACCGTGATGTCGATGAAACGGCGGCGGAGTTGCATGATGACGGCTACCGCCGCCTGATGCGGCCGCTGGTGCGCGACTGGAAAAATCTCGCGGACGAGTTCCTGCAGCCGGTCCTTCATCTGCCGAAGCATCCTTTCCAGCTCGCCCGTTTCGGTGCCCCCGCGCTTTTTCCGGCGAAAATGCTGGCGATGCTCGCACTTAAGCATGAAGAATCACGCGCGCTCTTCGCCGGCATGGCGGCACATGCATTCCTTCCACTGGAGGCCCTTGCTTCCGCTTCTTTCGGCCTTGTGCTTGGCATGGCGGGACACGCCGTGGGCTGGCCACTCCCACGGGGTGGCTCGCAAGCGATTGCGGATGCCCTCGCTGCTTATCTGCAAGAACTCGGTGGCACAATTAAACTCAATCAGCGCGTTACTGATCTCGGAGAGTTGCCGAGGGCACGCGCGGTCCTGCTCGATGTAACAGCGTGGCAACTCGTGCGCCTGGCGGGGAATCGGCTGCCCTCAAAGTACCGCAGGAAACTAGAGCGCTTCCGCCACGCGCCAGGTGTTTTCAAAATGGACTATGCGCTCTCCGCTCCCATTCCATGGGCGGCGCCTGCATGTCGACGGGCTGGAACCGTCCACGTCGGCGGAAGTCTGGATGAAATCGCCAGCGCGGAGCGGGAAGTGGCGCAGGGTAAACACCCCGAGCGCCCCTTTGTGCTGGTCGCGCAGCAAAGCCTCTTCGATCAAGAGCGCGCCCCTAACGGTCAACACACATTGTGGGCCTATTGCCATGTGCCTCACGGCTCCGCCATTGATATGAGCGAATGCAGCGAGCGACAGATCGAACGCTTCGCGCCGGGCTTTCGCGACTGCATCATGGCGCGGTCCTTCACTGCAGCGGACGACCTTGAGAAAACCAACGCCAATCTTATCGGGGGTGACATCAACGGGGGTGCCGCTAACCTGGCTCAACTCATCGCGCGGCCGGTCCTTAGCGCCACACCTTACCGGACGCCGCTAAAGGGCGTATATTTATGCTCGTCCTCTACGCCGCCGGGTGGCGGCGTTCACGGCATGTGCGGTTATCACGCCGCCCGCGCTACTTTGCGAGACCGTTTGGTCTAGCTGCGACCTACCGTTATCGGGACATCAACTTGTTTTCGTCACGCGCGGGCCGCCAACGTTGGTGATACCGATATTGCTTGCGGCGGCGCGCATCGCGCCCCAGTGCCTGAATGTTTCCGTTGGTTGACGGACAAATCCACACATCCGTGTAAGCGGGCGGAATCGCGAGACGCTTTATTCGCAGTAACCGCTGCTCGTCGCGAATCGGTTTCCCCTCGGTGTCGAAATACTCGAAGTCGTCCCCCCTTGGCTTTGCGCGTGTATCCGGGCTGATCGTCGCTCACGTAGCGTAATCCCGCATCCTCCGCCACTTCGACCGCATCGGTGACGTTCTTTGGATCGGCAATCTTCTTCTTCTCTTGTCGTCTCATCCTGAATGGCGTGAAGGATCTGCTTCTTTTCGAACCCGTCAGGTGTTTGTGTCTAGTCGAATTTTACAGTTTGTTGAGAAATAGGAAACTATTTTGAACTTCGGCAGGAACTGAGATCAACTAACCTTCGACTTATAATGTCAGAATGAGCATTAATTACTCAGGCAAACAAGGCCAAGCGGACAGTCGAGTCCCGATACATTTGTGCTGCCGCGTCCATTTACTACTTGGTTCGAATTCCTTCGGAAGCACGAACTCGATGGCCTTTAGCTGCGACCACTGCAGCAACTTCGTAAGATAGAAAGTTAATATGATTAAATTATTCCTCACTGTCACATTTGCTACCGCACTGATGGGTTTGGTGGCTTACGGACAAACATCCTCGTCTTCCACCACGGTGGCAACGGGAACCAATGGAACGACTGAAACCACGACGACCACGACGGAAAGCACCGGCACGGTCACCGATTTCACTCCCGGTCGAATGATCGTTCTAAAAACTGAAGCAGCTGAGCCTATGCGTTACAAGTTTGGTAAGACGGTGACGTATGTCACGTCCGACGGCAAGGTGATCGAAGCTTCGACAGTTAGAAAAGATTCGAAAGTTCGTGTCCACTATATGAAAGATGGGGACGATATGGTTGTTGATAAAGTGATCGTCACAAACGACCGCGACTAATTCCACCCAAACTACCCGGCGCCTAAAGCCCGGGCTTAGAACAAACGCCTGGTGCGATGAGACAGTTAATCTCCGTCGGGCGTTTTGCTTTCTTTAATTTCAATCTGTGCGCGGGATAGGTGCTGTCGTACAGGTTTGTACGTTTGCACATCCGTCTCTTCTCTCTTTTTGTATCGCGGCGGGATCCGAAGCCCCTTTTCTGCTCCCAAAGAAGTGATCTGGTGAGCCGGCTACCTGCCGCGCATTTGCTAGAAGCCGCGCTGTGGACGACCGATGATATGCTTTCATCCTACCTGACCCCAATCTCCTCGGACGAAAATCAAAATCGTCGAAGCTGCGACCTGAGCGATGTACTTATCCACTAATCGGTTCTCGAAGGGTCGATTATTGACTTCGAGTTTAAGCTTAGAATGAATTGACGAGTGCCGATTGCCCGACAGCCATTTGCTTGGCCATCGTGTGATGGTGGTAATGCATGGCACACTTCGCTGTGTAGAGGAAAAGCAAGCGAGGGTCTGGTCGTTCTTGGAGCAGACGGGCCAATCGTCGGCGGTACTCGCGCCGCAGTGAGGCTTCGGGAACATGCCGCATCAGTCGGGCAAAGAGGCACAACGTGCGACTCAGATCTTTGACGATTCCGCTGAGACGGCGCGCAGGAAAGCGGCGGTAGTAGTTGCGCATACCGGCGAAGAAAGGGGTGTGGTGCTCCAAATAAAGGTCGTCCACGCGCCCGAAAAACGCCTCAGGCTCGTACAAATCCTTTAGCTCCTGCACATAGCCGTCGCGAAGGGCCTCCCGACTCATTCGCAGCGGGATGACATTCGTGCCGAACTCCGAAACGTCATTGGGATCAAGCCTTCCAACGCTCGCGAGTCGACTGTAGAGGGGCGTTTTCGGGATCGCGGTGAGCATGCCGACCATGGCGTGGGTGATCCGAGCCTTGCGCAGGAATTCCCGATGCGCGTCGAACACCGTCGCATCGTCGTTATCGAAGCCCAGGATCATCCCGCTCCAGACTTCCAATCCCGCCTCCTGGATCGCGTGGACGCGGTCAAGCATCGTTCTCGCTTTGCAAACGTTCTGGATTTTCTTCGTCTCGAGCAGCGAAGCCTCATTGGGACTTTCAATGCCAATGAACACAGCGCCGAAATTCGCTTCGACCATCAGCTGCAACAGCTCGGCGTCTTCGGCCAAGTCGAGCGACGCTTCGGTGAAGAAGGTCATCGGATAGCCCCGCTCTTTTTGCCACATGATCAGGTCGCGCAGCAATGCCTTGATCGCTTTCTTGTTGCCGATGAGGTTATCGTCAACGACGAAAGCGATGAGGATTTTCTCGGCCCGCAAAGCCTCAAGCTCGGCTATGACCTGCGCGCTGGTCTTCAGGCGCGGCCGACGGCCGAAGGTGACGATGATGTCGCAGAACTCGCATTGATAGGGACAGCCGCGCGAGAACTGGACACTACCAAACATGTAGTGTTGTATCTTCAGCAATTCGAAGCGCGGCGTCGGCAGTTGCGTCATATCGGTCCTCTCCGCCTGCTCATATCGGCGGGCGTGCCGGCCGAGCCGCCATTCCTCAAGAAAACGTGGCCAGGTCTCCTCAGCCTCGCCCACGAAAATCACATCCGGCGCATCGCCAAAGTATTCCTCCTTCACAGTTACCCAGGGGCCGCCAACAACGACGAAGGTCCCCCGCCGTTTCAATTCGGCCAGAATCTCGCGCATGCGGAACCGCTGTACGCTCATCCCGGTGAGGCCGATCACATCGGCCTTGGCCAAGCGGTCAAAGTTCAGGGATTCGACATTCTCATCGACCAGAGTGACGTGGTGGCCAGACGGGGTGAGCGCCGCCAGGAGAGGGAGACATGCGACCGGAAGGTTAGCTTTTTTGCCGAAGAGCGGCATGGCGTGTTCCATGCCCCAGAACGAGGCCTCAAACCGTGGGTTAATCAGGACGATATCCGCCATAGCTAGCAATCGTTGCCGAACTTTAGCCGTTGCTACCTTCCTATCAAATTACGAATCAGAGTGGACGCCAATCGTCACACCGCGCGATTTCTCCATGGCCAGCCTAATCGAAAGTTCACGCAACTGCTTATTGTTGGCTTCAGCGATCAGCAGAGCGAAGGGGAAGAGTGAAGTGAAACGTGCTGCCCTCTCCGAGCTTCGACTCGACCCATATTCTTCCCGGATGTTCTTCGACCATCATTTTTGCAATGTAGAGTCCAAGTCCTATACCGCGACGATCTTGGTTATGTATCTGTGAGAACCGCTCGAAGATCGTTTTAATCTTCTCTGGGGCGATTCCTTCGCCGGTATCGCTGACTGAAACTTGCACTTCTTTGCCTTCAGGACCGGTTCTCTGGCAGCTTACACAAATTTGGCCTTTGGCCGGTGTGAATTTAATCGCGTTTTCAATCAGATTTGACAACACCTGCATGACGCGGCTTCGGTCGCATACAACGTAGCCACACACGTCTTGAGGCTTTGCCTCTAAGGTTATTCCCTTGGAAGCGGCGGTTTCTTGTAGTTCCTCTACGGCTTGTTTAATTATTTCGCTAACGTCATGCTGCTCGTAGTGCAGCGTTAATTTGCCTACGGCTATTCGTTCCACGTCTAACAAATCTTCAATCAGTCGGAGCATTTCTCCACCGCTTCTATTTATTGATGAGGCGAGCTCTTTTATATCCTTGGGCTCTTCTAATAGATTCTGCACCGCCATTAATATGTGGTTGAGCGGGTTCCTCAAGTCATGGCTTACGATGGCAAGGAATTCTTCCCTTGTCGTAAGAGTTGCCTTGGTTTTTTGGTGACTCTCTCGTTCTTGGGATAATAATTCAGCGGAAGACTTGGTTGATGCCTGATAATAGCTCCGTTCCATTCCTGTAGCGGCATCAGCTCGGAGTCGTTCGGTTCTGATTGCTTCGTCCGTAATTTCTCTTTCTACGCGCAGTCTTTCATCTCTTGCAGCTTCGCGTTCTTCGCGGCTTCTTCCCATATCCACTCTTCCTAGATCACGAGAAGCGTCTGAATCGGTTCGACTTTGCAATTTGGTCTTGTCTGCTTCTGCTCGTTCAGCATCCCGGCGTAAGTCCGCTTGCTGCTCAGAAGCTAAACCTGAGTCGCGTCGCGGCTCGTCGGTTTTAACGGATCCAGCATGACGGCTTACATCCGTTGTTTCGCGGTCGCTTTGCCTTGGAGGATTTTTCTCGGGCGCCATTTCCTTTACCTCACGAGAGAAGCCTTAAGTATACCAATAAATTCGCATACCAATAAATTCTCGGCTCATCCAGCGCATTAAGCGACGGGTATGCCCGGCAACGGGCTGGGTATGGTCGCCGCGACATTCAAGTGCTCGACGACAATTGGAACCTCGCGGAGACGATCACGAACGAGGATTTAAAGCACGTCGTCTAAGCGAAAGACCGGATGAGAGAAGTAGGGCGCAATGGGATACATTTTGGCATGGCTTATCGGGATACCGATTCCGATTCTGCTAGTGATTTTGCTGTTGCGGGGCTGTAGATAAAAAGGGTTCGCGAAATTTCTGCCTGACGGAGTAGCCCCGCCACCTGCTTCCCGAACCGACACCCCTGAGCGAATCCCGACTATGTTTTAGTTGGAATTCGGCATGTGATTGTAGTGCCGTGTCCCGGCTGAGTGTCTATTGATAGTTTACCATTCACAACACTGGCGCGATGCGTCATCAAATGAATCCCAAGACCGCGCCTTTTCTTTGAGAGCTGAAAGCCAGCACCATCGTCGCGGATGTAAAGCACAAGCGCGTTATCGCTCCGCTGTAAGCCAATGACGACGTGACTTGCCTCTGCGTGCTTGAGGATGTTGTTCACCGCCTCTTGCGCTATGCGATAGAGATTGACCGAAATATTTCGGCGCCGCACACGGATTCCTTGCGAGCAGTCGCAGCGGCAGAGAACCCTCTTATTCGTGCGCGCGGCCAGCTGGCGTAGCGCGGAAATGAGGCCGCCCGGCAGGAAATCAAATGGGCGAAGGTTGCGAGCCAAATCACGGGCCAGTCCCACGTTTTGATTCACAGTTTGCGCTGCCTCTTCTAACGATTCGGCGCATTTCGGATTATCAGCACCAATATTTTTCGCGCGGGATTTCAAAAGGATAGCCGT
>Ga0193750_1000171_pt1 | contig 18950 bp, 18 predicted proteins | sample L1c1metaG_FD_160569 | JGI IMG/M metagenome (GOLD analysis project Ga0193750, IMG submission 160569) | Soil microbial communities from a riparian zone of the East river system, Colorado, United States - L1c1 | ecosystem: Environmental > Terrestrial > Soil > Riparian zone | place: USA: East River... | reverse complement strand
GGAGTAGGAGTAGGAGTAGGCGTCGGGGTCGGAGTAGGCGTTGGCGTCGGAGCTGGGATAGGAGTTGCGGTAGGATCCGGCGTTGGAGTTGGGGTTGGAGTCGCGGTAGGATCTGGAGTAGGAGTAGGCGTCGGGGTCGGAGTGGGCGTTGGCGTTGGGACAGCGTACGAAACTTCGTTTGACGCAAGGCTTTCGACGGCAGAAGTGTCGTATGCAGTGACCGCAAAAAAATAGGTCGTCCCCGCAGTCAGGTTTGACACCAACGTCGCTGTCGTGTTTCCCACGTCAATTTCTTGTGTGTAAACCCCGCTAGTGGTGCCGCTATACAAGCGGTAGCCAGCGATGTCAGGCGATGTGCTCGCGTCCCATGCCAGCCCCACGCTGCCCGCCGCGCGCGTTTCCAAAACGGAAGTGGCCAAGAGTAGGACGCTTCCAGTCAAGGTCGTAATCCAGCGCAAGGTAGGATTACCAGCTAGCATTTAATTATGGTATTTATAGCAGGCACCGTGCCGAACCAGGCCGAATCAGATTTCAGCGTCAGAGCGAGGATCGAAGGGCAACTTAGGTGTCGGACGATCCAAGTACGAACCGATTGGAAATTGGTGCTGAACTCGACATGTCGGGCGGAGTCGTTTCCGGCAGTTCGAACTGAATCTATGGACGAAGCCGAACAGAAATTAAAGCCGATCAGAGTGATCCTGGAGACAATTCGGGAACGTGCGGATTATGCGCTAAAAACAACTTCAGGAAGCGGAAGAGGAGCGGTCGATGCGCTGGAAATGCAAAGATTGCCGGTACGTAAAGCACTTTACGCGGGCAGTTCCATTGGAGGCCACGGGTCGCTGCCCCCGCTGCAAAAGTACTTCATTTGAAGCTGTCTTAATAAAAAGTAATCTAGTTTAGGAATGGAAATTGTTTTTTACAAAAGAGCAATTCCCGATGATTTGCAGCATCCGGGATACGATAGCCCGCTCCTTAGCGTGTCTATTCCGGCGAATTGGAGGGGAACCGAAGCAGAGGCACTTGAATACGCCCGGAAGCTTTTCAAAGAGCAAATTGGTTGCTCGGATGCGGAGTTTGGCGCGTTTCATAGGTTTGCATAAGCTGAAATTCGCAGGCTGACCGGAATCGAGATTTGGTTGCGCAAATATCCGCCGTCCTGTTCACAAATTCACTGCGCCTGAAGATGCGAATATACGCGCGCGCGATCAACGGTAACCCGCAAAAGTAACCCAGAGAAAACATTTCGGGGCAGTTCCGTCCACTGCTGACTGAACCTCAAAACTGCTCACGAACTAAAATCAAAAGAGTGGCGTTATTCCTCCAGCACAAGCTGGAACTCTGAATCATGAATGCGTGCCTTTCGAATTTTAACATGCTGAAATTCGGCGGCGGATAGAACTTCTCTTATTGCTCGATCATCGCATCGGCAGCCAAGAACTACTTCGAGGATTGCAGATCTGGAGATTGGCTTGAAATACAATTGTCGGCCCTGCCGACCTGTGTCTGGCTCTGCGGTACATTGGGCGAGCATATGCAGTTGTCTCCATTCGTGTTCATAACTCCAATTAATCGACTTGGTTTTGATCAGGTTCTTGATGACGTCCGAACGATAGGGCGCGTCACGCAGATCAGCGAAATGACCCATCAGAACACGTTCCTTGCTATAAATAACGTCGTGAACGGGTGGCTCGGCAAAAAAAGCATCGTTCGTGTCGAAGCCGATAACAAAACCGGTATGGCCTCGCGTGTAATGAGACCACATTAATATGTCGTCTGGAATTTGTGAAAGGCAGATCAATCCGAACTCGGTGCTGATTTTCTCCATGTGCCTTTCCCGAAATTCAGCAGCATCCTTCGGGTAGTCCGTGACCAGTTTTTTTGCGAGATCATCGGCCACGAGCAGCAGGATGTAGTCGCGAAACTGGTCAAACGACCCCCGAAATTGGCCAAGTCCGACCGTCACCTTGTACAAATCCCGTTGGTATTCAGGATCACGCAACATTGCCTGCGCATCTTCCAATTTGAACTCGGTTCGCATTCGTGGTGCTAATTCAAACGGATCATTAAATTCATTAAAGGGCGTTACTTTTAGTCTAGCTCGGAGGAGGATGTCGATGCCTCGGCTATCGCAGTACTTGTAAAGTGGGTTCGGCAACATCATGGCCTACTGTTCAGTCGATAGCGGTAGGATCAATGCCGTCTTCTCGCGAATTGACCCCACAGGGCTTTCGGGAGGCGGCGATCTACCAACCCTGCGAAGTCGTCATTTCCCTCCCGTGACCGTATAACCCTCCGCTCTCAAATCCTCGGCCAATTCCTTTTCCATTTGAGCTGCGGCTTCAAACGGCATTGGATTCAAATGCTCGTAAAGTTCCGGCATCAATCGCTTGCCATATTTTTCTACCACCCAAGCTGATTTGTAGCCGTTCTTGTGATTTTCAAATCGATGCTCCACGAGAATGCCGGTCATTCCAACGTAAACACAAGGTTTGAGCGGATCACGATTTGGGTTTAGGCGCAGAATTGAGCGGTGTTTGGCGGCAGCATTGTCCAACAGGATCACGTAAACGTTGTGGTGAAACGTTTGTTCCTTCGGCGGTTGTCTCGATCTCCTTTTCAACGTGAACTAAATGCAATACTGGCGGCGAGCTGTCCATTTTACATGGCTCATCGCGCCTCAGTGCAATCAACGGCACGGACGGTGCTTGATGTCATCTCGCATCTCGCATGAAAACAGCCGTCAAAATTTTGGCCGTAGACGACAATCCATCAATCACCGGTTCGATGCCGTTTATTTTTGGAGAACCAGTTTATGAAGTGACCAGCGCAACTGACGGCGAGGATGCTCTGACGAAATTGGATGCAAAGCCGAACGGATATGATGTGATCATCGTCGATCAAAAAATGCCGCATGTGAGCGGCGTGGAACTGGTACAGGGAATCAGAGAACGAGGCATCACCGGTAGGATACTTATTTTATCAGCCCACCTTTCACCTGAAATTCGGGACGCTTACGAGCGGATGGGTGTGCAGGTCGTTATGGACAAACCCTTCAACGTTGAGGAACTGCGTTCCGTCGTGAATGGGCTAGCGGCCTAGAGCCGGTTCTTTCGTGGGCTTCTACGCCTTGTCGTAAATGGCTTTGCCGCTGAATTTTTTACCGTTCGCGTCAATACCGTGGATGTTGACTGTGCGGGACTTGCCGTCCTTGGACACAGTAATCGTGCCCGACCACACGAGTTTCCCATCTTTCAACGCTTGGATCGCGTTTGTGTGATCGTTTATCACGCGGTAACCGACAGCGTTGTACGAAGGATTGTTTTTTACTGGGTAAGCTTTTCCATCGAATCTTCCAAGCCAGACGCTTTGGAACGCTTTACCGGATGTGTCCGTGCCGTCGATGGTCACCTTAATTTTGTCTCCTTCTTCTGCATAGGTGACCGTGCTGTTCTTGCCCATGCCAGCCGGAACTTTTGATTTCGCCTCATTAAGCTTCCAAGTCCCCATGTGCGCGTTGGCCGCAAAACAGGCCGTCGCCGCGATAAAGGAGACGCCCACCGCTACTATGACGATTCGAGATTTTTTCATGCGCCGATTCCGAGCACTTTGCCCCGCCGAATGCAATCCCAAATCGTAACCGATCATGTCGCCGAAATTATTCAGTTGGCGCAACAAATCCCCCATTTTCCATTTTGACACTTCCGCAGCGCGGCGGGTGGTAGTCGTTTACATCCGTCTTCGAGCGGTTGCCGCATCACCCAATGCGCGGCAGCCAAGTTTTTGTGTGCGTATTTGTGCGTAACTGAACTTCCAAGCGTCGATTATACGAGGGAAATCGACGTTTTTGAGCCAGTTTCGAGTCCTAGCGAGGCAGCTGATTCAGAGATCAGAGGTCAGACGTTGGAAATCAGAAGGTGCGCATTCGCATCCCTTTACGCGGTTTGATTCCAGGGAGGCAGCCACGTAAAAGACCTGGCAGTCTCACGTGGCAATACAGCGTCCCTATAACACACCAACACCGCGTGGGCCGAAGGCTTTTACGCGGCGTCGCGTTAAGCGCCGCGGGAAAAGATTTGCAGCCAGAGCCGTTTGAACAAAGCCATCCGCACGATGTCCTGCTGTTTGTCGCCGACGGTAATGTCGTCGAGGAAAACTCCTTCCAGCTCGAAACCAAACCGGCTGTTGAGATTGATATTGCGCATGTTGATGTCGCGCGAGTGGATGTAAACCTTGTTCAGGTTCCGGATCATGAAAGCATAATAAAGGAAGCCGAACGTCGCCCGTTTCCCAATCCCTTTGCCCTGCGACCCGGACTCGCCCACCAGTTTTTTCATCTCTAGTTTCCCCGCCGTCGGATCGATGTTCTCGCCGTCGACGATTCCCACCGGCTGGTCGTTGTAGTAGACGCCGAAATAGTCCCGTGTCGGATGGGTGAAATACTTTTGCAGCTCGCTTTCATTCTCCGGAAATGCCGGCACGAAGCTTTCGCGAACCGCCGGAACCTTCAGCCACGCGATGATTTTGCCGATGACTGGCAATTGCAGCGGACGAAGCGTCACGTCTTGGACGACAAGTTGTTTGCGTTCTGCCCATTCGTCCTTCACAGATGCCAGCGTAAAGATTCCGTCGTAATACTCCACGCCTTCGGCGGGCTTCCTTCCCTGTGCCATGAGATTGTCGAGCAGGTGCGACGCGACCCGGATGATCTCGTCCTTCCGGACGCCGTAATTGATGAGTTCGTTGTAAAAGCCTTTCGAGACGAGTTCCAGCATCCGATCGCGCTGCTTCTTGCGGGCGATTTCTTTATCGCTTTGCTCGTCCATCGCTGCCACCAACCGCACTATTTCAGCTTCGCAACTAAAGTCCAGACTGCTTGCTTATTTCATGGCAATGCCCCCTTCAATAAGTTCGCGGAGTTCGCCGTTTGCCGGTTGTCGAGGCGTGGTTACTAAAGGAGGACTGGTGCGCACTTCGACCGTTCGGCTAGGGATACCAGCACGGTCGATTCTGAAGACGATCCGAAAAAAGGCGGGTTATGCGATAAACAACTTCAGGAATCAGGACAGGAGCGTTCTATGCGATGGCGGTGTAAAGATTGCCAATACATGAAGCATTTCACGAGGCCGGTTCCGTTAGAGTCGGCGGGAACCTGTCCGAGATGCAAAAGCACTTCATTTGAGGCCGTTTCGGATACAGAAACACGTCACATCAAAGAATAAGAAATGTAAGTTAAAGGTACACTAAATTTCGGCTGTACATATAAGTCTCTGATATAGAGATAGTTATAAAGCTAGCGGGTGAAGGGAATCGAACCCTCGTGTGCAGCTTGGGAAGCTGCCATTCTACCATTGAATTACACCCGCGGAAGAATTGCAGATTGTAGATTTCAGATCTTTGATTGCAACCGAAACAACAATCACTGCCACGAAATCACGTCGTCGGATTGGACCCCGGCCGACGCTTTGTAAATGTTGTTGCCGTTATTTCCTAGTGTTTTGTCTTTCCCAAGTGACCACGCGATGACACCTTGATAAAGTGGGCTCGCCCCGGCGCCTCCCGACCCGCCGTATGGATTTGTAATTTGATTGTCGTAATTGCCGTCGATCTCAATCGCATAAGGTGTTCCCCAAGGATCGTAAAACTGTCCATCGTTGCCGATACCGCTCCGCGGATTGCTCGTGTCCTTCACGGTCGGCGGACTAATAAAAACGATTTGCCGTGTGTTAACAACATTGCCGCTTGCTACAGCGCGCAGACTGTAGAACAGATCGGCACTCGAAGTGCCGCCGGGGCCATAGATTGTATCGGCAGTGACTAGGGGATACTTTCCGTACTCCGTATAGAATGCGTTCACCGCCGTGACGATCTGAGTGAGATCGTTTTTTGCCTGCACTTTCTTGGCGCGTTCGAGCACTCCCTGAAACGCGGGAAACGCAAAGGCGACCAGGATCCCAATGATTAGGATGACAACGAGCAGCTCGACGATAGTGAACGCTCGTCTACCTTCTGCGTTCGGCGTTGGGTTCATTATTTCCATTTTTGCATTTGTTCGGGGAACGGGCAGTGGGCGCAATTAGAATTATCCTGTAAACAGAAGTCTTCGTAAATCTGTAAAATCGCCTGCTGGTGGGCGACTGTTTTTGTGAATTCGCGGCGGCGCGCATCGTTGCCGAACAAACGCGTGGCCGCGGTCTCGAGCCGCCGGTTCGTTAAACGCGAGGCAAGCTTCGCGTATTTTGGCCAGACATCGACCCGCCTCCGCTCGGATACGGCACGGCAGGCATCTTCCGCGAGCCAAAATGGAAAAATGACGTTGGCCAGAATGTCCGCAACGCGCGATTCGCCGACGAGCGCCATCGACTCTGGCGACGCGTCGGCAGTGAGCGTGTAGTGACGACTCCAGAAGGGATGATCAAGCGCGTCGAAAAACTCCTCGACGGGAGCGGCGCTTCGTTTGCCCAAAGAACGACGGAATGCAGGCCATTCTTTTGTGAAGGCAGACAATGCCGCGAGTCGACGCTGGGGATGATTAACTGGCCGAGTGCTGCTGAGTTTCCAAACTTTTACGGGTAAGATTAACCGCTGCAATTCGTCGCGGCGGGGCCACCAACTGTCCCATAGTTCGCGGACGTAATTCTTTGCGGATCTTTTGTAGACTGCGAGGTCTGGCGATTCTAGAAACCCGGCGGTACCAAAAAGGATCGCTTCGGCATCGTTCAAGTTCTTGCGCAGATTTTTCAACGTGAGCCGCTGCGCAATGAGTGTAAAGGGCAGCTTGTTTTCCTTATAACCGAGCGCGGCCGCGATTTCTTGGAAGAGCGCTTCGTCCGGGCCGTGATTGTCGAGCTTGGCGCGAATGCGCGCGGCTTTTTTCTGCAAACGAAATTGCGCGGCGGCATCGAGCACGCTGCGAACGCGCTCTTCCGGCAAATGTCCCAGCGGCGCCTGGCAACGTCCCGGACGCGCGAGTGGGATATTGGCGCTAAACGCTTCCGGCAAGACCGCGGGATCGATCCGAATCTGCGGAACGTTACGGTTCGATTTGGTCCGACTGAAAAATTCCCGATCGCTTTTATCGACAAAAACGTGGAGCACAGTCTCTTCGAACGCCGGATTGGTTGCGTGGCCGTGCAAGTCCCAATTCCGATCGACGAGATCGATTTCGACGCAGCCGCGCACTGGTTCGCTGCCATTTAACCGAATCGCAGCGTCACAAAAATCAGGGCCGGATTCCCGGTTCCAGGTGCCGAACTGGACGATTTCGATCTTGTCACCGGCCGCGCTAACAAAATTTTTTCCAAAATCGCCGGCGAACCAGCGCGCTTGCAGCTCAAGTTCGTTCGGTGTGCGCAGCGGCAGAAAGAGCGCCCGCTCGCGGACACGGGTGGAAATAACCAAGTCCTCGTAGCGGGGGGCGCCGTTCTGCACGCTTTGATTATAGCCGCTTCACTCCGCAAAGCGCGATTCAAAAGTGGAATGCCGCGTCGCCCCAGACAGCGACGGCTACAGTTGCCGATGCCGACTCCGGCCTCTACAATCGCGCCATGCTGGACATCCGTCTTCTTCGCGAAAAGCCGGACTTTGTTCGCGAACGGCTCGCGACCCGCGGCGGTGACGAAGCAACCAGAATCGAGGAAGTGTTGAAAGTCGATGCCGAGCGGCGAAAAGCCGAGACTGAGCTGCAACAGTTGCAGTCCGAACGGAATCGATTGAGCAAGGAAATCGGCGCGAAAAAATCCCGCAACGAGCCGACAAAAGACTTGGAAACCGAAGTCAGGAAGATCGGCGACCAGATTGTCGACCTTAATCAACGCACGGCGAGCCTCGACGAACAGCAAAGGAATCTGCTTCTCGAAATTCCGAATTTGCCGCACGAGAGCGTGCCGATCGGCAAAGATCCGAGCGCGAATAAAGTTGTTCGAGAGTGGGGGAAGAAGCCGAAGCTCGCCGGCAAAGTGCTCGATCATGTCGCGCTCGGTGAGAAATTGAAAATCCTCGATCTCGAGCGTGCAACGAAGCTCAGCGGGAGCGGATTCATTTGTTTCACCGGCGCAGGTGCGAAGCTGGAACGGGCATTGATCAATTTCATGCTCGATCTCCACACGCGCGAGCATGGCTACACCGAAATCAGTCCGCCTTTCATCGTCCGGCGCGAATGTATGATCGGCACGACTCAGCTGCCGAAGTTTGAAGCCGACATGTATGGCTTGGAAAACGGCGAACTATTTCTGGCGCCGACTGCGGAAGTGCCGCTGACAAATCTTCACCGCGAAGAAATTTTGGCGATTGTCGATCTTCCGAAAAAATTTGTCGCTTATACTCCGTGCTTTCGCCGCGAAGCGGGATCAGCCGGGCGCGAGACGCGAGGAATCATTCGCGTCCATCAGTTCGACAAAGTGGAGCTGGTGAAAATTACAACCGCCGAGAAGTCCTACGAAGAACTCGAATCGTTGGTTGCAAACGCAGAGCGTATCTTGCAAATGCTCGAATTGCATTACCGCGTGATCGAGCTTTGTAGCGGCGATCTTGGTTTTGGTTCAGCCAAAACTTACGACATTGAAGTTTGGTCGCCCGGATCCCGCGATGGCGGGACGTATCTGGAAGTCTCCAGTTGCTCCAATTTCGAAGATTTTCAGGCGCGCCGGATGAATCTTCGCTATAAAGGCGCGGACGGGAAAAACAAATTCGGTCACACGCTCAACGGCTCGGGTTTGGCGTTGCCGAGATTGTTTGCGGCGGTAATTGAGAATTTTCAGCAATCAGACGGTTCGGTGCGCATTCCGGAAAAACTGCAGCCGTACTTTGGCGCCGCCGATATCCGTTAGGCAATTTGTTCTCCGTCGTTCTCGGCAAAGAGATTTAGCTGGGCGCGTTCTTGTTCCGACAAAACCTTTTCGGTTTCCGACGGAAGCGGAAGGTCATAGCCGAGCCGTTGAGCAAGACGCTGTGCCGTTTCCGGGGCAAAACCTTCGAAGTGATTGCTGGCGAACGCCCAGACATTGCGAACTTCAGAAAGGTGACGCTCAATTTTGAGGGCCCAACTTTCCAGCGCGGCTTCGCGTTTCCAAAGAAGCTTATCGTAGCGATGAACGACTTTGCCGGCGCCATCATACTTGGTCGCGTAATCACCGAGCAGACGGAGATAGAGAAAATCGGTCGTCCGCGGTAGAAATTCGAACGGCGCGAGATTGCGTTCATTAAGAGGACTGGTGTCGGCCCAAACCCAACAGATGCGATATTGTTCCAACAACCGGATAATTTGCGGCCGATGCCAAGCGGCATGACGAAATTCAATGGCAAACCGGAAACCTTTCGGGAGTTGCATGAGAAATTTTCGCAAAATTTGCCGGCCATCTTTGGGAGTGAAAGATGGCGGCAACTGGATGAGCACAACCTGAAGCTTCGATTCGAGCGGTTCGATCGCGCGAAGAAAGGCGTTCAGTTCGGCAGTGCAATCGCGCAGCCGGCAAACGTGCGTGATTTCGCGCGGAAGTTTACAACTGAAGCGAAAGGAAGCTGGAGTCAGCTCGACCCAGCGCCGGACCGCGTTCTCGGCCGGGACGCTGTAAAAGGTCGAATCAATTTCGACTGCCGGCAGATAGCGCGCATAAAATTCGAGCCATTCGGAATCGGGCAATTCTGAGGGATAAAAGCTTCCGCGCCATTCCGGAAAGCTCCAGGCGCAAGCGCCGATTCGGATTTTTTGTTGATCGGTGAGGTTCAAATCTGACGGAAATCTAAGCTAAATCACAACCCGCGGGAAGACGTCGATCTGGTGGCTTGGAAGGAGCGAAAACAGCCGGTTTCGCGAACGCCCCAACTTGACGGAGTGGATAAGTCAATTACCCTGCCACTCCCGATGAAATGCCGAATTCTCCCAGTGTTTTTGCTGGTCTCGCTGGGTTTGTTTTTAGTCCCAGCCGCCGATGCCGCGGTTGTTTTTCGGCCCGGCGAAAAAGCGAAATATGTCGCGCCCGGCGAAGAAGAACTGAATGGAAACGCGGCCGAGCTTTTTGAAATCGGACAGAAGGCGGAAAAGGACGGCAACCCGAAGCGGGCCATTCGTGCTTATCGTCAACTTGTCCGAAAGTATTCGCATGATGCGCTGGCAGCGGGGGCGACGTTTCGAGGTGCAGTGTTGCTCGAGCAGACGCGCCAATTCCTAGAGGCTGCGGGCACGTATCGAGTGGTGGTGATCAATTATCCTACCAGTCCGCACTTTAACGAGGCGATCGAAGCGCAGTTCCGGATCGGCGAAATGTATCTTGCCGGGAAAAAACTGAAATTGCTCGGAATTCCTTTGGCGACTTCAATGGATCGCGCCGTGGAAATTTTTGCGGCCGTGATCCGGACTGCGCCCTATGGAAAGTACACCGCGCGGGCGCAATTCGACATCGGCCTGGCCCGCGAAAAACAGGGAGCGAATGACGCCGCGCTTCAAGCTTACGCGGCGGTGGTGGAGAAATTTCCAAATGATCCGGTAGCGGCAGACGCGCAATATCAGATTGGTTACATTTGGTTCACGGCCTCGCGGACCGGCGTCAAGGACCTCGCGGCGACGAACAATGCGCGAACCGCTTTTCAGGATTTTTTGTTTCGCTACCCTAACAGCGAAAAAGCAGCGCAAGCGCGCACCAACCTTCAACAGTTGGAACATAAAGCGATCAGCACCTCATTTGATGTCGCGCGTTATTACGACAAACACAAAGCCTACCGCGCGGCGGTCATTTATTACAACGAGGTGATTCGGCAGCAGCCCGGATCAGCCGAAAGCGAAAAAGCAAAGAAACGAATCGATCAATTGCGGGCAAAACTCGGCGACAAGGTGCTTCAGCCGTTACAAGAAAGGGAAGCGGAACAAAAGAAAACCGCCGATCAGGAGAAAACAAAGAACCGTGCAGAACGTAGTCAGGCTCCAAATTCGGCGCCCATCTTGCCGCCGGATGTGGACAGCGCTCTTCCGCCGCCACCTTCGACATCGGGAGGCACAACTCTGCCGCCGGCGTCTTCGACTGAGCCGGGAAACGGCGCAACGCCAGAGCCGTCGAGCACGCCGGAGGAACGGCCGCGAGAATCATCGGAAGCGACGGCGACACCTCAAGATTCCGGTCCCTCTGACGCAACGGCCTCCCCGACCCCGTGAAAAATTCAATTGCGGCGGCGCTAGCCTGCCTCAGTTTGAGTGGTTGCCTCGGCTATCACGTCGGACCGGCCAAACCTTATTATCTTCGCGACGTTCAGACGATCGCCATCCCGACGTTCACCAATAAAACGCTCATTCCACGCGTGGAAGTGCTGGTGACCGATACCGTGATCAAACAATTTCAGCAGGACGGCACTTTTAGAATTGGAAACGGCGATTCGGCGGACGCCACGCTTAAGGGTGAAATCATTCGCATCAGTAGATCGCCGGCGCGCTCGGTTCGCGGAAATGTGTTAGCGACGAGCGAATTTAATCTCGCGCTGCGGGTGAAGTACCGACTGGTCGGCCCCGACGGAAAAGCGCTCGGCCCTTCCGGCGAAGTCGTCGGAACGACCAGCTATTTCGTCGGCACCGATGTCACCACCGACGAACGGCAGGCGTTGCCATTGGCCACGGAAGAGTTGGCTAACCGGCTTGTCACGCAGCTGAGCGAAGGCTGGTGATGCCGCATGAAAGGCGAAGAGAAACTTTGGACTATCCTCAACGATAAGCTCGAGACGCTCCGCGCCAGCAGTCGTTTGCCCGAAGCCATTCGCGTCGCTGAAGCTTTGCTCGAGCTGGCCAAGCGCACCTTCGGTGATGACGATAACGCACTGGCGTTGAGTTACGAAAAACTCGGAACGCTTCTCGATCAAAGTGGCGACCGCGTCAAAGCGAAGCCTTATTTGCTAAAGGCACACGGCGTTCTCGAGAAAGCCAAACCACCTGACCAACGCTTGCTTTACCGATCGGCGCGGCGCCTCGCTTTTTTATGCGATAACCTCGGACAACAGGAAGAAGCGATTCGTTATTACGAGAAGGCGATCACGGCCGGGACACAATTGGACGATCTGGCCTACTCGGATTTGGGGACAATGCTCAACAACGTCGCGCTGATTTTCCGGAAATCCGGCCGGCAGAAAGCGGCCGAACCGTATTACTTGCACGCGCTTCAGATTTACGAAAAACAACTCGGACCGCAACACGCCGACGTTGCGTCGGTTTTGAACAACCTCGCGGTCTTTTACACCAATGAGAAGCGTTACGCGGAAGCCGAGAAGACTCATCTTCGTGCCCTTGGCATTCGGGAAAAGGTATTACCGCCAACGCATCCCGACATTGCGCAATCAAAATGCAATCTCGCGGTGGTCTATCACTCCCGCGGCGACTATCCGAAAGCAGCCGAGCTTTATCGCGCGTCGCTCAAGAGTTGGGAAGAAGCGACCGATCAACCGCCGGAGGATTATGAAATTGTGGCCGCAAATTACGCCGACTTGCTCCGTTCGTTAGGGAAGGCTCGCAAAGCGCAGCAGCTCGAAGCGCGAGCGCGCAAGCGCCGACGCGGTTAAGTTCCGCGTAAAGATCGACATCTTGTCATTTCGGCTTGCACGCGCGAAATGGCCGCGCAATTTAACCGGCCGATTTTTTGAGCTCACGTGGCGGAATTGGCAGACGCGTACGGCTCAGGACCGTATGGGGCAACCCGTGGAGGTTCGAGTCCTCTCGTGAGCAATTTTCTCGACCACTTATCTACCTTCGCGGAATATTTGAGTGCTTTTGAAAAAACGCGAATCAGCGCGAAAGAGCAATCGGGGCGATAGACATTCGGAACGCGCTTCTCGACTATCAGATTCCGTCTGATGAAGCATTGCAACAAGCATTCGAGCCGGCGATAAGACGAAATGGCCAATGGCCTGCGATTCCAACGACTACGCCAAACTTGAACGCGAAATCTATTCTGCAACGCCGCTGCACATCCGTTGCATTCGGTAGTTACCCTACCTAAAGTGGCGGAGGTGGCTTTCCGTGGGATTAACGTCGCGTCTGAATCGATCCATCTATATCGCGCACTTTACAGGCGACCGAGCAAATACAGAATCAAAACGATTACGAGAATGGTTACCAGTATGCCGTGCGACCGGTAGCCGAATCCATAACCACCTGTCGGGAAAGCCCCGACTAACAACAGAATCACAACGATAAGAATAATTAAACCCATGCGTGATTTCTACTTCTGCCCGAGCACTCGCACAAGCCCCGAAGTTACAAATTCAATTCCCCGAACGCGTCTCAAACCTCGCGTCCGCTTTCCTGCAAACGGCTGTCTGAATAACTGGAATGCCGCTGTTTGAAAGCCGCACTCCTTTTCGGCGCTACCATCTATGGATTGACGTTGGGCGGCAATATGATGCAGTAATAGAATGAAGAATCGTCGCAGCGTCATTGCCCAATGTGTTCTTCCTGGGCTTTTGCTGACGAGTTTTTTCAGCGCTTGCTCAGTTTTGGAGAGGCACTCGCGGACGGGTACTCGGGACCACGCATTTATTGTTTACTGGCCGCCCGCTGAAAACAGCAAACAATTGCGCCTGGCAGTCAAAGATCTCATCGACATGAAGGGTGTGGTTACCACTGCCGGCTCCGAATATGTTGCCACGACCAGCCCACCGGCTTCGCAGGATGCGCAGTGCCTGGAGCTAGCACGGGAGCGGAACGTGCAGATTGTGGGGAAAACGAATCTCACCGAATTTGCGGTGACGGTTTCTGGCAGGAACAAATACTTTGGAACTCCGAGAAATCGCCTGGATGGCAAACACACATTTATTCCAGGAGGTTCGTCGAGCGGTTCGGCGGTGGCTGTCGAAACCGGAATGGCCGACGTTGCTTTTGGAACGGATACGGCGGGGTCCATTCGCCTTCCCGCCGCTTGTTGCGGCATTTACGGCTTGAAGACAACCTTCGGCCTCGTTCCCATCAAAGGCGTGTTTCCTGTTTCACCAAAGAATTTGGATACCATCGGGCCTATGGCCAAAGACATGACCCACCTTGTGCAAGGCATGGACTTATTGCAGAGAGGATTTGCGGCTCGATACGAAAGTGCCATCGCAGCCCAACCTTCGGCCAAAGACATCAGAATTGGGCGGCTTTACCTTGACGGCACCGACCCCGCAATTGAGAAGGCCCTTGACGATGCTCTCGCCGCAAAGGAATTTAAGGTCATAAAACTCGATCAAGCCTTCAAGGCAAAATGGAACCAGGCTCAGAAGGACGGGAAAACGGTGGTATTTGCCGACATCTGGTTCAACGATCAAAAATATACCGACAAAAAAGGAGTAAGCGGCACGACGAAGACAGTCATTGGTCAGGGCGGACGGGAATACACGAAAAATTACAAGGATGCTCTGAAGAGGCAGGCCGCGTGGCAACACGACCTCCGCAAGGTCTTTGAGAAGGTTGATTTCATTGCCCTCCCAACGCTTCAGAAGCTGCCGCCCAAATTTCCATTCTTCGGCCGGACCGTCGTGTTTGAATTGGAGGTGTTCAACACGCAAAACACCACGGCAGTAAACTTTGCGGGGAATCCTGCGCTGGCGATGCCGATACCGATGCCAGCGAAAGGGAAGGCCGTTCCCGTCACCAGCCTGCAACTTGTCGGACCGCGGTTGAGCGAGGCGGAACTTTTGAATGCGGGCCGCCTGATCGAAGCCGAGCGCTGAAGACCTAATCGACGCAATGGCTGTGGGGCTACCATAGGTGCAGCGAGTGAAAGGTGTCGGCGTACCGATTTGCAAAACCATGTGCCTTTCTTTTTCCAAAGCATTTTCCGTTGCCACGGCGCTGCTGTTGACCTGCGCGGCGAGCCGAGCTCAGTCCGCGGACGACCTCATTGAAAAGGGCGATGTCTTCGCTCTAAAATTCCAGGCCGACGAGGCCCTCAAGGATTATCTGGCGGCGGAAAAACTGGACCCGAAGAACGTGCGCCTCCTCGTGCGGATCTCGCGCGAATATCGGCATCTGATGAGCGATGCCTCGAAAACGGCGGAGAAGCTTCGGCTCGGCGGGATCGCCGTTGACTATGCGAAGCGCGCCGCCGCCTTGGGGCCAAATGATCCGGACGCCCAACTCGCAGTGGCGATCAGTTACGGCAAGCTGCAGCCGCTGGCGAGCACCAAGGAGAAGGTGGAGACCGCGCGCATCATCAAGAGTGAGGCGGACAAGGCGATCAAACTCGACCCGCGCAGCGATTTAGCCTGGCATGTACTGGGACGCTGGAACATGGGATATGCCGAAGTCACGGGCGTGAAGCGGGCGTTGGCGGAACTGGTTTACGGCAAGCTGCCGGCGCCGACTTACGAGGACGCAGCCAAATGTTTTGAGAAAGCGATCGAACTGAAGCCCGACCGACTCATACATTATATAGAGCTGGGGCTGGTTTATTCTCGCATGGGCCGAACGGCCGATGCCCGGCGTGTTATTACCCAAGGACTGGCGATGAAGGAGACGGAGAAAGACGATCCCGAAACCAAGCAGCGTGGACGCGAGACGCTGGCGAAACTTCGCTAAGCCTGGTCAATCCTGCGGTGCTGCCTTCGCTGCCGCGGCGAGGCCTGCCCGCGTGGGCAAGTCCGACAACGCGCCGTCGATGAACAGGTGATGCCAGAGTTGCGTCGCCACGACAGCCACGAGTCCCATTTCCACCGAGAGACGCGGCAGTGAACCGGCCCGCATCTGGCGAAAGGCTTTCCGCCAGTGGCGCACCGCCGCGATGTCGAAATAGCCCGTGCGGCGCAGCGATTCCTCGCTCAACAGTTGGCCGACAAATGGAGGCTCGGGGTCCATGTGGAAACTGTCCAGGGGAGCGCGAAAGATGACCTTGTGTCGCCGGGCAATCTCTGAAGGCAGCCAGCGCTCTGCCACGAGACGCAGCAGATATTTGTCGCGGAATCCGCGCAGCTTCCAGCGCGGGTGCAGTCTGGCGGTGAAGGCAAAGACGTCCTCATCGAGGAACGGATACCGCACCTCCACCGAGGAGTGCATCGAGACACGGTCCCCCTTGGCCTGGAGAAGGTGCCCGGCCAGAGTAACGCGGGCTGCGACCCAGATGCCACGGTTCAGTGGATGCCAGCGCCTGGCACGTTCCGGATTGAGTCCTAGCTCTGCCCAAGGATTAGTCTTCTCCAGCACCTCCCGCATCGGCGCGGCATAGAAGCGAAGCTTGGAAAGCGCGAGCAGTCCGTAGGCATCAATCCACGCGTTCGGGCCACCGATGGATTCCTCCACACTGCGTCTCATCTCAGGTGGGTATTGGGGCACATGATTGAGCCGGAAATACGCGCGTCGCGCAGCGTCGCTCAGCCGCATCCCAGGCACGAGATCCAGAATCCCGAGCAGCTTTGCGATCTTATACCAAGGATAGCCAGCCAGCCATTCGTCAGCCCCTTCCCCAGTGAGGACCACCTTCTGCCCGCAGGCATGAACGCGTTGGGCCAATTGCAGCAAAGCCGCGCACGAGGTATCGATCACTGGCGACTCGGCGGCTTGGATCAGCCGCGGATAAGTCTCCAGCGCGTCGCTGGCGCGGAACTCCTGCACGATTGGCGGCTTGGTGCCGATGTGCCGGGCTGAGAGATTGGCCGCGCTGAGTTCATCGAGAGCGGGATCGTCCACGCGAATGGTGTAGGTGTTAATCGCCGGACCTTTGAAGTGATAGGCCATGGCCACGATCATGCTCGAATCGAGACCACCCGAGAGATAGGCGCCCACCGGCACATCGGCCCGAAGCCGCATCTCCACCGCCTTCAGCAACACCTGCTCAAACTCATCCACTAGCTTGCGCTGATCTGCTCCCGGATCTTCATCGCCCTGATCGGGGAAGTCCATCTCCCAGTAGGTGCGCTCGTTGATGACGGGTGCCGCACCGCCTTCGTTCCCCGGAGTAATCTGCAAATAATGGCCGGCAGGCAGGAGCTGCACACCTTCAAAACACGTCACCGGCCCCGGCATGGCGGTAAACGTAAACATGTGATCAATGCCGCGCAGATCGGGTTTCGCCGGCACCATGCCCGAGGCCAGAAGGCCCTTGATTTCGGATGCGAACAGGAGCCAGTCCCCTTGTCGCGTCCAGTAAAGCGGACAGATGCCGAAGCGGTCCCGTCCAAGAGTCAATTGGTGCCGACGCACGTCCCACAAGGCCACGGCGAACTGGCCGCGCAGGCGCTCGAACATGCCTTCCTGATTTTCTTCCCACATGTGTGGAATGATTTCCGTGTCGCAGTGCGTGACCAGGCGATGTCCTCGCGATGTAAGCTCCGCATGCTTCTCGGGGTAATCGAACAACTCGCCGTTGAAGACCACAAACACGCTTCGGTCTTCATTGGCGACCGGTTGCTGGCCATCGGCCAAGCCGACAATGCTGAGCCGCCGGGAGGCCAGCGCCAGCCCAGGACGCTGGAGGTAACCCTCTTCGTCCGGGCCGCGATGCACAAGCGCCTGGGCCATCCGTTGGACGATGCCCTCCGGCACCATTCGCATCCCGGCCAGATCCAGCACACCTGCAATGCCACACATTTGGCAATCCTTTAGTTCAGACTACCCGCCAGACAATCGTTTTCTCAAAACATTTCCGTTGCTCGAAAAGCAGCTAAGGACGAGTGGAAACAAACGTGGTTCCGTCCGGGGAGGATCGCTTCAGGAGACGTAGTCGTATAGTTTCAATCCCGCTCCCAAGATTTTGGAAATGCACAAGGCACGCATGGTAAGGGTTTGGTAGTGGGTCAGTTTGAATTTAGTTATTTCGCGAAATTTGGACGGTTCGTCGGCGCGAAAGAAAAAAATTGCAGCGCTGAAATGAAAGTTAAAAGCGCTGGCGATGTTTGAACGTGGGCGGCGCTTGATGCGGAAACAAAATTAATTCCTTGCTGGTTTGTTGGACAGCGTGATGCGAGTTGCGCGTATACTCATATGCAACTTAAAAGCGGATGTCGATACGCCGCTTCACTCGCCTAACGAATGGATTCTCAAAGAAGCTTGAAAACCACGAGCACGCGCTGGTGTTCTATTTCATGTATTACAATTTTTGCCGAATCCATCAGACGCTTCGGTGGTGGTACACTTTCGAATGTACCACTACCTAGTGTTTCACACCATTGCAATGGGCGGGCGCATCATGTAACTTTAATGCTCCAAATCAGCAGCGGAGACCCTTCATGTACGGAACCGTGAACCCATTTTCCCATAAAATCATTAGAGGACTGTATACGTCGCAAAGCGGCAAATGGCTGTCGTGAAAGATTGTGCCGCTCGTGACCGAAAACTGATAACGGCACGCATTGCAGTCGTAATGGTCGCGCTCCGCGATTGTCGAAACGCTTTGCCCTTGCTGCGCGGACACGTAATCCCGTCCGGCCAGCGCAAAGCCGAAAGATGTTCTCTGCATTTTTCGTCACTGCCGAAACGTTCGAATCAAGTTGACCAAATTTACGTCTGATTTACCGATGGTTTTTTCTTAGTTTTCGTATGCCTAAACCCAAAAAGAAATACCCACGCCGCCGTTCCGTTGCTCTTTCTCATTGCCGATTATGAACAAAGAGGGAATTGCCATCATCGGGATCGGCTGCCGCTTCCCCGGTGGCGTGAACGACACGGAATCATTTTGGAAACTGCTCCTGGAAGGCCGTGAGGCGGTTTCTGACGTGCCTCCGGACCGCTGGAACCTTGAGCGGTTTTACGACGCTGAGCCTGGACTGGTTGGAAAGACCGTCGCCAGGCGCGGAGGATTTGTAGAGGGGATTGACAAGTTTGATCCGCAGTTTTTCGGCATCTCGCTGCGGGAAGCGCCCTACGTGGATCCGCTGCACCGGCTGTTGCTGGAGACAACTTGGGAGGCGATTGAGGATGCAGGCCTGGTTTTGGATCTGGAGAAGGGCACGGACATCGGCGTGTTCGTCGGGATCTCCCACAGTGATTACCAGGGGATTCAGCACACCGC
>Ga0193750_1000170_pt1 | contig 18952 bp, 9 predicted proteins | sample L1c1metaG_FD_160569 | JGI IMG/M metagenome (GOLD analysis project Ga0193750, IMG submission 160569) | Soil microbial communities from a riparian zone of the East river system, Colorado, United States - L1c1 | ecosystem: Environmental > Terrestrial > Soil > Riparian zone | place: USA: East River... | reverse complement strand
GTTGTACAGCGCGTATTCATAGTGCCAGACGCCAGTTGAAGGATTGGTCACTTTGTAGCCCATAAACCAAATCCCGTCGTTTCCTGGATCGGGCTCGATCTGGTTCACAGTTGCGCCCCCGAGTGTTTGCCAAGCATTGATGGCACCCTGCATGCGCACAGTGGAGCCGGAACCAGAAAATGTGTAGTTGTCCCCGCTGCCGCTGACGTTAAACCGACGGTAGGAGGCGTTGTTGTACATGTTGCATTGCCCAGGATGACTCTGGCACCAGGCGTATTCATGTGGAGTGAGATATTGGCCTTCGGCAAAATAGATCGCGCCAGAATTCTGGGCAGGGTTTAGATCGCTGCTAGCCACCGTGATTCGATGAGATGTGCCACTATGACTGTGGCCGCTGTGATTGTTGGCGGTCGATGGGAAAACGCCTGTAAATGGGTTGACCCATGCACGTGAGCCGATCCCACTTTGGCTCGCATTCAAACTGGAGCCGTAAGGATCGGAGCAACCCGGACATAGATGAGTGCCCGTAGTGCAACCGCTGGTATTACAGGTACCGCAGACACCGCCCTCTAACGCCTCAAACGCGTGCTTCATCCAGGACTGGCCGATCTGTTCGAACCGCTCATCATTGGTAGCGCCACCGCTCATTCGATAGAGATTTTGCGGGATAACCGGATGGTCGGTTTGCGGCAGCGCAAACCAATCGAACGGCTGGTCACCGTTATTACAAGAAGTTGTTCCCACGCCTAGCCCGACGAGATGATTTACAGTGTCATTTCCGTACTGTGCCATCTCTGGCAAGTCGCCCACAATGACATCCGGGCCCGGCACCAGAGTTGGCGTTGCCGATCCCACACCATGTTGCAGGGGCGGCATGGCCACCGATTTGGGTTCGCCGTTAACGAACTGGTCGATCTCGATTGGTTGCATCGCAGCGCCGATGGAGATTCTGCCAACCACTGCGCCGAGGTGTGACGCACGGCCAAGGGACTTCGCGAGCTGTTTGGAGATGAGAAGGCGTCCGCCAGTAATGCTAAGGGACTGCGTCTTCGCGTCGTAGTCGTACTGGTGTCCTTCGATGTTGAAAAAGGTGAATCCCGTCTTGCCATCGCGCACAGCCAAATCGAAGGCTTCGCTTGACGGGAGTTTTTCGATTACAAGCTGCTTGAGCGATGCGCCAAGTGCCGCGGGCAAATTGTAGCCAGAAGCATTGACCCCGGCTGGAATTAAGGCCATCGACCCCGGCTCGGGACCACGCAACAGCTCATTGAAAACCAAAATTGGAAAAAACGAATTAGCCGCAACCGCAAATTGCAATGTTGTCGGTCTGCCCGGCACGGAGCCGAGTCCGCTCAACTGATTAACATCAAGATCCATCGTGACGCTGCCGCTCTCGACGATCATCTTTTGAAGTGTTCCGGCTTGCCCGTGACTTTCGGGGATTTCCTTCGTGGCGCCGAAAGCCTTCGGAGCACTCGCCGGCGGCGAGGCAAAGAGCAGGAAGAGTGGGAGCGCGAGACCGGTGAGCGTTAACTTTGACATTGCAGTGGATTCCTCTGGTTGTGGTGAGTCTGGCTACGCTTGAGAGAAGTCATTTTTTCTCATGCCTCGACGGCAAAAGTAAAGAACATTCTTCCGAAATCTTCGCGGCGCGACAATTAGCCGAAGGTGGATCGGCTGGAAAGCCCGGCCGTTGCTTCGCATCCGTTACGGCTTGGAAGACGATGCGAATTTTACCGGCGAAGGCGCAGATATCAGGCTGCGAAGGCGTCCGGGTAAACTCCGTACCAACGCGTTGAGCGCAAAGCTCCGTGGGAGCCACGCTCCTTTACGGAGGACAACGCGTTCCACCACGTGCCCAGCGTCAGCTATGGACGAGGCAAAGGGGTGGGGCGAGGTCTCGGCGGCGGACTAAACCTGGGCGTTGGAGTAGGCCGCGGCGTCGCAGTCGGTGTTGTGGTAGCCGTCGCGGTCGGAGTAGCAGTTGCCGTCGGTGTGGCAGTGGCAGTCGCTGTGGCTGTGGGCGTGGGTGTCGGAGTTACCGTCGCAGATGCAGTTGGTGTCGGTGTTGGCGAGCCACCCCCGAAGGGTCCCTGGATCGCAACTGTCGCGGGCGATCCGGTCTTGAAGTAGCCGACCGTCCCATCTGCGTTTTCTGGTGGCTGATCGGCATCAAACCGGAAATTATAAAGTGTGCCCCAGCGAATCGCGTTTGCGTTCGGGTTCTCGATAAACGTTTCCGTAGCCCACGTTATCGAATCTTGCGTTTGAGTAACAGTCCATGGTGTGCTGCTGTAACCCTGATTGTTAAAGGTGCCGTCATTTGCCCAGCCGGGCTCCTGAGGTGGCGCGTGAAATCCGATGTTGGAGATATTGACACCGGGCCCCAAGGGCACACTAAACGATTGGATCGCTCGGTCCAGGTTCTCGTTATACAACGCATACTCATAGTGCCAGAGCCCGGCAGATGGATTGGTCACTTTGTAAGCGACGAACCAGATGCCATCGTTGCCCGGATCGGGCTCTATCTGGTTCATTGTCATGCCCGTCCAAGCCATGAAGGCCGGTCGCCTCCAGACCGTCGGGTTAAGAGGAGAAAATGTGAAGCTCGTTGTGCCGCTGACACTGAACTGGCGATAAGAAACGTTGTTGTACATATTGCATTCGCCAGGATGCGCCTGGCACCACATGTACTCGTGGGGAGTCACATACTGGGCTTCGGCGAAGTACGTCGCGCCCTGGTTCAGGCTTTGGTTCAGATCGTCGACTTCAACCCTGACCCGGTGCGAAACACCGTCGTGCGAATGGCTGCTGTGGTTGTTTGCCGTGGATGGATAAGCACCAGTGAAGGGATTGACCCATGCGCGCGAACCGATGCCGGTTTGGCCGCCATTTAGACTGGCAGAGTATGGATCTGAACAACCGGAGCCAAGATGAGATCCGCCCACGCCGTTACAGCCAAAGTTACAGGCGTTCAGCGTCAATGCTGTGAACGCATGCTTGAGCCAGGACTGGCCAATTTGTTCGAACCGTTCGGTGTTATCGGCGCCACCGCTCATCCGATACAGGTTTTGCGGAATGACCGGATGATCGGTCTGCGGCAAGGCAAACCAATCCAGGTCTTCGGTTCCCGCATTACAGGAAGTTGTTGCGATCGCAACACCCACCTGCGTGCCGGCACTGCCAAACTGCTGCATCGCGGGCAAATCTCCTACGATAACGTCCGGACCAGGTGTCGTTCCGGGATTCGGATTAGGCAGTGCTGGTAAGACCATCGACTTGGGTTCCCCATTGATCAGTTGCGTGACCTCAATCGGTTGCATCCTTGCGCTAATAGAAATTTTTCCAACGGCGGAATTGGCATCCGCGGGACGGCCGAGAGCGGCGGCAAACTCTTTTGACATCAGAAGCCGTCCACCTTGGACATCGAGTAACTGCCGCTTGGCATCGTAATCGTATTCGTGTCCTTCGATTTTGAAAAACATGAAGCCTGTTTTCGCGTCGCGCACAACCATGTCGAAGGCCGAATCGGCCGGGAGTTTTTCGACGACGAGCTGCTTGAGAGAGGCCGCCAACAACGAGGGGAGCAGGGAAACCGGCCGGCCCTGCGGGACCAGCGCGATCGAGCCTGACTCAGCGCTGCGCAACTGGTCGTTGAAGACAAGAATGGAAAAAAACGAATTCGTCGCCGCAGCGAACTGTAGCGCGGCAGGTCTCGTGACCAGGGCATTGCTTCCATTCAACCCGTTCAGATCCACGTTCAGTGTCACGCTGCCGTTTTCGACAATCATTTTCTGAAGCGTCCCGGTGGATGCGTCGGAAGCGTTTTGCCTGGCTTGTACTGCATAATTCTCCAAGCTGCTTCCGAAAAACAGAACTGACAGGAGCGCGAAGCCGCTAAGGGTTATCTTTGACATAATGTGGATTCTGCTGGTTCAGGGCGGAGCCTGGCGGAGATTAAGTGGTAATTTCTCTCACGTGCTCGCGATAGAAGCAAAAAACATTTTCGGAAAATCCTGCGGCGCCCCAAATCAACAGGAAGTGGATCGTCTTCTCTGAAGACCATGACAAGCAATCGCCAAAGGCGCAGATGTCAGACGGCAAGCCGCAGTGATATTTACCGACGCGTTGAGCGTAAAGCTCCGTGGGAGCCACGCTCCTTTACGGAGGACAACGCATTCCGCCAGCCCATCGTCACCAGCTACGGGCGCGGCGCAGGAGTTGGGCGAGCCCTTGGGGTCGAGATCGGCCTTGGCGATGGCGTTGGCCTCGGTGTGGTGGTCGGTGTTGCCGTGGCCGTGGCAGTTGCCGTTGGCGTGGCAGTCGGCGTGGCCGTGGCAGTCGGCGTGGCCGTGGCAGCAGGTGTTGCTGTTGGCGTGCCACCTGCGGGGGGCGCCTGAATTGGAACCGTCATCGGCTCACCTGTTTTGAAGAACCCGACTATGGCGCTGGCAGCTTGCGGCGGTTCAAATTGATCAAACCGGAAGTTGTACAACGTGCCAAAGCGAATCGCGTTGGCATTCGGATTTGTATTAATATATTCGGTGGACCAGGTAACGGAAATACTGCCAAAGCTGACAGACCAGGGCATGCTGCTGTAACCCTGGTTGTTAAAGGTGCCGTCGTTTGCCCAGCCAGGTTCCTGCGGCGGCGCGTGAAAGCCGACGTGAGTGAGATCAAATCCAGGCACGGTAAAAGATCCGATGCCGCGATCGAGATTTTCGTTATAGATGGCGTATTCATAGTGCCACACGCCGTTATTTGGCCCCGTCACCTTATAGCCGACAAAGAAAATCCCATCGTTTCCCGGATCAGGCTGGTACTGAGTCACCGTTGCGCCCGTAGCTGCCCAAGCCATGATGGCCGGTTGCATACGCACGGTAGGTCCAGTTGGCGAAAAGGAGAAAGAGGTTGGTCCGCCGCTCACCGAGAACGGACGATAGGAGGCATTGTTATACATGTTGCATTGCCCCGGGTTGGCCTGGCACCAAGCGTATTCAGTAGGACTTATGTATTGAGCTTCGGCAAAATAAGTCGCGCCTTGATTCTGAGCTGGGATGAGATCGCTCATTGCCACCGTGACTCGGTGCGACGTGCCAGTGTGGGAGTGACCAGAGTGATTGTTGGCAGTCGATGGGAAGGAACCTGTGAAGGGGTTCGTCCACGCGCGCGAGCCGATGCTGTTCTGGTCATAATTCAAACTTGCGACATAAGTATCGGCGCACCCAGGACACAATTGGTCGCCGGTGACACAAGGAGGACTCGTGTTGCACGTGCCGCAGATAAACTCTTCCAATGCAAAGAACGCATGTTTCATCCAAGATTGGCCAATCTGTTCGAACCGCTCAGCGTTATCTCCCCCACCGCTCATGCGATAAAGGTTTTGTGGAATAATGGGATGATCGGTATTGGGCAGCGGGTGCCAATTGATTGGCTGGTCGCCGTTGTTGCACGAAACCGTTCCGACTCCAAGCCCGACAGAGGTTGCATCATTCCCAGCTTGCACGACAGATTCCAAATCTCCCACAATAACATCGGGGCCCGGCACAAGGTTTGGCACTCCGGGGCTGACTGCATGTTGGATGGGTGGCATGACCATTGACTTCGTTTCGCCGCTAACAACCCGGTCGATCTGGATCGATTGCATCGCCGCGCCGACTGCAATTGTTCCGGCCAATGAGCCAGCCTCTTTTGGAATACCAAGTGTACTGGCAAACTGTTTTGATATGAGAAGCCTGCCTCCAGTGATGCCAAGCGACTGAGCCGTAGCATCGTAATTGTACTGGTGTCCTTCAATATTGAAAAAAGTGAATCCTGTATTGCTATCGCGGACTGCAAGATCGAAGCCTTGACCTGAAGGGAGTTTTTCCACTGTCAGCCGCTTGAGAGACGAGCGTAGTGCGGCAGGCAGATTACTGTAGCCGGGGGCGTTTACGCCGGCCGAAGAGGAGTTTTGCAAAGCCAGTTCCATCGAGCCGGGCTGGATGCCGCGCAGAAGGTCGTTAAAGACAAGAATAGAGAAGAAAGAATTGGGCGCCGCAGCGAAGTGCAACGGGACGGGCCTTGACACGAGAGAACTGCTCCCATTCAACCCATTCAGGTCGAGTTGCATCGTTACACTGGCATTCTCCACAATCATCTTTTGCAGTGTTCCAGTCAGCGCTTCGGAGCTTTGTTTGGACTGACTCGCGCGATTTCCTGAAGTGTTCGCAAGAAAAAGAACTGACAGCAAGGCGAAGAGGTTAAGCCATATCTTTGACATTGTGTTGGATCCTTCTGTTAGGGTGGGCTCGGCGGACATTAAGTTGTCATTTTTCTCAGTGCTTGCGATACAAGCAAAAAACCAATTCTAACAAACTGTTTACTTTTGCTCAGTGTGCTGGGAGAAGGCTAAGGCCGCGATGGGGGAGTTGGACGAGGCCTCGGCGGAGGACTGCCCCTTGGTGATGGAGTAGGCCTCGGTGTTATAGTTGCCGTGGCCGTGGCAGTTGCAGTTGCAGTTGGCGTGGCCGTGGCGGTTGGTGTCGCTGTAGGCGTTGCTCCGCCTGCAGGCGCCTGGATTCCAACCATCATCGGCGACCCTGTCTTGAAGAAGCCTACTGTCGCGTTGGTAGTCTGCGGCGGCTGATCGGCATCAAACCGAAAGTTATACAATGTGCCAAAGCGAATCGCGTTGGCATTCTGATTCTGCACAAACGTTTCACTGTTCCAGGTTATGGAATCACTGGCCTGAGTGACAGCCCATGGCGTGCTGCTGTAACCTTGGTTGTTAACCGTGCCGTCGTTTGCCCAGCCAGGTTCCTGAGGCGGTGCGTGAAATCCGATGTTACTAAGATTGGCTCCGGCGCCCAAAGGCACGCTAAAGGATTGAATGCTGCGATCGAGATTGTAATTGTACACGGCATACTCATAGTGATAGACTCCCGGCGCGGGACTGGTCACTTTGTAGCCCACAAACGAGATGCCATCGTTTCCCGGATCAGGCTGCACCTGATTTATCGTCGCCCCTGCCCAAGCCATGATGGCAGGCTGCATTCTCCCGGTCACGCCAACGGGCGAAAAGGTGAAGTTCGTTGTACCGCTAACAAGGAACTTACGGTAGGAAGCATTGTTATACATGTTGCACTGCCCGGGGTGGGCCTGACACCACTGGTATTCCTGCGACGTCAGGTATGCCGCTTCCGCGAAATAGGTTGCGCCTTGATTGAGCGTTGTGTTCAGATCATCCACATTAACGCGAATCCGGTGCGATGCGCCGTCATGTTTGTGGCCAGTATGGTTGCTCGAAGGGTACGGCGAAGGGCCGGGTGGGAAAAACCCCGTAAAAGGATTGACCCACGCGCGTGAACCAAGCAGGTCGTACCATCCGTTCTCGTCGGCGAGATACGGATCAGCACAGCCCGGACATAGCTGTTGGAACTGAACGCAATTACTGGTGTCGCAGCCAAGGTTGCAGTCGTCGAGTTCGTCCGCGCCGAACGCGTGTTTAATCCAGGCCTGGCCAATTTGTTCAAACCGCTCGGTGTTATCCGCACCACCGCTCATCCGATAAAAATTTTGCGGAAAGAAGGGATGATCCGTTTCTGGTAATGCGTGAAAGTTGACCGGCTGATCGCCATTGTTGCAGGAAGTCGTCGCCACCCCCAGGCCGACCTGTGATCCCGTGCTGTCGATTTCGACCATATCGGGCAAATCCCCAACGATGATATCGGGTCCGGGCACCAGGGTAGGCGCTCCCGGACCGACCCGTTGGCTCAACGGAGGCACGACCACCGACTTAGGCTGGCCGTTCACTACTTGCGTGATCTGGATCGGCTGCATTGCTGCGCCCACTGAAATTCTTCCAACAATTGAGCCGGCGTCCGAAGAGCGACCAAGCGCGTTAGCAAACTGTTTCGAAATAAGAAGCCGGCCACCTGCAATGCTCAGCGACCGTGCGTTGGCGTTGTAATCGTAATCACCTCCTTCAACATTGAAAAAGGTGAAACCTGTCTTGCTATCACGTACGGCGAGACCGAAGGATTGATTCGACGGAAGTTTTTGGATTACGAGCTGCTTGGCAGACGCAGCTAATTGCACAGGAAGTGCCGGAACATTTTCCGGGATCAACACCATGGAGCCCGGCTGGACTGTACGCAGCAGATCATTAAAAATGAGAATGGGAAAGAAGGAATTGGCAGCCGCGGAAAATTGCAGAGTGACTGGCCTCGCCACGAGAGAATTGCTTCCATTTAGTCCGTTCAGGTCGACTTGCATCGTTACACTCGCGTTTTCAACAATCATCTTTTGAAGTGTTCCACTCTGTTTGCTGTTGTTCTTCGTGTCGGGATTACGCGAGTCGACGCGGGACAAACCAAACAGCAGAACCAGCAGGAACATGAACCCGCTGAAGGTTATTTTGAGCTTTGACATGAGATGAATTCCTCCGTATCCCGGTTTTACTGAATTCGATGGGGAGATGTCAAAACTTTTCTCTTCAACCGGTTGCCGCGGGGACGTCTCTAAACGCCGACGGTACAGATGTTTTCTCCGTGGCTAGCCGGCACCTGACGCGAATGCGCTGAGCGCGTTATTTCCTGCCTTCTACCAGAGCGGCGGCTTCCCGATCAAGCGCGGCAGCATCTATCTTGCGGGGTTGCAAATAAAATTCGTCGATGAGGATTTGCACCAGCGCCGCAGCAGGGACCGCAAGAAACAATCCCAAGAACCCGAACAATTCGGCAGTAGCGAGCGTGAAAAACAAAATGTTCACCGGGTGCAGCCGCATTTCTTTGCCGAGCACGCCGGGCACGAGGACGTTCAATTCAACTTGATACACTAGGACGATTACCCCAAGCGCCAGCCAGAATTTTGTCGCGCCCATACTCAATGCGACCAGCAAAATGGGAATGGAAACGAGAAAGGCGCCGATGTTTGGCAAAAACTCACCGAGAAAACCGATCACGCCGAATATGAGCGCCGGCTGCACGCCAACCAACCAAAGGAGCGAACCAATCGACACGCCGGTAATAACACCATTGATCGCTACGCCTCGCGCCCAGGCAATCATTTGCCGCATCATTCGTCCGAGAGTCCGGTGCGCCTGCTCGCGATAACGATCGGGCGCAAGCGCCAGATATGCAGTTACGAGCGGCCGCGGATTCGCCAGCACGAAAACAAGCAATAGAATCGCCAACAGGGCGCTGGCCACCCCTCCCACCAACCCGAGCGTCGATTGCAGCAAGAAATTTCCAACGGTAGCTGCAGCTGCTCCGACTTTACCGGCCATTTCGTCCGTCCGTGGCAATGCCTCGCGAACTTCCGGGTAATTTTTCGTTAGCGCCTCGATCCGGGTACGAATGCCTTGCCACATGTTTGGCGTGCTGTGCATAAGTTCCTGCAGTTGTCGACTCAGGGGCGGAATGGCAAACAGGATGATGGTCGTCGTGACAGCAATCAGCGCTAGCATCACCAGGATAACGCCCACGAAGCGCGGTACGCGGTGTTTCTGTAGCCAAACGACGATCGGGTTCAGAACCATCGCCAGAAGAAAAACCAGCGCGAACAGCAGGATTACAGGCTGCAGAGCGCGCAGGATCAGCCAGATGATAAATACGAAGAAGACCAGCCAAACGATGCGCCGCGCACCATAATAACTCAGCGGTGCGTGCGGGTCCTCGCGATGCGTTTCGTTCATGAGTGCAGCGTGATCTTGGCGTCCCCGAACACGAATGACAAGTAAGAGTGATTGCTGTGCTCCCCAGAATGTTACCGTGCTGCGCAGTGCAATGCAGCTATCACTCGGGATAATGGCTTACGGTCGCGGTCGCGGTGTTGGACGAGGTCTCGGTGTCGGGTGAAGCCTGGGAGTGGGCGTCGGCCTGGCCGTAGCAGTCGCTGTGGCTGTGGCCGTTGCCGTGGGCGTAGCCGTAGCTGTTGGTGTTGCCGTCGCCGTTGGTGTTGCCGTGGCTGTAGCTGTAGGCGTAGGTGTCGGAGTAGGAGCTACCGGCACCATGGCATACGCGTGGGTTTCGCCATTGTGCACACCAGTCCCAACGATGACACCGTCCTCGCTAATCCCGAGTGCCGATGACGAAGTGTTCATCGACAAATCCCAGCCCGAGTTGGCAGGGATAAGGTCGGCCAGGCGATAAGTGTTTGTTCCGTCGTAAAGAAACGGAATCGAGAAAGCTGACGAATCGTTTCCCACCACCCAGCCGGCTGAATTCACCGCGCGCGCCGAACCCTGGCTTGTGCCTGACGCGAGCGGGATGGCAACCATTCCGCCTTGATCCGACCAGATGAATGGTAGACCTGAGCCCTGGTTTAGCATGCTTGAGCCGACTACATAACCTGTGTTACTCACAGCGAACGCGAGCGCACCATTGAATCCCGGTAACGCACCAACCTCGACCGCCATGTTCTGCCCGATGTCATAGACGATCCCGACATTGCGCGCAGCATTCTGTGGATCGATCCCCTGGCCCACGATCCGGCCGGAGTCGTTGATGCCGAATGCAGTGACAAAAAAACTTCCGTTCGTTGTGGTTTGCGTAATGATCGCACCGCTGCCCCCGCTGTAGATTGCGCCCCGCTGCAAGCTGCCAGCGTCCACAGAGCCGACCGCAACACCTGAAGCGTTCACCGAGTTCGCGTCACCGAGCGTCTCGCCCGGGGGCAGCGGTAACTGCGAAACCGCGCCGTTTTGCCATATGATCGGCAATCGGCTGGTACCGAAAAGTGTGGTGGCGGCAGTCCCTACGGCAATCTGGGGAGCCGCGCTGCTCGCGACAGCGTAATTGCGTCCTGAAAGATTCGGCAGCCCAACGATGCCGCCGCCCAGTGTCCAGCTAAACGCCTGACTTCCGCCGGTGCGAATCGACCGACCGACCGCAACTCCTGCGTGCGACACGCCGAACCCTTGAGAAGCATCGTCGCCAGCATCGATGACGCCGATGTCATAAATCTGATACTGCGGAGTAGTCGCAGTAATTGCGGGAAGTGTCGCGAGCAATAGCATCGCAACGGTAAAGGTGATGAATCGGAGATTCGATGTGGCGTTGGTTTTCATCAGCTTGTACTAATCACGAATGCACACGAATGAACACTAATTTTTCGGGCACGTTGCCCTGTAGCGTTTGGCCGGTCCGCCGTAGCCTTGAAGCGAAGGAGATATCCTAAGCGAACAACTAGTCAAATCACGCCTCGTCCGACACAGTTGTTAGGCCCAACGTTACGGCCTTGGCCACGGAGTAGGCCGCGGTCGCGGCGTAGGTGAACATCTGCCCGTGCATGGCGTAGCTGTTGGTGTAGGGCTAGGTGTAGGACCAGATTGCGCGCAGTATCGACCGCCACTGTTCCAAGAGCTGACAAGCTGGAGACCGCCGCCCCAGACAATCATTTCGTCGCCAGTCCACACCGCGGTGTGATCGGTTCGGACAGACGGAGCGTTGGTAGTGCTGGTTGCTGTCCAATGGTCCGTGCTTGGATTATATCGAGCGCCCGTGTTCGACTCTCCAAAATCACCATTACCACCCCAAACGATCATTTCACTACCTGTCCACACTGCCGTATGGCCTCTACGGCCATCGAGCGCGTTAATAGTGCTTGTAGCAGTCCAACTGTCTGTATCGGGGTCATACCTTCCACCCGTGTTCAAGCCGAGGCCACCCCAAACGATCATTTCGTTGCCGGTCCAGACGGCGGTGTGCTCCGATCGGGGATCCGGCACATTTGTTGTGCTAGTAGTTCTCCAACTGTTCGTAGCTGGATTGTATCTTCCACCGGTGTTCAAAGGGCCGATGAAGTTGTTATAACCGCCCCAGATGACCATTTCACTGCCGGTCCACACTGCTGTTTGAAAATCTCTTTCCGTGGGCGCGTTGGTGGTGCTAGTAGCTGTCCAACTGTTGGTGTTTACATTGTATCTGCCACCATTGTTCAAATAGTTGTCGTCGTAGCCACCCCAGACGATCATTTCGGCACCGGTCCACACTGCCGTGTGCGCATCTCGGCCATCGGGTGCGTTGTTGGTACTGGTAGCTGTCCAACTGTTGGTTCCCGGATTGTATCTCCCGCCGGTATTCAAGAAGACGAAACTGTTGCCTTGCCCGCCCCAGACAATCATTTCGTTGCCCGTCCAGACTGCGGTGTGAAGGTATCGCCCAGCGGGTGCGTTGATAGTGCTTGTAGCGGTCCAGTTGTCGATCTCAGGATGGTATTTTCCGCCGGTATTCACACCCGAGTAAGAAACGTTGCTTCCGCCCCAAACGATCATCTCACTTCCAGTCCATACTGCCGTGTGATCGATTGAGGCAGAGGGCGCGTTGTTGATGCCGGTATTTATCCAATTATCCGTGATCGGATTGTACCTCCCGCCGCGGTTACCGCCGAAAGCTCCACCCCAGACGATCATCTCGCTCCCAGTCCAGACCGCGGTGTGTGACCATCGGGGCGACGGCGCGTTGGTCATGCTGGTGGCAATCCAACTGTTTGTACCTGGACTGTATCTTCCCCCGGTGTTCGTGTTCACTCCCTGAGCGATGCCACCCCAGACGATCATTTCATTCCCAGTCCACACTGCTTTGTGCTCATTCCTGGCGTCTGGCGCGTTGACGATGGTAGTTGCCGTCCAACTATTCGTAATAGGGTTGTATCTACCTCCCGTGTTCATGCCACTCCCGAAGCCACCGCCCCAAATGATCATTTCGATGCCCGTCCACACGGCAGTGTGAAGCTGTCGGGCCTCGGGCGCGTTGGTGGTGCTAGTTGCTGCCCAACTATTCGTGCCGGGATTGTATCTGCCGCCGGTGTCCAATTCGGGGCCACCACCAAATCCGCCCCAGACAATCATTTCGTTACCAGTCCAGACGGCAGTATGATGATAGCGGGCGGTCGGCGCGTTTACCGTGCTTGTAGCTGTCCAACTATCAGTGTTCGGGTCATATTTTCCACCAGTATCTAGGTAACCCCCGCCACCCCAGACGATCATTTCGGTGCCGGTCCACACGGCAGTATGTGAGTCTCGAGCCTCAGGTGCGCCAGTAAGAGTAGTAGTTGTCCAGGTATCCGCAGTAGGATCGTATCGCCCGCCGGTATTCAAAGGATTGAAGTTCTCATCTCGGCCGCCCCAGACAATCATCTCAGTGCCTGTCCACATTGCGCTGTGATACGCTCGTGCAGAAGGCGCATCGGCATTGGTTGTAGCTGCCCAGCTATCTGTGGAGGGATTGTATCTCCCGCCGGTGTTAAAGCTGGTCTGAGAATAGATTTCACCGGCCCAGATAATCATTTCGGCGCCAGTCCAAACCGCCGTGTGACCTTCTCGACCATCGGGCGGCCCGGATATCGCCGTCCAGGTATCATCAATGCAGCCAGCGCCATCGGGTATCTTAGGGAGGATGTAGCTAGCAATCAGGGCTGCTATTGTGTTACGCGGCTGGTTTGAGGTTTTGATCAGCCAGGACTCCAACCGCTCTTTCAGCCAAGAAATAGTAGCAATCTTCATATGGTCATTGTTCTTTTCGATAACTGCTATGGCGTGATAACAGGTTTCGTCTTCCTGCAACGGACTAACGATCCCGATCTTGATCTGTGCCAGCCCATCAGCCTTTGCAGCCGGCACGGCTGCCGCTACAGCACGACCGAAGGTTGCCGCCAGTTTCTGCGTCGTCTCATCCCATTCGCGGCTGTTCAACGTCATGCTGCGCCCACCGCTGTGGGTCGTTTTTTGATGCGAGCTGCCGTTCTTGGCGAATTCAACTTCGCTATACGTCCCGTTGAGCTGTTTCATTTGCTCAATGGAGGAATGCGCTTGCAGCTCAGCTTGCGCACGCTGCCTCAGCTCACCATGAATCCTTCCATCGTACGCATACCAGTTTGTCAGTAAGCGATCAGCTAATGCGGGTCGCGCCAAACACTCAGCGATAACAAACGGATCATTGCCGAGCGCAGCAAAGAGCTCGCGTAGCACATCTGGCTGTTTGGTATGCGTGGCCATGCGATCCATTTCAACCTGGAGTTGCGCAGCCGTGATCGGTCGTTGCCAGTAATCCTCGAGGGCTTGCGACTTGCTGAGGTAATCAGAGACTTTCTTTTCCAGCTGCGCCTGCGACATCACTGCGTCTAGCGATGGCTTGGGATCGGGCCGTTCCTTGGGCCAGATCCGGTGCCGCCAGTAAACGTCTTCGATCGCGTGTTGATACGCTACGCGTTCGGCAAAGGTCAGTGTTTGCTTCGTCGGCACTTCGCTTCGGAGAAATGCGGGTAATGTGCGTGTTACGAGCAAACATGCGCCTGCGCAAACGAGGAGAATAACTAGCGCTCGAGGACTGACGGATGCGGAATTAAGAGGGGACTTCTTCTGCATTGGAGGGTTGGATTAAAGCCGCCGCTTGTAGCCGACACGCGGAGAGGTGTCAGCGCTTTTTACTCCGGCGTCGGAATTTTGAACAGACAAGAGATCCGAGCGGCGAAAGATGAACTTTTACGTCGAAAATGGGACAGGCTCGGAAGCTGCCTGCAAGGTCAGCCAAAATGGCTATCTTCCGTTTTAACCTTGTAACTTTTGTAACTCATTTAACCTTTGTCTTGCTGTGTCATTTAATCATTTCGGACTTTTGCCCCAGGTCGTGCGTGGAACGCAGGCCATGGGATTCGTCGAGCCGACGCCGATCCAGCTTCGCGCGTTTCCGATTGTACTTGGAGGAAAGGATTTAATCGGCACCGCACAAACCGGCACTGGCAAGACCGCGGCGTTTGCTCTGCCCATCCTGACGCTGCTTGCTAAGCACGGAGCGTTCCGCTGTCTGGTCCTCGAGCCCACGCGTGAACTGGCCGCGCAAGTTGAGACGGCATTTCGTGATTATGGCCGCTTCACAGATTTGCGAGTGAGTCTCGTGCACGGCGGCGTCGGTTACGGAAAACAACGCGAAGAACTCACACGCGGCGTCGATATTCTGGTGGCAACGCCTGGACGCCTGCTTGATCTGCTGGAGCAGCGTACGATGAGTCTCAAAGAGATAAAAATTCTCGTGCTCGATGAAGTAGACCGGATGCTGGATATGGGTTTTCTGCCCGACGTCCGCCGGATCGTTGAGAAAACCTCAACAAAGCGACAAACCTTGTTGTTTTCGGCCACGTTGCCTCCGGAGATCGAACGTCTGGCGGCATGGGTATTGCGCGATCCGGAGTTAGTGGAGATTGGCGTACGCCGTTCACCTGCGGAAACGGTCACCCACGCGGTTTATCCCGTTGCCGCTGAACAAAAATTCGATCTGCTAATGGCTTTGCTCGAGCGAACGAACTTCGACAGCGCGCTGATTTTCTGCAGAACCAAGTACGGCGCCGATCGCATCGCGCACCAATTAAAGCAGGGTAAGCATGCGGTGGCTGTGTTGCATTCTAATCGGACACAGCGGGAACGGATCGAAGCGCTCGAAGGCTTCAAGAGCGGCAAATACGAAGTGATGGTGGCGACCGATATTGCATCGCGGGGACTCGACATCGCAGGTGTGAGTCACGTGATCAATTACGATGTGCCCGAGCATCCCGAAGATTACGTCCATCGGATCGGGCGCACGGGACGGGCGCAAAATGTTGGCGACGCCTTCACACTTCTGAGCGGCCAGGAGTTGCCGGCGTTGCAAGCGATCGAACGTTTCATCGGCCAGAAAATTCCGCGACTGAAGCTGGAGAATTTCTCCTACCTATACACGGCACTCTTCGAGTCGGAATCAGCCACAAGCGGACGGCGCGCAATAGGTGGCGGAAGAACTCATCGCGGCTATTCATTCGGACGACGAAGGTAACGCAGGCATCCTGCCTGTTTTGTAAAACGGGCATCTTGCCTGTTGGAGATGGCAGGCTGGAAGCCTGAGTTACGCGCAAATCGCTCGATTTGTTTGGGAGATGAGGTTTAATAGCGCGCTTATGTCCGAACGAGAAATCCAGAAGGCGTCATCCGCCGAATTCGACCAGCTACAGAAGAAGCTGGTGCCGTTGTGGAAATCGATCGAGCGATTCAACCAGGACCCGCAAACGATCGTAGTCGTGCCCTCGATGTCGATCGACGCGATCGACTCCGGTGCGGTGATGCAGGCGTACGAGGAACGGTTCTTATTTCTGTTACTGCTGCTGCGCCAGCCGCGGGCGCGCATGATCTATGTGACGTCGCGAACGATTCTGCCCAGCATCATCGATTACTACCTAGACCTTCTTCCGGGCGTCATCCCGAGCCACGCGCGGCTACGACTTTTCCTGCCTTCACCAATGGACGGTTCAGCGCGTCCGCTTACTGAGAAGCTGCTGGAGCGGCCACGACTGATCGAGCACATTCGCTCGCTGATCATGGATCCCGATCGGGCGCATCTTGTTCCGTTTAACACGACAAATCGAGAGAAAGAACTGGCGTTGCGGCTCGGCATTCCGATGTACGGAGCGGATCCGAAATTTTTCCCATTGGGAACAAAGAGCGGCTGCCGCAAAATTTTTATGGACGAAGATGTGCCATATCCGTTGGGTCGCGAGGACATTGGCGGCGAGGAAGACCTCATCGAGGCGATTGCGCAAATGCGAGTGACCAAGCCTTCGATCAAGCAGGTGATGGTAAAGCTAAATGAAGGTGTCTCCGGTGAGGGCAATGCGGTAATTGATTTAACGGGAGTTCCACCTGTAGCCGGAGACGGGGATCCCGATAGAGACAACGCTGCGTTAGAAGGTCGCCTTCGTGCTATGAAGTTCGAGTTACAGGGAGCTACTTACGAAAGTTATATGAAGAAGTTGCAAGAGCGAAAGGGGGTCGTGGAGGAACGGATCATGGGAGAAGAATTCAGAAGCCCGAGCGTGCAGCTTCGCGTCACGCCGCTCGGTAAGGTTGAACTGTTATCAACGCATGACCAGCTCTTGGGCGGTCCGACCGGGCAAAGCTATCTCGGCTGCGTTTTCCCGGCCGACACAGCTTATGCTCCGTTGATTACACGTGAAGCTGCAAAGATAGGCAAGCGTTTGGCCAAAGAGGGTGTTATCGGTCGCTTCGCTTTGGATTTTGTGGTGGTGCGCGCGAAGGACGGAACATGGGAGCCGTACGCGATTGAGATTAACTTAAGAAAAGGCGGCACCACTCATCCATTTTTGACTCTGCAATTTCTTACCGATGGAACTTACGATACGGAGACTGGCATCTTCACAGCTCCGAATGGTCAGCAGAAATTCTTCGTAGCCAGCGACCACGTCGAATCGCCGCGCTATCGAACTCTTACTCCGGACGACCTGTTCGACATTGTCGTGTGGCACAACCTGCATTTCGATCAAACCCGCCAGACAGGCGTGGTGTTTCACATGATGAGTGCCTTGGGCGAACTCGGAAGGACAGGCCTGACTGCAGTCGGCAATTCTCATGAGGACGCGAAGGCGACCTACAATCGTGCGATCGCTGTCCTTGATGAGGAAACGCGGAGCATTTGATTCGTTGAATCCTTGGAGCGATGAGCCGCAACCAAGGACAAAAGACGGCTCACCGACTCCGAGCCCGGGCCCGACACACCTGCTTGCGGGCTGTTGATCGGCGCCGCTGCAATTTTGCGGCTTCGGGAACGAGCCATCCGGAGACAGCTCGTTCTATCAGGAGTTCGGGCGGGTGCCTGCTAACGCTAGGTTAAGCTTCTGGCATTGGGACTGCACCACTGATCCCATCGATTTCGACTGGCAGGACGCTTACATCACGGATAGCAACGACAACATCCTTCAAACCATTTTCCATCAGTGTGGCAACTGCCAATCCTGGTTAACCAGACGGTGGATCTGACCTCGTACGTGGGCCAGACCATCCGCGCCAAGTTCCTGGTGCATCAGGATGGCTTTGGCGCCCTTACCGGCATGTTTGTGAGCGATGTGCAGTTAACCTTGCCGTGCGGCTCGATTTCACCTACGCCTACGCTTGGAGCGACACCCTTCCCGAGGCCGCGCCCATAGCTCAGCTAGAAAATGTTAAGGTTGCAGCTCGCGAGAGGCTGGCCGGCTCCTCCGTCTGCGCTCTACAAGGATTTTGCGGACACTGGCTGACTCTATTCAAAGACCCCGTCCTCTGAATTTGAGGTGTCCGCTGCAGCCTCCGAACGCTTCTTGTAGAGGTGTTTACGTCGATCGCTGAAAAATAGTTGGAAAAAGTCTTGACTTACTTCTGCGGTTTCCGCTAAAAAGGTGCTCCCATGATGTTCGTTTCCCGATACTCTCACCGGATCGATTGCGCGAACATCCCACATCAAAACGGACAACTCCCATGAAAAAACAAATTAATCCCACCATTAAAGCGTATCTTATCCGAGGCGCGTTTTATCTGCTGCTTCTTCTTGCTGTCTGCGCGATTCCATTCGCGCTGGCGCAGCGAAACTCTGGCAAGCAAAGCGCGGCGAAGTCTGCGGCCAAGGCCGAGCCGGCCGCCCACATCAACCCCGCTACGGGAGCAATCGGCGCGACTTCTGCTCAGGCGCAGTTGCCGAACATTTCTCAAGGCGGACAGTCGCAGCGTCCTACAGTTTCGAGCGGCGCCACCGGTGTTCCCACGTTCCGGCTTCTGCCAATGCCGAAACTTCCCTCCGTCACTCTCTACGACCAATACAACAATGCAGGAACGAATGCCACCGTTTCTCAGGATTTTGAGACGGCCAACGACTCTTTTGACAACCAGGGAGCTGATGATTTCGTCGTCCCGGGGGGACAGACATGGAATATCACCGAAGTGGATGTGCAGGGAGTATATTTCAATGGACCTGGCCCGGCCGCTTCATTCAACGTCTTCTTTTACCAGGACGGCGCCACCCTGCCTGGGACGCAGGTTTACAGCGCGACCGGCCTGGCTTACAGCGGGAACCCCAACTTCGTCATCCCTCTGACCACACCGGCCGTCCTCACCGCGGGCACGTATTGGGTCTCGGTGCAAGCCCGGATGGATTTCACCCCTTTCGGCGAGTGGGGT
>Ga0193750_1000169_pt1 | contig 19135 bp, 14 predicted proteins | sample L1c1metaG_FD_160569 | JGI IMG/M metagenome (GOLD analysis project Ga0193750, IMG submission 160569) | Soil microbial communities from a riparian zone of the East river system, Colorado, United States - L1c1 | ecosystem: Environmental > Terrestrial > Soil > Riparian zone | place: USA: East River... | reverse complement strand
ATAGTCAATGCCCACCAGGAACGCGCGCTCTTTATGCGCCCCATTCCCCGCCGCCGCCGCTGCTGATGGGCGTCGTGCGCTCTTTGTCTTGCGGGGAATTCTGGACGGTGAACTACGCAAAACTCGCGTGCCTTATCCTTCCGTGCCCGATGCGCTGGGCATTGGGGTCGGCTCGTTGCTCGCGGACGAGGTGCTAGTCGCCGTAGGACCCGAGATCGCCGTCGGCCGCTCCGCGTGTCCATGGGTTCTTCCCATCGCCACCGTGGAGATCGCATGCTTGAAGATCAACTGCTCCTGATTATTGGTTTCCAGAACCACCGAATATTTGTCGAACGAGCGTATACGCCCAGTCAACTTGACGCCGCTCAACAAATAAATGGTGATGTTGATCTTTTCTTTGCGGGCTGTGTTGAGGAATGAATCCTGGATGTTCTGCGCCGGCTTGTTTTCCATAGCCGATCTCCTCTACTGCTAGACTCCAAAACTACCATCTGCTCCTCGGCTTCGCCGGGCCTTGGGGCGGGGGGAAAACCCGAGATCCTGCGCTCCCACTGTATAACGCAAGGACGAACGGGCGACATCCGTACAATACGGCGTTACCCACCACTTTTCAAGCTTAGCCTGCTCTGCCACTTCCGGTTGACATAACGCACTCAAAATGCAAACATTCTTCCGCCTTCGGGAAGCAGCACCAAAAAGAGGAAGACTGTCTTACGATTCCTGGATTTCCCGCAGGCCAACGCTTTCCTGATCCTATTCCGCGCACCTAATTCCGAAGGCGCCGGGGGCCCCGCAGTACTTTGCCGTCTCACGTTGCGAAGTCATAGCGGAGGATTCAATGCACAATCTGTTAGCTTTGCCCGCTTCCTGGGTGATGCCCACTCACACCGGTACCGAAGCACTAGCCATTCTTTTACGTTGGGTCCACTTGCTGGCGGGAATTACCTGGATCGGCCTGCTCTACTTTTTCAACCTGGTCAACGTTCCCTTCATGAAGCAAGTGGATGCCGCCGCCAAGCCCAAGGTGTTTCAGTATATGACTCTTCCGACGCTGCAGCTGTTTCGCTGGAGCGCACTGCTGACCGTCTTCGTGGGCTTTTGGTATTGGGCCCAGATCTATGTCGCAGCCGATGCCCAGCGCATGGGCGTTAGTCCCCTCAGCACAATTGGCCTGTTCTTGCTTATCTGGATTGCTAGCTGGGGAATTTTGTACTTCGTGATTTCCCGTACCCCCAGCGGCTACGTTGTCGGCGCAGCCGTCACCATCGTTGTGGTGCTAGCTGCCTGGCTATTTTTGCACTTCACGCCAGTTGGTCAGGACGATAATCACGTGTTGTCCATTGGCATTGGTGGCGGATTCGGTTTCATCATGCTGTTTAACGTGTGGGGAATAATTTGGCCTAACAATAAGAAAGTAATCCAGGGAACGCTCGCCGGCAGTCCACCAGCCAACGCCGCGATTCTCGCCCGTCAGGCATTCCTGGCTTCCAGGAGCAACGCTTTCCTGTCTGTGCCCATGCTGTTCTTCATGGCCGCCAGTTCGCACTACACAATTCTGGGTCGATAGGCGGTCGGGCAAAAAAATGGGGAGGCCGCAAGCCCTCCCCATAAAACTTAGCTCCACTGCATCCTCTAGCGATTTTCAGCTGGATTTGAGACAGGGACCTTTGGATCTTGCTTGGGTCCGCCGTAACGCTCGTCTGTTTCCGCCGAGAAAAGCATGAAGTGATCGAAACTGTGCCGCCGGAAGTAGCGGTGCTTGCGGAAATCGAAATAGAGTTCGGCGCTTTTAGGAAGCCAGAGTTCGACCTTCCTCTTCGGGAACTGAACCGGCCCGTACTCAACGATCTGGTGCTCGGTCAGGAGCTGAATGTTGGGCATCGGCTTCACCAACTCGGATTCAATGCGAACAATCTGAAACTTGTCAGGCGTAATCCAGGCTCGTCCCTTGAGATTGATGGGGTAGATCATACCGCCGATTTTGAAATCGTGGATACGGTTTGGGCGATCGTCGCGCTGACGGAAATGGACCAGCCACGTGGGCTGGCCATGCAACTCACCCATGCCTTCACAACTGAATTCAAAGTTGTCCCACATGTTGGGATGGAACACCAGCGCCAGAGCCGGGAAACCACTGCTGACCATATTGTCCGGAAACTGAGCTACTTCGGAATGTTCAGTGCGGTGTTCCTCAACCTCGAGGAAACCGGGCTTGGTCTCGGAAATCGAAGCCACGTAGTTGTAGTGCTTCGTCTCCTTGGTGATGGCGTTCCCCAATTCGTCCACATTCTCGTGCAGCAACTCTTCCACGGCGGCGAATTTGGAAATATCGTCCACTAGCTGCTTAACCCGAATTCCGGCCTCGCTGATCACCATGCCACCGGGACAAGTCACCCCGGCTGAAACCGAAGGCTTAACATCGTCGATCCCCGGCGGTTCCCAGGTCTTGACAGACAGCCTGAGCTCGGTGTCATCGATTAGGTGCTCGGTTGAAGCTATCGGCGCTGGGGCCGTCATGCTTCCCGCCGGAGCGGAAGCACGCGTCTTCAGTTGAGCAATGAGATCGCGCACGCGAGGCGCCATGGAGCTGGCCGGCGCATTGCGAAGGAAAGTATCAAGCGCGGTGATGGCGTCTTCGTTCTTTCCAAGACCTGCCAGCGCCTGGCCCAGAACCAGCAGTGCCGAGTTGCCAGCGCCTTTGCTCCTTTCAATCGCGACCTCGGCTTGGTGGCGGGATTTCTCAAACTCGTGGCGCTGTAAATAGGCGTCAGCAAGGAGACTATGAGCTAGCCAGTAATCGGGATCGGCAGCAACCGCTTCTTCCAGGGTAGCCTTTGCGGCGTCAAATTCTCCGCGCTGCAAGCGGACGCGCCCGAGCAGGGTCAATGCCTGAATATTTCGATGGTCCGCAGTAACCGCCTTGGCCAGAAAATTCTGCGCTTGCGTAAAGTCTTTGCGCTGGAAATACACATAACCGAGGAGAAAATTTACGTCGCCGTTATTGGGAACGGTCTTATAGGCTTCCTCGAGCTGCTTCTGAGCTTCTTTCAGGTTCCCCGCCTTGAGCGCCCGCACCCCACGCTGGGTCTGCTTCCGCGCTTTCGACGGCATATCGGGCGCGTTCGGTTCTTTCAATTCGACGCTGGTGGGATCGCGTTGAAGGGTAACCTCAAGGCGGAAGGTGGTAAAGCTACTCCCCACGGCGTATGGCTTATGCTCAGTCAAGTACCCAACCGCGCTAATTTCGAGTTCATATTGCCCCGTGGCCAGATCAACAAAATAAGCTTCCGACTTGTCGGCGGTCGTCGCCCACATTGTGCTTTGCGTGGCCTTGTTCTCCAGTTTCACCACGGCTTGTCGATCGAGCAAAGCGTGCTTATCGTCGTAAACGGTCAATATGAGGACCCCGCCCCGACTCTGATAGCTCCGAGTTCCTGAGGTGGTGCTGCCTATGGCAGCGAAGGGATCAGATCCAGTACCAGCTTGGGCCAAAACATTGGGAATGCAGAGAAGGAGAGAAGCAGCAACCGTGACTACGTGCCAGAGTCGAGAATGCATGCGTATCCACCGAGATCAGACGTACATGGAGTGTCTCATTGGGGGTAGACGGAGTCAATCAATTGAAAAAAGTTTACATCTGGAATGCGGCGCGAGGCGGGCTCTCCGGGATGGGGATAAGAGGTTCACGCTGCGAATATCAGCGTGAACCTCGTCCCATGATTGAGCCCAGATTCAGCTAGAAGCTGAAGTGAGCACTGATCGCGAGCTGGCGCGAGTTGCTGGAGAATGCTGCTTTCAAGTTCCCGAACACTCCGTTCGGGAAGTAGTTTGCGCCTACGGACTGTGGCGTCAAGGTGCTGGTTCTTGGCTCCAAAACCAGGCGCTGCTCACTGTTAGAGGCTGTTCCGATCGAGTCCACCTGACTGACCAGCCCGGTGGTGTATTGGGGATGATTCAGAACGTTTACTGCAAGAAGACCCAGCTTCAATTCCATCCTCTCAGTGAACTTGATGGTCTTGGAGAGACCAAGATCCAGGTTGTTGATAGCCGGCGTGGCAAACGTGTTACGGCCAGTGTCAGCCAGCGCACCAGCTCCGCCACGGATGTAGCGTGCCGTCGGGTCGTTAGCAAAGTACCCGACGGTGTCGCCGCCGCCCGGCTGCGTGTTTACGATAGCGGTCACATCGCTGCCTCGGTTGGCCACACCAGCCGGATTGAAGATAACGCGGTCCCCCGCATTGTCCCCATTCAGGTTCCCGCTTTGAATTGTGGCCCATTGCCCGGATTCGTAGATGTAAACCGGAGTTATCTCATATCCGCCCAGCACATTCTTCATGAACCAGTTTGGGCTATGAGCGTACCACTGGGTGTCGTAGACCAGAGACAGCGAGAAGCGCTGGCGATGATCCAGAACTGAATTCGCCCGCTCCTGCGGCAGATTGCGGAAGTCCTGCGGACGGCGTGGCGCAATGACCGTTGAAAAGAAATCAGCGGTGCTGTTGTCGATCAGTTTGCTATAGGTGTATGCGCCCTGAAAGTACAGTCCGTTGGCCATGCGATGCTGCAACTGAGTCTGCAGGCCGTGATAGGTAGATGCGCCCCAGGGCATGAAGCCGACAATGAAGGCGCCATTGAAACCGGCATTCTCGAAATCTGGCGCGTAGGGACTTATTGCCTGCAACGATGCCAGCGTAGTCTGACCAAAAGACGTAGGCACGTTTTGCATAGTCTGACAGTCCGCGGTGCACCCGGCCGTAAAAGTTGGAAGGAAATTAGTCGGGGTAACGACTGTTCCTACGTTAAGTCGGTTCTGCACATTGAGGTGGACGCCGCGGCTGCCAACGTACCGCACCTCGGCCGTGTAGTTGGATGCAAACGTCCGCTGCACCCCCAAGTTCCAACTTTCAGAATACGGATACTGGACGTTGTTCGGCAGATACGAAGCGGTATTAGCCCGTGCCGTGGCGGCGTCAAGAACCGAGACGCCGCTCAGGTTTTGGAACGGAATACCGCCGTTGGCCAGAAAGGCATTCTGCGCGCAAGTCAATGGGCAGTCGACAGTGGAGCCGATCTGGGGCGGACGCGCCAGGACGCCGATGTTGTCATATAGGACGTCGTAGCCTATGCCAAAGCCACCCCGAATCGACATGTTCCCGCTCTCCCCCGGCGAATAGGCGAAGCCCACACGTGGCATAAAATCTTTTTTCGGCGCCTGAGGAGAACCGAAGTTGATCAGCCCCGGAACATCCGACACGCTGTTCAGTTTTTGCTGCGTCCAGCCAAACGGAGTGCCGGTGTATTCGTAGCGGAGTCCAAGATTGAGGTTGAGATGACGTGTCACTTTCCAGATATCATTGGCATACCAGTAAATAGCGTACTGGTCCCCGGAATATCCCGAGTTGCCGAAGCTACGTTCGGCGAAGCCGCCGTCTTGCAGCGGATCCTGGTCCCAGGCAAAGTCGCTTAGAGCCACCCACTCGTAGTCACCCCGTGAACGTTGAATAAATTTCTGCGGACTGATGTACTTGCGTCCCTCTACTCCGAACTTCAGACTGTGCGCGCCCTTCACCCAGGTTAAATTGTCTATCGCTTGATACATATTCTGTTGACTGTACTGTGGCGCGTTTCCATCCGGCCCAATGCTGAGACCCACGTCGTCCATCGTAAGATTGGGGAACAAATCCAGCGTGGGGAGGAATCTCTGGTTTCCAACCGTGTAGTTAAAACCACTCCTCAAGTATCCAACGCGAAACTCGTTTCCGATCGAAGGTGAAAACGTGTGGAACTCGGAAAGATTTATCAGATGAGCGGGAACCGCCACCGACGTATAGAACACTGGGAGAGTTGCCGCATTGTCAATGAAGGTCACTTTATTGTAGACATAACGACCGCGAATCTGGTCCTTGTCACTGAGGTTGTAGTCCATCGACGTCGTCAGGGCAGCTGTGTTCTGCCAGAACGGCGCCTGAACCGGAATATCGCCGGTTTCAATAGTAGTGAATTGCCCAGGACCGCTGCAGTTTTTATCAGAGGATGGAAGATTGGTGTTGCAGACCGGGACACTACCGCTGGCAGTGGGCGCCACAGCCCAAGTCTGCAGTGCCTGAACATTGGCCGTATTGCCGCCACCGGCAGAAAGGATCCCCAACAGTGTCGTGTATCCGGCCGCAGTCGGCGCCGAAAGGCCGGCGGGAAGACTAGCCTCCCCAAGCGGTGTGCGTTCATAGTTCACAAAGAAAAACAACTTATCCTTGAAGACCGGCCCACCCAGTTGACCTCCAAAGCGGTTGCGGTCATACCTGGGGTTTTTTGGAGTGTCGCCAAAAGGAGTTGTAAGCACCACATTGTTGTCGATGGCATTCAAATTCTTGTTCTGGAAATATTCGTATGCCCCCCCGTGGAAGCTGTTGCTGCCGCTGGTGATGCTGGTATTGAATTGACCGCCATTCGAGTGTCCGAACTCGGGACTAAACTGGTTCTGCAGAATGGTGAAATTCGAAACCGCATCGTTGGGCACGTACACAAGCGGACCTGTCACGCCTTTATCATTGTTGTCGACCCCCTCGATCATGAAGTTATTATCGCGAGGCCGCTGACCGCCGACAGTGGGGCCCGTCCCCGCACCCACCCCCCCGCTGCTCCCAACACCCGCCTGCAACAAGGAAAGGTTGAGCACTCCTTGAACGCCCGTCCCTGCGGTAGGGATACTGCGCAGAGTATCGATCTCGTAGGTCGTCCCGAGCTGGGGCGTCGTCGTGTCGATCATGGGCGCCGCTCCGAAAACCTCGACGGTCTCTGAAGCCGAGCCAGGGACCAGCGTCACGTTCATGGTCCCGGTCCTGTTTAACTGCACATCGACAGTCTGAGTGTTTGTCTTGAAACCCGCGCCCTTCACAGTGATTTTGTAGGAGCCCGGGATGAGGTTATCAACCCGATAGAAGCCCGTTCCATTCGTTGTTGCGTGGGTGGTCACGCCGGTGCCAACGTTGGTAGCTTCAACATCGGCGTTCGCTACCACGGCGCCAGAGGAATCCGTTACGGTTCCAACCACGGTTCCGCTAATCGCCTGTCCAAAGGCGCCCACTGGAATCAGCGCTACAGCTACTAGCAACGCTAGCGCGAGCGCGAAAAAGGTGCTTGTAAATCGTTTCATGCGTTTTCTCCTGAGAGCTTTCAAATCGGTTGAAATGTTATGAGTCAAGGCTGCCTACCAGACAGTGAGACAATAGCTGTCACACAGCTACGGTTCACACTAACCTTGCAACTCGCATTCCAAAACAGAGCCTCATAACAAGTCGTGTTTTCAGATATTTGGAGTTGTAAACTCAAAGCCATATTGAAAACCGGATGAATCGCAGGCTCCGAATATGAAATACCGTATAAACGGGGTCGCGAGGCACCCTAGGTTCGTATGCCACAATAACGCGTGCATTCCTCCGAATATCTGCATGGAATCAGCCTTTTTAATCGGGCCGCATTTTTCGAGGCCCACGAAGTGCTGGAAGACGTCTGGCGGGCCGCCCCGGTACCGGAAAAGAAGTTCTTCCAGGGTCTGATCCAGATTGCCGTTGGACTTCACCATTATGGTAACGGCAATCTTGTAGGTGCCCGCTCACTCCTCGCACGCGCCGCCAGGAATCTTGGCGCCTACCCGGAGAACTTCGGTGGAATCCAGTTGACCCAACTGCTGCACTGCGTCGCGGAGTGGCAACAAGCACTCGCCGACAATAAGCCAGCTCCCGCTTTCCCTAAACTGGATATGGAGTCGACCTAGAGGAAAATCATGTGCTGTTAGAATCGCATCTTCCGTGAATCAACCGTCCACCACCAAACCGCGAGAGCCTCAAGCTAAGGGGAAGAGGTTCGACGCAGTACCCCTGCTCGATCTTGGTCGGCAATACCGGGACATCCGTACTGAGGTACTCGCAGCCATCGAGCGCGTCTGCGCCTCGCAATCCTACGTTCTAGGGCCCGAGGTGGAAGCGTTGGAGAGCGAGGTCGCCACTTTCACTGGTGTCTCCGCCGCGGTAGGTTGCGCTTCCGGCACTGACGCGCTGTGGTTGTCCCTTCTGGCAGTGGGGGTTCAGCCCGGCGATGCCGTCGTCACCACCCCTTTTAGCTTTTTCGCATCCGCCAGTGCCATCGTTCGTGCCGGTGCCCGGCCAGTGTTCGCAGACGTTGATCCGCGCACGCTGAACATCGATCCGTTAAAAGTGGAGGCAAGACTTCAGCAGGGCGGATCCTCTAAAGTTCGCGCAATTCTGCCCGTACATTTGTACGGTCAGTGCGCCGACGTGGACGGTCTGCAGCGCCTTTGCGATGAATTCAAGCTAACCATGATTGAAGATGCCGCCCAAGCCATTGGCGCTACCTGGCGTGACCTTCGCGCCGGATCGCTGGGTATCGCCGCCGCGTTCAGTTTCTATCCCAGCAAGAATCTAAGCGCCTACGGCGAAGCCGGAATGGTAACCACGCGGGACTCCGATTTCGTGGATCACATGCGCCGCCTGCGTAACCACGGCAGTCCCCAACGCTATCATCATGAAGAATTCGGATGGAATTGCCGTATGGATGCGATTCAGGCGGCCATCCTGCGAGTGAAGTTGCCGCATATCGAGAAGTGGAACCAGCAGCGCCGCGAACATGCCGCAGCCTACCGCCGCTTGTTCAGCGAAGCCGGCCTGTTGAGTGCTGGTGATTCACCCATTCGAGAGCTGGAGACTTCCCCCCACGCGCAACCCGTTTTCCATCAGTATGTGATCCGCACCCGACGTCGCGATGAGCTGCGAAAGTTTCTCAGCGATCGAAAAATCGGCACCGAGATTTACTATCCCCTGCCACTTCATCTGCAACCCTGCTTCGCTTACCTTGGATATCTTGAAGGAGACCTCCCCGAGTCAGAGCGCGCTGCCAGTGAGGTTCTCGCCCTTCCCATGTTCCCGGAATTAACCACGGAGGAGCAGCGTTGGGTGGTGGAAAGTATTGCGGAGTTCTATTCGTAGCCGGGTGCCCCGCCCTTGTCTTTCCGATTTTTGGAAAGACAGGGTGGGGAAGTTCCGCAGGCCAAAATCAACGCGCAATCCGCCAGATTAGCCAGCCTTCCGCTTCGGCTTTGCCGCCGGTTTCACCTCTCCCGGCGCCAGCACCCGCCGGACAATCGGTGTGTTCAACTTGTACTTGCGTTCCTGACTGTTTCCACTTTCGTCTTGCACGCGCAACACAAAAACCGGCAAGGTGCCTTCCTTATCGAAGTTTTCCTGGGAAACAGTCACCGGTAACATGCCGTTAAGATTGCGCTCGCGGTAGGCCGTCTCGTAGCGATGACGTTTCAGGTTCCAGGTGAAGACACGCGCCTGGTTGTAATCGAATGGCAGACCTTCTTTGGATTCGCTATAGACAACCAGGTACTGCGGCACTTTTTTGTCGCCGTCGGCGACGTCATCGAGCGGGAAGAAAGCTATCACGCGTTGACCTTCGTCGTATTGTGCGATCTCCAGCGGAACATCGAGATCAACCATTTTGGCCAACACCCAGCCTGCATGTCCCTGCTCATCGCGAATGAGCCACCAGTCTTCCATGGCGGGCAGTACCGGCTTCGAGTTGTTCAGACTTGCAGCTTTGGCCGGCGCACCGGGCAGAATCTTCTCGCTGCTGGCGCGCTTTAGGATGGAAACTTTCGCGCCTTGGCTGAGCTGATAAAGATGATCGGCATCGCGTGCCGGATCGAGATGGATGTTGGTATCGGTGCGCGTAATGCCGGCGGCCTGCACTGGGGAGTTCTGCTCTTGCTGCGTCAGTTTCTGGCAACTGTCGTACACCTTTTGGGTGACCAGGTTGCGTTGTTCTATCCACCCTTCTTCCCCTTTCGAGTTCCGCACTCGCGCAAAACGCCGGTCGCGATCCAACACTTGGACGCGTTCGGCATTTCGCACGAAGCCCGCCTTGTTGTAGACCGCCGCCACCTGGTCGCGAAGGATCGCCTGCGGAGCAGAAACGTATGCGGTCTCCTGCACCCGACGGCCTCGCCCACAGCCGGGCAATAATGCGATCGTGAGCGAGAGCAAGACGCAAAGACGCAAATCAGTTTTCACTGGATCAAGATTAATATAGCGCGCCCGCGGTTGAGAAGTTACCCAAAGTAGCGCCGGCGTCCCCGCCGGCAACGCAAGCCGCTCCTATGACCCCGATTTCCAACTGGTGACTGCATTGCCGACGGGGACGCCGGCGCTACTGCTCGCAGTCACCAAAGCAGATGCCCACAGCTCGGGCGGTGCGTACCATCTCGCCGTCCGGATTCACGGTTTTCACCTGACCCACCGCATCGGCGATGTTCACAGACTCAATACATTCGTTGCGCAGACACACCATCCGGCCGAAGCCGCCCTGGGCAATCAGTTCCACTGCCGCAACTCCAAAGCGCGTAGCCAGGATGCGATCAAAAGGTGATGGCGATCCGCCACGTTGAATGTGACCCAGTACGCTAACCCGCACTTCTTTGCCAGCGCGGGCAGCGATCGCGTTACCGACAAGGTTGCCGACCGCTCCAGCGCGGCGGTTCTCCTTCAATTCAGGCGGGAGTTTGATTCCCTCAGCAACCACCACAATCGTGAAATGTTTACCGTAGGCCTCACGGTCGGCCACATATTGGCAGATTCTCTCGATGGTGAACGGAATCTCGGGAATCAGGATGACGTGGGCCCCGCCCGCAATGCCGGCTTCCAGCCCAATCCAGCCCGCGTCGCGTCCCATGACCTCGACCACCATGATGCGATGGTGCGATTCCGCAGTGGTATGAATCTTGTCCACTGCCTCGGTTGCGGTATGCAGCGCGGTATCAAATCCAAATGTGACTTCGGTGGCACAAAGATCGTTGTCAATGGTCTTGGGCACACCAACAACCTTCATGCCCTTGCGGAAGAGCTCGAGCGCAATCTTCTGCGAGCCATCGCCGCCGATGCTGATCACGGCGTCAATTCCCAGCTTGCGCGTGTTGGCGATGACTTCATCCGAGATGTCACGGATGACCTCGCGACCGTTTTCAATCGTCCTGTAATTGAAAGGATTGCCGCGATTGGTGGTGCCAAGGATGGTGCCGCCGCGTGGCAGAATGCCGCTGACGTCCTTCAACGTGAGTTCGTAAGATTTCTCCGGCCAGATCAGGCCATCGAATCCATCAGGAATGCCGATCACCTTCCACTTGTACTTTATGAAGGCAGACTTGACCGCGGCGCGAATGACCGCGTTCAGCCCAGGAGCATCGCCACCCCCGGTGCAAATGCCGATGCAGCGGATGTCTGTCATGGATAAGCACGATCATACCGTGAGGTAGAAAACCAGCACAGACTACAGACGTACATAGCCGATGGTGCGCATCCCGACCTGCACCCGTTATTGTACGGTCAGTGTCGCGGTGTCCGTGAAAGTCTGAGAATTGGCCGTGTAACTGGCATTCACCGTATACGTCCCTGTTATCGCGTTGCTGTTTACGGTTACGGTCGCCGGCGTGGTTTGATTGCTTATCGAAATATTCGCGGCGGCAGCGCCTGTGCTGTCCGTGACTGTCCAAGAGACGCTGGAAGTAATGGGAACCGGAGGCCCCCCGGAGACGGTCGCGTCACACGTGTACGTCGTGGTCCCACCTAACGCGACATTCTGATTATTGGGACTGATGGTGATCGCAGTGACGTTATTCAGCACCACAACAACCGTAGTGGTGCCAGTCGTGGCCCCGGATGACGCCGAGATGGTTGCTGTTCCTGAAGAGACGCCGGTCACATTCCCGCTCGGATTGATCGAGGCAATCGTATCGTCGGAGGAAGACCAGAAAACGCCCGAAGTCAACGTCTTTGTGCTGCCATCGTTGAAGTTTCCGATGGCCGTCATCTGCAGGGTGTTGCCCTGCTGGAGATTCACATTTTGCGGCCCCACTGTGATCGAAGTCAGCTGGGGATCCTGGAAAAAGCCGCGGCAGCCCACTGCCCCAGCAAAGGAGAAAAGTGTTGTAAATGCAACCAGCAGTTGAAGTTTCCGCGAATTACTCAGCATCGTTTAATGGTCCCGGCAGATGCGCCTTGTCGACAACATCCACAGCGGCGCATGAGAATTGTAGCAGAGACTATTCCGGACCGGTGCCGATGTGAACCATCGTGGGACACACAGGCCCGGACAGTCTTAGCCGTCCACCTTAGAAGAACGTAATCAAAGGTCAGGCTTGCAGGTGGATTTTCCTGCAACCGCGTCAGATCGTCTAGAAAAACATTTCTCCTCAATCTGATAGCCTAATTCTTCATCACACCAATGAGAAAACGACTCGTCTCTCTCTCCCTCCTTTGTTTCCTGGCAATCAGCACATTTGCACAACAGATAGCCGAATCATCAAAAAGCACAACAGTCGCCAAGCCTCGCGCCATGCGCTCCGCACTGAAGGTTTGCACCGCCTGTATCCGCGCCGACATGGAATTTCTGGCATCGGATGCGCTCCGCGGTCGTGGCAGCGCTACCCCGGACGAGCTAATCGCCGCCACTTACGTGGCCTCTGAACTTCGCCAATATGGGATCGAGCCTGCGGGCGACAACGATGGCTACATTCAACGTGCGCAACTCCTTACCCGGGTGGTGAAAGGGCCGCCACAACTGACGTTCACCATCCCCAGCAACGGCACCTCGCACGCGGGAGTGATTTGGACCCACGGGAGTGAAATCCTGGTATTGCACATGTCGCAAGCCGAAATTTCCGGTCCTCTGCAGAAAATTGATCTTGCAGCGGGAGAACAGAAAGTCAAACCCGGGGCTATCGTCTTTTTCAAGACCAAAGCGGGCAAGAGCCCACGGGCATCGATGATCGCAGCGGTCCAGGCCGGAGCCGCGGCGGTTCTCGCTTCGGAGTATCCAATCATTCGCGAACGATGGGAAGAGACTTCCCGGCTATTGCCGCAACTTCCCAGCCAATTGAAAGGGAGCGCGGACGAGGGCTTGGGCGCGGGTTACAACTTAGCGGTTGTGAGTCAGGCGGCGGCTCCCACACTGGAGCAGCTTCCTGAGGGAACCATAATCCGCTTAGCTGCCCCGACGTCGACGTCCGAGAATTCCTACACCTGGAATGCGATCGGGATCTTGCGAGGTACAGATGCTGCGCTGCGGCACGCCGCAGTGTTGTTCTCCGCTCATCTTGACCACCTGGGAATCGGCGAGCCGGTAAAGGGCGACAATATCTACAACGGTGCGGACGATGATGCCTCCGGAACCACAGCGGTACTGGAACTGGCGCGGGTGCTGGGTGCGGGACCGCGTCCACGACGGACAGTGATCTTCGCACTTTTCGGCAGCGAGGAAACTGGCGGACTCGGTTCGAGTTATTTCCGAGAACATCCTCCAATCCCGCTGAAGGATATTGCGGCCAACCTGGAATTCGAAATGATTGGACGTCCTGACCCGGCGTTGAAACCAAATACCATGTGGCTGTCAGGATGGGAGCGGTCGAATCTCGGCCCGGTCATGGCTTCGCATGGCGCACACCTGGTGGGCGATCCGCATCTCGATCAGAATTTCTTTGCCCGTTCTGACAACTATGTATTGGCGAAAAAAGGTGTGGTGGCGCAGACCATCTCAAGTTTCGGACTCCATTCTGATTATCACCAGCCCAGCGACGACCTGGCACACATCGATTTCAAGCACATGACCTGGGCGATCGAGTCACTGCTGCGACCGGTGGAGTGGTTGGTGAATTCGGATTTCAAGCCCAAGTGGAATGTCGGAGGAAAACCTTAAAAAGCAGTGATCAGTGGGCAGTGGCCAGTGTCCAGTAAAACACTGAAGATCAGGTCTCAGATGAAATTGCGGAGGGAAATCACTGGCCACTGATCACTGACCACTAGTTCGCCTTAAAAGCAGTGATCGGTGGGCAGTGGTCAGTGTCCAGTAAAACACTGAAGATCAGGTCTCAGATGAAATTGCGGAGAGAAATCACTGGCCACTGATCACTGACCACTGGCCACTAGTTCGCCTTCTTGGCTTTCGCAATCCGCTCATCCACCGGCTTGCGTCCTGCAAAACCTTCGCTGCTCGTGTGCCAGTGAGTGATGCCCTGTTCTCCCAGCTTCCAGCAGAGCAGGACGATGCGGCCTTCCACTTTGCAGGGAAAATCCAGCAGTCCAATCTCTATATCTTTGACTTGCACGCCGATGGCATTTATTTCAGCCAGCGTGTCTTTCACGCGATGGATAGCTTTTTCCCGTTCGGCCTTGCGGCGCGCCATTTGCACGACGTTCACCAGCAAACCGCCGCTCATCAGTACGCGATGAGCTAACTCCTGGAGTTCGTTGTCCACGGCTTCGATCAACTTCTTGCCGTCCATCGCGGCGCGCAGGAGTGATTCCAACACGGGCAATAAATTCTGAGCTTCTTGGAGAGTAAATGTGCGGTCGGCCATAAGAGGTATGTCTTTATTCTAATTCATTCGACGATGAAGTGGGGTATGACGTAGGGAATAGGAGCAGAGGTTACTGCCGCATTCAGCACTCAGCAATTCAGCCAGCGTAGGTTTTGTCTTGACCTCAGCAACAACTGTCCGGGCTGAATGCTGATTGCTGATTGCTCCTTCTCGCAGTCGAGATCGCCAACATCACTGAATTTCGAGCATTCGATCAAGCGCAACCCGCGCCCAGTGCTTAACATCGTCTTTCACTTTGATCTGATTGACGATGTTGCCTTCGGCCAAATTTTCAAGCGCCCAGCAAAGATGCTGCGGCGAGATGCGGAACATGGTCGTGCAGAGGCAACCGGAATCGTCCAGCGTGATGACCTTCTTTCCTTCGGCAGCGAATTCCTTGCCCATGCGGTTGACCAGATGGATTTCCGTGCCCACCGCAAACATCGTTCCGGCAGGCGCGTTGCGGATCATCTTGAGCAAGCCTTCGGTGGACCCAATCCCATCCGCTTTCTGACACACTTCCCAGCGGCATTCAGGATGAACAATCACTCGAATTCCTGGATATTTCGCCCGGACGTTATCCACGTGCTCAGGAAGAAAGCGCTGGTGTACCGAGCAATGGCCTTTCCACAGGATCGCTTTTGCCGCGCGCAAGCGCTCTGGCGTGACACCGCCATTGATCATGAATGGATCCCACACGACCATATCGCTGAGCGGGATTCCCATGGCATAGCCGGTATTGCGGCCGAGATGCTGGTCGGGGAGAAACAGAAGTTTGGGCGTCTTGGCGAATCCCCATTTGAATGCGCCTGAAGCGTTGGAAGACGTGCAAACCAGGCCGCGTCGTTCTCCACAAAAAGCCTTGATCGCCGCGGTGGAATTCATGTAGGTGATGGGCGTAATGCCTTCGCCGGCATCATCGGTCAGACCGGCGGCAATCAGTTGCTCCCAGCAATTTTCTACCTGCGTGATTTCCGCCATATCGGCCATGGAGCATCCGGCGTTGAGATCAGGCAGAACGGTGACTTGTCCGGGGCGGCTGAGGATGTCGGCACTCTCCGCCATGAAATGCACGCCGCAGAAAACGATGTACTTCCCATCCGCCATAGCGGCCTCTTGCGAAAGCCGGTAAGAGTCGCCGCGGAAATCAGCGTAACGTATAACTTCATCGCGCTGATAGTGATGTCCGAGGATGACGCAGTCGCGCCCCAAAGCCTCGCGAGCCGCACCAATGCGTTCGTCCATAGTGTGATCGGGCAGAACGAGATAGTTTTCCAAACTGCAAATTGGAGCTGCTGTCGCCAATGTCATGTCTCCGCTTTCAGTTTCGGATAGGCGTTTGCGGCGGCCAAAGCCGCATGGGGCAAATCGCTTTAAACCGAAACGGGGATGTTGAAAGCCTATCTAGCGGCTCCAGCCGATTCACTGCATCTTGCGATGCCCAACCGGCGGGGTTGTTGAAGCCACTTCCATTCTACCAGTTGGATGCAGAGGGCGGTAGAAAGTGTCACCTTTTTTCATACAAACGGTAAGCGAGGCTTGGGGAGGGCACGGCTTCAGCCGTGCCGTCTGACACAATACACGACGGCTTTAGCCACTGAGGATGCGCTCTGATGCCTACCCGCCGATATGCACCATCGTGCGCGACGCTGGGACAAAATCCGGCTCGCCGATGTGATGACGTTCTTCCTTCCGCGCCACCACGCCGCGAATGAACTCCACCAAATCTTCATCCGAAGCGCCACGGCGCATCAATTCGTGCAAATCGTGATCCCAAACGGAAAAAAGACAAGTACGAATCTTTCCATCGGAAGTAATACGGATCCGGCTGCAATGTCCGCAAAAAGGATGTGAAACCGGTGCAATAATTCCGATCTCTCCGATGCCATCGTCAAAGCGATAACGTTTCGCGGTTTCGCTGCGCTCATGCGGAATTTCTACCAGAGGACGATACTCCGACATGCGATGCAGGATTTCATCTAGGGTAACGACCGTCTCGGGCGCCCAAACCCGATCTTCCTCGAGCGGCATGAACTCGATGAAGCGCACGACCACGCCTTCTTCCCGAGCGAACATGCCGAAAGGAACAATCTGATCTTCATTGAACCCACGCATCAGTACGCAATTGACTTTCACCGGCCATAGTCCCGCGCGCCGCGACGCCCGAATTCCCGCCAATACATTGTCGAATCCATTGGATACGCGAGTGATCCGGGCGAAACGATCAGGATCAACCGCGTCCATGCTGACCGTGACACGACGCAGGCCAGCATCCTTCAATGGCTGTGCCATCTCGGCAAGGAGATGCCCATTCGTGGTGATGGCAATGTCGAGCACTTCACCATCTGAATTGCACAACTTGGCTAGCTGAGCTACAAAATCAACTACGCCCTTACGCAGCAATGGCTCGCCGCCGGTAATGCGAACTTTGCTGATCCCTAACCCAACCAATACCCGCGCCATCCGCAGATAATCAGCAAACGGCAGATCGCCATACAGCGCACCTTCATTCCCCGTGCGGCAATAAATGCACTTGTAGTTGCAACGATCCGTGATGGAGATCCGAAGATCGGTGATCGGACGCCCGAATTTGTCGGAAAGTAGCATTCAGCACCCATCATTCAGCACTCAGCCAGCTTGGGCCTGCGTCGCAATCAGCAACACCCTTTCCGGGCTGAATGCTGAGTGCTGATGGCTGAGTGCTACTTTCAGGAAAGGAGGCAAAACCAGGCGGAGAAATACTCCGGCGAGCGTTTCCTTTCCAAAGGCTTCTCACGAAGCACGGGAGGCGCAAGCGTTTCCACCGGCACCCTCGGGAAACGTGTGGCGCGGGCGCCCTCGCCCGCGTACCGTCTCCGCCGCCGTTGCAGCCAGGGTATGCCCGAAGGCCGCAGCGGTCGAAAACTCAAGATCATTATAGATGCGGACAGGGACGTCAGGGCAACAAAGGTTTGTTGGGATAGGCCTTTTCGATCGCAGCTGCGGCAAGTGGCGACATGATGCTGTAACCAGCTTTGTTGGGATGCAATCCATCCTCAGCCAAATCTCGTTTGAGCAGACCCTTTTCATCCACCATCGGGCTGAAATAATCCAGATAGACTTCGCCGTGCTCTGCGCTGTAACTCTTCAGCCAGCGATTCAGTTCCACGATTTTCTGCGGCGAGCGCTGCGCAAAAAAATCCTGAGACTCCGGCGTGTAATTGTTCACCGGAAGGATGGACGCGAAGACAACATTGATGCAATTGGCTTTCGCTAAATCCGCCATGGAAGCGTAATTCGCGTCAATGTCTTCGAGCGACATCGGACCGGTGTTGCCCGCAATGTCATTGGTTCCCGCCAGAATCACAACAACTTTGGGCGCGAGCGCGATCACGTCTTGCCGGAAGCGCAGCAGCATTTGTGGAGTAGTCTGTCCGCTGATGCCGCGATTGATGTACGGCTTGCCGGGAAAATACTCTGCCAGGTGCCACATGTCGGTGATGGAATCCCCGAAGAATACAACCCGCTTCTCATCCGGAGCGGGAGGCTTCAGACTGGCGTTGGCGGCGTGATAGCGAGCGAGCTCGCCGAAATCATCTCGCAACGCAGCAGCCTTCGATTGCCGGTATTCCTCCAGGCGCTGCGCGGCAGGTGACCCAGGCGGCGCTTGGCTGAAGGCGGAAACACACAGGACTAGCGCAACCATCAGTCGCGTGCCATTGACCTTTAGAAACATCTCTCTCCTCTTCGCAAATCTTGCCGACTCACATCCCATCGTAATTCGGACCACCACCGCCCTCGGGCGGGACCCAGGTGATGATTTGATACGGATCGTGAATGTCGCAGGTCTTGCAGTGCACGCAATTTGACGGATTCAGGCTGATGCTTTTGCCGTGGGGAGCACTCGCGTCATCCAGCATTTCGTAAACGTTCGCCGGACAGAAATGCTGGCACGGACTACCGAATTCTTTGATGCAGCGGCTGTTGCACACATCGGTATCGCGAATCACCAGGTGCGCGGGTTGGTCCTCTTCATGCCTGGTGCCGGAGTGATAGAGGTCAGTAAGTTTGTCGAATGTAAGTTTGCCATCGCCTTTGAATGGACCGATCAGATGAGCTTCCGCGCCACCGTCGGCGGGCAACTCCGCCAACCTCTTCATATGCATATAGCCGGGAGTGGATCGAGCGCGATTGCGCAGGCCGCGGCCTCCGGTGATCTGCTGCAGTCCGGCGTTCAGCATTCCCATCCAAAAACCACGTTCGAATCCCTGATGAAAGTTGCGGACCTTCCAGAGCTCATCTTTGATCCAACTATTCTCAACCTTCTGCTGAAATTGACCGAGAGTTGCCGGCGAAGAATCGCCTTTCGTCAACGCATCGAAAGCAGTCTCAGCCGCTAGCATCCCGCTCTTGATGGCAAGGTGAATGCCTTTCAGACGCTGCGAATTGAGGAACCCCGCCGAATCGCCAAGAATCATCCATCCGTTGCCGGCAACTGGCGGAATCGACCACCATCCGCCGTAAGGCAGCGACTTCGCGCCATAACGGATCATCTTCCCACCCGCGAGCAGGCCAGCGACCATGGGATGTTGTTTGAAAACCTGAAGCACGCGTTGCGGATCGAGACGCGGATCCGGATAATCGAGTCCGGTGACGAAGCCTAAAGAGACGATATTGTCCTTGCCGCCATAGATCCACGCGCCACCATATTCTTTTGAAGTCAGCGGT
>Ga0193750_1000168_pt1 | contig 19181 bp, 17 predicted proteins | sample L1c1metaG_FD_160569 | JGI IMG/M metagenome (GOLD analysis project Ga0193750, IMG submission 160569) | Soil microbial communities from a riparian zone of the East river system, Colorado, United States - L1c1 | ecosystem: Environmental > Terrestrial > Soil > Riparian zone | place: USA: East River... | reverse complement strand
ACTCAGCCGCGCATTATTCAAAACTTCGTAATGAAACTGCCGGCTCTTGGGTCCGCCATAAATGTTGAGTGTGACCGGAATCATGTCTGGCTTCTTGCCGAACTCACCCATGATGCCGGTGTGCCGGTCCTGGACGAAAGCACCTACCGCTTCGGTGGCGTTCACGATCTTGAATGCGTTCAGCGGCGATGGAAGGGTCGCCACCACCTGAGCTTTCGTCATGGGCAAATCCACCATGCCGAACTGCAGCAGCGGATGTCCGCAGGCGAGCAGATGCTTGGCGTCCATGTAGGTGACAGTGCAAGTCGCGGCGATATCCATATCGCCCCGCACCAGGATGGCGCTGATGGCTGAGCCCGGTTCCAGAGGTTCAGGCTGCTTGGCATCGCTGACCGATCCCGTGCCCATCACTGGAACGATTCCGGCAGCAGCGAACTGCGGAGCGAACCGCTGGATTGTGTCTTCCGAAAATCCATTGAATACCAATGGGGCTTCAATAGGCTTCAGATAATTGGCAAAATTTTGCGATGGAATCGTGGAAACGCCTGGGCTGGCGGTCCTGCTGGTAGCATCGCTCGAACTTGTTGCCGGCAAGGAACCACTTACCGGGCTACGGTCCATGGCATTGATTTCCAGCATCTCCGCAATGGGAGTGACCCCGGCGATGGGTTCTTTGGAAAATTCGCCAATACGGAAAGCCAACGCTCCTGCCAGCTTGCCGTCGAAATAAACCGGACTGCCACTCATGCCGGCAACCACGCCGGTGTACTCGGCTTTGGCGCCACCGAGGCGAACAAGAATAATGTCGCCTTTTGGTCCATTGGCGTTTCTGAGAACACCAAGTACTTCCACATCCATCGCTTCCGGCTTAACACCCTGGAATACGGTGTACGCTACGCCCTTCATTCCGGCGTGGATCTGGCTCACTGCGATGGTGGGAACCGGCTTGGAATTCTCAGCGTTTCCGGCCAGAGAAGATAAAAAAAAGCAGAGTACACACCCAAGAACGACTCGTCTCATGAAATTTGCCCCGGAGGACCGCCAACAGGTCCGCCAAAAAAAATTACACTTCGCGTGTTGAATTGCCAGGTAGGAGGAGTTCAAACCGATGCCAAGCAAAACATCCCAATCGCGAAATTCTGCGTCTATACTAGCACAGGGTTTCCTGAGGAGTTCCATGTTTTCCACTGCTTACCAGCTTAATTTGCATCTATTTCGCAGGTACACCGCTTTCGCACTGCTGGGTATTACCTTAGTAACCTCCGGGGGCCAGGCCCTCCTAGCCCAGGATCAGCCCGCGCCCCAGTCACCGGCCAATGGCCAGCAAACCCAAGAGCCTCCTCCGGCCGCCGGAGGCCCACAGAACGACACCGGCCCCTATGTAGTCCCGAAGAAGAAAGAGGAGCCTCCGCTTCCGCCCCCGGAAAAGCCGAAGAAGGTGGAGGGCATGCCCGACTATTCGATCAAAGTGGACGTGCCCCTGGTCAATGTGGATGTTCTGGTCACAACCAAGAACGGGCAATTCGTCCCCGGGCTGAAAAAGGACAATTTCCGCATCTCCGAAGATGGTTCGGCACAAACCATCAGCAACTTCAACCAGTCGGAAGCACCGATAACGGCTGTGCTGCTGGTCGAATTTGCTTCTACCAATTACTACTTCATGAGGGACGCGCTGAATGCCGGTTATGCTTTCGCCAACTCGCTCAAGAAGGATGATTGGGTAGCGGTAGTTTCTTATGACATGAAGCCCTACATCCTGGTGGATTTTACCCAGGATAAACGCGCGGTTTATGGCGGACTGAGCCAGTTGCGCATCCCCGGCTTCACGGAGACCAATTTATTCGACGCACTCTATGACACGCTGGACCGATTGGACGGTATCCCGGGCGGCCGCAAATATGTGATCGTGATCACCACGGGCGTGGATACCTTTAGCAAGCTCAACCTTGATCAGATCATCAAGAAGGTCAAGAGCACTCGCGATGTCACGATTTTCCCGGTCAGCATTGGATGGGCTCTGCGGAATTATTGTGAGACCCATGGCTGCACCGGCTACTCCCATGGAGCGGGCATCCCGATCACTAATATGGATTATCTGCAAGCCGACAATCAGTTGACCGCTTTTGCCCGCATGACCGGCGGACGCTTTTACCAGCCCCGGTTTGAGGGCGAACTTCCCGAGATTTTCCGCGACATCGGAAGCGACATTCGTAATCAGTACAGTATTGCTTATCGTCCCACCAATCCCAAGCTCGATGGGACCTACCGCAAACTGAAAGTTGAGTTGGTCGGGCCCGATGGGAGTCCACTGAAAATCCGTGACCAAAAAGGCAAGGACGTCAAATTCCAGATTGTCGCGCGGGAAGGTTACACGGCCAAGCATACCGTGGAATAAGACCGGTTCAGTTCTCGCTAGTGGATGTGTACGAAGTAGTCGAGTACGAAAAACACTCCCACTCCCAAGAACACCAGCAGTGCCATCTTGACGCCCGGTTCGCGGTTCACCTCTGGCATAAGATCTGAGGCTGCAACGTAAATTGTCACCCCAGCCGAAAGTGGCAGCCCGAAACTCACCTGGTGGCGCAGCAGCGCCATGGTCAGTACTCCCGCCAGCGTGGCGGCTCCAAGCAGCATGGATGCGCCCCAGGCGGTACGCCGGCTCTGGCCGCTGGCGAGCATGATCGAGGCCACGGTAAACCCTTCCGGAATCTTGTGGAGGAAGACGGCGAGAAAAATAATCCATCCCAACCAGTTGGAAACGATAAAGCCCGAAGCGATGGCAATCCCATCGAAAAAAGTATGAATGGTGAGTCCGATGAGAACCGAATAACTCTTGTGACTTTGCACGAATTCGTCCTGGTGGGTTTCTTCTCCGAAGTGGAAATGCGGCGTGACCGTGTGCTCGAAAAAATGAATGATTAGATATCCGACTAGAACCAGGAACGCGGCACTTTTACCTCGCAATTCCAGGCTGGCGGGAAATATCTCAATGATGGCGGTCGCCAGCATGAATCCCGCCCCCAAGGCGACAAAATATTTCAGGTAGGAACGGTCCCAATGCTTCTGGACAATGATGGCGCCGCCGAAAACATTGGCCGCGGCCGCGGTCAGGCCCATGAGAACACTGAGTAGAATAGGGTTCATCGGCGCGAGAGATAATAACAGTTCGCTGTTCCTGGTTCTCAGTTCTCAGGCGGCGGGTCGGATGGATGCGATCAGACCGTTCAAGATTTTGCCCACGTCCGCGGCTTTATTTAGCAGTTGCTGGCCTTGCTCGGCGGTGAAGTAATTGAGGTTCTGGGCGATAAGAAGCTGAGTTTCAACTTCTACCAAGGCTCCTCGGGCACGGCCTAGAAAATAAAAGAACTCGTTGGGTGAAAAGCGTGCTTGCCCGTCAGCGATGTTGGTGGGTACCGCAACCGCAGCCCTACGCAACTGAGTGGCAAGCCCGTAGACTTCATCACGAGGAAAGGCCTTTGTTACTTTGTAAACGTCCATTACGAAGTCCATCGACTTCTGCCAGGCGATCAGTTGGCGGTAAGACTGTCCCATAGTCCTAGTTTCCGAGGAAACCTTAGGATTGTCTGTGACGACTGAACAATCTGAGAACTGAGAACGTAGAACTGAAAACTGGTTATTGAATAACCTGTTCTTCTATGCTGCAACCACCTACCCACTATGCCGGATATGCAACACATCCCCGTCCTGCACGATGTAGTCTTTGCCCTCGAGACGCAGGATTCCACGAGCCCGAGCGTTGGCTTCTGAACCTGCTTCCAGCAGTTGATCCCAACGAATTGTCTCGGCGCGGATGAAATGTTTCTCCAAATCGGAGTGGATGGCTCCGGCAGCTTCCACCGCGCGCGTGTGGACGGGGATTGTCCAGGCGCGGCATTCATCTTCGCCGACGGTAAAGAAACTAACCAGGCCCAGCAACATATATGTGGTCCGGATCAGGCGAACCAAGCCACTTTCTTTCAAGCCGTAGCTGGAGAGAAATTCCGCAGCATCGGCATCGCTCATTTCCGCCAGTTCCGCCTCCACCCTGCCGCAGATGGCAGTGGCGCCCGCATTAGGACGCGAAGCTACTTCACTGAGCTTGAATCTGCCAACTGCATTTTCCAATTCCTTACCCAGTTCCTGAGCTTCGCTTACGTTCAGCACATAAAGAATCGGTTTTTCGCTTAGGAACATGAATCCGCGGAGGCGTTTCTTGTCCTCCGGCGTCATCTCCATCTCGCGCAGCGGCCGCTCCGATTCCAGATGAGCTTTGGCACGCTTCAGCAGATCGAATTCCTTTTCCAGTTCCGGCGAGCGCATTTTTTTCAAATCTTTTTCCAGGCGTTCCATCCGCTTTTCGATCTGACCAAGATCGCTGACCATCAGATCGAATTCCACATTCTTGATGTCGCGCAACGGGTCGATTGGGCCGACATGCGGGATCGCAGGATCCTCGAAGGCGCGAACTACGTGAGCGAGCGCGTCGACGGTGCGCAAATGGCCGATGTAGGCAGTTTCTTTTAATGCATCCTGACCGATGGCGCCCACGTCCACGTACTCCACTGAAGCGTGAGCTAGTTTTTTCGGATTAAAAAGGGAAGCCAGGCGGTCGAGACGGTCATCCGGCACTTTGGCCACGCCGACATGGGCCTCGCGCGGGTTGGCGTAGGCTTGTTCCGAAAGCTTTGCCTTGGTCAGAATGCCGAAAAGAGATGTCTTGCCTACTTGAGGCAGTCCAATAATGCCAGTTTTCATAAATGAGTAACGAGATGATAGCAGGAGGACGCAGTTGCTAGCGCCGGGCCATTAGCCGCCTGAAAGTTGTTGCGCGGTGAGATACACCACGACCAGACCTAAAAGTAAGACTCCGCCCTCCAGACGCGTTGACCATGCGTGCAGCGCATTGAACTGCACTCGAACCGGATCGGTGGCAGCCACTGAATTTGTGTCAGGCATCGAGGCACGCAGCGTCGCCATCCTCGGTGAGATTCCAAATTGTGAAATCAGTGTTAGCGCGAGCATGAGGTAGAGCAGAACGTGCCGAGGTGAAAGCGGTTGCGCCGATCCCGCATGCAAGCGAGAGTACAGCATTGAAGTCGTCAGGAAAACGATACCGGAGACAATTCCAATCCAGTGCAAAGCGCCCAGAGACCGGCTCACGACTGATCCCGCCAAATGACGCGTTGGCAGCACGGAAAATACTGTCGGCGCAAGCACGAAGGAAAAAAAGATCAAGCCGCCCAGCCAGACGACGAGAGACAGCAGCATGAGATAACGAAAAAACGGCATGGCGATCCATTATCCGGGGTGGAAACAGGAAATGCCAGCAGTGACTCAACAAAGTGCAACTAGACTGGAACCGGCACGCTCTCCAGAATTTCCTGCATGACCTGTTCGGCCTGTTCGGATTTTTTTAAAACAGAGGAGTAGAGCGCGTTTACCACCACTCGATGGGCAAATACTGGGATCACCAGCGGCTTAAAATCTTCCGGAATGCAAAAGTTGCGACCGTCGAGGAAGGCCGTCGCTTGAGCGGCACGATAAAGCATCTGCGAACCCCGGGGCGAGACACCCAGCGAAAAATGTTCCGACTCGCGCGTTTTTTTCACGATGGCCAGGGTGTAGCTGACTAGCGATTCGTCCACGCGGACTTGTTTAACTACCTCTTGCATTTCCAGCACATCGGCAGCGGTCAGGATGGGTTGCAAGTTTTCTAATTGCGCTGTGCCAGCTTCGGATCTCAGGATGTCGCGCTCGGCATCGCCATCCGGATACCCCATGCGAACTCGCATTAGGAAGCGATCGAGTTGTGATTCAGGTAGCGGATACGTTCCATGATGTTCGACCGGATTCTGTGTTGCGATCACCAGAAAAGGCTGCGGCAAGGCGTAAGAGTGAGAGTCCACCGTGACCTGGTCTTCATTCATTGCTTCCAGAAGTGCCGATTGGGTTTTAGGCGTGGTGCGATTGATTTCGTCGGCCAGCAGGATATTGGTGAAAACCGGGCCGCGTTTGAATTCAAACTGCTGCTCGATGGCAGAGTAGATCGAAATTCCCAATACGTCGGAGGGAAGCATGTCGCTCGTGAACTGCACCCGTTGGAAGCTGCAATCGAGAGCACGGGCCAGTGCCTGACCCAGGGTTGTCTTGCCCACGCCTGGGACGCCTTCGATCAGCAGGTGGCCCCGGGCCATCATGGAAACCAGTGCTAGCCGGATAACGTCGTCTTTGCCACGAATCACCTTGCGCAACGCGGCTTCCAGCTCTACCGCGCGCTGAGAAATGGTAAACACGGTTTCGGAGGACATTGGATCGATTTTACTATGCGCTCAGATGTGATCCTCAGGGCTGGGGCCACGGCTGGGTACCAAAGTCATGGCATCAGCTTAGTCTTTTGGTTGGCCGCTATCGATTAGAACGATTAGATCACGCAACTTGCAAAAATAGTTGGCTGAAGTCCGAGAAGGAGCGTCCTACTGGGTGAACTCGGCCGGGCGTCCGGTCAATCGCTCGATACGCTTCGCGATGGGCGGATGCGTGGAGAACAAGCTGCCAAAGTTCATTCCCAGCAAAGGTTGGATAATGAATAAATGTGCCGTCGACGGTGTCGCTGCCATGGGCACGCGCCGCGAGTAGGCATCCAGTTTCGCCAGCGCACTGGCTAGAGCATAGGGGTTGCCGGTGAAATGCGCTCCGGTTTCGTCCGCCTGATATTCGCGGGAACGCGAAACCGCAAGCTGAATGAGCACAGCAGCGATCGGCGCCAGAATCAACATCAACAGGGAACCAGCCCCGCCGCCACGGCGATCGTCGCGGTCCCCCATTCCGCCAAAGAAGAAACCAAAGCGGGCGACATACGTAATCGCGCCGGCAATCGTAGCTGCGATCGAACTGATCAGGATATCCCGATTATTGACGTGCCCCAGTTCGTGCGCCAACACGCCTTCCAATTCTTCATCATTCAACAGGCCAAGGATGCCATGAGTGACAGCAACCGAGGCATGTGCCGGATTGCGTCCGGTGGCAAAAGCGTTGGGAGACTCCGTGGGAATCACATAAATCTTCGGCATAGGAAGCCCGATTTTCTGAGTGATCCGTTCTACCACGCTATAAACCCTCGGCAACTGCTCTCGCGTTACCGGTTGTGCGCGGTAAGTGGCGAGTGCGATCTTGTCGGAAAAGAAGTACGCGATGAAATTAGTTCCGGTGGCGATAATTAGCGCCCACATCATGCCGCTCTGGCCACCAAAGGCGCGCCCGATCGCCATCAGCAGCAAGGTCAAGGCGGTGAGTAGAAAAGCGGTCTTGAATGTATTTCCCATACAGCCTCCCTACCACTATAGATGCTTTGCGGGACTACGGGATGCACGGGTGCAGAAGAGAGAGCACACCAAGAAGGTAGAACTTAGTTGGTTTTTGTCACGACGCGCTTGAGCGCTCGTTCCAGGGTTTGATCCAGCGCGGCTTTTGCCTTTTCATATTCCGCTTGCGAGATGTGACCCTGCTTGTGTTCGACCTCGAGCTCAAACAGTTCTTCTTTGAGAGCTTCGAGTAAAAGGCCGGAGCGTCCGGACGCGGAAGGTGTTGCTGGGCGAGGAAGTTCGGGCAACTCGATATCAGAAGAATTAGCCAGTGAGGTCTTGCGCGAGCGCTTGGTGATGTAGACCGCACCTGCTGCCAGCACCAGTGCGAATCCGCCCAGAATGTACCAGCGATATTTTTCCAGCGGGTCGGGAGCATCAATGGGCGGCCCGAGGCCTCCACCTGGACGTGAATCCCGGCCTGCTGTCGTCCCGCCGGCAGCTTGGCTGGCTCCCTCCTGATTGCTTTCCGGGTCGGTCATAGTGCCGGTGCCAGAAATCTTGAAGGCTAACGGTTGTCCGGCCTTGGTGTTGGACGCCACCTGCACAACAGCATCCGGCTGACGCGGATCATGCATCGAGGCGAAGGCTGCTCCTGAGCTTGCCGCAAACTGCATGGTTTTCGGCAGCATGACGACGAAGTGCTGCGACCCATAAAGTTCTTTCGGATCAATAGTTGCCTCGCCACGGTACGGCGAATGAAATACGACCTGGAACTGCGTCTCGCCTGGACGCAGCGGGAAGAGGAAGGCGTAGCGGTTCTTCTCTTTTTGCGGAACTGGCGCGGAGTTGAGTGGTTGACCGCCTGCCGTCATGGCAATAGCGGTGTCCACCTGCGCTCCATCGGGTAAGTAGAATTCGAAATTCTGATCGTTCATCTGGGTGCGCGGCGGCTTGGATTCGTTGTTCACCGCGAATAGACGAATTCCCTGCAATTCATTGCCCTGGGCTTGGAAGCGCATGACGTCGGCCGTCACACTGAGGGCATCGACTTTCTTAGAAACATCGTAGACCACAACCTCTACCGAGGAAGTTCCCGGACGCACCACGCGATGGTAGGTCACACCTTGATGGATGGCACGCACCAGGTGCGGCGACGCTGCGTCATCGAGCTTGAAACTGAACGCTCCTTTAGCGTCGGCCTTCGTGTGGCCGGCTTCTTCCATGCCCTGCCCCAGCTTGAGCAGCACGACTTCGTCTCCGGCTCCGGGCTTATTCGAAGTGCCGTTCTTCACTGTGCCGGTGAGAGTTTCAGCCGGGCTGAACGCGGCGGCCGCAAGCAACAAGGCAAGAAGGACGCATGCCTGGCGCCACACGAATTTTGTTCGCGCGAATTTCAAATCCTCGCCCCTTTTTCGCTGCGGCGTGAATGGCTGCCGCTCGCCTTTTCCAGACGCGCGATCTCAGCCAGCACGGTGGCGGCTTCTTCTTCTAGAGAAGACTTGAGCGACTGATAATCGGAGTCCGGGAACTTGCCGGCCTTGTACTCGAAATTCAGGTCACGGAGGTTCTCGTAAACCGCTTCTTGACGTTCACGCAAGTAGGCGACCCGGGTCTTTTCCGCTCCAAGATGCAGCTTGCCGGGCAAATAGAAGATGTAAAACAAGGCGGTGGCCGCGATCAGAGCGCAAATCAGGACGATAGTCATACCTGCGTGTCCTTTCTGGCTTGCTCGCGATAGCGTTCCAGTTCCGCATTGTTTGCCCGGCCGATTACGCCTGCGGGAATCGCTAGCGGGCGCGTTCTCCATGTGCGCACAATCAGCACCACCGTGGTTAGACCGAGCACCAGCACGAGATACGGCATAACCCATGCCACACGGTTGAAACCAGTGGTAGTGGGAGCGATCAGGACGGTGGGTCCGTATTTTTGGACGAAGGCTTGCAGGGTCAAATCGTCACTATCGCCGCGGTCAACATAAGATGCTAGTTCGCCGCGCATGCGATCGGAATAAGTGCAGCCCACGTGGTTGCACTCCAGCAACACCTGGTTGCAGCTGCACACGCACATTACCTTGTGACCCAGGGTTTGAAAACGAGCGTCCTGGTCAGTTCCGAGAAATGCAAATAGAGCTGCGATAAGGAACGTAAGCTGCGCCGTCTTTAGCAGAAGGTTGCGCATCAGTCTCCCGCTCCCACCGGCGCAGTCTGGATTCGCGCCGGGGCGGTTACGCGCACGGGCACTGCATTTGGAATAAGGGCAACCACGGTGCCGGCGATCATGATCCAAACCCCCACCCAGATCCACATCACCAGCGGATTCAAATGAACCTTAAGAATGGGCCGGCCAGTATCCTGGTTCAGGCCCTCATACACCAGGTACAGATCTTCTTTGAAGGTGGAACGGTTGGCGACCATGGTGGACGTCTGCTGGCTGGCTTTGTAGAAACGCCGCTCAGGATATAGCGTGTCAATCTGCTTGCCGCCCTTGAACACATCAATGATGGCCCACTCGCTGCTGTAATTCGGCTTATCCTCCTGAGTGTACGAGCGGCACACTAGCGTGTAAGCGCCGAGACTCATTTTGTCGCCGTAACCCATCTCCTGCTCTTTATCCTGATTGAAGGCAGCGCCCGCGAAACCGATCATGATGACGATCACGCCGAAGTGAACGATGTAACCACCATAACGCCGAGTGTTGCGATGCGCCAGCTGCACCATCGAGCCGAACAGACTCTGACCGGTGTGTCCTTTGATGACTCGGCCGCCGCGAATGAATTCCGAAATCACAGTCAAACCTACGAGCGCTGAAAGCATGATCGTCATTAAGGAATAGAGATACGACATATCTTTCCAGGGACGAATCCCGACCACGATCAGCACGGCACCGATCGCGAGCGCGCCCAGCGCCGGCCACAGGAAATTACGTTTCAGGCTCTCGATAGAGGTCTTGCGCCACGCCAGCAGCGGGCCCACCGCCGTCAGCAGTAAGAGCAGCAACGCTACCGGCACGTTCACGCGATTGAAGAACGGCGGACCAACTGTAACCTTATTTCCTTGGACCCATTCCGACAGAACCGGGAACAGCGTGCCCCACAACACGGTGAAACAAGCCACCAGCAGAAGCAGATTATTGAACAGGAAGCTGGACTCGCGGGAAACCAGCGATTCTAGTTTGTGCTCGCTGCGCAAATGCGAGCGATTCTTTACGTAGAAAAAAAGACAAACCGCAAATGTAACCGCCAGAAAACCCACAAACCAATCGCCGATCGACGATTGTGCGAAAGCATGGACGGAACTGACTACGCCGCTGCGCGTCAGGAATGTGCCGAAGATGGAAAGCAGAAACGTGGAGAAGATCAGCCACATGTTCCAGGTCTTCAGCATCCCGCGTTTCTCTTGCATCATTACGGAGTGGAGGAAGGCAGTGCCGGTGAGCCAGGGCATCAGCGATGCGTTCTCCACCGGATCCCAGCCCCAGTAGCCTCCCCAACCCAGGACTGAATAGGCCCAGTGCGCGCCCAGAAAGACGCCGCAAGTAAGAAAGCCCCAAGTCACCATCGACCAGCGGCGAGTGATCTGAATCCACTTTTCACCCGGATAACGCATGATCAGCGCGGCCAGGGCAAAAGCAAACGGCACGGTGAAACCCACGTACCCCAGGTACAGCATGGGCGGATGGATTACCATCTCCGGATATTGCAGGAGCGGATTAAGGCCGTTGCCATCTTGCGGCAAGGTGCCCTGCATGAGAGCGAAAGGATGCGCGGCAAAATTCAGCAGCATCAAAAAGAAGACTTGAACCGCGGCAATGATGACCGATGCGTGGGCAAAAAGCCGGCTGTCGGTTTTGTACCGCAGCCGGAGAACCAATCCGTAAGTTGCCAGTAGCAGCGACCAGAACAGCAAAGAACCTTCCTGCCCGGACCACAGTGTGGCGAACTTATAAGCGCCCGGCAGATCGCGATTGCTGTGATGAAATATGTAGGCGATCGAGAAGTCATCCTGGAATGCGGCAATGACCAAAACCAGCGCCGCGAGAAAGACCATCGCGAACGTAGCTATTCCGGCGCGCCGTGCGGTTTCTCCCAAGCGCTCCGCTGCCGGCCCTTTGCGGACCAGCGCCACCAACCCGGCAAGAAACGAGTAGGCACTCAACATCAGTGCCAGTAGGAGCGCAAAACTGCCTATTTGCGACATGGATAACCCGTGCCTATTTTTTCAGAAACAGTGCACTGAGGCAACCGCTAAAGACAGCGAAGATGGTGATTCGCGAGGCCGTCTAGCTCAGCTTTGACGCGGTCCGATTAGGAGTCTTTTTCCAGAGCCTCGCGAACCTGCCGGATCAGTTCTTCGGGCTGACAAGGTTTGTGCAGGAAACTAACCTTGAGTGCTGAATATTCCTCTTCCGCTTCGGCAAGGCCGCTGACCACAATAACCGGTACGTCTGGACTGGCGAGACGGAGTTCCTTTACAAAAACCGATCCGCTGGCGCCCGGCATGACGTGATCGGTGACGATCACCCCTAAGGTCTTTGTAATTGCAGGATCGCGCAACAATTCCAGTGCCGCTTCCGCCGTGCTGGTCGTGCACACAGAAAAGCCAGCCTCGCGCAGCACCGCTTCCCGCACATGCAGTTGCGCGGGATCGTCGTCAATGATCAGAACTTGAGCCATGGGTCGCGTTTTAGACCGGATTTCAGAAGAAGAGCCCGCAACGGCGTCAAACAGAACTGGGACTTCCGAACCTAAGCACTCTGCTGCTGATTATAACGAGCCAGTATCTCACGTTCTGCAACCAGCCAGTCCTCATCCTCATGGCCAGGCGTGGCGCCTCGCTCTTGATAGAGTTCGTAAGCGCGACGGCGGATTTCCGCTTCAATGTCTACCGAGGCGGAATTCTTCTTCGCCTCGGGCATCAGAGCTATTTGGGACGTGGAATTCGTGGATGCGACCGGCTTGTTGCCAGCATCGCCATTACGGGGAGTTTTAGTTCGCGCCATATAGGAATACTCCTTACAGATACCAAGGTTCAGCAATGAACCGAATTGATGAATTAACCACATACACGGCTGGCCGCCAACAGATAAAGTGCCCAGAGGGATTTTGTGGCGGGTGTGTACTCATAATAAACCCGATGGCTGTGGATGTGTAGAAGAGAACAAAAAAATATGACTTGCTAATCCGCATTTTGTGGATTAGTAGAAATCGTGCGAGCTGGTCTGAGCGCGGGTGATGGGAAGGGGCAGTACGCGGGCGGCCTTGACCGAAATGACGTTATCCTGATTCTGTAGAATCCCTTCCACCATCAGAAATTGCTCGGAACTGAGGAGCAACCGGTTTTTCTGAAATAAATCTGGGGTGACAATGGCATTGGCGACGCCGGTTTCGTCCTCCAGGCTTAGAAATACAAATCCTTTGGCCGTTCCCGGACGCTGCCGGGCGATGACTCCTCCGGCAATACGCACATTCTGGCCATTACGAATTCCACTGAGTTCGATGGCGGTGCGCACGCCCATGGTTTGCATCTTTGCTCTGTGATACGCCATGGGATGTGGACCCACCGTCATCCCTGTGCCGCGGAAGTCGGCTACCAGCCGTTCTTCATGGTTCATAGGACGCAGCGGAGACTTGGAATCGAGTTCCGGAAAACCTTCCAGCAACGGGCCGGAATAACGCACCGCACGTTCAACCTGCCAGAGAGCATCGCGACGATGAAAACTATTTTCGATTGCCGATTGCCGATTGCCGATTTCAGAATCCGAACCTTGTCTCTGAGAAATGCCAATCGAATTCAGCACTCCGATTTCTGCCAGAGTGTTCAGTTCATCCTTGCGCAGCTCAGGGACACGGCGTACCAGATCATGAGTGGAAACAAAGGCAGCGCAATTGCGCTCTCGCACCAGGGTTTGAGCTACTTCTTCACGCAACCCACGTGCATAGCGTAGACCCAGACGTAGCGCAGGGCCTTCGCCTCCCTGTTCCAACGTACAAAGCCAATCGGACTTTAGTACATCCATGGGCAGCACTTTTAGTCCATGGCGTTGCGCATCCTTGACGATCGTAGCCGGACGATAAAAGCCCATGGGTTGATTGTTCAGCATGGCAGCTGTGAAGGCAGCCAGGTAATGACATTTCAGATAGGCGCTGGCATAAGCAATCAGCGCGAAGCTGGCAGCATGAGATTCGGGAAATCCGTATAGAGCGAAAGAAGTAATGGAGAGAATGATCTGCTCCTGAGCTTCGCGTGAAATACCATTGCGTTCCATGCCGGCGCGCAATTTGATTTCGATTTGCTTCATGCGAGCTTCCGAGCGTTTGAATCCCATGGCGCGCCGTAGTTCTTCGGCCTCGCCTCCACTAAAGCCGGCGGCGATCATCGCTATGCGCAGCAACTGCTCCTGAAAGAGTGGCACGCCCAAGGTGCGCGACAGCACAGGCTCCAGCGAAGGATGCGCATAGGTCACCGCTTCGCGTCCCATGCGGCGCTGTAAGAATGGATTCACCATCTGTCCGACAATCGGTCCGGGACGAATGATTGCCACCTGCACCACAATGTCGTAAAAATGTCGCGGACGCAGACGCGGCAGGCAGGACATCTGGGCACGGCTTTCGATCTGAAACATGCCGATTGTGTCAGCTTTCTGCAGCGCCGAATAAACCACGGGATCATCCTGCGGGAGATGAGCCAAATCTATTTCTTCACCGTAATTATTGCGGATGAGCTGGATGGAATCTTCCAGCACCGCCATCATGCCTAAGCCGAGCAGATCGACTTTGATGATGCCCAGATCGTGGCAATCGTCTTTGTCCCACTGCACAACGACTCGTCCCGGCATAGACGCAGGTTCCAGCGGCACCACCGAATCAAGCTGACCCTGACAAATCACCATGCCGCCGGAATGCTGGCCGAGATGACGCGGCAAATCCTGTGCAGCTACACACAATTCAAAATATTTTCGTAACCGGGGATGATTTATATCTAGCCCGGCATCGCGGAAATGATGGTCGAAGGTGTCGTTTTCGTCTCTGTATTCCCAGGTAGAGACCGCGGCAGAAACTTTGTCCAGAGTTTCGGGGTCGAATCCCAGGGCCTTTCCCATTTCCCGTGAAGCCAGCCGGCTGCGGTAAGTGATGACGTTGGCGGTCATGGCCGCGCCACGCTCGCCGTAAAGTTTGTACAAATACTGGATTACGCGCTCACGTTGATCGCCGCTGGGAAGATCAAGATCGATGTCTGGCCATTCACCACGCTCTTCAGAAAGAAAACGTTCAAAAAGCAGATCCATCCCAACCGGATCCACCGCAGTAATGCCAAGCGAATAGCAAACTGCACTGTTCGCGGCCGAGCCGCGGCCCTGAACCAGAATGCCTTGTGCGCGGCTGAAACGGACCAAGTCCCAAACAATAAGGAAGTAGCCGGCGAGATCCAACTTTTCGATGAGCATCAATTCGCGTTCAATCTGGCGCCGGGCACGCTCGCGGACATCTCTGCTGGCGCGACCGTAGTGTTGCTGCGCACCTTCCTCGGTTCGCTGGCGCAGAAATGACATCATGGTCTCGCCTTCAGGCACGGGATATTTGGGGAACTGATATCCCAGATCGTTGAGCGTGAACTCAAGCCGGGAAGATAGTTCCAGCGTGTTCGCAACGGCTTCCGGAAAGTCCGCGAAAAGTTGTTGCATCTCCTGCTGGGATTTCAGGTGACGCTCGGAATTACGCGCTAGCAGACGTCCCGCAGTAGCCAGGGTGCGTTTGTGACGAATGGCAGTGAACACGTCACATAGTTCGCGCTGGCGAGGACTGGCATAGCAGACGCCGTTCGTCGCCAATAAGGGGAGCTGAAGCGACCGGGCAATTTCGACTGCAGCGCGGTTGCGCGCTTCCTGGTCGCGATGAAAGTGCCGTTGCAATTCGACATAAACATTGCCGCGACCAAAAATTTCTGTCAGGCGTTCCACTGCGCGTCGCGCTTCATCCATGCCACCATGTGCCAGAGCGGTAGCCAAGGGGCCGTCATCACCGCCAGTAAGGCAAATAAGCCCGGCCGCGTGTTCTCGCAGCTCTTCTTCGCGAACCGCACCTTCCTCTTTCCGAGGTGCACGCAACTTCATTTTCGTGATGAGGCGGCAGAGATTCTGGTAGCCGGCGCGAGAGGAGACAAGAAGAGGCAGACGGAAAGAATTTCCGATTTCCGATTTCCGATTTCCGATTTTTGGTCGTAGTGAATTTTGAATTGGAAATTGGAAATTGGAAATTGGAAATTCTTCGCTATTAACTTCCGCTCCGATATACGCTTTCACTCCTGCCTTCTTCGCTGCCATGTGGAAACGTGGCGCGCCATAGACTCCGTTGCGATCCAGTAGCGCCATGGCCGGCATATTCAAGTTGGCGCAGGTAGCGATTAGATCTTCGGGTAGGGAAGAGCCTTCGAGAAAACTGAAAGCGGAGCGGGCATGGAGTTCGACGTACATAGCAGTCAGCTGTTGCTAATCGTAATTTCCTTCCAAAAACCATCGCCCGCTGAGCCGGTCATGAACCAGGCGATACAGCGCAATGTGAGATTCGGCTTGCACAGCGATATCCCACTCGTCACGCGACCATCCTTCCTGTTCCCACCAATCCCCGGAAGATCGCCACGGGCCGGCTGCCCACAGGATGTCGCCTTGGATTTGTTTGCTGCAAACTATGTGTGAGGGCTTGCCATGCCGCAAAGTGACCGTCGCTCGCAACGGTGGACGGAAAATGCGCAGAGCAGTGATGGCGCTGTTTGATTCGGAAATGTGTTTTGAGTGAGGCTCCACTCGCTGAGGCTCAGTCGGCGCAAACCGTCGCATACGAAATCCGTGAGGATAATGTGTATCCAATATTTCCAGCGAACCCACACTGCCTTTTCCCACGATTCCTGTAATTCTGGCCAGCGTAAGTTCCAACTTTTCCGGCTCCGGTGAAGGAGGAAGAAAAAGCCCGCTCTGAGCCGCCCGAGGCCGCACCGGTTCTGCTGACAAATAAATTTTCGCAATGGGAGCACCGGGAGGATTTGCTTTCAGATCGAGCTGCAGCAACTTGAGGAAGATCCTGGTATCCAGCAGAGGAACAGGCAGGCGAAGCGTGCGCTGAAAAATACGTCTGTCCGATGGATCAAGAGCAGGGCTGGGGCAACAATCATCTTCAGCATGCCATCCATTTTCCAACTCCAAATGCAATCGTAATTCCTGCGTGGCCAGAGCCCGCGCTCCCAGGCGCGCACACAATTGCTCCAATAGCCGGCTGAGCAGAAATGCCAGCGGCTCCAAAAGCATCAGTGGATATTCCAACTCAATTGCTTCTTCGAAAATCAGCTGCGGCTCGACTGGAACCAGCGCGCGTGAAATGCTGCCACGGGCCAGTTGTTGCAGGCGAACGCCCTCCTGCCCCAGACGCTCGCTGAGAGCAACATCCGGCAATGCCGCCAAGCTACGCAGGTTGCGCACACCCCAGCGCTCGAATGTTTCTAAAGTTGGAGACGGCACAGCTTCCACAAATAAAACAGCCACCGGCAAGCTGCTCAACTGCTCAGCTTCTCTTCCCGCAGGGATCACAGTTACACCGGAAAAGCCGCGGGCCGCCAGCATGGCTGTATCGGGATTGGAAGCCACAGCGACGTTGGCTTCGAGTCCAAGTTCGGAAGCACGGCGTGCCAGATCGCGCGCAATTTTTGGCAGTGGTCCAAAAAGTGGCTCCAAGCCGGCCAAGTCAAGCAGGATGGCGTCGTCACTCGCGTCCTCGATGCGCGGTGAAAACGATTGCGCGCAATCCAGCAGAGCAGCGTGGGCGGCGGATTCCTGCAAGGGGGAGCGGGCGCGCAACACAAAATCCGTGCAGGCTTCTATCTGCAATTTCGTCATCCCCACTTCCACGCCGCCGCTACGAGCTTTTTCATTTCCGGCAAAAACTTTTTGCAATGGAGCTTTGCCTTCCAGTACAACTACTGCCTGCGCGCGCAGCTCCGGTTCAGCGCGCAACAAGGCTTCTACAGGAAAATCGGGGACGAAGATGCAAGCAAAAGGCATAATTTAAAATTTTCGATTTACGATTGCCGATTTTCGAATTAAAAAACCCATCATCCTGCACGCGGCATTTTTGTCATGAAGGCGGCATTTACAGATCTTGACGGTTTACGTTCCATGCGGCACCGGAGCAGTTCTCCTTCTATTTGGAGCCCGTCCAGGAGCTGCGCATGCTGGGTTTCTGAGAATTGACCGTGGAGAGCCGTTAACTTTTTCCCCGATGCCTGCAATTTCAGCAGCAAGGTAGCGCAAGTCTGTGCACAGGGAACTTGTCCTACGACAAACAACACAGTGGGAGTGTTCTCTACCGCACGTTGAAAACGAAACCACGAAGTCAGCGGGATGCGGCGTGCCATCTTGAGTGGAACATCGCTGAGATCAATGGCGACCATACCGAAGCCTCCGCTTTGTAACAGTAAGTCGGTCACCCGCAAGGCTTGTTCTACCGGCCCTTCACTTTTTCTTTTAGAGGCTAAAGCCCCGGCTCTTGGGCAAGTCTTATTGGCACGACTGAAGTCGTGCCCTTCCCGATCTTGTTGCTTCCGCTTATGTCCGCAGCGTACCCAGAGCAATCTGTCCAAGGCCACTTTCGCGGCGGCGGCCGAGTGAGGATCGAAAGCATCCGTCACATCCACCAGGGCGCACACTTCCTGCCGCTGCGTAGCTGCCGCCAGAGCAGCCAGCAATATGCTGGTGCGTCCCGAAGAGGCAGGGCCGAAAATTTCGGTGAGGTATCCCCGGGGCAGCCCGCCGGTCAGGGCATCAATCGCATGGATTCCTGTAGAAACCATCTCTGGCGCAGGCCGCGTCTCGAGTCGAGACGCCGCCGTGACTCCGGTGAACTTGGAGAGCGTAGAAAAGCGGTTTAGAAGTAGTGCGGCTCTGTTCTCCGGAACAAAGGCAATAGAATGATTCATTGCCGCCTGGGAACAAACCAGCGGGGAAGCCATAAGACCTCGTCATTTCAGGGAACATCGAGGCCGGAAAGCCTCGGGGCGAATCCAGAGTTGTTTCGCTTTTTATTCGCCTACTGAAATTCTGCTCCTTTGCCGGGACGCTTGTCAAGACTTATGGAAGAGGGGCGGCAGCAAATCTGGGAAGTAGCAACCGAATACCCCAAAACACAAAAAAAGCACCGGATTTCTCCGATGCTCCTTTGTATTCACAACTCTGCTAAATCGCTTACTGCAGGACAGTAAAGGCCTGGCAGGCAGCGGTCGTAGTTACCGGTGTTGACTGTCCAGCCGGCGAGTTGAAATGGATCACACCGTCATCGCTGGAGCAGAAGTTGCGCACACCGGTCTGGTTGAACACGGCTGCCGAACTTCCAACGGTGTAAGTCAACACCATGGTGCCTGAAACCACACCACCCACGCCGTAGTAGTAGCCGCTCTTGGCAGTGCCGGCAGTGGTGGCGTTGGAGAGCACGTTATCCAGCAAGCAGGCATTAGCCTGAGCCGGAGCTGCACAAGCCGCTCCACCCGGTCCGAGGGCTGCCATGGTGACGGAATAGCCTACAGTCGGATAGGACGTCGAGTAGGTAATTTCGGCCGTATTAATGGTTCGGATCGAACTTACTGAGGAGGCCTCGTTGGCCGCAATGCGTGCCCGCAGCAGGTTCGGGATAGCGATCGCAGCAATGATCAGAATGATCGCGACCACGATCAACAACTCAATTAATGAGAAACCTTTTTGTTTGCGCATAATCTCCGTTTCTTGACAGGCCGCGAGCGCCCGATGCTTTTATCAGGGCAGTTGCACCTCCATCCGCGGTGAGGCTCAGGAATTGCTCCCTTGGCGGAGTAAGTCTCAATGCTTGCAGCTTGGGTGGAG
>Ga0193750_1000167_pt1 | contig 19190 bp, 17 predicted proteins | sample L1c1metaG_FD_160569 | JGI IMG/M metagenome (GOLD analysis project Ga0193750, IMG submission 160569) | Soil microbial communities from a riparian zone of the East river system, Colorado, United States - L1c1 | ecosystem: Environmental > Terrestrial > Soil > Riparian zone | place: USA: East River... | reverse complement strand
GAGCAGGACTGTTGCCTATGACCTGCTCGAATCTGCGCTCATCGCGGTCCTGGTTACGCGACCCGAATCCTTCGAAAGCTCCCACAGAGGACCTCCTGACCATCAGGATGCACGTTTCGGTTTACGCGACTCAGCTCTCCAGAGCCGCTCGAACACTTTCGAGCAGGACTTCATCGTCGAACGGTTTTGCCATGAACTCCACAGCGCCTGCTCTCAAGGCCTGCATCCGCATTTTTGCGTCGCCATGTGCAGTGATGAAGATAGTTGGAATCCGGCAGTGTTCAGCGTTAAGCTTGGCCTGCAATTCCAAACCGGACATGCCCGGCATGCGGATATCCGCGATCAGGCATGCAGTCTGGCGCAGTTGGCCGGACTGTAGAAATTCCTCCGCCGACGCAAACGCTTGCGCGGGCATTCCAACCGCTTTAAGCAAGCCCTGCAATGCGCTGCGCATTAAGTCGTCATCATCGACGATCGCAACTAGTTTGGTGTTTCCCTGAGTAACCATAATTGGAAATTAACAGCGTCGCGAAACCCGCGCAATTATGCTTTGGTATGAGGGCTGTAATACTGTCCTGAGCAGAAGGGTCGCGATTGACATTCAGAGGCTGGGTGCTGGCGACCGAAGCAGCTAGGACGGTTAGGTAGGCAATGTGAGATGGAAGCTTGCGCCACGAGGAGAATTGTCGGCAGCCCACAAGCGCCCGCCATGCGATTCAATAATAGAGCGGCTGATGGACAATCCCATGCCGGTGCCATGCAGTTTGGTAGTAAAGAACGCATTGAAGATCTGGTCTGCCTGCTGCGGAGGCAGGCCCAGCCCGGTGTCGCTGACCGAGACCCTTAGATGACCATTCTCAGCCGGCTGCGACTGGATGGTAAGCTCGCCTCCACCGTTCATGTCTTTCATGGCTTCGATGCCATTGAGCATGAGATTCATGAAGACCTGCTGCAATTGCACACGGTCTGCCATGATGCTGGGCATATCGGCGGCAAGGTGAGTGCGGATGGAAATCGAGTAATGGTTCGCCTCGTTGCGCACCAGGCCGACCATTTCTTGAATGACTGAATTTATGTCAAGCAATTCACGTTGTGAAGACTCCTTGTTAAACATCAAACGGATTCGGCTGATGATATCGTTGGCCCGGGTTGTGTCTTTGACCATTCTGGACGCAGCTTCGCGCGCTTCTTCCACATCGGGGTGATCGCGAGTAAGCCAGCGCAAGCAGGTGTTGGCATCGGTGACTGCTGCGGCGATGGGCTGCTTGATCTCGTGCGCCAGGGAAGCGGTCAGCTCTCCCATCGTGGTTACCCGAGCTATGCGCGCAAGATCCGCCTGCACCTGGCGCAATCTTTCGCGCTCTTCATCCGCGCGCTTGCGTTCGGTCACGTCCACAAGGGTGCCTACGTATTCAACCAGGTCGCGAGAGGCGCTGAAAACAGGATGGGCCAGCATGTGGATGTGCTTCATCGTGCCGTTCGGAAGAATGATTCGGTACTCCACCTCATAACCCATCTTTTCGCGGGTTGCTGTTTCGTAGACTTTCTCGACTCTTTCTATGTCGTCCGGATGAATACGTTGGAGAACTACTTCCAACGGCGGAACACCCCCTTTCGGATCGAAACCAAACAGGCGGAAATGTTCCTGAGACCAGTGGACGATCTTTCTGCTGGCGATGTGCAAGGCGAAACTGGCGGTATGGGTTAGCCTCTGCGCTTCCGCTAAATATGACTCACTGTCGCGCAGCTCTGCTTCTGTTCGCTTGCGTTGGGCAATCTCAAGTTTCAAGTCTTCATTAGCCCGAGTCAGGTCCGCGGTTCGCTCCGCAACCCTCTGCTCGAGTTCATTTCGCGCTCGCGTAGCCCGGCTCATCAGCAGGGCGAAAATAAGAAACACGAGATAATAAACACCGCGAGACAGTGCATTGATTTCGGGGTCAAAGAAATAGATGCGGACAACCGAAGCCAGCATGGCCGCAAGAATGCCGGGCTTGGTCCCTCCGTACCAAAATGTGATTGCGATTGCAGAGAGGGCAAATGCGATAAACGTTTGAGGCAAATGGAAGTGCAAAAGTGTACGAGCTAAAACGAGAGCCGCTGCGATCGAGACCAGAGCCAATCCATAGCGCAGGACACGAGAAGCGACTGGCCCTGGAATCCATCTCGTCTTATTGGGATATCCCGTCGTCAAAAGTTTCTCTGAGTCCCTAAAGCTAGCCGGGCGGAAGATCAAGTTTCGTCGCCATTCTGACCAATTCCGCCAAGGATTCAGCTTTCATTTTGTGCATTACGTGCCCACGATGGATCTTCACAGTGATTTCGCTGGTCCCAAGCTCGGCAGCTATTTGTTTATTGAGCATGCCCGAAACCACCAGGCCCATGACCTCGCGCTCGCGTGCGGTCAGCGACTCGTAACGCTTACGCAACTCGGCAAGCTCAGTGTTCTGATGACGCATCACCCGGTCGCGATCCAAAGCCTGGTAAATCGCATCCAGCAAGTCCTGGTCCCGAAAGGGCTTGGTCAAAAACTCGACCGCGCCGGATTTCATGGCCTTCACGGACATCGGAATATCTCCGTGACCGGTGATAAAGATGATGGGAATGCGCAGGCCGGCATCTGCCAACTGGCGCTGAAAATCCAGACCGTTAATTCCAGGAAGTCTTACGTCCAGAACCAGGCAGCTTGGACAGTCCGGCCGCTGGCTGCGCAAGAACTCTTGCGCTGTCGCGAAGGTCTGGGACTGCAAACCCACCGACTTCAACATGCCTTGGATCGCCGCACGCACCAAGTCATCGTCATCAATGACGAATACCATGGGAGTAGGGCCTGCTGGCGTCATTCGTGGGCCTCGACTTGGGTGGGTAGAGTGAAAGAAAGAGTTGCGCCGCGCGGAGGGTTCGCGGCACCCCGTAGGCGGCCGCCATGCGATTCGATGATGGAGCGGCTTATGGCCAGTCCCATGCCCGTTCCATGCAGCTTGGTGGTAAAGAACGCATCGAACATCCGGTCCGCCTCCGGGGGCAGTCCCACCCCCGTATCGCTGACCGACACCATCACTTGCTCGTTTTCCGCCTGCTGCGACCGGATGGCCAGGGCGCGTGTCCCATCCACATCCTTCATCGCATCGATACTGTTCATGATGAGGTTCATCATGACCTGCTGCAGTTGCACGCGGTCTCCCATGACTTGGGGAAGATCGGAGGCCAGCTCCTCCCGAACTAATACGGAATGTCGCGTTATCTCGCTGTGCAGCAAGCCGAGGATCTCTTGAATGACTTGGTTAAGGTCCACCAACTCCCGGTCCGAAGTACCCTTCTTAAAGAGCAAGCGGATCCGGCTGATGATTTCCGCGGCGCGCGTTCCGCCCTCGACGATTCTTATGGCAGCGTCGCGCGCCTCTTCCACATTTGGAGTGTCGCCAGCCAGCCAGCGCAGGCAAGTATTCGCGTTGGTGACGGCGGCGGCAATCGGTTGATTCACCTCGTGCGCCAAGGAGGCAGTCAGCTCCCCCATGGTGGTCACGCGGCTGACGTGTGCGAGATCCGCCTGGGCCTGACGCAGTGCTTCTTCAGCACGCTTGCGCTCGGTGATGTCCGTCGAGCTGCCGACGAATTGCACCACATCCCCCGATGCGTTCAAAACAGGATGGCCGACGGTGTGAAGGTGTTTGACGGCGCCGTCTGGAAGAAGAATTCGGAATTCCAGTTCGTAATTCGACTTTTCGGCTATCGCTCGATCGAGTGCCCTCTGCCAGACGGCTCGATCCTGTGGATGAATTCGCTGCAGCCGTTTTTCAAAACTCGGCATGCCCTCTTCTGGATCGAAGCCATATATGCGAAACCATTCCTCGGACAGATGCAAGGCTTCTCTTCCCGCTACCTGCCAAACCCAACTCCCCGTGTGCGTGAGCCTCTGCCCTTCCGCCAGATAACTCTCGCTCTGCCGCAATGCTTCTTCAGCCCGCTTTGCTAGAGTGACGTCCATCACCGCGCCGACAAACTGGACGCTGCCCGATTTATCGCTTAGGGCATGAGCCACAACATGGACATATTTGACGGAACCATCCGGCATCAGCAAGCGATATTCAAAATCAAAATCCTTCCCATCTTGCGTGGCGCGCTCGGTTGTCTGTTTCATGAGCGCCGCATCTTCCGGATGAGTCCGTTGGAGAATCAGTTCCACGGTCGGTTTCGTGGTTCGGTCGTAGTGAAAAATTCGAAAGGTTTCTTCGGACCAGATGATCTCGCCGGTGGAGGGCCTCCAGCCGAAGCTCCCGGTATGACTGAGCCTCTGAGCTTCCGCCAAGTACGCCTCGCTTTGCTGCAGCTTCTCTTCCTGCAGTTCCAAGGTCTGGGCAGCGAATCGCTTATCCACCCAGGACGTCAGCAGAGCTAGGCCGAGGACGATAAAGGTGACGGCGGCAATTCCGGCGGTGCCAAGTGTGGAGATACTTACGGCGTGAGACAGGTCCGCCGGCGGGGCAGAGGGCGTGAAACTGGCGGCGGCCATGCCGGTGTAATGCATGACGGGGATCGCAGCCCCCATCACGACGGTTCCGGCTAATTTTTCCCAGCCGATCCCCGTTCTCTCATCTCGGAAATGAAAGGTAATCCATAGCGCGGCGAAAGAAATCAGAACCGCGAACACGACGGACAGGATGACGAGAAAGGAATTAAACCGACATTCAGCCGGTAAACGCATGGCGGCCATGCCGATGTAATGCATACTCGCAATACCCGCACCCATCAGCACACTACCGGCGACCGCTCGGGATGCATCCATTTTCTGTCGGCTCACCACGTACAGCGCAATGACCGACGCGAGAATGGCCGCAAACAGTGACAGCAGAACGGTCGGCCAATGGTAGGCCACGGGAATCGGCAGGATGAATGCCAGCATTCCCATGTAGTGCATGGACCAAATGCCCGTCCCCATGGCACAGGCTCCGCCCAGCAGCCAAACTGCGCGAGTCCAACCGCCCGCGGCGGTTACGCGACCTGCGAGATCCAGAGCAGTGTACGACGCAAACATGGCGATCAACACCGAAAGCGCCACCAGCGCGTAGTTGTACGAGCCAATCAAGTTCACGGCAGCCATGTGACTCCATCCGGTTGCCACTTTTCTCAGGCATGATACCGCACCAGCGTCAGCGCGAGGTTCTTTTGGCTGAGAGCTGAACTGGTCTTTGGCGGTTGGTAGAGGCAGAATTTCGGCGGCTGCTTAGCGTGGCATTCGCTCACGTGGACGCCATACTCGATTGGCGCTGAGCGAGCGAATGCCAAGCCATATACTCAGTTGCCAGCCCCATCAGCCACGGAGTTGGACGTTGTTGGTTGGTTGCCTACGATAGTCTCTTGCCTGTCTTGAGCGAGTTCTTTTTCCGTCTGCTTGGAATATACGAACTCATGCCCGGTTTCGAGCCCGGGAAAAAACCAAGTCAAGAGGACATCGGGTTTTCCGGCTCCCTGTTCTGCCAACGTGACCGCGACATCTCCGGTTGGTTCCCGACGCTCGGTGGGAATTGTCTGAAGGGTTGCAACCAGGGAAATCCCGTCCGAATTGAATATCCGTACAATGTCCTGACCAAAATCAGGATTGGCCAATCGAAACACGTAGGTCCCCGCGGGTAGGATCTGCCCCGGGATCTGAATCGGCTCGCTGAACGTCATGGTCGTGGCCTGGTCCCGCACGTCAGCGTGAGCAGCGAGTTCAAAAAAGAGAGTAAAAGCAATGATTAAACCTAAGATAATGTAGCCTCTGTTTGTTTTCATTTTGGTTCATCTCCTTAAAAAGTTAGTAGTAGTTTCCAGTTCAAATTAGAAAGCGAACTTCCAGATCGCTTTTCCTGCCTTGCCAACTCCCTTCGCAGAATACGTTGCCGCCTTGTAAGAGTCCTTGCCTGCGACTTTGGCGGAATGGCTCACAACGTGTTCTGCTCCAAATGATGGCAGCGATATAGACAACGAAAGAACAACCAGCGTAAGAATCTTCTTCATGGTTTCGTGCCTCCTTGGCACACTCTGCATAAAGGCACGTCAGCTGCCAAAGCAAGAGGCGATATAAATTGCGTCTAACGGATTATTTCTGAGGAACTTGAGTCGAACAGGTAGACTGCACAGTCGAACTGTCGGAGTGTCGGTGTCAGGCGGCGGCGTCCAAAGATTGACGGCAAAATTCACTCTATCTCGAAGGCCAGATATTGCAGTTTTCCGTCGCGCTCGATCTGGAGAACGACTGGATCACCCGACCTGAGAGGACGGATCATCGCCATTAACTGTGAGGTTGATTGCAGCGGTGTGCGATCAATTGCGCGAACGATGTCGCCGGTTTCCAGTCCGGTATTGACGGCGTTGGACACGCCGCCCTGGGCCACGACCAGTATTCCAGAGTCGCCGCGAATGCTATGCAACAGTGGCCTCACCCTATCGTCCAAGTCAGCGACAAAAATGTTCAGCTTCCGAACCAAGGTTTTTTTCAAATCCGGAAGGTCTGTCAAATCCTCTATCTTCTCGTGGTGTACCGTGACGGGGACGTTAAAGGAAAGCCGCGTCACGCCTCGAAGCACATCGATTTTTAAAACGTGGTCGGCGGGATGGAGGTACAGTGCGGCCATGAAGTCGGGAAGGCCGAGGATTGACCTTCCGTCAATCGCAAGCACGATATCCTCTATCTGCAGACCCGCCGCTTCTGCTGATCCTCCCTCAGTGACGTCGGAAATGATTGCTCCCCAGCTTCTCGCCAGACCCAAGCCGGCTGCCATCGTAGGCGTGATGTTTTGTGTTCTCGCACTAATCGAAACCCGCTGGACATGGCCGTACGTACGAAGGTTCTGATAATCGAAATTAACGATTGCCGCGGGGATGGCAAACCCCAGCCCTTCGTTGCCTCCAGTTTCAGTGAGCATGAAAGTGTTGATGCCGACAAGATTGCCATCGATATCCACCAGCGGACCGCCGCTGTTCCCCGGATTGATAGCGGCATCAGTCTGGACATAGATCATGGGATCGTCGGGATCAGTCTGGCGGGCGATAGAGCTGACCACACCCATAGTGACCGAATCCCGCAGTCCTTCAGGACTGCCAATGGCGAACACCAATTCGCCTTGCCGGATTCGTACGTCACTGCGTAGAGGCACAGTCGGCAAATGCGTGGCCTGTACTTTGAGGAGAGCTAAATCGGATTGTTTGTGTGCACCCACGAGGGTCGCGTCCAGGATCTGCCCCGCCTGGATGGGTGGAACTTCGCCGGTTGAGTCTGTGGCGGCTGGAAGGATTACGCGAATGCGCTCTGCGCCTTCCACGACGTGAGCGTTAGTGATGATGTAGCCGTCAGGGTCAACGATTACTCCGGCGCCGATAGCATGCTGCTGGACAATTCGCGATGTGTCGGTGTGTCCATGGTCCTCGAGGGGACCATAGCCCTTGACCACGATCTGGACTACTGCGGGCGAAACTTTCGCCACAACCTTTTCAAGCGAGCTGTCCAACTCTCGCAGTAAGTTCTCTGACGTCGCCCGTTCTGATCTGATGACCGCGGGGCCAGGAGCGAGTCCAACTACTTTCGACTGCGCCTGCGCGGACGCAGCTACAAGCAGACAAGCAATACCGCATTTCACGCGCTGTAATTTCGTCATGGTGTGAACAAATCCCGTACAGACTATGTTTGCTCTCTATCTTTAGCAGTTGAAGTTCCATTGGATCGGCTCTGCGCGAGTCGAGGGTTTGAGGCGTCGTGCCTAGCCTTTACAAGGCCATAGCAGTACCTCGATACCTCTCGATAGTGACGCGCGGCATCGAGACCGTCCGCATGCCGACGCCTGCTATCGGCCAGTTGACATGTGACAACTCATTTCTTCTCTACTGCTGACCACGCATCTTGCAAAGCCTTGTGCCAGTGCGAGGGCGAGGTTTGGAGATCTGCATGCAATGAGTCAAGAGTCGCGAGAGCGATGGGAGAACTGTTAATGAGAAATCAAAAGACGAAGAAGTGCGCGCACATACCATGCCTTTGCGATGTAAGCAATGGAGAGGAGTACTGCGGAGAGGCGTGTCGTGACGCGGGAAGCGCAGACGTGGAAATCGCGTGTCAATGCGATCATCCGCCATGTCCACTCACGGGTCGAGGGTATGTGCCTCGCGATACCGCTGACCTCGATGCCTGACAAATAGATATGGCGGGACGGGGATTACGGAATTGTGTCTAGGTCAAAGTGCCTGGCGCCCGCTACAGGAGAATCAATTGTGAAATTTATAAAACAGAGTTTGCCACTTTTCCTTACCTGTTGGCTCGTATTAGCCACTGCGACGGAAGGGTTCGCTCAGGCGGACCAACCCATCGCACAACCACCGGTTCAGGCGGCGCAACAGACTCCGGAACAATTGCAGCAATTGGTGGCGCCGATCGCATTGTATTCGGATGCGTTAGTTGCACAAGTGCTCGCTGCTGCTACCTATCCTGACCAGATTGTGGAAGCGGATCGGTGGATGCAACAGCACACCGACCTTAAGGGAGAACAACTCGGCCAGGAAGTCGACAAACAACCCTGGGATCCCAGTGTTAAGGCGCTGGCTGAGTTTCCATCCGTGCTTGCCAACATGGATAAGAATCTTTCCTGGACTTCGTCGCTCGGCGATGCCTATGTCAATCAACAGCAAGACGTAATGAGTGCCGTCCAGGTGATGCGTGTGCGGGCGGAGAAGTCGGGGAATCTAAGGAGCACGTCGCAGGAAAAAGTAAGCAACCAGGGACAAACAATTGTGATTGAACCTGCCAACCCTCAGGTTGTTTATTTGCCGGAATATGATCCTTGGCTCGTGTACGGAGAGCCCCTGGTGGGCTGGCCGGGCTGGTATCCATATCCTGGACTCTACCTATCTGGGCCAGGTATGGTTTTTGGATTTGGCTTCGAACCGGCTTTCTTTGGCGGGTTTGGGTGGGGATGGAACAACTGGGGATTTGACTGGCACCACCGCAATATCATTTACAACCACAACACCTACATTTCCCACAGCAGAATTTTCGTCAATCGCAATACTTTCAATCGGGGGCGTGCGGGCTTCGATCATGCCGGCGGGTTTCGTGGCGGAAGCGGATTTTATGGCCGGGGCGAGGGCGGGAGTCGAGGTTTTGGTGGGGCGTCGGAGCCGCATGGATCTCTGGCGCCACATGCTCAGCCTGGCACCCATTCCGGCGCATTCAGCGGCTTTAATCACGGAGGAACTACGCGAGGATTTTCGTCTCGCGGCGGATCGAGCTTTGGCGGAGGTTTCCACGGAGGCGGAGGCTTTCATGGGGGCGGAGGTCACGGCGGTGGGGGTCACAGATAATTCGGTTCTATTACCAGATAACTGACGATTAGGGAGAAAGAACTCATGCGCAATACGAATATGAAGGTTGGGAAATTTAGACTGAGACTTGCATCGATGGTCGTGGTGGCCGTTTTACCGCTGCTGCTCGTGGGTTCCGCTCGATCAAGTTTTGCTCAGACATCGAAACCAAAGACGTTCTCGTCTGCGGGGGAGGCTGCTAACGCCCTCTTTCAGGCTGTCCAAAAAGAGGATGAGCAGACGCTGGAAGCAATCTTCGGAGCAGGGAAGGAACTCACTTCTGCAAGCGACGAAGTCGAGGACAGACTCGAACGCGAGCGGTTCAGCCAGAAATATCAGGAGATGCATCGTCTGGTTCGAGAACCCGACGGAAGCACGGTGCTGTATATCGGTGCAGAGAACTGGCCCTTTCCCATCCCATTGGTCTCAAAGAACGGTGCATGGTTCTTCGATTCCGGCACCGGTTCACAGGAAATCCTGTTGCGGCGAATCGGAGAGAATGAGATCACGGCAATCCAAGTTTGCAATGCGGCGGCAATGGCAAAGAAACAAGGCCAGACAACGGCAGCAGACGACGACCCGATCGGCCAATATGCCCAAAGCCTTGTCACTGTGAATGCCGACAACAGCGCTCGCGGAACGGTCGATAGAGAGTCGTCTCCTTTCTACGGTTATTACTTTCGAGTTGTGACTGCAAACTCTATGACCGGAACTAGAACCAATGTTTCTCGCGGCAAGAAGGCGGGTGGACTGGTCTTGGTGGCTTATCCCGCGGAGTACCGGTCATCGGGAGTTATGACTTTTATCGTCACCCAGGATGGCACGGTCTACGAAAAAGACCTCGGGCCTAACACCACGAAAATCGCACCAGATGTGAAAGAGCGCAGGCCCGCTTCGAGTTGGCACAAGACGAAGCAAGGCTAACGGCATGGACTTTCGCTCGCTGAGCAGGCTCGCTAATCTCGCTGGCGGCTTGAATCTGTTTGTTCCAGTGCCAGGTCTTTGCGTCACCGGATGGTGTCTGATTCCAAAACCATGCAAACCACGGAAAATAAGACCATGCGCAAACAGATTGAAGCGCCGCTGTTTCCTTTTTGGCTCGAGGACCGCGGACTGAGTCTCTTCCTCGGCTTTCTGGTTCTCATAACCATTTTTGTTCCTATGTTTCGTTTGTCACGGTTGGGGCGAATTGGAATCGACCTGATTTTCGCGCTAATGCTTTTCTCGGGTGCGGTCGCGACCATCCGCAACAGAGTTCTTATGTACCTAGTAGTCGCGCTGACCGTCTTGGAGTTCACGGCGGACTTGATCGTCGAATTCCATCCATCGCTCGGATACTGGGGGTGGGACACGGCGTTGAAAATATCTGGAATGGCCATTCTGGTAGTCATGACGCTGGCCCACACGTTTCGCCCGGGCCCCGTGAGCTTGCACCGCGTGATGGGTGGAGTCGCCGCGTATCTGCTTATCGGTGTGACTTGGGCGTTCGGATACAAGCTGATTCTGGAAGAGCTCCCGGACGCAATCCATTTCCGATCATCTCTCGCCGGCGGAATTCCGACAGGTGAACCGAGCCCTCTGATCTACTTCAGCTTTGCCACTCTCACCAGTGTTGGTTATGGTGACGCTTATCCAGTACATCGCGTTGCGCGATCGCTGGCGACGGCAGAAGCGCTCATCGGACAACTGTATCCCGCGATCCTGATCGCAACCTTAGTCGGTATGTCAATACAATCGCGATCTAATACAGGCACGGACGGCTGACCATTTGCCATGAATATTTGCTCGAGGCCTTGTCTTACTTCAGCGCATCAGCCGTTTTTGTGCCGGCTTTCTTCACGCCGTGTCCTGCTTTCCTGGCAGTCTTCTTAGTCACATCGGCCGTCTTATCGGCTGCTTTTTCAGTATCACGCGCCGTCCCTTTAGCTGCTTTCTCGGTCCCTTTCGCTGCCTTCTCAGCGCCACGGCCAGTCTCTCTCGCTGCCTTCTTGCCACCATGGGCTGTCTTCTTTGCCGCTTTTTCCGTAACGCGGCCAGTGGCCTTTGCCGCCTTGTCAACATCCGAACCCACGCCCTGCGCAAATCCGACTGTACCCAACGCAAGAATTGTCACAAGGATCAACGATTTACCTTTCATTTTCTTCTCCTTAAGTTTTATGTGTCGCAAGATCGCGAAGTTTGTTCCAACGTATCATGGCTGATTCGATGGCCGCGGTGCGGTGGATCCGCGTCCATCTCTACCCATCAACGGCATTTGCATAACCAAAATAAATGTTGAGCCGGGAACTTGGGAAGTGGATTGAGACAAGCAGATCGCCCCCCTGAGATCCGCTGCCGCTCATCTGCCAGCGCTCGAGCGAGTCAACATTTCGACGGAATGACAGACCTCCGACATGGCCAGGTCGAAATGAGGCTCCTATCCCCGTAAAAACAGGCCGATCGGGACAGTCAAGTGTTTGGAATGCAAACTGCAGCGTGCAAGACACGGGGCACGGGACCAAGAACGGTCTCGAGGGATATCGGCTCGCGCAAGAAAGAGTTTGTCGATTGCGCTGGAGACGCGGTAGGCGATTCAAAAAGTATTGCCCCGGAGTTATTGAGACCGAATTCATTTCCATCTGAAGGAGTAGCAAGGAATGAATGCTGACGGCACCAAAGAGCAAGTTTCGCGCCGCGGGTTCCTGGGAGTTGGTTCCGCAGCCCTGGTTACAGTAGTCGGCGTTCTCTCCGCCACTGGCACAGCTGCCCAAGACAAAAGCAAGACCGATCCCGGTCCTGCAAATCCGCCACTCGACGCACAGAACCCTGATTCCGCATGGCCCCCCGCAACGGATTCCAAAAGTCTAGTTCAAAATTTCAAATATCCGTTCGCTTTTGCGAACAAGCGGACTTACAAAGGTGGATGGTCACGCGAGGTGACAGTCCGCGAACTGCCCGTCTCGAAGACCCTGGCAGGCGTAAACATGAGACTCACAGCCGGAGGCGTTCGTGAACTGCATTGGCATACGGCGAATGAATGGGCAATCATACTCACCGGGACGGCGCGGATCACCGCTATTGATCGGGACGGCAAGAGCTTTGTTGCCGATGTGAAGAAAAACGATCTGTGGTATTTCCCTAGCGGGATTCCACATTCGATTCAAGGCCTGAGTCCGGACGGTACGGAATTCATGCTGGTATTCGACGATGGAAATTTTTCGGAGTCAGAAACGGTTCTGCTGAGCGACGTGATGGCGCACCTTCCGCCCGAGGTCCTGGCAAAGAACTTCAGCGTCGCCGAATCGGCTTTCCAAAATGTCCCCAAGGATGAGCTATTCATTTTCCAGGCTGCCGTTCCCGGATCAATGGAGGCCGACCAGAAAGCAGCCGCAGGAACACTCGGGAAGTCACCTACGGATTTCGCTTTTCGCACGATGGAAATGCCGCCGACGAAGCGCACGAAGGGCGGAGAGGTACGCATCGTTGATTCGAGCACGTTCAAGGTCTCAACCAACGTTGCGATGGCAATGGTCACGGTTCACCCAGGAGGGCTGAGAGAACTGCACTGGCACCCCAACGCCGACGAATGGCAGTACTACATTTCGGGAAAGGCAAGAATGACTGTAGTGGCGACCGGTAACAAGGCTCGCACGATGGACTTTCAGGCGGGAGACGTCGGGTACGTGGAAAAAACTCTGCTGCACTACATCGAGAATACCGGCGATACAGACCTGATCTTTCTGGAGATGTTCAAGAGCGGCTTCTATCAGGACTTCTCGCTTTCGGAGTGGTTGGCTCACACTCCACCCGAGCTGGTGATGGCACATCTTAATATCGACAAAGCGACGCTGGACGCAATTCCTAGAGATGAGTTAGTGATTGTGCCGAGGTAGTCGAAAGCGACGCGAAGTGCAAGTCGCTCATCGATGAGGCTGGTCCTTAGGAACGATATGAACTGGTTTACCTGGGCCTTGCTCTCGGCGTTTTTCGCGGGACTCACGGCCGTGCTCGCAAAAGTTGGAGTAGCACATGTCGACTCGAACTTGGCGACCGCGATCAGAACAGTGGTGATTTTGATCTTCGCCTGGTCCGTTGCTCTCTTCACCAGCAGCGAGCCAATGTCGACAATTGGAGGACGGACCTGGATTTTTCTGATCCTGTCTGGCATCGCTACCGGCTTATCCTGGCTATGCTATTTCCGAGCTTTGCAACTTGGCGAAGCTTCGCGGGTCGCTCCTGTGGACAAATTGAGTGTGGTGATTGCGATCGCACTAGCCGCAATTTTTCTCCACGAGAAACTAACCTGGCATCACTGGGTCGGCGGGCTATTGATCTTCACCGGTGCAGTGGTGCTGGCTTACGCGTGACAAGCCGGCCGTGGAACGTATCGGATTGTTATTGTCGAATCAATAGATGAGAAAGTACGCACACATCCTGTTCCTCATCGCTGCGCAGATATTTCTCTCCGCTCTGATCTGCGCCCAGACCGTTTCATTGCCGGAGCCTCCGCAGGTTCGGGCGAAGAATCATGTTGTATCTCTAACACTACGTGCAGTGAATGAGAGTGGCCGGGACGCCTTCTCTTTCAATGGGGAAACGGTGGCTCCTGTGATCCGCGTTTTCCCGGGCGACGTTCTCAAAATCACCTACATCAATGATCTTCCTGCCAAGTCCCAGGAGACTTGTGCGGTGAACCCCTGCATGAACATGACCAACTTGCATTTTCATGGGCTCACCGTCTCGCCGAACGCTCCGCAGGACGACGTGCTCGGAATGTTGGCCAAGCCTGGCCAGGTCTTACGCTACTCGCTTGAAATTCCGCGCCATCATCCGCCCGGCTTGTTCTGGTACCACACTCATCCTCATGGCGAAAGTGAGCGGCAAGTACTGGACGGAATGTCAGGAGCTATCGTCATCGAGGGAATGGAACGCTATTCCCACAAGGTAGGGCGACTGCGTGAGCGTGTGATGGTTCTGCGCGGCCGTTCCATTGAGCATGATCCGAATGCAGCCGAACTCAGGCGCGATGTTGAAATCCCATCGAAGGGATGCGGCGGAGAAGCTGAGGCAGTTGAGGAAATCTTTACCGTGAATGGGGCCCTTCGCCCACGAATCGAAATCGCACCGGGAGAGCGTCAGTTCTGGCGTATGGTGAACGCATCGCCGGACCGCTATTTGGACCTTCAGCTGGATGGACAGACATTTGACGTCGTAGCGCTTGACGGAATGCCGCTCGCATATCACCAACGCAAGGTTCCGATACGCACCACCAATCACCTACTGCTGGCTCCTGCCGGACGCCTCGAAGCGATCGTCACCGGTCCCCGACCTGGAACACATGGTGTTCTGCGTACGCTTTGCGTGGATACGGGTCCAGACGGGGATCCGAATCCCGGGATGGTGCTGGCATATCTGGTCCGGCCCGGTTCTAAAGCAGCGCCTCCGCAAGTGCATGCTATCGATCATCGTCCGCCGCTTTACAAAGCGATCGGGGTTGAGCCGCTGAAGAAAGTTGCACCGAACTTCATTGTCACCTTCACGGAGGACAAGAACGGCTTCTACATCAACGGTCGCAAGTTTGAGGCGGACGCAAGTCCGCTGACAAGCGCTCGCGTAGGCACGTATCAGCATTGGCGCATTGTCAATCAGACTGCCGAGTTACATCCGTTCCACATGCATCAGGTCCACTTCCTGGCCTATGCGGAAAACGGCGTTCCGCTGGCGCATCCTGCATGGCTGGATACCGTGAATGTTCCGTACCGCGGTTCCGTTGATGTCATCCTCGACTTCACCGACCCGGTCATCAAAGGCGTATCAGTTTTTCATTGTCATCTGCTAAATCACGAGGATAAGGGGATGATGGCCAAGATCCTGTTCAAGTAGTAGTGAGCCGGCGGGCGCGGGGGAAGACCAAGTTTCGACGCGATAGCTCTGCGGTTTACATAGTTTTCGATACATTTCAGTTACTTAGAGTCATTACAGCTTGGCATCCGAATTGCCTTTCTCCAAGTTGTCGAAAGAGAAATTATGGAGGATGTGATGGCACCGGTAATTGAGTTCTATATCCCGACAGGGTTTCGCAAGCGAGTGAAGTTGATCCCGTCGGCCCAGCGGGGCAAAGTGCTGGAGTTTCCGCCTGAGACGCGGAAATCAGCGTAACGGAATGTTCAAGAGGTCTATTTTGTCGCTACCCATACCAGTACTATGGCGGACAAGTGTCAAGATTTCGACACTGCGAGAAACGCCGCCTAATCTCAGCTTGACGCAGACTGCGAAGTTACGGGCGCGCTTGCCAGAGGCTGGAATGACGACAAAGAGATTGTGAACCCTCGCGGTGCGCAAATAATCTATGACTGACAAGGAGACGTCCAATGGCAAAGAAGCAGAATGATACAAAAACTACCGATGTCATCAGCGCACAACCCCGTCTTCACCAACGTGCGGGTGAAATTCAGCGTTACGGAACTGTAAATCACCTGTTGCCGCTTGAACTCGAGGAACCTGTCCGGTTGGAAATGACTGCGCAATTGAATCAACTGCTCGCCGACACGATGACACTTCGCGATTTGTACAAGAAGTCGCATTGGCAGGTTGCTGGTCCGACCTTTTATCAGCTCCATCTGCTTTTCGACAAACATTATGACGAGCAGGTTGAGTTGGTTGATTCGATTGCCGAACGTATTCAGTTGCTGGGCGGCGTCAGCATAGCCATGGCGGCGGATGTGGCGGAGACGACACAGATCGAGCGTCCCCCACGCGGTCGCGAAGAGGTTCCCGTTCAACTGTCGCGATTGCTGGATGCTCACCAAGTCATCATTCGCGAAGTCCGTACGCTGGCACGACGCGCTTCGTTACTTGGCGATGATGGCACGAACGACCTGGTAGTCAGTGAAGTGCTGCGTTCCAATGAGCTTCAAGTGTGGTTCTTGAGCGAGCATCTCGTCAACGTTCCATTGATCAAGGCGAAAGAGCCGTCGGGGATTGCCGGCGCGGCCTAAGCCTGAGCGGCACCATGTGAAGAGGTTTAACGAAAAAGTTTGGAGGCAATCGTGAACAGGGAAGAGATTTCTGCAGGGCTGGCTGGGGGCATTTCGCTCGGAGGGGAACTTACTGTGCATCGCCTCGGCTACGGGGCGATGCGCCTTACCGGTGATGGCGTTTGGGGCCCGCCAAAAGATCGGAAGAGGGCGTTAGCGGTTCTTCGCCGCGCCGTGGAACTGAACGTAAATTTTATCGACACTGCGGATTCTTACGGCCCGTACGTAAACGAGGAACTGATTCCGGAAGCGTTGTTTCCTTACCCGCCTGGCCTGGTGATTGCGACTAAGGCAGGCTGGAATCGCCCCGGCCCGAATCAGTGGACGCACGATGCGAGTCCGAAACACCTGCGCGAAGCAGTCGAGGGTAGCCTCAAGCGACTGCGCCTGGATCGTATCGATGTTTATCAACTTCACACTCCAGATCCAGTGGTGGCCTTCGAGGCGTCGGTGGAGACCCTGGCCGAATTGCGAGACGAGGGAAAGATTCGCCTGGTCGCATTGTCCAACGTCACGCAGGAGCACATCGACCGAGCACGCAAGATTGTCCCCATCGTGTCGGTGCAAAACCGATATAGCTTCGCCGACCGGGAATGGGACTATGTGGTGGATTATTGTGAGAGTAATGGGATTGCTTTTATCCCCTGGTTCCCGCTTGCAGCAGGCAGGGTTGCCGGGGAAGTGCTTGACCGAATCGCGCAGGCGCATGGTGCAAGCCGCACGCAGATTGCGCTGGCCTGGCTTTTAAAGCGATCTCCCATCATGTTACCGATCCCCGGAACGTCCTCCGTCGAACATCTCGAGCAGAATGTTGCGGCGGCTTCACTGCACTTAACTGAAGAGGAATACCAGCAGCTCTCTGGTGTCCCAGAGCTGGTGGGATCACGGTGAGGGAATTTGTGAAAAGCCTTACAGCAAACCAGGTAAAACTCGGATTCATTGGCTTAGGCAACATGGGAAGCCGGATCGCACGGCGGCTGCTTGATCACGAATACAAACTCATCGTGTACGACAGGGATCCGGCTAAGGCGGAAGCCCTCGCGGCACACGGCGGCGTCGTTGCGGAAAACATTCTTGCGCTGGCAGCCGCTTCCGACGTGCTTCTCTCCTCCCTGACCAACGATGAAGCGGTCCGAAGCGTTTATACCGGGTCTGAAGGAGTCTTCGCTGGCGCGCGGCCTGGGACCGTTGTGCTGGAGATGAGCACGATCTCTCCAGACAGCTCACGTGAACTGCACAGGCTTGGTGCCCGAAGTGCCATTGACGTACTGGACGTCGCCGTCTCGGGCAGCACTACTGCCGCCGAAGAAGGAATTCTCACGCTGTTGATAGGTGGCAACCCAGAATTGTTCCGCGCCGCTAAGCCAATATTCCAGGCAGTTGCAAAACAATACTTTCTTTTGGGAGGTTCTGGCTCGGGAACAGCGATGAAGTTGGTCGTCAACACGTTGTTGGGTGTTGGCATGCAGGCCATCGCTGAGGCGGTTGCCCTTGGAGAAAAAACTGGCCTCGATCGCGAGCGGTTGCTCGAAGTCTTATCAAAGACAGCTGTGATCGCTCCTGCTCATGTGGGAAAACTGGCAAGGGCAGCGCTCAACGATTACAGTCCACAATTTCCACTGCGCCTGATGAACAAGGATTTTCAGTTGATTCTGGAGGCGGCGGCACAAGAGCATCTCCCGATGCCGGTGACGGAAGCGGCGTTTCGGGTCAATTCAGATGAGCTGGCACAGAATGATGAAGAGGACTTTTCGGCTGTCCTGCGGCGAATGGAAGAAGTTGCAGGCATCGCAGCAATTCACTCGGAGCCAGTGACGAGTTGACCTGCAGGACGGCTTTGTCCAGTTGTGCCGGCACGGGGAGCGCACGTAGCCTTGACCTTAGAACACGTCGGCCCAGGGGATCGTATCCGGGAATCTCGACTTTTTCTGCAATCGCAATCACAGTCAACCCCCAACTCCATACACGTCAGAGCTAAATAAAGGAGAAGTGCAATGCCATACGTTAATGTCGGTAAGGAAAATTCCGGCGAGATTGAACTCTACTATGAAGATCATGGCTCGGGTGATCCCGTAGTCCTGATCCATGGATATCCGCTGAGCGGTGCTTCCTGGGAGAAGCAGGTCCCGGTGCTTCTCGCCGCGGGTTACCGTGTCATCACCTACGACCGCAGAGGGTTTGGCAAGTCCAGCCAGCCAATAACAGGTTACAACTACGACGCCTTCGCCGAGGATCTCCACAAGCTCGTGACACATCTCAAATTGCGTGAGTTCACCCTCGTTGGCTTTTCGATGGGTGGAGGCGAAGTGGCGCGCTACGTGGGGAAATACGGGTCGAAAGGCTTGAGTAAGGCGGTATTCATGGGAGCCGTCCCGCCGTTCCTGCTGAGGACATCGGACAACCCGGAGGGCATCGACGGCGCTGTCTTCGAGGGCATCCAGAAAGCCATCGTCGCAGATCGTTACGCGTTCTTCACTGAGTTTTTCAAGAATTTCTACAATACGGACCTTCTCTTGGGTAAGCGCGTCAGCGAACAGGTTGTCCAGGCTAGTTGGAACACTGCAGCCAGCGCCTCAGCCACGGCGAGTCTTGCTTGCGTGCCAACCTGGCATGAGGATTTTCGCGAAGACCTCAAACGCATCGACGTACCCACGCTGGTGATTCACGGCGACGCAGACCGGATTGTGCCGATTAGCGCGGCGGGACAGCGGACTGCCAAGCTAATCAAGGGAGCCCGCCTGTTTGTGGTGAAAGATGGGCCGCACTGCGTGACTTGGACACATGCCGACGAAGTGAATCGTGAGCTGGTGAACTTCCTGGGAAAAGGGGTTTCGAAGCATTCAGCCT
>Ga0193750_1000166_pt1 | contig 19252 bp, 19 predicted proteins | sample L1c1metaG_FD_160569 | JGI IMG/M metagenome (GOLD analysis project Ga0193750, IMG submission 160569) | Soil microbial communities from a riparian zone of the East river system, Colorado, United States - L1c1 | ecosystem: Environmental > Terrestrial > Soil > Riparian zone | place: USA: East River... | reverse complement strand
TCACCCCGACTGATCAGCCGCCTCAAACCCGCTCCTACTTAGCTATTACACAACAGAGCGATGCAAACACTCGCACCAGACTCCTTTTGCCTGTTGACAAATCCACAGCCATATCAACGAGACGGAGTTCAGCTACCGCCGGCGGGAGCGAGCTTTCGCAACATCGAGAATGTTTTTCATAAATCCAAGCTGGTCATCACGCCGGCCGGCGGTTAGCTGGAGCGATTGGGTTAGATGCGATGTGTGGCCTCACCCTGAACTGTTTAGATTTGATCCCTTTTCCCCTTCCTGTATCAAAGCTGGTGAAACAACAGAAAAATCCAAGCCGCCGCCGAAAGTACCAACGAAATTGTTACCAGTACAAGAGCAAGGGTCGCGCGCGCGGCGAGCGTCTGCGCTGCGACCGCGAGTTCTTCAACGCGCTGCGACAACTCCGTCGACGCCTGCTGCAGCGCCTCAACTGCTTTCCTTGTTTCAGGACCAAGATGCCCAATTAAGTCCTTAATATGGTCGAATAGCTGCTTCGCTAGCGCGGCCCCCTCTAGAATATCCTTAAGTCGTACCTTGCGCGCTGCCATCCAAAGGACTTTAAGGAACATAAACCTTCCTACTTCGAGCGTTTGCGGAGTGTAGCTATCCTTGCGTCTCGGCGGACGATCCGTCCAGTTCGGCTTTTGAGCGCCTTCTTCGACACACCGGCCTTCTTTAGGAAGCTTCCCCAGCTCTGATCGGCTCGCGGCTTTCTGGCCATATGCGTGGTTCTACGAAATTGGCGGCGCGGCTGCAAGCATCTAACGAGAATTCGGTTGAAATTCTGCGCCTTTAAAGACGCAAGTTTTGGACCTAATCCAGCTTGAGTTTGCTCTGGGGAAGAACAAAATCGGGGTCACGATGGCGATTTTACCGTTAGCGCGGAAGCCACACAAACCGAAATTATTCGACCAGTTGCGCGACGCGGTGCGGCGTTGGCATTAGTAAGGGTGATGCGCAGCGATTTAACTTTTGTAACCTTTTTAACGTTGTAACTTTTCTTCGAAATGTCGTGCGCGAAGATCGATCCAGCCCTGCACCAGGCGAAGAAGCCGCCCTGGATCAAAGTGCGGTTGCCGTCGAATCCGGTTTTCTTTTCGACCAAATCGCTGATTTCCGATTTGCGGTTGCACACGGTTTGCGAAAGCGCGCAATGCCCGAATCGTTGGGAATGCTGGAGCCAGGGCACCGCTACTTTCATGATCGCTGGCGATCGTTGCACGCGGGCATGCGGATTTTGCGCGGTGACAACGGCGAAACCATTCGCACTTGAAGGCGACGAACCAAAGCGGGTCGCGGAAGCCGTGCGCCGGATGAATTTGAAACATGTCGTAATCACCGCGGTCGCGCGCGACGATCTAAAGGACGGCGGGGCTGATCATTTTGCGCGCACGATCACGGCGATTCGCGAGATGGATCCTTCAATCGTCATCGAAGTGCTCGTTCCGGATTTTCACGCACATGATTGGTGCATCCAGACCGTGCTCAACGCCGGGCCGGACATTTTCAATCACAACATGGAAACGGTCGAACGGCTCACGCCTGTTGTGCGTTCGCGCGCAAAGTATCGGATTTCGTTGGAAGCTTTGCGCCGGGCCAAGGAACTATCGTCCGGCAGCGGCCGGATTGTGACAAAGAGCGGAGTAATGCTCGGCCTTGGCGAAAAGGAGGCTGAACTTTTTCAGACCATGGACGATTTGCGTGAGGTCGGCTGCGAAGTCTTGACGATGGGTCAGTATCTTCGTCCGAGTCCAAAACATTTGCCCGTCGTCGAATACGTCACGCCCACGCAATTCAATTATTACGGGGACATTGCACGCAGGAAAGGGTTTCTCTACGTCGCCTCGGGGCCACTGGTCCGCAGCTCGTATCACGCGGCTGATTTTCACCCGGTTGTGCGGAGATGATCAAGAGCGAGCCACCGGGTGTGTGCTTGCAATCATTGTCATTCCGAGCGAAGCGAAGCGCAGTCGAGGAAGCCCGCGGAACCACGTTGAGGTTCGCCAACGGGATGTCTCGACTTCGCTCGACATGACAGAAAATATTAGATCGCAAACCGCGGCGGTTATTCCGGCGTATCAGGACGAGAAACACATCGGCGACATCGCGCGTCGGACCCGCGAGCGGCTGGATCACGTTCTTGTTGTTGATGACGGCTCAACCGATCAGACGGAACGACGCGCGCACGAAGCCGGCGCCGAAGTTATTGTTCACACTCAAAACCAGGGCAAGGGCGAAGCAATTAAGACCGGACTAACGCACTGGCTTGGGGCTGCAAATCCGTCGGACAGCGGACAAGATGGACAAATCACCTGGGTGATCCTTCTGGATTCGGATGGTCAACATCTTCCCGAAGAGATCGACCGATTCTTGCTAGCAGCGGCCTCGGTGACACGCCCCACGTTTTTTATTGGCAACCGCATGGAGGATGTCGCCCGCATGCCGTTTGTGCGGCGCGTTGTGAACCGTCATATGAGCAGTCAGATTAGCCGCGTTTGCGGACAAACAATTCCGGACACGCAGTGCGGTTATCGCATGCTACATCGAGAGATAATTCCAGACATGCTTGGCGGCGGTCACCGATACGATTACGAAACTGAAGCGCTAATCATTGCCAGCCGTAGAGGCTACCGAATCGAATCAGTGCCAATCACGACTGTTTACACCGACCAAGTCAGCAAGATCCATCCCGGGCGCGACTCGCTGCGCTTTATCAAAATGATGCGGCGCTATAGGCGCCTCGGCAGTTAGCGTGATCGCGCGCACGCCCGACCTTGTCGCGCATCCAATCGAAGAACAGACCCCGCGAGAAATCGATGCGCCGCATTGATCCAGTCAATCACGGTTACGACGGGCCACCGGCCAGAAGCCTGTGAAATTCGTTGTCTGTGATACGATCTTTTTACCCGCGGCAGACGAATTAAACGTTGATCCTTCAAGCGTTTAACTCAGAAATCGGACACTCCAACAAACCTTCACCGTGAAAAAGAAATCCACTTCGCGGTCAGCAACAAACCTCCACCATGAAAAAGAAATCCACTTCGCAATCAGCCTTCTTTAACCTTCGTGTTTTAATTGCTGCGGTCTTTTGCCTCGGTGCTCTCGCCGTGGCGCTGTTCGCCCAAACAAAGAGCACAAGGCCGACTCAACAAAGCGATCCCTCCGTGGGCGCACAGGACGCTCCCGGTACGCAGACGCCCGATGTCGTGCGGTTGATGGGACCGGTTATTCAAAACAACGATTTGCGCAGTCTGCCTTACGTTGCTCCGAACACGGAGATCGAAGAGAAGCGGCTGACGCGTTATCCGCATCCGGAAATTCCAAGCCCGACCAATCAATCCGCTTATCCGCGATTTGAGACGTTAGTGAAACAAATCACACCGCCCACGCCGACGATGCCTGCGCCGCTGCTGACTTTCGATGGGATGAACTCAAGCCAGAGTGGTTGCATGTGTTTGCCACCTGACACCGATGGCGATGTCGGCCCGAATCACTATGTCCAGTCGGTCAATAGTTCGATCAAGATTTTTGATAAAAACGGGAATCCGCTCAATGGCCCAAATGGAACGACCTACAACTCTTTTTTCCTGACCCTGGTAGGCACGCCTTGTTCGGGCCTCAACAATGGCGATGGGTTCGTCTTTTATGATCACGTCGCAGATCGCTGGGTCGTCAGCGATTTTGCTTTTCCTGGCACGCTGCCCGGCGCAGGGCCATTTTACCAATGTGTCGGTGTATCTCAGACAGGTGACCCCGTGAGCGGGGGCTGGTTCCTTTATGCGATCCAGCATGACCCGGCCAACCCCACCTGGATCGGTGATTACCCGAAGTTGGCGATGTGGAACAGCGGCGGGAGTCCTGCCCAAAACGCTTATTATCTCACGGTCAACCTGTTTAACGGGCCGACGCTTGCCTTCCAAGGCGTGCGGGTCTTTGCTTTCGACCGCGCATCCATGCTCGCTGGCGGCGCCGCTAACACCATTGCCTTTAACATCCCGCCCGCCGGCTTGGGCGATTCGTATAGTCTGGTTCCAGCTGGTTTTCGCACCGGTACGCCTCCGTCTGTGAACAGGGATGAATTTCTATTATCTGTTGACAGCCCTGCTACGGGCGGCGTAACGCTCACGCAGGTTCATGGGTGGAAATTCCACGTCGATTTTGGCACTCCGGCTAACTCAACGTTGGGCATTGGCGTAAACCATAGTCCTAACACAAACATCACTGTCGCCGGGTTCGTGGACGCATTCACCACGACCACCCTGTTGGTGCCGCAGAATGGGACGACGGCAAAATTGGATACCTTGGGCGATAAAATCATGACCCCGGCCGTCTATCAGAATCGCGCTGGCGTGGAATCGCTCTGGGCCAGCCAGACGGTTCTCCTGAATTACCCGAATGGCCCCACCGCCGTTCGCTGGTATCAATTCAATGTGACTGGCGGGAATTTTCCAGCTACACCGGTGCAGCAGCAAAGCTGGAACAACGGCAACGATGGTCTATGGCGCTGGATGCCCAGCATCGCCGTGGATCAAAACGGCAACACGGCCATCGGCTATTCTACTTCCAGCGCGACACAGGAACCTTCCATCCGCTATGCTGGCAGGCTCGCTGCGGATCCACTGAATAATCTCGCTCAGGGCGAAGCCGTCATGACCGTGGGCGGCGGTCACCAGACCCATTCCAGCGGACGCTGGGGCGATTACAGCATGACCACGGTTGATCCTGTCGATAATCTCACTTTCTGGCATACCAACGAGTATTATCCTGTCACCAGCAGCGCTAACTGGTTTACACGCGTCGGCAAGTTCCAGTTCCCGGCTGCCACCCCTACGCCCACAGCTACAGCTACGTCCACACCCATTCCTACGGCGACAGCTACCGCGACGTTTACGCCTACAGCCACCGCAACAGCAACGCCGATTCCCACTGCGACAGCAACAGCTACGCCGACGGCCACTCCTACGCCGGTGCCGACGCCAGCGGCTCCAAAAGCGCTTAAGCCAACCCACGTGACTGCCAGCAGCTTCACCGCAAACTGGAGGAGCGTTACCGGTGCGACTGGTTACCGCTTAGATGTGGCCACGAACAGTTCGTTTAGCAATTACGTACCTGGATACCAAAACCTGGATGTTGGCAACACGACGAGTTATAATGTTACCGGGCTGGCCGCGCGTACGACCTATTATTATCGGGTACGAGCGTATAACGGCAACGGTACAAGTCCCAATTCCAACGTCATCCAGGTGACGACCAAAAACCACTGACATAACTACTAGCGATCCTCGCGGGTCTCACGTAGCGCGCGGGTTTACGGTATTCTGTAGCAACGGCTCTGTGAGCCGTTCTCGAGAGGCGTCGCATAGCGACGCGGCTACAGTTAAGGTTTTCTTGCGGGCAGAGGCTTCGAGCTTTTGAGGATTTCCGATTCCGGTGTGAGCGTGGCCGGTTTGCCGCTGAAGATGATGCGGTTTGGTTTTTGGGCGAGCGTTTCAACGAGTTCCTTCGCGTACGTCGTGACGACTTTCAGGTTCAAAAGCGTGACGTGCAGTTGTTTCAATTGTTCGTTGAGTTGTTTGTCAGTCGTGCTGATGAAGTGGTCGGCGGTTCCGAGGACTGAGCTCGCTCCTTTCTCGAGCCCATCAAGGTTTGTGATTACGTTTTGTGCATTGTCCGCGTCCATTTTCAGCGAGTCGGCCAGTGGTCCGAGCTTCGGCGTGAATTCACCGAGATCTTTCTTCAAACCCGTGACAGTAATGTCCATGTTGTTGATCAATTTGTTTGCGTTATCGAACAACGGACCGGCGGCCGCAGTGATTTGCTCGAGCCCGTATGCGGGATGGCCTTCGATCGACGCGTTGTTTGCCAGCGTCTGTCCACCTGGCGTGCCTGCCGAAAGCGCCACGAATTTCGGAGACAACATCGTATCGGAGCTGAGCGTGGCGGTGACATCTGTCGGCAACGGCGGAATCCCTTCGTCGAGGCTGACCGTCACGCGCACTGCATCGTTCTTGTTTGCAGTTGCTTCGCGCTCCTGCGCGGTAAGGTGACGCATCGCAATCACGCGTCCCGCCGGCGCGCCTGCGTAGCGCACCTCGGAGTTCACCTTTATGCCGGTCACATCTTCGTAATTGATTTGCAGCGTTCGCGTCGGTTTTTTCAGCTGTCGTCCAGAGAGTGCAAGTGTTAGCGCGCCGAGGAGAACAACGCTGCACGCGATCACAAACAGCGCGACGAAATAATCGGATAAATTGCGCTTCATCCTGTCTTCCAATGGAATCTGCCGCGTGCTCGGGCGAAGGGTCGCGGTTTCACGTGCTGATGGTGCTCGTGTTCTTCCTGTGAAAGGTTCAGCGGAATCGGACCATCGGGTTCGCCCTTAATAAATTGCTGCACTTCGGGATTTAAACTGGCGCGGATTTCATCCGGCGTACCCTGCGCCACAATGCCGCCGTGGCCAAGCATAATCATCCGCGTAGCGATGCGAAATGCACTGGTCATATCGTGACTGACCACCACTGCGGTCATGCCTTTCCCCCGCGTCAGTTTCATCGTGAGTTCATCGACAACCGCGGTCATGATCGGATCGAGTCCGGAAGTCGGCTCGTCGCTAAAGAGTAACTCCGGATCGAGCGCCAGCGCACGCGCAAGTCCCACGCGTTTCTTCATTCCTCCACTGATTTCGTCCGGCCTGAGATCTTCAAAACCAGTGAGGCCAACCATCTGAAGTTTTTGCTCCACAATTTCTTCGATTTCATCAACGGATTTCTTGGTGTGCTGCAAAAGTGGCAGCGCTACGTTCTCGCCCACTGTCAATGAGGCTAGCAACGCACCGGATTGGAACAACATTCCGAATCGTAACCGAATGCGGAGGATCTCGCGCTCCTTCATCCCGGTGACTTCTTCTCCAAACAGCTTCACCGTTCCCGAAGTCGGTTTCATGGAGCCAATCATATGCCGCAGTAACGTGCTCTTGCCGCAGCCACTGCCGCCCATGATAACGAGCGTATCGCCGTGATGGACATTGAATGAGATGTCGTTGAGTACGGTGCGACCGCCGAATTTTCGAACAAGGCGATCAACCTCGATCATTTTAGAATCAGCGGGCATGATTAGAATGACGAAATCCGAATGCCGAAGCACGAAGGAATGACGAAGCTCGAATAACGAAGCGTTTTTGACGCGCAGTGGTTTGGTCTTCGCATCATGCCGGTACTTTTATTTGCTTCTCCAAATCTTGGAGAAGATTAAATTGAGTTCTTTCGCTTCAAGCCACAGCGTGCGAGCCTGTGGTTTCAACTCGGGCACCGCTCTAACGATCATCCTGAGAAAGTGCTTCGTTTCGCGTGCCTCTTTCCGGCAGGTGCCAATGTTTTTCAAAAATTCCTTTTTCGAAACTGCGTCGTCGGCTTCGACATAATTCGCGCCAACACTCGTCGCCGCACCGACGAGTTGGCTAATCAAACGACTCGTGACCGCATCCTGCGGAATCTGTTTTACGAAATCAATAATGGCTTCACCGAATCTCGCTGTGCGTTCCTCTAAGTCGTAAAAACGCGGTTTCGCCGGTTCTTCGCGGACCATTGATTCAGCATCGTTGTACCAGAACGACTCGTCGGCACTAGTGTTTCGGTTTTTGGACTTCGTCACTGTTTCGTCATTCGACATTCGAGCTTCGTCATTCATCTCATGCCGCGAAAAAGAAAACGCCCGTAAGCACCGCGTTCATGACTAACATTGCGAGCAAAGATTGCACCACTGCTGTCGTGGTAGCCTGCCCGACGCCTTCGGCGCCACCTTCGACAGTTAGCCCCGCGTTGCACGAGATCGTGATGATGATCCAGGCGAAGACTACGCTCTTGATCATTCCCGAATACAAATCCCAAGTTTCCGCGCTTTCCAGCGCCCGCAAGATGTAACCGGCGGTGTTGAAATCGAGCGCGAAACGGCAGACTGCCCAGCCGCCGAGGATGCCGATATAGTTTCCAAAGATGGTGAGCGCCGGCAGCATGACCATCATCGCAAGGAAACGCGGTACCACCAGAAATTGCACGGGGTTGATCGCCATGACCTCAAGCGCCTCGATTTCCTCGGACACCTTCATCGTGCCAATCTCGGCGGCGACAGCAGAACCGCTGCGGCCGATCACAATCACCGCGATCAAGACCGGCCCCATCTCGCGCAGCAACGTGAGCATCACCAGATCGGGAATGTACATTTCCGCGCCGAGAGTTTCGAGAGAATGCGCGGCCTGCATCGCAAGTGTCACGCCCACGCTGAACGCGGTTAATGCTACCATTGGCGCGGCGCGCACACCTATGAAAACCATTTGCCGGAAGATCGGCGCGATCTTGAAAAATTGACCCGTGAACGGCGCAACGAAAATCCAGTAGAGCAAACTAAAATTGAGGTGGAGATAATTTTTCAAAAGCGGATTTAGAGGTGCATGTTCAAGAGCTTGAGATCGCGCGTGTAAAATCCAACCCCAAGTCTCCTTCTCCTATTCCCTTTTCCAAATGAATACCTCGGTCCCTTGCCTGCTGCCGTCACTTAACTCCTCGTAAAGCATTGTTGAGTCGTTTCCATTTTCTAATGTGAAAAACGTAGGGTATGTCGGTGCGTCGGCAGGAATCTTACGCCAGGAAATTCCATCAAAGGCATAAACGAGAACACCTTTCTGCGGGTAATGAAGTTGTACAGGACCACTAGGTTTATTCTGAGCGAGAACGATCACCCTCGTTGGCGAGTTGGGAATCCCCCAAGCACCTGTCAGCTGAAGCCGACCCTCAATCCCAGCATTCTCAATCAATACTTTGGTCGCCGTATTGATCCAATTTTCCGTATCACGTGCAATCAGCAGACCTCCGCCCTGATCGTGATACCAACGGAAGCAGCCGATGCCAGGCCGGTTATACTCCCCGACGCTTAGGCGTTTGGCGTATGTGAACGCTGCAATCGCCACGCCGAGACCACATAGAATGGCAACGCCTGTGATAGCAAGGCTTACCGGTCGAGGAAGAAATGCAACGACGCCGAGAACTGCCACATAAGCAGCCACTGCGAGGTACAGCAGTGGTAACGGAATCGTGTTGTGCTCTGGCACTAACGCAGTGACCCAGATCACCCAGAGAGGAGTCAGGCCCGCCAAGGCACAAGCCGCCACAATACGGCCGTACTGCGGAGTTATGCATATGCTGATGACCCCTGCGGCAATGAATCCTAGGGAAGAAAGAAAACCCAGATATATCAGCGGGTGCGGTTTTACAGCCCACACCCAGAGCATGATCGTTTGAACTGTAACAAAGCAGAAAAATCCACCGCACGAGAGATAAATGATGCCCTGTAATGTGTGCTTCTCTCTCACGCTATCACTCCTTGCCAGGCACATACACAATGCCTGTCGAACATAGGAAACAATCTAGGGACGCCAAAACTCTCGGAGTAATTATACAAGGAGCGCGTCAGGCCATTGTGTCCCGCGCCGATGATGATGGCGTCGTAATGATGCGGCATAGTCAACCGAGCCGTAGAATTTTTCAGTTGCTCCGAGAGCGCAGAATGCCAAGCTGCGCGCACTGACGAAAGCCGAAATTTCACCGCTGCTCAATGATGGCTTCGTCGGCTTCACAGAGGAAAGACAATGGCCCAAAGCGAAATCGATGCTGTCCGCGCGCTACTGAGCTCCAAGCCACGTCCGATTGGTTGGCCCGCAAGGCGAAAGCGTATCGACGAAGTTGGTGCTGTTTGGCCAGTTGCAGACGACGTGGAATTCACTGATGTCGATATAAACGGCATGGCTGGCGAATATTCCGTGGTTCCCGGCGGCGATTTTTCTCGCGTGCTGATGTTTTTTCACGGAGGCGGCTACTGTTCCGGTTCAATCCAGAGTCATCGTCGTTTGGTGACCGAGGCGGGCAGGGCGGCGAGAATGCGGGCACTTGCTGTCGCATATCGGCTCGCGCCAGAGCATCCGTTTCCAGCAGCGTGCGAAGACGCGCTGAGTGCATGGCGATTTTTGCGAAATCAAGGTATCGCTGCTGCGGACATTGCGATCGGCGGCGACAGCGCCGGAGCCGGACTCGCTCTCGGATTGATTGGCCGGTTGCGTGATGGGCACGAAGAGCTTCCCGCGTGCGCGTGGTTCATTTCGCCATGGACGGACCTGACAATGTCCGGTTCGACCCTTGCGAGCAAAGCGGCGGTCGATCCGCTCATTCATAAAGAATATCTGAACGAATTAGCGGATGCCTATCTTCCCGCTGGCATGGACAGAAAAGATCCGCGCGTTTCGCCGCTCGACGCCGATTTCAGAAACTTTCCTCCGATGCTCATCCAAGTTGGTTCTAACGAGACCTTGCTCGATGATGCCGTTCGACTCGCGGCGCGAGCCGGTGCGGCCGATGTCGCAGTGACTTTGGAGATCTGGCCACATATGATTCATGCATGGCCTTTGTGGAGCGCTCATCTGGAAGATGGGCAACGCGCGCTCGCCAGCGCGGGCGCATTTATTCGGGCGCATCTGTGACGCGCTGCACGCTTCAGATCAAGACGCGTTTGCTACAATCGCCGTCGCGAAAACGCTCTGCTTCATTCTTTTGTCATTCTGAGCGGAGCGAAGAATCTCTGCTTAGTTCGATGCTAACCAGCATGCGTTGCCAACCGTTACTCAGAGATCCTTCGCATTCGCTCAGGATGACAGGCATGAAGGCGGGTTATATCAAACCGCGCTTGCGAAAGTCCCCGAGATTATCGCCGGAGGAGCGCTCCACCAGGTCGATGGTAAACTTGAGCAGGCAAACTTCCCACGCGTCGTCAACGCCTTGGATAATCGCGCTGAGCGGTTCGTTTTTATTTTCGACTTGCTGCCTCGTGCGATTGATTACCGTGTCGATTGAGTCGCTGAGCGTTTGTTCGTTTAGATCGGTTTTGCGAAATTGAAAACCGTAACGGAGCACCGCGACGTTTCGCGCGCGCTCGCGCAATTGATCGACGTATCGCTCCGCCTTCTCTCCGAAGCCCTCCAGTAGCAGCCGGCAATAATGCTCCGGCGTCAGAATCTGCGGGCGTTCCGCCTGGATCTTCCCGTTGCGAATCCGCACCTGGTTCACGCGGTCCATCAGCTCCGAGATCAAATAAAAATTGAAACTGGTGCTGCCGAACGTCGCGATCTGAGTCTCCGGTGCAAGGATCACGCGCGTATGTTCAAGCGCGTAGTCAAAATCGTCGCGGGTCATAACGGAGGTAAGTTACGGTGTCCGTTGCTCTTTTCAAAGGACACCGACAGGCAATAAACGGCGCGGACGGAGGATAGTGGCGATAAACAAGCCGCGGTTACTTGTTTTTCGCCTGCGGTTGGTCGCCACCCGTTTGCTGCTGTGGCTGAAACAGCGAGAGATATTCGCCGTAACCTTCTTCCTTTAATTTTGCCACCGGAACAAAGCGTAACGCAGCCGAGTTCACGCAGAAACGTTGACCGGTCGGCGCCGGGCCATCGTCGAAGAGGTGGCCGAGATGCGAATCGCTCGATTTCGCACGAACCTCTGTGCGCTCCATTCCGTAAGTAGTATCGCGCTTTTCCGTCACGTTCTCCGACTTGATCGGTTTGGTGAAGCTGGGCCAACCGGTGCCGCTGTCGAATTTGTCGAGCGAACTAAAGAGCGGCTCGCCTGTGATAAGGTCGACGTAAATTCCCGGCTTGTGATTGTCCCAGTACGCGTTGTGAAACGGAGTTTCCGTGCCGCATTGACGCGTCACCTTATACTGGTCCCTGGTTAACTTCTGCTTCAACTCGGCGTCGGTTGGAACGGGTTTGGTCGGATTCATTTTCTTGGCTTCTTGCTTCTGCGCTTGAGCATACCCGAACAAGATCGAACCGACAATCACCACGCATGCGCCGGCCACTCCAAACCACAGAGTCTTAGATGAATGTTTGTGTTTGTACGCTAATCGTGTCGCTTTCATTCCTGTTTTCTCGCGTCCCCTTTAGCAGTGCTTAACTCTGCGCATAATCGCGCTCCCTTAAGGAATGCGGGGGGATTTGTCTCCTAACTAAATCGTAAATTAGACATGAAATGGCTGGGATGCGTTCATTCCTGTCTGCCGCGATTCAGTTTTGGGCTTGCGGCGAATCGAGCGTACTGCTTTAAGTGCGGTCGTGACGCGATTTCAGCCCGCGAACTAGCTTCAAATGGCGTTAAGCAGATTTTGGGTCGCTCTCTTCCTCTGTTCGATTGGCTATCTCCTCCTCCTGCTATTCAGCGGTCGATACTACGCCATCGAATTTGCCGTTAACGGCAAGAAGGACGACCCGCTGCTACAACGCGAGTACTACATCGAACAGCTGCCACCTGAATTGCAGCAGAGCTTGCAAACCGCGCCCGATCACAAGGTCACGATCGGGAATGATAATTACACGGTGGACAATGGGGTGGTGAAGGTCTATGCCGGCAAACAGGCGGCCGATGGTGTCCTGCCAACATGCAAGAACACGATTCTCGATCTCCTGTTGCCGCTGATCGCGTACTTGTCGTTCTTCAGCGGTATCTTGCAGTTGCTGATCGACAGCGGCGCTGCGGAACGAGTCGCAAAACTTCTCAGTCCAATTTTCGTCCACGTTTTTCCGGAGGTGCCGCGCGGTCACCCCTCGATTTCTTACATGACGCTGAATTTCGCGGCGAACTTCCTCGGGCTCGACAGTGCGGCGACGCCGTTCGGCTTAAAGGCAATGGAGAGCCTTCAGGAACTGAACGATCAAAAGGACCGCGCGAGCAATCCGCAGATCATGTTCATGTGTTTGCACGCAGCCGGGCTAACGCTCATCCCCACTTCGATTATCAGTTATCGGGCGGCGCAGCATGCGCTGAACCCTGCCGACGTGATGCTGCCATGCATCATTACGTCATTCATCGGCACGGTTGCGGCGCTCGTGCTCGTCGGCATCCGCCAGCGGATCAATTTGTTTAATGCAACGATTGTCATCGCAATCGGCGGAATCGCCGCCGTCATCGCCGCCTTGCTTATTTATATCACGCGGCTGGATCTGATCAGCAAAAGCCATTTCACCGGTAATCTCTCTAACGGTTTGCTGGTCGGCCTTATCTTCGCGATTTTCGGTTACAGTCTGTTGCGCGAGAAGGAATTCGCGGCAAAAGGCACCACGATCTTCAACTCATTTGTCGACGGCGTTTACAACGGGTTAGCAGTCGGGCGTATTATTTTCCCGTATATCCTCGGCATGCTCGTCGCGATTTCACTTTTCCGGAACAGTGGACTATTCGACATATTCGCGAACTCGCTGACGTGGATGTTTCGTGCCATTCACGTGAGCGATCAGATCGTGAATGCGCTGCCAATCGCAATTCTTCGGCCATTCAGTTCGGCCGGCAGCCGCGGATTTCTGCTCGATGCGATGGGGACGTACGGCGCGGACTCCTTCACCGGCCGTTTAGCCTGCGTCTTTCAATGCGCGGCGGAGACGACGTTTTATGTCATCGCCGTTTACTTCGGGAGCGTGAAGATCAAAAACACCCGCTACGCTCTGAGCACGATGCTGCTCGTCGACCTGATCTGTGTGTGCGCGGCGGTGTCAGTTTGCCTGATGTTCTTTCAATTGCCGGGAGCTTCTCCTGCCGCGCGTTAGCGTGTTGACGATGCGCTCCACTTACAAGCGCGCAGCTGGGGCCTCACAGCAGATTCTCGACAAAGTCGCGCGCATCGAAGAGCGCGAAGTTTTCAAGCTTTTCGCCGGTGCCGACAAAGCGTGTGGAAATTCCGAGTTCATCCTGGATCGCCACCACAATGCCGCCTTTGCCGCTGCCATCGAGTTTCGTCACGATCAGGCCAGTGAGTCCGAGCGCGTTGTGGAACTCGCGTGCCTGACTTAGCGCGTTGCTCCCTGTGCTCGCATCGACGACTAACAACGTCTCTTGCGGTGAGTCCGCATCGAGTTTGCTCAGAGTGCGTTTTATCTTGTGCAGCTCAGCCATCAGATTTGCTTTGGTGTGTTGTCGGCCAGCAGTGTCGCAAAGCAAAAAGTCGATCTCCTGCTTCGCGGCCGCCTGATATGCTTCGTAACAAAGCGCCGCGGGATCTGCGCCGTGCTGGCCGCGAACTATTTCGATGCCGAGTCTTTTTGCCCAGATGTCGAGTTGCTCGATAGCCGCTGCGCGAAATGTGTCTGCGGCCGCGAGCATTACCGAGTGGCGTGCATTCATGAGATTGCGCGCGAGTTTCGCTGTCGATGTTGTTTTGCCGGTTCCGTTCACGCCGACAATCAAAATCACAGTCGGTTTGCCGGGCGCTCGACGAATTGGCGCCGGATCACGCGGCAAAATGCGCGCGATCTCTTCGCGCACCGCTTTGACTACGTCGCCGATTCCCAGCAAAGCCCACGCCTCGCGTTCCTGAAGCGTTTTGATGATGCGCATTGTCATCGGCACACCGAGGTCGGCGCGGATGAGCGCTTCTTCCAGCTCGTCCCAGTCAATTGGTTTTCCGGAAAATTGCTTGGCGAGTGATTCAAGAAAATTCATGTCTTTTTGTAGCTGCTTCGCTGTGCGAAGCGTGCGCGCCGTCCACAGGGCGGCGGCTAAAGATCTTTTTTCACCGGCTCACGCGCGGGGCGATCCAAATCTTTTCGAATACGATCGAGAATACCGTTCACAAATCGGCCTGAATCCGCGCCGCCGTATGCCTTCGCCAGCTCGATTGCCTCGTTGATGGAGACGACCGGCGGGATGTCGTCACGGTAAAGCATTTCATAAATCGCCAGTCGGAGAACATTGCGATCCACCGCTGAAATCCGGCGGAATTCGTAGTTCTCGCAGTAACGGCCAATGCGCTCGTCGATCTCTGGTAAATGCGCCACCATCCCCTCGATTAGCGGTTGTGCGAATTCGCGCACCCGCGGTTGTGCGGGGCAAAATTCCCAGAACTCATCGATCTTGTCCGGCCCTTCGCCGCGTTGAAGATCACGCCAGAAATGATATTGAACCGCAGCTTCTCTGGCGCGCCGACGTTTACCCATTATCCCTCGACGGTTTGGAAACCGTTGCTCCTTGTTGGTTACGAACTTCCGACAAAACGTTCGCGATTTCTACCGCTGCGTGCGCGGCTTCGGTTCCGCGGTTGATTTTATTTTCAAGACAACGTGCGCGCGCCTGGTTTTCGTTATCAAAACTGAGTACTGCATTGATTACCGGCACGCCGTGTTCCATGGCGATGCGCTGCAAGGCATCAGTAACGGAGCGACTGAGATTTTGTGCGTGATTGGTTTCGCCTTGCAGAATCACCCCGCACGCGATGATCGCATCGGCTTTGTTTTGGATCGCAATTTCGCGCGCGATCACAGGAATCTCGAATGAACCGGGAACGCGATGGAGAGAAATCGTCGCGTTCGGCGCAAGTGCCCGCAGCTCTTCGGTCGCGTGATCGATAAGCCCATCCACGTACTGTGTGTTAAACCGGCTCGCAACTATGTGGAACCCGCGCCTTGTTTTCGCAATTCTCGGAGGAGACGGCGAGGTTTTCGACATCTAAAAATGACGAATGACGAATGACGAATGACGAATCAATGACGAAGTCAGAATGATGAATGATGCAAAACTTCTCTTTTTAGAATTCGACATTTGATCATTCCTTCGTCATTCGAGATTCGAGCTTCGTCATTTACAGCAAGTGCCCGAGCTTCGTCTTTTTTGTTTCGAGATATTTTTCGTTGTGCGGATTGGCTTCAGCCCTGATCGGCACCTGCTCGATCATTTCCAAACCGTAGCCCTCCAGGCCGACAACTTTCTTCGGGTTATTTGTGAGGAACCGGAACTGTCGCACGCCCAGATCGAAAAGAATCTGTGCGCCGAGCCCGTAATCGCGCAGGTCAGTTGCGTATCCGAGTTTCGCGTTGGCCTCTACGGTGTCGAGTCCTTCCTCCTGCAACTTGTAAGCGTGAATTTTTGCCGCCAACCCGATACCGCGGCCCTCCTGTCGCATATAAACCAGAACGCCCTGGCCTTCCTCTTCGATTTGCCGCAGCGCGGCGTGCAATTGATTTCCGCAATCGCACCGGCGCGACGCGAAAACGTCCCCGGTGAGACATTGGCTGTGCACGCGCACCAGCGTCGGTTTGTTCTTGTCGATCCGACCTTTCACGAGCGCGAGATGGTGCTGCCCATCGAGCTTGGAACGATACAAATGCAAATCGAAATCGCCGTAGTCGGTCGGCAATTTCACGATTTGCTCCAGCTCCACCAGTTTCTCGCTCTTGCGCCGGTGGGCGATCAAACTCTGGATCGTGCAAATGCGCAGTCCGTGTTTGTTGCGGAACTCCATCAGCTCCGAAAGACGCGCCATGCTGCCGTCGTCGTGCAAAATCTCGCACAGCACGCCTGCCGCTTGCAGGCCTGCCATTGTTGCCAGATCGACAGCGGCCTCGGTGTGACCGGCGCGCCGCAGCACGCCGCCGTCTTTTGCGCGTAGTGGAAATATGTGACCCGGTTGGTTCAAATCTTCCGGCGCCGATTTCGGATTGGCGATGGCCAGTATTGTCGTCGCGCGATCATAGGCGCTTATGCCGGTCGTCACGCCTCGCGCCGCGTCTACTGAAACGGTGAAGTCGGTGTTATGTTTTTCCCGGTTTTGCGTCACCATACGTTGCAAGCCGAGTTGGTCGGCCCGCTCATTAGAAATGGGAACACAGATCAAGCCCCGGCCGTGCGTCGCCATGAAATTGACCGCTTCAGGCGTCACTTTTTCCGCCGCCATGACCAGATCGCCTTCGTTCTCGCGATCTGCATCATCCGTCACGATCACCATGCGCCCTTTGGCGATGTCGCTTAGAACATCGTCAATCGCGTCGAACTGAAATGTTTCCTTCGCCCCGGAGATCATTGAGCAATACCATTACGTCCGCGCAGTTGAACGAGCAACTCCTACTCGTGATCGATCATGAGGAGCATGACGGGCCAGCATGTCACTTCGCGCTTGATGCGACAATTGCTTCCGGCCGGTACATGTCGCGGTTGCTTCCCTGAAATTCGGCCTTCAGTTTGACGGTAAACCGCGAAAGATCGACAAGATCCCATCGCGTGAATTTCCACGCCGCGTGCGGGGAACCCGATCCTGTTTCGCGTGCCGCATGCTCAAATCCAACGACGAAATGCACTGCGTCGTCGCGCACTTTGTTCGTCGACTTCTTCGGCTCGAAATAAAACGTGCGGAAACTGCTGTCACGGCTTCCGGCGGCGTAAAGCTTCGGATCTAAATAAAACACGCGTTTGCTCTCCAGATCGGTGATGCGCAAATCCGGATAACCTGAACGTTGGACTTTGCCCTCGACCGTGAGCGGGAAATCGCACTGCAAACCGGGAGTCATGTTGAGCAGCTCCCTCAGAGTGTCTTCGAAATGGCTGCTTACTTCGTTGATCCGATCGATATTTTGGATCGCGCTATCCTGTGCGTTCAATCGCTTCATCGTCGCATCGCACGCGGCGCTGATCGCTTTCGCGGCGCGCTGATCCACCGCGTTGTTCGCCTCAAACGGCAGCACCTTTCTACCGGTCGTAGCGAGAATCAGTTCGCTGAACGGGATCCCCCGCAATTGGCGATCTTCATTGAGGAGCCATGGAATGAGTTGATCCATCTCTCCCGCCGCTGGCGACTGCAGCGCAGGCTTGCTCGAAAGAACGATAACAACCAAGAGCGTCAGGCGCGAGCGCATATAACGATTCAAAAACCGCGTATCCAATCAAACAAGAGTAAAGCGACGGTCTGGTCACGTTCCGCAGCCTCAATGCATTTCAGATTGCCAACGCACTGGAGGCCACAGTGACTGAAATGGTTTCGTGCGCTTTGCGCATGCGAGATTGTGAAATTCTTTTCGGATGCGAATAATGCCCGAGTAAGTAATGAACGAGTCAGACAAGATCTTCGTGGCAGGCCACCTTGGAATGTTAGGCAGTGCGATGATGCGACGGCTGCAGGCCGAAGGATTTTCCAACATTGTAACGCGCGACCGTTCGGAGCTTGATCTGGCCGATGAGTCTGCAGTTGCGAAATTTCTTGCCGCGGAACGACCAACCATAGTGATCGTCGCGGCTGCAAGGGTGGGTGGAATCAAGGCAAATAACGATTTCCCGGTGGAATTTCTCCTCGAGAATTTAGGGATTCAGAACAATGTCATTCGTTCAGCTTACGAGAGCGGCGTGCGTAAGCTGCTCTTTGTTGGAAGCGCTTGTATTTACCCGAAGTTTGCGCCCCAACCCATCCCCGAAACATCGTTGCTCGATGGACCACTGGAGCCGACCAATGAGGCTTACGCGATCGCCAAGATTGCGGGCATCAAGCTTTGCCAGGCGTACTCTCGCGAATACGGGGCGAATTTCATATCGGCGATGCCGACGAATCTCTACGGTCCGAACGACAATTTCGATCTGGAAACATCACACGTTTTGCCCGCGCTCATGCGCAAAGCGCATGAGGCCAAAGTACGGAAGGACCAAAAGCTGATCGTATGGGGAACTGGAAAGCCGCGTCGCGAATTTTTGCATGTAGACGATCTTGCCTCCGCGTGTGTTTTGATTCTCGAGAAATATGACTCGCCAGAGATCATCAACCTCGGCTGCGGCGAGGACATTTCGATTCGCGAGCTGGCGGAATTGATCTGTGACGTGGTCGGGTTCGAGGGTGAACTCGCCTGGGACACGACAAAGCCGGATGGCACGCCGCGAAGACTGTTGGACGTGACCAAGCTTCGCACTCTCGGCTGGAAGCCGGCGATCCCGCTGCGGGATGGGATTGCTCGGACGTATGAATGGTTCCGGGCCAATTACGCGCAACAGTAAGGACGTCGCGGTCGCGATCTATCCAGAGCAACGGTTTGGGCAGCCGTCGGTTTCAGACATGACGGCTTGGACGCCATCATTCGTTGCCGAAGACTTTCGAGCGTTGACCCGCGAAAGCTTTCGGAGTTGACTGCATTTGGGGTACCAATGAAAGAGCTGCGCGTTGGCGTTATTGGGGTTGGTCATATCGGAAGCAATCATGCACGGATCTACGCGGAAACTCCGTCCGCTGAGTTCACCGCGGTATACGACGTGGAGCCGTTAAGGAGCCGCACCATTGCGAGCAAATTCGGCGCGGCGTCTGCCAAATCGCTCGATGATTTCATCGCGACGGTTGATGCCGCTTCTGTGGCAACGCCCACGAATACTCACTACGACGTAGCACGGGC
>Ga0193750_1000165_pt1 | contig 19462 bp, 8 predicted proteins | sample L1c1metaG_FD_160569 | JGI IMG/M metagenome (GOLD analysis project Ga0193750, IMG submission 160569) | Soil microbial communities from a riparian zone of the East river system, Colorado, United States - L1c1 | ecosystem: Environmental > Terrestrial > Soil > Riparian zone | place: USA: East River... | reverse complement strand
CGGCGCGCATTGAAATAGATCCAGCTGCAATCGGCGTTGATGATCAAGGAGAGCGGGTCGAGCTCGATCGCGCGTTTTGCCTCCGCAATCCCCGAATCAAACTGCCCAAGCGTGGCGTAGCCCAAGGCAAGCCAGTGATGGGCCGTGGCGTAATTCGGCTTCAACTCAATCGCGCGTTGATAACCGACGAGCCCCTGCTGGAGATGGAGCTCCAAAGTATCAAGTAGCCCGAAGGAAGCATGCGCTTCAGCCAGCGAATCGTCGAGCGCGAGTGCCTTTTCTAGCGCGGCCCTCGCTGAAGGAAGCGATTCGCGTGGAGAGATATTACTGTAGGAAGAAAGCAGCAGGTAGGAATCCGCTGAGCCGACGTAGGCCAACGCGTAATCGGGATCTTTTGCTATGGCCTGCTCGAAATATCCGATCGCTCTGTGCAGGTCCTCGCCGGTCCGCTTGCTCCAAAAAAACCTGCCTTTGAGATAAAGTTCGTACGCTTCCGGATTCGCGGTCGGAGCTTTGGCGATCGAGTTTTTCTCCGAGCCCGTGATCTTTGCTTGCAATGTCTCGGCAATCGTCTTCGCGATGTCGCTTTCGACCGCGAAAATGTCGGTCAGTTTTCGATCGTAAGTCTCGGCCCAAAGATGGGCGTCGGTCATGGCATTGATCAGCTGCACATTCACCCGGACCTGATCGGCCACTTTCTGGACGCTACCTTCGAGAATATTCATGACGCCAAGCTTCTTTGCGATGTCACGCAAGTCTTCCGGCGCGCTTTTGAAATGTTGCGTCGAGGTGCGCGAAATTACTTTGAGATCGGCTACTTTGGCGAGCCTTGTCAGTATTTCGTCCTGGATACCTTCAGCGAAGAAGGCGTTGTCGGGATCCCGGCTGAGATTGTCGAATGGTAGCACCGCGATCGATTTCGACGGAACTGTAGCCGCCTCAGTGCGAGCCGCACTGGCCGTAATCGTCGCGGTATACCGCCCGAGGAAGAACAAGCCGATCGAAATCACAGCGCCGATCACGACCACGTAAATCCAGACGTATTTCTTCTTTCGGGTCACGTCCGGCATCGCGTCGGCCGTTGCCGTGCGCTTAATTCCCTCCGGCGTCAGCTCAAACATCCAGGCCAGGACGAGCGCAATCGGCAGGCCGATGATAATAAGAAGGACAATCAAGCGGATTAACCAGTTCGGAACATCAAAGACTGGAAAAACTTGCGCGATTCCCTGAGAAAGCGCCCAGCCGCCAACGACGTAAGCGATCGCCACCTTGTAAACGTTGCGCCGTTTCAGTTCGGCGAGGAAATTGTCGATCTTCATTTCTGAACAGGGGCTTCCTCTTCGAAGTGACATTTCTTCATCAGCCCCACGAAGCGCGGGTCCGAGCGAAGGGGATCGAAAATATGGTCTATTTTCAGATACATCATCCATTGAGAGTCAGCGGCACGGGCTTGTTCGAGTAAGTCCAACGCTCGATCTCGATCGCCCAGACCAAGATGAATGATCGCGAGATTGAATTGTGGCACGTAACCATTAATCGATTTTTTCTTTAGCTCCTCGATCGCAGCCAGCGCGGCGTTGCGATCACCCGCGGCGCCGTAGGCGTAACCAAGCCACGCGGTCGCAAAGGGAGGCGACTCCAACTCCACCGCTTTTTGCAAAGCGGGGATGGCGGCCTTGGCGTTTCCAGCCTGGATCTCGATCCAGCCGAATTGCATTTGGGGAAAGAAGAACGCCGGATCCAACTCGGCTGCTCTCTTAGCTTCCTTCTTCGCCTGTTCGAACTTGCGCTGCGCGGTAAAGGTTAAGGTGTTATCGATCGCGATGGCGGGGTCGAGTGGATCAAGTTCCGCCGCGCGCCGGCCCTCGACGACGGCTTCGGCGAGACGGCCCTGGCAGGTCAAAGTTAGGGCGAACTGATCGTGCGCGAACGCGTAGTTCGGATTGAGGGCGATGGCTCGGCGAAACTCTTTCTCGGACGCCGCCCAATCGTGCTCGTACCAACTCAAATAATTCGCGAGCGAAGTATGCGCCTCCGCCGAGGCCTCGTTGAGTTGGAGAGACTTTTCCGCCGTGTTCCTGGCTTTGGCTTTCCCTTCCGCGGCAGTAATGAATCCTTCGTTGAATGCGGCCCAAAGATAGGCGTCCGATAACCCTGAGTAGGCCGGTGCAAAGTTAGGATCTAACCTGACTCCTTCTTCAAATCGCGTGATCGCTTTGTTTAAGTTCTCATCACTCGGTCGGTTAAAAAAATAGCGGCCTTTCAGATAGGCATCGTAAGCCTCCGGATTCACCGGCTGGGCACTCGTGAGGCGAGCTTGTTCGCTCGGAGTCAATTCCACATTGATCTCGCTCGCGATGGCCGAGGCTAATTCGGACTGCATCGCAAGGACATCGCGCGAGTCGCGCTCGAAACTTTTCGCCCAAAGATGCCGATCCGCGCGGGCGTCGATCAATTGCGCGGTGATCCGCACTTTGTCGCCGGAACGGCGGACGGAGCCTTCCACCACCGCATCTACGTCGAGCATTCTGGCAATCTCAGGAGTCGCGGGCCGGTGGCCGCCGGTGAACTGCGTGGTCGAGCTGCGCGAGATCACCCTTAGCCGGCTGATTGTAGCCAGGTCCGTCGTCAATTCATCGGTCATGCCTTCGGCGAAATAATCCTGACTAGGATCACCGGAGTAATTATCGAGCGGGAGCACCGCGATCGAGCGAATAGCGTGCGGCCCAGCCCGATGGAAAAAGAGCAGGTAGCCTGCGAAGAGCCCAGCGCTAAGCAGCACAAGAATGCCAACCCAGAGCTTCCATTTCCCGGGTCCAACCAGTGCTGACGCCGCGTTCTTACTCGTAGTTTCTGCCTTCGGTTTGCGCTCCCACGGCAGCACGATGCGAAACAAATCCATCGCTACGGAGATGTTCTTTAGTTCCGTGGGCGCCAGCTTTTCGAAGCGCGCCTCGAGCGAATTCCGAATCTGCCGCTCCACATCCATCGACACGCAGATCCCGCCCGCGCCCGCTAGCGGCTCAATGCGCGAAGCAATGTTAACTCCGTCGCCATACACATCGCCCGCGCGGTGCACCACGTCGCCGATGTGAATGCCGATCTTCAGCTCGATGCTTCGCTCGGCCGTGACGTCGTGATTGCGCTTGGCCAATGTCCGCTGGATTTCGATGGAGCACTGCGCCGCTTCCAATGCGCTGTTGAACTCGATCAGGAAAGCGTCCCCAATCGTCTTGATTTCGCTCCCGTTGAAGCGAGGAAAAATTTCGCGGAGCAGCCGGCGATGTTCCTCCAGTAATTCCTGCGCAAGTTTGTCATCGCGCTGCGACAACGCGCTGTAGCCCACCATGTCGGTGAACATGATGGCGGCGAGCTTGCGTTGTTCGATATTGCTCATTCCAATTTCGTCAATCGGAGTGCGGCGACGCCGTCATTTCAATTGATCGTCGGCCAGGCCCATTGTGCGCAAGAATGCATCCCAGCGCGGGTCGTCGTGAAGATTCGGGAGGAGTGGATCTTTGCGCAAACTGGCCAGACCCGGGTCGCGTTGCCGGCGTGCACGCTCCAACCATTCGAAAGCCTTATCCTCGTCTCCGCGATACGCGTGCACTTCGGCGATCTGATATGCGGCCGTTTCCCCAAAATCCTTGGTCAACTGCGCAAGCGCGGCGTCTGCCTCCGGGATTTTTTTCTGGCCCCAGCGTGCGCACACCACAATCAAAAGCCGCGCCCAATCACCCGCGTCAGCTTGCGCCGCGGTTGCGGCCTCCTCGAACTTGTTCTCCAGCAGATACGACAACCCGAGACCGGCGTGCGCCCAGGGCGCTGCTGGATTCAACTCCACCACGCGCGGAAATTCTGCGCGCGCTTCTGCGAATCGTTTCGTCGCCGCAAGGTTAAAGGCGAGAAATGCTCGTGCTTGTGGGTTGACCGGGTCGAGGTCGACTGCTTTGCGATAGAGTTCGATTGCTCGATCCATGTTTCCGCGTGCTATTTCGAGGTTGCCCGCGGCGATCACGATGTTCGGATCTGCCGGCGCCAGCGCCAGTGCCTTGCTCAACGTTTGAGCTGCCCCGTTCCAATTAAAGTCGAAATTCGTCTCGATCGACCCGCGGGCGAGTAACGCCTCCGGCAAGTTAGGCTCAATAGAGAGCGCCCGCGTCACTGCGTCACGCGCACTCGACAAATGCGCGTCGAAAGTCTTTTGTCCGCCCTCGGTCGCAAACGCGGCAAGCCAAACATTCGTCCCCGCGACTCCGGCCCACGCGAGCGCGAATCCGGGATCCAGCTCCACGGCGTGTTGGTAAGCAGTCAGAGCTTCCCGGGCACTTTTTTCCGAATGGCGATTTTCATAAAAGCGCCCCTGCAGATATAATTGATGCGCTTCGACATTTTTCGTCCCGCCTTTTTCCGCCGCCTGCACTTCCGCCTGGATTTTCTGTTTGTCAGCAGAATCCGCGGCGCTACCAGTCAGCCGATCGCGTACCTGCGCCACGATCGTCTCCGCCAGTTCGGTCTGCACCGCGAACACGTCGTTCAGATCTCGGGTATAATTTTCGGACCACAGTTCCTCGCCCGTGTCTGCGCGAGTGAGCCGGGCCGCGATCCGCACCGCGTCGTCGGATTTGCGCACACTCCCCTCGACCAAGTGCGCCACGCCAAGTTTTTGTCCAATCTCCTGGGCTGTGGCGTTCTTGCCTTTGAACGAAAACGCCGATGTGCGCGCCGCCACGTGCAGACCCGGGATTTTTTGCAGCACGGTTAAGAGCTCTTCGCTCACGCCGTCGGAGAAGTATTCGCTCCCTTTGTCGTCGCTCAGGTTAACGAATGGCAGAACGGCGACGGATTTTTGATCGGGCGCATTTGCCGGAGCGGCCGGCACTGCGTGAGTCGCAGCCGGCTGCTGGTTCTTATTCGACCGCTGCATGAACCACCACGTCGCGAGTAAGGCGAGTATTACGAGCACAGCGACCGGAACCAGGACCGGCGATTTCTTTGAAGCTCTGGCCGCGGACGGTTCGGCGCCTTTCTCCCACGGCAGCACGATTCGGAAGAGATCCATCGGCAGCTTGATGTTCTTCAAATCCGCCGTGCCGAATTTTTCAAAGCGCGCCTCGAGCGCATTGCGGATCTGCCGCTCCACGTCCATCGAAACACAAATCCCTCCCGCGCCGGCCAGTTGTTCGATGCGTGAAGCGATGTTCACGCCGTCGCCATAGACATCGCCTTCGCGATGCACCACATCGCCGATGTGAATGCCGATTTTAAGTTCGATGCGCCGGTCGGACGTGACGTCGTGATTTCGTTTGGCTAATGTGCGCTGGATTTCGATGGCACATTGTGCCGCTTCCAAGGCGCTGCCGAATTCGACCAGGAAAGCGTCGCCGATGGTTTTGATCTCGGTGCCGTGAAAGCGGGGAAAAATTTCCCGCAGCAACCGGCGATGTTCCTCCAACAGTTCCTGCGCCAGCTTGTCGTCGCGCTGACTCAGCGCGCTGTAGCCCACCATGTCCGTGAACATGATCGCGGCCAACCTGCGTTGTTCGTTATCGGCGCTCATAGACAAGCTTCAATCACTTGATGTCGAATGGAAGCAAGAATCCTCTCATCATATGGCCCAATTTGTTAGGCTGCGTACGCGACTGCCACGTTGTAAACATTCCGCCGTTTCAGTTCGGCGAAGAAGCTACGCGAATTCATCCCAGCTACTTGCTAGGGTCCAATATGCTCGTTTTCGGTGAGCAATTGTTGAAAACCGGGATCGTTTCGGATGGGATCCCACACCGGATCGATCTTTAGTCGTGCGATGGAAACGGTCTCACCCGCTGGGATGGTAAGCAGGCGGCGAAGAATTGCGATGGCGTCGGACGCGGCTCCGGTGCGAGCTTCGACTTCGGCAAGGCCGGCCAGATTGGAATTACCGAGCAGCGCATCTCTCTCCGGCGGGAGTAAGTCCACAGCCTGCCGCGCGAGTTTGAGAGCGTCGGCGTCACGTTTGAGCGCGAGATACACCCAGATCAGTTCTCTCATTGAAACGCGCTCGCCCGGCCGCCCGCGTAATCTTTCCTCGAGTAGTTGTCTCGCTTTTTCTGCGTCGGGCTGTGCGCCGGCGAAATCGCCGGCCAGAGCGCGAATGGTAGCTTTGGCGGAGAGTCGCCTGCGTTGATCAGCGGCGGTATCGGCACTGGTATCCCAAACCTTCAGGGCTGCTTCGAAATTGCGCGCGAAAACAAAGGTGTACGCGCGGTCACCAGTCACGCTCGCAACGATACCGGAAGCGGACGACGAGATAAGATCGTTCGCGGACGGAAAGGTCGCCAGCACGCCTTGCGCTCTTTTAATGTCGCCGCTCCCGTTCAGAATCGCCAGGAGCAGGGCGCGCATACCGATCACATCGGCCGGATCGATGTTCAGTGCATATTTGCCGATGCGCTCGGCGTCCTGCCACATGCGCAAGATACAATAAGTCTGACTAAGATTTCCGGCGACGTCGGCATTACGCGGATCCTGCTCGAGAGACTTCTTGAGCGTATCCAAACAGCGTAGCCATTGTCCTTGCCGGCGATAGACATAACCAGAATATTCGAGTGCCTGCGCGTTGTTAGGCTGTAACTGGAGCGCGCGCCCAAACTCGGCCAATGCCTGTTCGTACTGCCGATAGCCGTAGTAATAAAAAAGGCCGTGCGCGACGTATGCTTCCGCGAGATTGGGCGCAATAGCCACCGCTTGCTCCGTCGTTTTCTTAACTTCCGCGAGCTCCGGTTCAGTGAACGTTTCGACGAACCAGTGTTGGCTCAAACGAGACTCGGCCAGGCGAGCCATGGCGAGCGCAAAATTTGGATCGCTCGCAATGGCTTGCTGATACCACGCGATAGCTTGGTCGAATGACTCCGGCCTCAAGGAAGCATTCGCCGCACGGAGCTGGGACTCGCCTTTCAGAAAGAGATCATACGCTGCGGTGTCCTTCGTTGGCGCGGTGGCGAGCGTGCTAGCTTCGGCCGGGGACAGTTTCGCTTGAAGCGAATCGGCGATTTCCTGCGCCACTTCGCTTTCCACGGCAAAGACATCTTTGATGTCGCGATCGTAAGTCTTAGCCCACAGATGTGAGTCAGCCCGCGCATCGATGAGCTGCACGTTGACGCGAACTTTGTCAGCGGCTTTCTGCACACTCCCTTCCAAAACAGTTGCTACTCCGAGCTGTTGCGAGACTGTTCTTAGATCTTCCGGCTGGCTTTTGTATCTCGCGGTGGACGTCCGTGAGATCACCTTTAGGTCGGCGATACTCGCGAGCTTCGTCAGGATTTCATCCTGAATGCCGTCGGCGAAATAAGCGGCACCCTTGTCGTCACTGAGGTTTTCGAACGGTAACACCGCGATCGACTTTTGCGGAATCGTCGAAACTGCAGCTGCTTCGGTCTGTCGAGGCGTTTGTGCCGAGTAACGCCCGAAGAAAAACAGACCGACCGACAGCGCGGCTCCAACGATCACGACAACAATCCACGCATGCTTTCGCGGTTGCCGGGCTGAGGCGGCAAGGGTGACGGCTTCTGTCCGCTTGATTCCTTCCGGCGTCAGCTCGAATGCCCAAGCGACAATCAGCGCAATCGGAAAACCAATGACGATCAGCAGAATCACGAGCCGAATCGCCCAGTTCGGGATTTCCAGGAACGGAAATATCTGTGTCGCGATTTGAGCGATTAACCAGCCGACAACCGCATATGCGACGCCAACCTTGTACACATTGCGCCGCTTGAGCTCAGAAAAGAAAGAACGCTTGTCGCTCATGGCTCGGTGACGGCAGGCGGGGTGTAGGGAAGCGCCAGTTTGGCAAGAACCGCCATGAAGCGCGGTTCGTCACGCAACGGATCGAAACCTCGATTCCAGAGCCATCCCGCGAAAGCGCTGTTGTGCTTGACCGCATAGATTTCCAACTCATCCAGCGCACGTCGGCGTTCTCCCAACGATATAAGGTAGAAGGCGTACCAAATCGCGTCCTGCCGGATATCGGCATCGTCCGGCGAAGTCTCCAGGCTATTTACGGCGGCGACGCGCTGGGCCGGGTCGGCCATGCCGCGGACGAGCAACGCTTTTTGGCCTTTGAGTTTGCCTAACGAACGCAGCTCCGCTTCCGCCTCCGGATACATTTTGCGGTCAATATACTGACAGGCGGCCCAGTTATGCGCTGCCTCGAACTCGGGATGCGCCGCGAGGATGCTCTTGATCTGTGCCTCCGCCGCGTCATCACGCCTCAGGGCAGCAAGGGCGCCGGCATGAATAACGCCGATAATCGGCGATAGTGGATCGAGCTGCTGAGCGCGCTCGATCTCGCGCAAGCCCGCCTCGAGCTGTCCAATGGCTGAGAGAAATTGCGCGTATTGATTGACCGCTTCAGCGTCACCGGGTGCCAGCACAAGGGCGCGGCGGAATTCCTGGTCGGCTTCCGGCCAGCGACAGCGAAAAGTGTTCGCGAGCCCGACCGCGACGTAGGCCGAGGCCGTATTAGGGTCGAGCGAAAGAGCGCGTTGCGCGGCCGACTCGCCTCGCGGGAGCGAAGCGTCGAACGAGTCGAGTCCATAAGACGGAAGAAGGAGCTCGGCAATGGCCAGTGCGCCCCAGGCCTGCGCGTAACTGGGGTCGAGTTTCACCGCCTGTTGAAATGAATCACGCGCATCGCATAATCCCGGCCCTCGAGCGGCCAGCAAAGTCAGTCCGCGCAAATAAAGTTCATGCGCTTGCGGATTATTCGTGCTGTCAACGACGAGGGGTTGTCCGGCGCCGCCCGTGAGCTGGACGCGCAACCGAGTCGCAATCGCTTTGGCAATTTCATCCTCGACCGCAAAGACGTTGTCGAGTTTGCGGTCGTACTTCTCGGACCACGACTGCAACCCGTTTTGCACATCGACTAGCTGCACGTTGATGCGCACCTGATCGCCGGCCTTCTGCAAACTCCCTTCCAGAATATGTGCCACGCCGAGCACCTGGCCAATTTTACGCAGATCGAGATCGCTGCCCTTGAACTGGAAAGCCGATCGACGCGCCGCCACTTTCAAGTTCGGAATTTGCGCGAGCGCGTTGAGTATTTCCTCGGTAATGCCATCACTGAAGTAGGCAGTGTTCTTGTCATCGCTCAGATTTTCGAATGGCAAAACCGCGATCGATTTTTCAGGAATGTTTGCAGGTTGATCGCTCGCGCGGCTAACAGGTTGTTCGCGCGCTGCCAGCGGTTTATGCGAGAGAGTACTCCACCACCAGCCGATGCCGATGAGGAGTAAGAGGACGGCCGCTGCCGCCCAAACCCACGTTGAACGACCCGAACTAACGCCGGTCCGTCCGACCTCTGACTTCTGACCTCTGACATCCGACTTCTGCCGTTCCCACGGCAGCACGATTCGAAAGAGCTCCATCGGCACGGAAATGTTTTTCAATTCCGTTGTGGCGAGTTTCTCAAAGCGTGTCTCCACCGCATTGCGAATCTGCCGTTCCACGTCCATCGAAACGCAAATCCCGCCTGCGCCCGCTAGTGGCTCAATGCGCGAAGCGATATTAACTCCATCGCCATAAACATCGCCGCCGCGATGCACGACGTCGCCAATATGAATGCCAATCTTCAGCTCAATCTGGCGACTCGCGGGAGCATCCGCATTCCGTTTGGCCAGCGCCCGTTGAATTTCAATGGCGCACTGCGCTGCTTCCAACGCGCTGTTGAACTCGACCAGAAAGGCGTCGCCGATGGTTTTGATCTCGGTGCCGTGAAAACGCGGAAAGATTTCGCGAAGCAACTGACGATGTTCCTCCAATAACTCCAGTGCGAGCTTGTCGTCGCGTTGCGACAGCGCGCTGTAACCGACCATGTCCGTGAACATGATCGCGGCAAGTTTACGTTGCTCGCCCTCGCTCATTTTTGAGTAACGGCTTTTCCGAATTCCCGGGCGGGAACAATCTTCTCCGCCAGCGCATCGAATCGTGGATCGCCGTGCAGCGGAGCAAGTAGCGGATCGACGCGGATAGGTCCGATATTAAAACCGTCGTGCTCGCGATAACCTTGTTCGAGCCAGTTGAGCGCCTCATTGCGATCACCCAGGCCCACATAAATGAGGGCCAGGCTGTAAGCGGCCGTGTAACCTTGCTCTCGTTTTTCGCGCAATTTTTGAAGGATTTTTAGAGCTTCATCTTTTTGACCATGCAAAGCGTAAAGACGGCCCAACATTCCCAACGGAACCGGATCCTCGGTGATGCTCATTGTTTTCTGATACTCGGCCGTGGCTTCCGGAATAACGCCTTTCAACTCCAGCGCTTGCGCGAGATTGTAGCGGGAATAGTAGAATGCGCCGTCAAGTTCTACTGTTTTGCGCAACTGCGCGATCGCGTCATCCAGACGGCCGGCATGGATGTAGGCTACGCCAAGATTGCTATTGATAACGAGCGATAGCGGATCGAGTTCCACCGCGCGTTTCAATTCCGCGATCTCGCGCTCAGTCTGGCCGACGTTGGCGAGTGTATCGTTGGCAAACCATTGACGCGCCGTCGCATCGTTCGAATTTAATTGCAGAGTCCGTTCGTATTCAGCAATTGCTCCGGGATAATCGAACCCGTTGAGTCCTTTGAGTGACGCGAGAGCAGCATGAGCAGTGGATGAAGTGTCATCCAGCGCAAGCGCTTTTTTGGCCGCTGCCTCGGCTTGTGGAAAACAATCGTTCGGCGCGCCACCATTGAAGGCCGGGAGTAGCTTCCAGGATTGAGCCAAAGCCGCGTAAGCCTGGGCGTAGCCAGGATCTTTTGCTATAGCCTGGTTGAAATATTCGATCGATTTCCGTAGATCAGCGGCAGTGCGTTTGTTCCAAAAGAACCGGCCTTTCAGGTAAAGCTCATAAGCTTCCGGATTTTCGGTTGGTTTTTTTGCCATCGCGATTTTCTCTGAGCCGGTCAGCTTTGCCTGCAAAGTGTCGGCAATCGTCTTTGCGATGTCGCTTTCGACCACAAAGATGTCGGTCAGTTTTCGATCATAGGTCTCCGCCCAAAGATGCGCGTCGGTCAGCGCGTTAATGAGCTGCACATTGACGCGCACCTGATCGTTCGCTTTTTGCACGCTGCCTTCGAGAATGTTCGTCACGCCAAGTTGCTTCGCGATCTGGGGAAGATTATCGGGCGCGCTTTTGAAATGCTGAGTCGATGTGCGTGAAATCACTTTCAGGTCTGCGACCTTGGCCAGGCGAGTGAGGATTTCATCCTGCACGCCTTCGGCGAAGTAAGCGTTGCTCTTGTCTTCACTCAGACTTTCAAACGGTAGTACCGCAATCGACTTAGCGGGCAATTCGCTGCCAGCCGCGCTGGTGGTCGTCCGGCCGGTGTAACGTCCAGTGAAAAACAAACCAACTGAGAGCGCGGCTCCAACGATCACGACAAATATCCAAGTATACTTTCGTGGCTGTCGCGCCGACGCTGCAAGGTCGACATCTTCGGTACGCTTGATTCCTTCCGGCGTGAGCTCAAAGGCCCAGGCGATGACAAGAGCGATCGGAAATCCGGCCGCGACTAACATAATCACCAACCGCACGATCCAAGTTGGAATTTCCAGGAATGGAAAAACCTGGGTGGCAATTTGAACCAGGAGCCAGCCGACAATCGCATAGGCCACAGCTACTTTGTAAACGTTCCGCCGCTTCAGCTCGGCGAAGAAATTATCGATTTTCACTCTGTTTCTCTTCGCAGAGTTTCTGGAAGCGCGGATCATTCCGAAGCGGATCGAACATTGGATCGAGTCGGAGAAACGCGGGAGTGAGCGGCACGTTTTGCGTAGCCAGCGGGCCAGCATAGGGTGTCGAGAGCACTTTCTGTAACGCGGCGATGGCGCGGTCAAGTTCGCCCATTTGCGCGGCTACCCGGGCGAGAATCTCAATTCGAGCCGGGCCATCCACCGCGTCTTTTTCGAGTGGCACGACGGTCATCCCCTTCTCGACAAAAGCGAACGCGGCGGCTTTGTCGTTAAGGCCCATATTGGTCAACGCGAGATCGCCAATCAGAAAATAATTTTCCGGCTGTTCTTTGAGAAAAGGATCCAGTTCACTGCGTGCCTGTCGCCAACTTTCCTGCGCTGCGGCACGGTCGCCCGCCACTTCTTGCGCCCAGCCTAACCAAAAGCGTAGTTGTCCATTAATATAACCCAACGCTGGATCAGGCTTGGCCAGCATCTCCTTTAACCGAGGAATGATGGGTCCGGGATCACGTTCGAGGATCGCTTGATAAACTTGTGTTTCCAAGGCCGGTGAGTCGTCGGCACCTGGGTGGAGTGGAGCAAGAAGCGCGGCAGCCCGCGGCAGATCACCCTCGGCTTGTGCGATGGCCGCCTTGAACACAAGGGTGTTGACGTCGTCCGGTACGATATTGAGAACCTGATCAAGCTTCCGCAGCGCTTCGGGGAAACGACGAAGCATGACATAGGATTCTGCGTGCTCGCTGAGCAGACGCATGTTGCGCGGGTCGAGGCGCTCGGCTTCGTTGAAGTAGGCTTCGCTCCGGTCCCACTGGCCTCGCCTCCGCTCGAGATAGGCCAGCGATTCAGGAATCAAGCTGCTATTGGGAAGAAGCGGACGTGCTTGCTCAAAGTAACGGACCGCCGTGTCGTAATCCTTTAGACAGGAATAATGGTAACGGCCCTTGGCCAGCACGGCCTCGCCCAGATTGGGTTGAAGAGTGAGAGCGGTTTCAGCTGCCAATCGCGCCTCTTCACGCAGGCTGGCCGTTGGTTGAAGACTCAGTGAGATGTAACCATCAACCATTGACAGCAGCGCCCAACTAAGGGCGAACTTCGGGTCCAACCGCACCGCTTCTCTGAGGTATTTCTGTGCGCCAAAACCGTTGGCGGGCGTAACTCCTCCCGCCTTTAGCGTATAAGCCAGGCCACGCAGATAGGCATCGTAAGCCTCAGGATTGTCTGTCGGTCTGGCGGCGATGACTTGCTCTTCCTGACCGGTGAGTTTCGCCTGCAACTGATCGGCGATGGCTTTGGCTACCTCACTCTCAACCGAAAAGATGTCGGTCAGTCTTCTGTCGTAGGTATCGGCCCAAAGATGGGAATCATTGGCTGCTTTAATCAGCTGGACGTTCACGCGCACGGCGTCGCTGCTCTTCTGCACGCTTCCTTCCAAAATGTGGGCCACGCCAAGTTGCTTTGCGATCTCGGGCAGGTTTTCCGGCGCGCTTTTGTAATGCTGAGTGGAAGTGCGCGAGATCACCTTGAGATCGGCAATCTTGGATAAGCGAGTCAGAATCTCATCTTGGATGCCATCGGCAAAGTAAGCGTTCGCTTTGTCTTCGCTCCGGTTTTCAAAGGGAAGAACTGCGATGCTCTTCTCCGGAATTGCGATTACCGACGTCTTATTAGCTGAAGCCAGATTGTTCTTTTGCCCTTTTTCGCGTGATCGCAAAATCGCCGGGGCAAAGATCATCGCGACGATTCCCACCCCGACGAGTAAAACAACAGCGATAATTCCCACGAAGGAAGGTTTGCGCCTGACCTGACTAGTTTGTGCCGCGCTTCTGAATTTCTCCGGCGGGTTGGGATTTCCGAGTTCATCCCGGTAAAGGTTGACGACGTGAAGTCGCATGCCGTGTTTGACCTCACATTCGCCAAGGTCGTGTAGTTGCGAACGCCATTGCGGATATTGCTCCAAGTCATCAGCGACACGTTTGGAAAGAAGAATGTGTCCGGCATCGCCACAATCCATCACGCGCTGCGCGATGTTAATTCCCGCACCGGCGATGTTGGCTTGCTCATTGAGATCGCTGACTTCATTGACCGGGCCGCTGTGAATCCCCATGCGGACGCGGAGTTCGGGATAATTTTTCAGTGCCTTGGCAATTTCCAGCGCGCACAACACGGGCGCTTCCGGATGGTTGCGAAAAACAAGTGCGCCGCCATCGCCAGTCGGTAACCGCAGCAATTTGCCTTCCGCTTCAGCGAGCCGGACCTGCTCGGTTCCGCGCACGATCTCTTTTAACTTTTGAATCTGCTCGCTCTGCTCATTGATAAGCAGCTTCGAGTAACCGACGATGTCGATGAACAAGACGTGGCCGATATCGAACTTCACGTCTGACGATTGAGATGGCGCAGGATTCATGGGAGCTGCGCGTACTCCGTCTTTGCTTCTTTCAGGATCGGAACGTCGGGGTCGGCATTTTTCCAGAGAGCGAAGAAATCCTGATAGGCAGTTTTAGCTTTGGTGGAATCGCCGGATAGAGCATAGGCGCGGCCGAGACCCAAGTGTGCCAGGACGCTAATCGGCTCATTTCCAACCACGCTCGAATGGTCGAGAATCTTCTGAAACTCAGTGATAGCTGCCGATCCGTTTTTCGCCGCCAGATACGCTTCGCCGCGGAGATAAGCCGGATAAAGAGCAAAGGTGAAGTCGTTGTTCGTGTGTCCCAACTCATAAGAGGAAGCAACCCTCAACGCTTCAATTGCATTCGCGGCATTGCCGCTCCTGAGGGCAAGGCCAGCTCGTGCCATGGGCAGGTAATCGAACTGCACAATGGTATCTTGCGAGAACCTCTTTCCCAGGTCATCCATCAAACGATTAGCGTTTGCCGCATCACCTGTGAGTGCGAACGCGATGGCTGAAAATCCTTCAGCATTCTTTCCGTTTATTTCGGCGATACCAGACTGGGCCTCTTCCTTTGCGACCGCGGAACTGCCAACGATCGCTTCTCTTACTGCATTGTGCCCCAGATATTCCGCGGCCGTTTCTTTTTCCTGCGCTCGTCGCGCTGAATCGGCGGCGCGACGTGTTAGCTCCCGGGCTTTTGCAAACTCGCCCGCATAGGCTGCAGTTTCGGATTCCAGGAAAAGCATTTGATCCTCGACACCGGGTGTGCCCATAGCGGCGGCGGCATTTCGGTCCATTTCGGCCGTGTTGTGCTCAAGGAAATCGATGACGTAGAGGATGAGAGGTGTCCAAGGTGAATCCAGTTTCTTAACGTGGGCGTCCTGTGCCGTCGCCTTCGCCTGATCGAGTCGATTGAGCCATTGCAAAGCGTAAATGAGACTTACATAGTTGTTTGAGCTGGCGGGGTTGATTTTGAATGCTTCTTGCGCGGCGATATACGCCTTCTCGTATTCTCCGAAGGCGATATGGATGAGCCAGAGAGCTACCTGCGGGTCTTCGTCGCGAGGATACGTCTGTGCCAGCAAGTCGTAAGACCGGCGGGCAGCCTCCAGATTTCCGGTGACGATATATTCGTAAAACGAAGAAATGTGGAGCTTCTCGTGGTCGCTCGTCCGATCACGTAAAGCATATGCTTTGCGCGCATTTTCGGCTGCCAGGCCGATTTCGCCTTGCGGTTGGTAAGATTCGCCTAACTGAAGATAAGCCGTGGCAAAATTGGGATCCAAGCTCACGGCTCGTTGAAAAAAGGGTATGGCGACAAGGTAATCATTAGTGATGTCGATTGCTTTGATACCCAACGCATATGCTTGTAGCGCATCCAGCGACGGAGTCGTGATGTCTTCTGGTAAGGCATCATGCTTCTGGACCGAGGCGAGCGATTCACCGAGTTTCCGGCGCAACCTGGTTGCCGCCTCGCCCAGCGTTTTCAGAACCTGATCTTTTCCGTTTGCTGTTACTTGCTCTTGCGCGAGAAGATCGCCATTGCGGCAGTTCACTGCCTTCAAACCGAGAACGTACTGACTGCCCAAAGTGGAAATGGACCCTTCAATCATCGCGGCGCTGCCCGTGCGTTGCCCGATGTCACGCGCCAAGTCGGACGTCAGTCGCGCGTCTTTGGGTTGCGACATCAGCGCCAGCGTTTGTGCAATGCGCTGATCCGAGATGAGACTCAAAAATGGTGATTGCTCCAATTGCGAGGCAAGTCCTTGCCGAAGTGTGCCGTCGAAAACGGGGTCGCCGGTGGTGTTCGTGAAGTCGGCGAGAACAATCGTGTCCTTGTCTGTCAGTGGCCTGTTTTGATGCGAACGGAAGTAAAGTCCGCCGGCCACGAGCAACGTCATGAGCAGGATGGAAACCGCAATTTTCCAAAGCTTCGCCGTCCGAGCCGCTTTCGCTTTTCTGAATTTCCCGGGCACTTCGGCATTCCCGAGTTCATCGGTATAGAGGTTGACCACGCATACGCGAACGCCGTGCTTTACTTCGCATTCACCGAGGTCATGCAAGCGCGGCTGCCAACGCGGATAATGTTCCAAGTCATCAGCAACGTGTTTGGAGAGAAGAATGTGGCCGGCATCACCGCAGTCCATCACGCGCTGGGCAATGTTAATGCCCGCACCCGCGACGTTGGCTTGTTCGTTGAGATCGGTGACTTCGTTCACTGGGCCACTGTGAATCCCCATGCGGACGAGAAGCTTCGGATAATCCTTCAGCGCTCTGGCAATCTCCATGGAACACAGGACTGCCGCTTCCGGGCTATTCCGAAAAACGAGTGCGCCACCGTCACCGGTTGGTAAACGCAAAAGTTTACCTTCCGCTTCCGCTAAACGGACTTGCTCTGCGTGACGAACGATCCCCTTTAGCTTTTGAATCTGTTCGCTCTGCTCGTTGATGAGCAGTTTGGAGTAACCGACGATGTCGATAAACAAGACGTGTCCAATTTCGAACTTCACGTCTGAGGAATGCTCCGACGACATAAGGTCTTCTTCTATCCGAAAATTCAGGCTCTAACGAGTTGAATCACTCGGAGACTCTGGATCAGCTCGGCAAAGAACGAAGGCGTCTCGCTCACGACGTTGCCGGAAAATTCATCTTCGCTACGAGCGCTTTGTAGCGAGGATCGTCACGTAAGCCGTGGAGCAACGGATCGACCAGGATAGCAAGTGTGCCGGTGTCGTGATTGTCGTAGGAGATTTGCAACCACTCGAAGGCTTTGACGGTGTCCCCGCGCACTGCATAAACTTCTGCGATTTGATAGGCCAGCGTGTCGCGCCCGTATTGAATGAGCTCGCTCAAAGTTGCGTCCGCGGCATTGCGGTCGCCGCGCACATAATGCGCAAGCGCGATTAAGAAACGGCGATAACCTTCGTCCGGCTCTAATTGAGCTTCACGCAATGCCGTCTCTCCGTCGCCCTTTTGGACTGCGATGAGGACTTGCCACCGGCGACTGGAAGCAGCGGTCGGCTGCAATTCGGCGACCCTTCGCGCGACCTTGTCAGCTTCATCATTTTTGCCCTTAAACCAAAGAATGCGGGCGAGATTGTTCTGCGTAAATCCAAGCGGATCCAGTTCCACGGCCTGTCGCGCCTGCGCTTCCGCCTCATCAAGTTTGCCGAGATAAGGAAGAACGCGTCCAAGCAAATCATTTGCAGTCGGATTTGCTGGCGACAGTTCTTTCGCGCGCCGTAATTCCTCCAGACCTTCGGCGAATTTCCATTCCACAAAAAAACGAACCCAGCCAAGTGCACCGTGGGCTTCGGCGAGGGCAGGAGCGATCGCGACTGCGTGCTCGGCGTCGCTCCGCGCTTTGGGCCAGGCCGTCTTACTCTCTCCACCAAGGTCGCCGATCAAAGTCCACGCTTCCGAACGTTCCGCGTAAGCCAGGGCATATTGAGGATCGAGGCGGATCGCTTCATCGAAATGACTCACCGCTTTGCGATAATCTTCGATGTTCCGGCGTTCAAAATGATAATGGCCCAACAAATAAGCGTTGTGCGCTTCGATATTCGACGTGGCGGAATCTGTTGATGGCCGTTGATTGGCTCCAAGCAGCGTCATCTTCAGCGACGAAGCCACCGCTGCGGCGATTTCCTGCTGCACGGCGAAAATGTCTTTTAGTTCACGATCGAACGTTCGCGACCACAGTTCGATCCCATCGGCTGCGTTGATTAACTCGGCGACGATCCGCACCCGCTCACCCTGCTTACGCACTGTGCCTTCCAAAAGCGTGCTCACACCCAGTTTCTCGCCGATGATTTTACTTTCCTCCTTTCTGTCTTTGAAACGGAACGAAGAGCTGCGACCGATGACCTTGAGCTCTCTGATCTGGGCCAATGCGGCGATCAATTCTTCTGATAAGCCATCGGAAAAATATTCGTCCTTCGGATCACCACTTTCGTTAAGCAGTGGCAGCACCGCGATCGATTTCTGTGAAATTGGTAGGGACGCACCTCCGGGGCGTCCTTCTTCCATTTGTCCGACGTCTCGGCGAGACGTCCCTACCGGTCGCAAAAATTGGAAAGCGAACAAGCCTGCCGCAATCAAGGCGAGGCTGATAATGAAGGTGGCAAACTTCCGCGCGCTCCATGATGGGAGGGACATCTCGGGCGAAACGTCCTTCGTTCGCTTCAGACCTTCCGGTGTCGCTTCAAACGCCCAGGAGATCATTACCGACATGACAAAACCAAAGGCGAGAAGAACGACGAAGGCCTTCATTACCCAGTTCGGCGCTTCAAATGTGGGAAGCAAAATCGACGCTGCCTGGATCAAGAGCCAGGCTACGACGGCATAAGTGATTGCGACCTTGTAAACGTTGCGCCGCTTCAACTCGGCAAAGAAGTTATGCGGATTCATTGGGTTATGTCCTGAGGCTTGACCTCAAAGGTCAAAGAATGCGTGAAATCTTCGAAGATTACACCCTAAGTCTTCGTGGTGATTAATCTTTCCGAGACGCGTCCTAACGAATAAGTTGCCCGCCATGGAATCGCTTTATCTGGTCGGCTTCGCCGTCGTCGCCGTCATCGCCTTTATTTTGGTCATTGTTTTTCTCAAATTTTTTACCACCTGGTTGCGGGCGCGCGTTGCCAGTGCGCCGGTTAGCATCGGCAAAATGGTCGGAATGAGTCTGCGCAAGGTCCCAGTGGGCTTAATCGTGGACAACCGCATCACTGCAGTGAAAGCGGGAATCGATATCGCAAGCGATCCCCTAGAGGCACATTATCTCGCCGGCGGCGATGTGGGCCAGGTGATCCTGGCGTTGATCGCAGCGGACAAAGCTGGAATCGGCCTCGATTTCAATCGCGCTTGCGCGATCGACCTCGCGACCAAGGGCACCGGCAAAACTGTGCTCGAGGCGGTCCGCACCAGCATTAATCCCAAAGTGATCGATGTGCCCAACCCGTCGATGGGCCGAACCACAATCGATGGCGTAGCCAAGGACGGCATTGGGGCCAAAGTAAAAGCGCGCGTCACGGTGCGCTCGCATCTCGACCGCTTTGTCGGCGGCGCGACCGAGGAGACCATCATCGCGCGCGTGGGCGAAGGCATTGTGAGTGCAATCGGCTCAGCCGATTCTTACAAGGATGTGTTGGAAAATCCGGACCGTATTTCCAAAGCGGTGCTGGCAAAGGGACTCGACAGCAATACTGCGTTCGAAATTTTATCGATCGATATCGCCGATGTCGATGTGGGCGATAACATCGGCGCGAAATTGCAAAGCGAACAGGCGGACGCGGACAAGCGCATCGCCCAGGCGAAAGCGGAAGTGCGACGCGCCGCCGCGGTCGCGGTGGAGCAGGAGATGC
>Ga0193750_1000164_pt1 | contig 19504 bp, 16 predicted proteins | sample L1c1metaG_FD_160569 | JGI IMG/M metagenome (GOLD analysis project Ga0193750, IMG submission 160569) | Soil microbial communities from a riparian zone of the East river system, Colorado, United States - L1c1 | ecosystem: Environmental > Terrestrial > Soil > Riparian zone | place: USA: East River... | reverse complement strand
CCGAGCGGCGGAGAACAGGTTCGGCTCGGTTTCAGGCGGCAACGCGAAGCCGATCACATTCGCGCCCAGAAGCTTCAGCCAGGAGACGAGCCATCCCCCTTTGAATCCGGTGTGGCCGGTCACCAGGACTTTCTTCCCTCGATAAAAATCCGCGAAGGAAGCGGGCATCACGACACCTTCCACGGCGCTTGCCCGCTCGCCCACAGCGATTCCAAAAATTGTTTGTCGCGCAGCGTATCCATGGGCTGCCAAAAACCGGTGTGACGATAGGCCATCAGTTGGCTTTCAGAGGCGAGCAGTTCCAGCGGTTCACGCTCGAGCGCGGTTTGGTCTCCGGCAATGTAATCGAATACCTTCGGCTCAAACACGAAGAAGCCGCCGTTGATCCATCCCTCGCCGGTCTGTGGCTTCTCAATGAATCCCGCCACGCCGTCGCCATTTAGTTGTAGGCTGCCGAAACGCGCGATCGGCGAAACCGCGGTGACCGTGGCCAGCTTTCCGTGCTTGCGATGAAAGGAAACCAGCGCCCTTATGTCGACATTCGCAACACCGTCTCCATAAGTCACCATGAACGTCGTATCGCCCAGCAAATCTTTAAGTCGCCGCAGGCGGCCGCCGGTCAGCGTGTCCAACCCGGTGTCGATGAGTCCAACCTGCCACTCGGGCGTGGAGCGATTGGCTACTCTGTACGAGCCGTCTTTTAGGTTCACGAATAAATCGCTGTTGTGAACCACGAAGTTTTGAAAATACTCTTTCATGACCTCGCCTTTATAGCCGCAGGCCACGAGAAAATCCTTGTAGCCATGGCACGAGTAAATATTCATGATGTGCCACAGCATCGGTTTGCCACCGATTTCCACCATGGGCTTGGGACGGGCGCTGGTCTCCTCTGCCAGGCGTGAACCAACTCCTCCGGCTAAGATCACTACTTTCATGCAGAGTGCACCCTGCGCTGCTTTTGACGGTTGTGGTTCATGGGAGCTGCATGTATCTTGCAGGCAATTATCATAGAAATCAAATGATCCGCCGGATTCGCTCCGTCCTCGCGCTGCCCTGGGCTTACCAATTGTTCTTCAATGTAATTGGAGCGCCCGAGCGCAGCCGTATATTGGTCCGAGATTACATCCGGCCGAACCCGGGGGATCGCATTCTCGAGATCGGTTGCGGGCCTGGGACCATCGTTCCCTTCCTGCCGGAATCAGAGTACCTGGGCTTCGACGCCAGCCCGGAATACATCGAGTTGGCACAGAAGAGGTTCCCGAGAGCGAAATTTGTGTGTGAACGTGTCAGTCAGTACACGCTTCCGCACCGGGAATACTTCGACATTGTGCTGGCCCTCGGGATCGTGCATCACCTGGACGACTCGGAGGCGTTGCAGTTATTTCGGATTGCGCACAGCGCGCTGAAACAGGGTGGAAAGCTGGTCACCCTGGACGGCGTCTGGACTAATGATCAATCGCGCCCGGCTCGCTATCTGCTGGCTCGCGACCGCGGCCAATTCGTGCGCAGCCAGGAACAATATGTGAATCTTGCTTCCCCGGTATTCTCGAACATTAAAGCCAGCATCCGGCATGATCTGCTCAGGATTCCGTACACGCACATTATTCTGGAGTGCATACGAGGGCAGGAATCGACTCCAAAGGTGAACGAATCGGCAGAGAAGACCGCTTGAACCACGTTCCTCTCGCCTGGAAGTGTCATTGGTGCCTCGAGTAGTCACCGTGCCGCGTCGGATGAGCGGGCTCGCGCAGGCTCGGGACATCCACCAAATACATATTTTCGAGAAGAGCAGTATTGCCTGGGGCTTGCTGCACCACAATGCGGACTTTATGCCCACCGGGCGCGGGCGCCCACCCGCCCAAAAGGATCCACCCATTTGGGCGCCGCGACAGAAAATAGGCCTCAGCCAAGCTGATGTAGTTCTCTTGCTGCAATGAAATTGATGGCCATGCGCCTCCCACCATCGGTTTTGTCCATATAGAAAAGAACACAAGCCGCTTCTCTCCGACTGGTACTGGAAGAAAGGGTGACGTCAGATGATCACGCCTGTCATCGGAGGTATAGCGGCCACAACGATCCCCGGGCTTCAGACAATCCGTAGCAGGCTCCAAAGCGCCACTCTGACCGTAACGGTGTACTTCGAGCCCCTCCGAGGCATCCATGCTTGACCGGAACACCTCGCGAATCCCAGAGCCCGACAAACCATACACTTCGTCTGCCAGAGGGCCTTCCGGGATTCGCAGTGTCTCAGGCCACCCGGCGGCATTCAGCTGCACTCGACCTTCGACTGGACTTCGTAAATACGGGATATCCCGCAAGCGCACGATCAGGTAATGGAATCTGAGGCCGGCCTCAGTGATGGTGTGATATTCGGGGACCACAGGTGTCAGGCCTTGCCGCGATAAAGAATTAACCGCATTAGCAAAATCTTCCGGATTCTTGGACATTAACACGATGAAACCGGCTCCCTCCCTAGCTATTTTGTTGATGTCTTCCGTATTCAACGTAGGCATTCGATTGTTGACATAATTCGTCGCCCATAAATATAAGGAGGAAATGGATTCAAATTCCTGGCCGCTGGATGGGTTCCGGCTGGATCGAAACCAAAAGAGAAATCTTTTTCCCGGCGGAATTTGCTGGTGAAGCTCAGAAATCAGTCTGATGCCTCCCAAATGTGCTCCTTTGTTGACCGAAGTTCGCAGAGAGAAGTATTGATATATGTTCGGACTGAGCAAGAACGATGAGGTGGTGTAGAAAGCCAGCAGGAGACAGAATATTTTTGATTGCCTGGTAACAGTAGAAGCAAGAACTATCAAGAGCACCGCTAATATATAAGGAGCGCCAACCCTACCCAGTTTTTCGACGACACCGGCCAAGTTCACAAGAAAAACGGGTAATACCCCCGCCCCGGCGATGGCTAGAGCGGGTACCCACGCTGCACTGCCCCTTCCTAAATCAAACTGGCTCCAGCGGTTAATCAAACTGGCAGTCAGCAGGACGCCGCCGGGCAACATGTAGGAATAGTAAAAGGTCATTTCCAAGGCAACACCATGTGCCAGGAATTCCCACATGAGTATCCCGGTAAAAGACAGCAAGACAAACAGGGCGTCCCTTTTTAATTCCTGATCACGCGGCGTTTCAAGACTAGCCATCCGGGGGTGTGCGTCCCGATACACTATGAAGCCGCTGACTACCAAAAGCACGACAGGTACGATGACCCGGTACTCGGACTTCACAAGAGGCCAGAGTGGCCTCTTGTAGTGTTCGAGATCCCCCGAAGCCATCAACCCTTTCGCCGCCAAGAGCTGTTTCTGAAAAAACCAATAGGAGCCACCGACCAAGAAATGGTTCAAAGCGCCAAGGAACGCGATGGATAGGAGCGCACCGACGGCCACCATCACCAGCTGCTTCAAAACCCGTGTTGTGGTACCTATTGGGTAAATATTGGCGCAGAAATACGACCCGGCAAAGATGACGAAGACAAAGTTGCAGTTAATGGCAAACATCCAAAACGCGCCCGCAAGACCTAGCGCCAGGTATCCAGATTTCCATCGGCGCGAACTGTCAAAGAAATAGATTCCTCCGAGCAGATACACTATGCCCGCGCCGTCCACGTACTCCCAACTCTGGGACATAAGATAGAGCGGATTAGCAACCAGCAGCGCAAAACCGACGATCCCCACATACCGGTCGTATCGTGCCCGTAGAATGAGATATGTAAAGATGCCGCCTAGATAGAGGAAACACCCATGTAGCGCGAAATAGGCCCAATTGGCCGGCAAAATATTGTATGCGATGTAACCGGGCACAATCCAAGGCAGGCGACTGAAATAATACGTGGGACCAAACCACTTATAGAGTTCGGCAAGATTGTTGAAGTAGCCTGTATAGAACCACGGATCAAGATAACCCACCGGATTATAAAGCGGCAGCTTGGAATACACGACAACGATGATTGGAAGTACGAGCACGATTCCAGCCACAAGAATCCGGCTCAGGCGTTCACTTGGACTCGCCATCTTGGAAGCCGGTTGACCTAATCGCGCCTCCAGCTGCTCAGCGTTCGTAAGACAACTCCTTAGTTGTTGTTTCTTTGGGACCTTCGAAATAGAGAACCGAAAATGCCCGTTCCGATGCCGCCCTAGTGTTTCACTTCCAGCAGTTTGCGGGCTTCGTCCAATTCTTTTCGCCGCTTGGCGTCCACCTTGGGATAACTCAGGTTCAATTGCTGGAGCGTGTCGATAATTGCAGATGCCACAACCAACCGGGTGAACCACTTGTTGTCAGCCGGCACGACGTACCACGGGGCGGCAGGCGTGGCGGTATGCTGGATCGTATCTTCATACGCCTCCATGTAGTCGTTCCAGTATTCGCGTTCATGAATGTCGGCTGCGGAAAACTTCCAGTTCTTCTCCGGTTCGTCCAGCCGGGCGAGAAAGCGCCTGGCCTGCTCTTTTTTTGAAAGGTTTAGGAAAAATTTCCGGACCACAATGCCGTTCCGGGTGAGATACCTCTCAAAAGCGCAGATGTCGTCGAAGCGTTCTTCCCATATTTTCTTAGTAATCAGAGACGGCGGAATGTTCTCGTTTTTCAAGAGATCAGGATGGACCCGCACAATCAGCACTTCCTCGTAATACGATCGGTTAAAGATACCGATGCGACGCCGCTCGGGAATACGCTGCATGGTGCGCCACAAGTAATCATGCTGCTGCTCTTCGCTGGAAGGCGCCTTGAACGAATACGCCTGGCACCCCATCGGATTCACACCCGTCATGACGTGTTTGATAACGCCATCTTTGCCTGCCGCGTCGATGCCCTGAAAAATAAGCAAGAGCGCCCACTGATCCTGGGCGTAAAGTTTGGCTTGCAGGTCGGCAAGCTGTTCCAGACTCTTCTGGAGGTCCGCTGTGGCGTGCTGCTTCGATCGAATGCCAGCAGTATCGGCGGGATCGAAATCCTTCAACCTGAAATGTTTGCCACGCTCTACGCAATAGGCCTTCGCCAGCTTCGCCAATTTTGTCATGGCCAGTCATTGTAGATGTAAAAGTGCTCTGCGGTGTACCTTACCTGGCTGAGTGTATCGCCGTGCTGGGTGCTGGAAGCAGGGCCTGTTTGTCTGGACGAACCCGATGCGGGTTGATTCCCGTACGCGGTCTTGCCGATTCAATCGCTTCGTAAGATCCTTCGCGAAAGATCCGCTCAGGATGACAAGGCTCTTTATTAATTGATGACAAGTCGCTTTATGCTCTTAGCCACCGGAAGAGGGTGCGGGTGCGTGAAAACCAGGGCATGCGGTGAGTGCGGCAAGAAGCTCACCACTTTTCAATGGCCGACGTCCAGGAGATTCGAAGTAGGCGTAGGACAGCTGCTTGAGTTCACTCTCGGGTGGGCCGGAAGCAAGATAGGATTGGAATTCGGCTAAGCGGCAAGCATGCACAAAATTCCAGGTTAGCGAAATGCTGTCGGAAGTGCTCTTGAAGTGGTGAAACCAGCCGGCGGGAACCAGCAGGATTTCCCCGGGCCGCAAGGTGTCGCGCACAGCTACGCGTGCACGCGGAAAATCAGGGAACGTTCGAAGGTCCGGCGCCTCGACATCGACCGATTTCCCACCCGCGGTTAAAAATGAGGCCTGCGTGGGCTCGTACATGACGAACTCTTTTTCCCCGTAAATCTGGCAAAGCAGAGCATCACTGCACCAGGGATCCGCGTGCAGACGTGTACGTCCACCTTGAGCCGAAATAAACAGGCCGCGGGCTGGAAACCAATCATGGCTGGGATCAATGCTGCCCGAAGGCGGGCAATATGGCAGCACAAATGAATCAGCAGGGAAAAAATCTGGACGTCCCCAGTCGTCTTTTACCTGACGAAACACGTCGTCCGCCCACGGTACCCCGTCATTGCCAATCAAGTGTGAATACCAGCGCACATACGGCACGACTCCGCGGGAATCTTGGGCCGCGCCGCTGCGACCAAAGTATTTGTTCAAATAATCTGATAACGACGTGATATTGATGAGGCGGAACAGGTCGCCGTATACCTGTACCTGCTCATTTCCAAAGCGGGCCGCGAGATGGCTGGGTGACCACTGCTTCAGCGCTTTCCAGCCGCGCATAGCGCCGGTAACGATGACGGGTTGATTCTTTTGGAGATAGTCAGAGATGAAGGACGCGACCGTACGTTCCCTCACTCGCGGTACCGCTGTTCCTGAGGTGACTGCTGGGGTTTCCATTGCGTAGGCCCGAATTGCCAGTACTGGGGGAACTCAATATACCATGACAAAAGCTAACTGAATACTTGCCTGAGCCGGTCCATCACGGTTTTCCACATAAATCGTTATTCATTAATTACTCAGTGTTTTAGCAAAGGGCATTCCCAACGCCGAGGGGATTTCTTCTCCGCACAACCTGCCCGCCCGGTTAATCCTCTAAGGGGCAGGAGGAACCAAATGGCAGCCAAGAAACGTTCGCACGGGAAATCTGGCGGCCGTAAGTACGGCAAAGCTGCAGGCAAAAGGGTAGAGAGCGCCATGCGTCGCAAAAAGCGTGGGACGCTTCGTTCTGGCAAGGGCGGTAAAGGCGGCAAAGTCAAAAGTCGAAAGCAAGCCATCGCCATCGGCCTATCGGAAGCTCGCAAAAAGGGTGCTAAGGTCCCCAGGAAAAAATCCAGCTAGTTAAGATGATCCAGGCCTCCGGAGCTTTGATATCGAGCCCGCGGACGGCTAACGGCCATTAGGAATGGAACGGCATTTATAATATATTGCCGACGGCGATAACCTGGTTCCGGCTCGCTTTGGTCAGCCGTGCCGGACACTGCCGACTTAAGTCCGTGGAGGTCTCTTCAGTTTTGCTACTTTGAATTATGTCCCGTATTTCCCTCGATAATCCGGCGTATTACATCGACCGCGAGATTTCGTGGTTGGCCTTCAACCGCCGTGTCCTGGAAGAAGCGGAAGACGAAGCAAATCCGCTTCTCGAACGAGTGAAATTTCTCTCTATCACCGCCAGTAACCTCGACGAATTCGTGGAAGTGCGGGTTGCCGGCATGGTGCAGCAAATCGAAGATGGATACACCGAGGGCGGCCCCGACGGCCTCACTCTGTTGGAAGAGCGCAATGTTGTCTCTCGGGATATGCACGAGTTCGTGGACGACCAGTATCGCTGCTGGAATGACAAGTTGCGTCCTGCACTGGCGGAGAATGGCATTCGCGTGCTCAGCATCGACGAACTGGACTCTCAGGCCCGTGCGTTTGTCGACGATTATTGCGAGCGCGAACTCGACCTGCTACTCACTCCGGTCACCGTGGATCCAGCTCATCCCTTTCCGCGGGTGATTAACAAGGCTCTGTGTGCGGCGTTCTTGTTGCGGCGGAGACGCCGGTCCTCGCTCACTTATACCGGGGTGGTTACGGTGCCTCGCGCTCTGCCACGGCTGGTGCGCCTGCCTTCCGAGGGGACGGATGATTTCATTTTTCTTGCTGATCTGGTGATTTACCACGCCAGGCGTATGTATCACGGCTACGACATCGTTTCCTCGACGGCATTCCGCGTTACTCGCAATAGCAATCTTTATCTGGCGGAGGAGGAATCCCGCAGCCTGCTCGAGTCGGTACGGACCGAATTGCATAATCGGCGCAAAGGGGATGCGGTCCGTCTGGAAATTGAAGCTGATGCCGATCCCGAGATCATTGAACGATTGCGCACTAACTTCGAACTTCAATCCTGGCAGGTTTTTCCTGTGCATGGGCCGGTGAATCTATCGCGTCTATTCAACATTTATGAGCAGACAGCACGCCCGGAACTCAAATTCAGGTCTTTTACGCCTCGCGAACTGCGGCTGACGGCTAAGTCCAAGGACTTGTTCGAGGAACTTCGCCGCCACGATGTTTTGTTGCATCATCCTTTTGATTCCTACGATTCTATAGTCTCATTCATCGAGGCGGCGGCGGAAGATCCGCGCGTGCTTTCGATCAAGCAGACGCTTTATCGAACCAGTGAACACTCGCTCATCGTGCCTGCGCTTATTTCCGCGGCGCAAAAGAAAGAAGTCACGGCGGTAGTGGAACTAAAAGCTCGTTTCGATGAAGATTCCAATATTCGCTGGGCGCGCGACTTGGAAGACGCCGGCGTGCAGGTTTTCCACGGGTTGGTAGGCCTGAAAACTCATTGCAAGCTGTCATTGCTGGTCCGGCGCGATGCCGATGGCGTCACACGCCGCTATGCTCATTTGGGTACCGGTAATTACAATACCGCCACAGCCCGCATCTACACTGATTTGAGCTTGCTGACGGCGGATCCCGAAATTACTGGCGCGGTTCATGATGTTTTCAGCTTTCTCACCGCCTACGCCGAGCATCCGAATTATGCGCCGCTGCTGGTCGCGCCGCTGGATCTTGCGGAACACTGCCTGGCCTTGATTAACCGCGAAGCTGAACATGCACGACGTGGCTTGCCGGCTCGTATCATCGCCAAGATGAATGCCTTGCTCGACAAGAACATCATCATGGCGCTTTATCGCGCATCACAGGCTGGGGTGGAGATCGATCTCGTGGTCCGAGGCATGTGCGCGTTGCGTCCTGGGGTTCGGGGTGTGAGCGACAATATCCGGGTTAGAAGCATAGTTGGCCGCTTTCTCGAGCACAGTCGTATTTTTTATTTTGCTAACGGCGGCCAGGAGGAAGTCTATCTGGGCAGCGCCGACTGGATGCCCCGCAACCTCTATGATCGAGTAGAAGTAATGTTTCCGCTAAAGGATGCAATGCTGCGAGACCGCGTAAAGCACGAGATTCTGGATTCCTATTTGGCAGACAAACTAAAATCCCGCCTGTTACAAAAGGATGGAAGATATATCCGCGCCTGGCAAGGGCAGGGAAGGCGCAAACCGATGACTGGGCCATCGGCTTTCAGCGCGCAGGAATTTTTGATGGGACTGGCTGAAGGAAAACAACTTTTGGATTCGATTCCGCTTTTGCCTGCACCCAAAAAACGTCGACCTCTCACCGTAAAGGAACGATAACCCGACATGATTATTTATTTCTTGCGGCATGCCAGCGCCGGCGAGCGCATGAGCAATCCGAAAAAAGATGAGAAACGTCCGCTTGATAAATCCGGCATCGAACAGTGCGGCTATGTGGGACGGGCCTTGACTGCGCTCGACGTGCAGGTGGACGTAATTCTTTCGAGTCCGTTGAAACGAGCCGCCCAGACTGCATCACTGGTAGGAAACGAAATGGGCTACGAAGGAAAACTGCAACTAGCCGACGCTCTTCGTCCCGAAGCCAGCTTCGCCGATTTTCGCAAATTGCTGGACAAGTACGCAAAGTATGAGGGGATCTTGGTAGTCGGCCACAATCCCAATTTGAGCGAGTTCCTGGGTCGAGCTATCAGCGAGAACGGTTGCGAAGCTGTTGTCGACTTGAAAAAGGGAGCTGTGGCGCGGGTGGAAATGGAACGTAACTCGGGTGTGCTCCAGTGGTGCTTGACGCCAAAAGCGGTGCGCCAGCTTTATGCTGCTGCGGCTGAGAGTTCGCGTCCGAAGACTTCGCGGAAATAACTTCTTTCCTTCTCCACAGCCCATAACTCCAGATCAATCGTAGTTCGGGGCTTGGCCAGCAATCCCAGGGTTACCTCTCCTTGACGCACCCGGACTCGAGTGGCGCCCACCGCGCCGCCGCGTCCCAGATTCAGTGCTCGCGCGAGTCGCAACAGCATGGAGGCTTTGCGTACGTGTTCCTGCTCTGAGGGCGCCAAAGTCTTCATAGGGGCGTCGCCTGGATTTGGCCGCGACTTGCCTAAATAGCGTGCGATTGCGGCGATAATCAACCTCTGCTGCGGTGTGTACCCGAGGATCTCGGAATGGGAAATCACGTAGTGTGTGTGCCGGTGCCTGCCGCTGCGGTTTACGTAATCACCGACTTCGTAGAGCATGGCCGCCGCCGACAGCCACTCACGATACTCTGCCGGCAAACGATGCACGGAGTTCAACGTTGTAAACAGGCGCATGGCGGAATCACGCACCTGAAGGGCGTGATCGATATCGACGTGATAGTGATTCACGGCAGCGAGGATAGAATCCCAGCGATCAGATTCGATTTGTTTTCCAGAGCGTGTCCCGCGGTCATATTCAGCTGCCATTTGCGCCAGCAAGCCATCCCGTAACCCGAGGGGCGAATAACGAAAGCCGCCAAGCTGGCAACGATCCAGCAGTTCAACGTAAACCACCGCACCGGCGGCAATGATCTCAGCCCGTCGCAGGCCTACGCCCGAGAGTTTCCTGCGCTGGTCGATAGGCAGGCGCACCAGCATCTTGGCGATCCGCTTCATCTGCGACCGTGAGACTGCTGCCTCTCGCGCGCCTTTGGTTTTGTACAAGCCATGGCAGACAGCAGCCAGGGACGCGGCCGTGCCGGAGGTAGCTATTACTGCTTTTGGATGTGCCCAGAAACTGCGGCCGGCAATTCGTCCAACCTCGCGTTCGACAAATGCCCGGAGCCGCCGCAGTTCCGACTTGCGTGGCGGGTCGTGGCGGAGGAACTCGTTGGTAAGCCGCACTGCGCCCAAGGGTAAACTCACAGTCTCGCGGATATGACCTTTGCTGGAGATGGTCAGCTCACAGCTTCCTCCACCCAGATCAATCATAAGGACGGGGGTTGCGTTGATGCGCAAGTTGGAAACCAGGCCCAGGTGAATCAGCCGGGCCTCTTCCAGTCCCGAAATAATTTCTACCTTCCAGCCGGTTACAGAGCGGACCCATTCCAGAAATGCATTGGAGTTGCGCGCGTCGCGTAAGGCGCTGGTAGCAACGATGCGGACTGTATCGGCTCCGGTTTTCTGCACCGCGCGATGGAAGCGTCGCAGCACCTTAATCGTGTCAGACATGGCCTCGGGGGAGAGCAGGCCGGTTCGGAAAACATGCTCACCTAATCTTGTGACTTCACGGTCTTCATCAATGGTGTGAAGACGATGTCGCGTAAGGCGGGCGATTTTCAATCGCACCGAGTTCGATCCGATATCAATAGCCGCGAAGGTGGGCATGGCGGGACTGGGATAGTTTACAGCCAGCGTTACCGGAGGCTGGAGAGAACCTTATGTCCGGCATGGCTGGGGAATGCGAGCTCGCGTTAGGCCGGTAAAGATGCTACTGAAGGACCACTAGGTTACATCTACGCCGCCACGGCATGTGATCTGGTCGTTCGCGTCGAGGACTTGTGTCCTGCCGGACCCGTGATTGAAACGGGTTTCTTGCCGGAAAGTGCGACTCGAGTATTGTTCAACGCTTCGAATGCCTGATGAAACTTGGCCCGCGTCACATTGCGGAGAGCGGCCACTAGTCCGGAATCGAGGACTCCGCCGAACAGCTCCTCCGCTCTCTCCGTCAGCTTCAATGAATCGTGCCAGTCGCCGATCACATCCTGCATGTGCTTGAGTTGGTCCACGACACTTTGAGCTTGGGGATTATCGCCAGCCAGTTCTGCAATGTAGCGCGCCCGTTTCCCGGCAATTCTGTATTGGTGCAATACTTTTTCGGTGAGCGGAGCATCGTCTCGTCCGAGTGCGTCTACCTGGCGCAACGCGATACTAAGGGGCTCCGTGCCTTGGGGGATTTCCAGTTCGCTCGCCGCTCGCTTCAGACGCTTGCGCAGTTCGCGGACGGTTTGTTTGTCGAAATTCGCGGCTAGTTTCTTCTCTCGCTTGGTCCGATCCTCGGAGAGCTGGCGTAGCAACTGAGATTTTCGCCGCGGCTCCTGAGAAATCTTTAGGCCACGCAAGGACGCGATCTGCACATCCAGATCACGCACTCGCCCGGCCCTTTTTCGCAGACGCGCGAGAAGCTTTAGCAGTTTCTTGTCATTCCGGCTCCGCTCCGGCGCCAGTTCCCCAACTAGCGTCTCCACCCGACGGCTGTAGGTGCGAAATTTGTGGACACTCTTCGGGGCGGTCTTAGTCGTCAGCTTCGACAGATGACGGTTCAGTTTTTGAAAGGCAAGACGGCTCTTTTTTGAATCTACAGGCATAGGGCTAAACCAGGGAGCTAGTGAAAATACTCTTTGTTCCCAAAACTTGCAATTAGAGAAACAATATGTTCTTGAAGGTTGCTCCGAAGCAGACTTTCAAGCGGCAGGAACGAATCAATATCCTAACACTTGTGCAAGGAACTTGCTGGCGGTTGTCCCGCAACCAATTGAATACACATGAGTTATTACCACGCCAATCCCGAATTAGATATCGTGGAGCTACTCGTCCGCATGTTTCGCCAAGTACGTGCCGGTTACGTAGCCGACGGTCGCGCCCACTAAGGTGTCGGAAGGAAAATGTCTTTTCCCTGCCAACCGAACGAGACTGACGCCGGTGGCCAGTCCGTAGGCGCTCCACTTGAGCCATCGCTTGTTGGGATATCGATGTGCGATGACGCTGGCGAAGGCAAAGCTCGTTGCCGCGTGTCCGGAAGGGAACGATTTACCACCTTCCCAGAATTCGCCTTGACTGTTGGGTTTGTATGCGTACTGACGATTGGTTGCACTTTTGAGGAGCAAAGTGATTCCGTTCGCGGCACCCATGGCTTCGAGCGCGGTCCACCCAGTGTTCGCCGCGTAAGACGACCGATGACCGGTACAGCCAATTGCGTACATCAGGCCGGCGGTGCCTAGTTCTATCCCAATACCAATATTCGATCCTCGGATCGCATCCGTTTGAAAAGGTAAGGACTGAATGCGGCGGCTGGCCGAAACGTCCACCGACGAGATCAGTATGCCGGTGGCGGCGGCGACCGGCAGTTCCCATTTGAGATTTTGCGGCCGAATGGCATTGCGTGGCGCCATAGCCATCCCGTGACCGACCTTAACAAGGTCGCCAGGCAATCGCATTGCGATATCCCCGCAACCGCTGGGGGAGGCGCTATTTTGGCCTTGCGCCACCGGGGCAATCCCGGCCGGTAGAACCAGCGCGAGAACGGTTTCGAGAATTTTGTGGTGTCTCATATTCAAGATCCCGTCACATTTTGCACAATTTAGTCTGTTGCAATTCTGATGCAATTTGATGCGAAAACGCTACCCAAAGGGTGGGCCAACTCTCATTTTCACCTTATGAGAAGTTGCAAATCGCAAGAACCCCGTTAACCTTAAAGCTGACAAACCATATCACTTAGCCGTGGCGCTGGAAGCCGATGGCTGCGTTTGGCGATCGAGTACGCCTCCATCGATGGTTTGCCCGGTTCGGGAAATCACCTGAAAATGAAGTTTGTCGCCGTTGATTTCGACCAGCATAAACCCGCGATCGGTATCAAATCCTTTTTGCATCTGGTCCGACGGCTTGAAGTCGTTGGTCATAAGTTTGGCGGAGTTTCCCAGAATGAAGTAATAGATGTTGTCTTCCGGCTTGATCCTCTCGTAAACATGTTCGTGTCCTGAAAAGACCAGGTTCACGCCGTATTTTTTAAAGAGTGGAGTGAGTTGGGTCCGCAGATCCAGATCGGGTCCATGAGAACGTCCATCGTTATATAAAGGATGGTGGAAGTAGCAGATTTTCCACTTGGATTTTGTGTTCTGCAGATTTTGATCTACCCAACTCAGTTGGGCCGGATCCATGTAAGTGCTGTCGAGCGCGAAAAAGGCCACGTCGCCTTTCTTGAAAACGTAGTAGCGCTCCCCTCCCATATTGAATGGTTTGTAGAGACGTTCATCGTTAGGATCGTCGTGGTTGCCGAGCACGGCGTAGAACTTCACTCCGGCATCCAGCATCGGTTTGAACGGCAACTCGAATTTCTGCGCGAAGTCCTGCGGGGTATGGGATCCATAGATGTTATCGCCCATCATGATGACGAAGTCGAAGCCGATTTTCTGCCGGTAGGTTTCCAGCTCTTGCGCCACTTGATACTCCTCGCGTTCGCCGGTGCCCGTGTCCCCAATCACGGCGAAGCGGATCGACTTCGATTCCAGCGGGAGCCTGATATCGAGTCCGCTCGCACTTGTCCCACTTGGGGAAACTTGTGATGGCGCGGTTTGTGGGGCAGAAGTATTTGCCGGCGGGGATGTGGCCTGCACAAGCCGCGTAGTATCTTGTGCTGCGCAGCCTAGAAACTGCGCGCAAGCGAGGAATAAGAAAAGAACGCTCTGACGCATGAAGTCTTCTCCTGGCCTCTTAAGGCGAAGCGATGGCACCCGGGATGAAGTCGACGATAAGGTTGGGGCCAATATCGTGCAGTGCCAGATCGTGGCCCACAATTCGATATTCCAGGTCCTTTGGCAGACGCGGAAGGTTCAGCAATAACGTTGGAGGAACGGATTGCAACGGTACACCGTCCGGATATGGTTGATTCACATGCAGCTGTATGCCGTGCACGGGTTCCGCATGCCGCAGACTTGACCGGATCTTGGTTCCGTTTCGTCCCCTGAGAGCGGCGGCGATACGTTTCCGGAAATAGACCTCGATCTCTGGAGTGAAAATGTCGCCCTGCTTGGCATCGGCTCGCGCCGCTTGAATCTTTTCCGCCATTGCGTTCTTGCTCTCGGCCAGCTTGGTCGCTGACTTCGTTGGTTTGGGCGGAGATCCGGCTGCTTTTTTGCGAAGGTCCAGATACTTTGAGACCCGGGCGTAGAATTCTTTTATGAATACGGCGTCGGCCTGGCTGCCAGGTGAAACGACGGCAGGCGAAACGGTGGCAGGGGAAACGGCGGCGGGCGAACCCGCTGTTGTCTGGGACAATGCCACAACACTCGTGGCCGCCAGGAGTGCACAACAAAAACATCCCTTGCGCACAATCTGCCACATGACCATACATTCCTCCTGTTGGCTTAGATGCTATCGAGCTTCCTTTTCGGACGGCTCCGCAGCATCTTGCACAGCTGCTTTGACAGCTTGTTTGGTTGCCGCTTTCACTGTCTCCTTTACAGCCTCCTTCACTGCCTGTTTCACTTGCTTGTCACCAAGCTGCCCATTGGTTTTCTTCCGCAGTGCCCTAGCCACTTTTTTGACGACTGGGGCGACTTCCAAATTCTTGGAAACGGCCTTGGCTACTTTTTTGGCCGTCTTAGCAACCGGCAGAGCAGCCTTTCGTCGATCTGACTTCGACGGCTTGGATGCGGCCCAATCTTCCTCGAATGTCCTCACCAGGGAAGAAATCACCTTTCCATCGCGAAAGATCACGCCGATTTCACGACGTGCGTCCAATTCGAGCGATCGCAGGCTCTGGCTTCCAACGAACGCCTGCTGACGGTCGCGGATAATTGCTCTCGTATGTAAGCGCATACGACCTAGTTTGCGTGCGGGAATTCTGTCGTCGCTAACCCCCCGATAATCCGGATGTCTACTCTGTCGTCTTTCCGCTCGTCGAGAAGACGAAGCATGGCCCGATCACTGACCTTGGGATCGTAGATAAGCAGTTCCTTCTTGGCTCCTTTGATCAGCGTGGATATTTCCTTGTGCGCATTGAGCGGACTGACCACGAATTTAGCGCTCCCTGGGTTGTAAACCTGGCGTTTGGTATCCGCGTCGAAAAGTTTTCCCGCTTCTTGCACCAGTTTGGCGTTGCGTGTAATCAGGCCGAAGCTGCGGCTGTGGTCGATGTCGAGGTGGGTGAAATTGAATGCCAGAACGAAGAGCTCCTTGCGATCCACAATCATCATCTTGCCGTGATACCGCACCAGATCTCCGGCCGTGCGCGCTACGGTAATTCCTTTCTCCAGGAATCTCGTTTCCAGTTTGCGCAGATGGTCTTCACCGCCGCGGTTTGTGAAAGCAATGAGGGCGTGTACGAACACGCCTTTCTCCACGGCATCCACGAGAGCTTCTTCAATCTCCGATCGATCAAAGCGGAAGATAACGATTTCGACGCTCTTCTTGGCCTTCTTGATGCCTTTGACCAATCGGTCAATACCGTCCCCGGGCTGAATTAGTAGCTTCACTATGAGTTGGACTCCTTAAATTGTGCTCGGGTTGGATGCAGAGGGGCTGGGTGGCGAGCAGATTTACTACCCTTAGTATTGGCCTGAACCGCCCTTATTATGCTGGCGGGCACTACCTAGTAAAAGGCCCCGGCGGAGCCTTGGGGTAGGATACTAGCGGGCCGATAGTGGGCCGAAACTGGCTGCCACGGGAGCTTCTGAATGCATCGACGCGTCTCATTGCTACTGGTCTTGGTGATTGCTATTGCGCTGGCCCCGGCAGATATGCTCGCCGCGAAGGCGAAGAAAGAATCGCCGAGCGCAAATGGCAAGGCCGTCCTGTGGCTGGATCCCGGAGACATTCCGTCGCACAACCTTTATTACGGGCCCGGCGGCAAGGAAGATATGCCGCAACTTCCGGTGAAATTCCTGGAGGAAGACACTATCGGCGTCAGTCCCAAGTTCGACGTCCGCGATCAAGCTGGACAGAAATGGAAGGCTAAGCTGGGGGACGAAGCTCAGCCGGAAACCGTTGCCACTCGCCTGCTCTGGGCGATCGGCTACATTACCAACGAGAATTACTTTGTCCCCCACTTGAATGTGGAAGGCCTGCCCGCGCGCCTGGGCCGTGGACAAGAGTTCGTGGCGAAGGGAGGCGACGTCACTCAAGTTCGCCTTCAAAGGCATCCGGGCGAGGGGAAAAAAGTCGGCAACTGGAGTTGGAAAAAGAATCCTTTCAAGGGCACGCGCGAGTTCAATGGTCTTCGGATAATGATGGCACTTATCAGCAATTGGGATTTAAAAGATGACAACAATGCCATTTACGAGGACAAGCATAATCCCGAAACCAAACTCTATGAAGTCAGCGATCTGGGGGCATCGTTTGGCATGTCGGGCAAGAGCTATACCGACAGTCTTTCGAAAAATAATTTGCCCGCTTATCGCCGTTCCAAGTTCGTCTCGAAAGTCAGAAACGATTACATAGACTTAAACTTTCCCACGCATCCTCCTTTTTTTTACATTTTCGATTTGCCGCTCTTTATTGGGAAATTTCGCTTGCACTGGGTTGGCAAACACATCCCGCGTGCCGATGCTAAATGGCTGGGATCGCTACTCGCCCAACTCTCACCCGAACAGATTCGGGACGCTTTTCGTGCCGCAGGTTATTCCCAGGAACAAGTAGAGGGTTATACCACCGCGGTGCAGGCTAGAATTGCCCAACTGGCAAAGCTGTAACAGCATTGCGGCTAAAGTGCGGGATAGCCTGTGTGCTCAGCCGTCATTGCGCGGGAAGGGAATACTGAGCGCCCGAACCGACGCAAGGAATCCCACCGCGATCAGCGCCACTCGCAACCAATCCCAGATCATCCAGCGTCGTACCAGCAGTATCAGCTCAGCGTCGCTTTTCATGATCTTCCCAGAGCCAGCGCCATAAAGTTCTCGGATCATCGGCCAGAAGACGGTGGGGGTGAAGATCCAGATAATGAGAAAACTGATGACTGGCACCCACAACCAAATCCGATATCCAAGCGGGGTCTTCCATCCACTGATGAGCGCTCCGAAGATTCCCACCACCATCAGCGCGCTCAAGGGCTGGAAAAAATCCCCAGGGTTCAGCGGATAATGTGGGCCGTAAGGCATGAGCGAAAGCGAGGCTGGTGGCGCAGCGCCCCACGCACTCGCCACCACGATCAGATCGAACAATTTTGCGCCGAGACCAATGCCCCAACCGAACACCGAAAACCACAGAAATACTCTCGTCCATCGTTCTCGTGACATGGTGTGGCCCCCTCCGAGGCACTTCGCCCATAGGATATGGGTCCCGGCAAATCAGAAAGGGTACCAGAAAACTTTCTTGTCTCCTCAAACAAAGCTGATGAAGAACGAAGTACGGGTGGAGACGACAGGGGATCAGCGGACGTCAACGCTTTCTTCCGCTCCAAACTGCAAATTATGCAGCTCGGCGTAAAGACCATCCTCTTGCATTAACTTTTCGTGCTTGCCACTCTCTACGATGGAGCCGTCCTGAATGACGAAAATGTTATCGGCACGCCGAATGGTGGACAAGCGATGCGCAATCACAATGACTGTTTTATCTTGCATAAGCCGGTCCAACGCCTCGAAGACGAGTTTTTCCGAAGCCGCGTCCAGGCCTGATGTCGGCTCGTCTAGGATGAGGATTGGCGTGTTGCGAATTACCGCGCGTGCAATTGCGATTCGCTGTCGCTGACCGCCCGAGAGTGTCATGCCACGTTCGCCAAGAAGCGTGTCATACCCTTCAGACAGTTTGTCGATAAATTCGCTTGCGTTGGCGAGTTCTGCCGCCTTGATGATCTCTTGGCGCGAAGCGTCCGGCTTGCCATACGCAATGTTCTGCCACACCGGAGCGTGGAACAACATGGTTTCCTGCAACACGAAGCTGATTTGCTGCCGAAGAGATTTCTGGCGAAATCGTTTGATATCCGTTCCGTCAATCTTTACGACTCCGGAATTAGGATCGTAGAAGCGGGCGATCAGACTGATGATGCTGGTTTTGCCGGCTCCGGTCGGACCCACCAGCGCGGCGACCTCTCCGGCTTTGATGCTGAAGCTTACGTCCTTCAGGATGGGAGTATCCGGCGTATAGGAGAAGGAAACGTGATCGAACTCAATGTCACCTTTGAAACGCGGAGCATGGATGGCGCGCCGGGAATCTTTAATCTCGTTATCGGTTTCTACTACTTCTTCAATGCGCTCATAGCCGACCGCAGCTTTGGAATATGTATCCGTCATCTTGGAAAGCTCTTGCATCGGCTTGTACATCTTTCCGAGATACAGGATGAAAACCACCATCTCTCCTGCAGAAAGGCTTCCGGTTAAAACCAGCCGCGCCCCAAACCAAAGCACCAGGCAGGTTCCTGTGGCGACGATGAGATCCACGATCGGGGTCAGTTTCGCCTTCAGGCCGCGCGCGCGCAGAGCGACCTCCACTCCCTCCAGACTTTGTTCTTCCAGCCGTTTCACTTCGTAGTCCTCGCGTGCGAACGCCTTCACCACTCGAATCGACGATAGAACTTCCTCCACGACGGAAGTAATTTCCCCTTCTTTTTTTCGCACTGCCCGCGAAGCCTTCTTGATGCGCCGGGTATAGCTGTAGACGATGGCAAATAATACAGGCGCCACCGACAGCGCGATCAGGGTGAATCGCCAGTTCAGATAAAACATCACTGCGACCATACCCAGCAGAGTGATGATGTTAATCAACACTCCCAAGAGTCCCTGCGTAATAAAACTCTGGATGGCGTCAATGTCGCTCGTAACCCGGCTGATCAAGTCGCCGGTGCGTTTCTGATCATGGAAGGCAAGCGATAGTTTCTGGATATGGGAGTAAAGCGTTCGGCGCAAATCGTATGTGACCCACTGTCCGACACTGGTGGTGAGGTACTTCTCGCCATATGTGCAGATCGCGTCAAGAGCCGCAATGGCCACGACCGCGAAGCAGGCGAATTTCAGCATGGCCAGCTTGTCCGTGCCGACGAAGCTTTGGATGTGCCGCATGACTGCGGTATGGCTCTGCTGGGAGCGCAGAACATTGTCCAGCACAATTTTTAAAGGCCATGGTTCGAGCAGGTTCGCGGCGCCCTCGCCGGC
>Ga0193750_1000163_pt1 | contig 19510 bp, 19 predicted proteins | sample L1c1metaG_FD_160569 | JGI IMG/M metagenome (GOLD analysis project Ga0193750, IMG submission 160569) | Soil microbial communities from a riparian zone of the East river system, Colorado, United States - L1c1 | ecosystem: Environmental > Terrestrial > Soil > Riparian zone | place: USA: East River... | reverse complement strand
GTCCGCTGCACGCCACAGAGGGCAGCCGTTCGGCTCGAATCTTCTGCTTCCTCGGTCTGTCTGTCAATTACACCAAAGAAAACGACATGTGCAAGCCAGACGCGGTTACCTGTGATTACCTTTGTGTTCCGCTGTTTCCTCTGTGTTTAGTGCCTTCCCGCAAGTTTCCCCAGCCTCGCGTTCTTTGAATAGGACCGGAAACTCCTCCTTCCTGTCCACAACGAACCAAGGGGAAACAAGAATGAAGAAACTATCGCTCATCTTTTTGTGCCTGTGTTCCGTCACCTGGGGGGAGGGAAAAGCGACTGCCAACAGCAACGCACCCGCACTGACGATTTACAACCAGAATTTCTTTGTAGCGCGAGAGTATTTACCCATGGACCTGAAAATGGGTGCGAACCACGTGGTGTATTCGGGAATCGCAGCGCATCTGGAGCCGGACTCCGTAATCTTGCGAGATCCAAACGGGCGCGCGCTTCAAATCCTGGAGCAGAATTACCGCAACGATCCTATCTCGCAGGAACTCTTACTTTCGTTCTACGAGGGAAAGACGATCGATTTTCTGATACAGCGAGCGGACAAACAAGAAATCGTCAAGGGAAAGATTGTGCGCAGCGGATACATTCCCAGTACTAATTACGCGCAGGGGTATTCGCAGCCGGGCATGGGCCAACCCATCATTGAAATTGACGGCGTGTTGCGCTTTGGCTTACCTGGTCAGCCGCTGTTTCCCGCGCTGACCGGCGACTCGATCCTCAAACCTACATTGAGCTGGATGCTTGAAACCAGCGATCCTGGCAAGTTCGATGCGGAAATTTCTTATGTGAGCGGTGGGATGAACTGGCAGGCAGATTACAACCTGGTGGTCTCCGACAATCCCAAGGGCAAGTCTGACCTGCTTGACATGATCGGCTGGGTGACCATGCACAACCAGAGTGGCAAAACATTCGAGAACGCGAGCATCAAGCTGCTGGCCGGCGACGTTAACAAGATCCAGGGTGGCACGCCCGCCAATCGAGCGTACTTGGCGGCGGCCAAGGCGCAGGTCGCGGACGAGATGCGGCCAGTGGTGCGCGAAAAGTCATTTGACGAGTTTCATCTGTATACCTTGGAGCGACCCACTACGCTGCGTGACCAGGAGACCAAGCAGGTGGAGTTTGTGCGCGCAACGGGCATCCACGCGTTGCGACTCTATGTCTACGACGGTGCGCAAGTCGATCAGTATGGCTACTACAACCTGGAGCAAATCCGGCAGGACCAGAGCTACGGCACGCAGTCCAATCCCAAGGTATGGGTGATGGAGGAGTTCAAGAATGCGGAGTTGAATCATCTCGGTGTTCCCCTGCCTAAGGGCAAGTTGCGCTTCTACCGCCGCGACACCGATGGTCACCTCGAGTTCACCGGCGAAAACGTGATTGACCACACGCCAAAAGATGAAACCATCCGGGTGTATACGGGGAACGCGTTTGATGTCGTCGGAGAACGCAAGCGCACCAACATTCGAGTCGATTCAAATCACAACTGGATGGAGGAGTCGTTCGAGATCCGGGTCCGTAATCACAAGAAAGAAGCAGTGAGCGTGCGTGTGGTCGAGCACCTGTATCGCTGCACGAATTGGAAGCTGATCGAACAGTCGCATGAATCGCGCAAGACGGATGCTCAAACGACCGAGTTTCCTGTGACCATTGCGGCGGACGGTGAGCAGGTGATTTCGTATACGGTGCACTATTCGTGGTAAAAGCGAAAATCTAATGAACGTCGGCGGGATACTTCGCCCCAGGATGCAAACGGTCAAAGATCACCCACAGCCCGGCCATGATCACAAAGACAAACACGCTTCCTTCCGGTCCTACCGAGCCGCCACTCAACAAGGGCGAACCATGAAAAGATGAACTGAGAAGGTGTCCAGGCGCAACGGTGCCGCTGTTGGGAACGGAATACAGATAAGTCTCACCCCAATCCCAGGAAGCATGGAAGCCGACGGCGAACCATAGATTGCCGGTGCGGCGAAGGGTCAGGCAAAAGAAGAAACCGATCAGGCCGGCGGCCGCAGCGCCAATCCAGGCTTCGCCTTGATTGGCCAGGTGAATCGCTCCAAACAGAACGGAAAGCACAATGGCGGCGGGCCAGAAACCGAAGGCCTGCATGAGAGTGAACAAGGTGTAGCCTCGCATGAGGAATTCTTCGAACAGGCCGACCAGTAAAAAGAAACCGCCCCAAAATGCGGCAAACTTCAACACGCGCACTCCGTGCAATGCGAGGCCTCCAAAGTAAAACACCCCTGCACCGCGCAGGACGATCATCAGGAGGGTTAGCGCAACCAGTCCCCAGAGCGCTCCCAGCCAAAACAATTTACCGAATGCCATCCGCGGCGGCAGGCCATACGCGCCGAAAGGACGCCGCTCGATTCGCGCCATGATCCAAGCCGGTATTACGGCTGCCAGAAGGAGCTGAATTTCGGCCACCAGACTGATCCACAGCCGGCTGATAGTGAGGTGCGCGAAATGCGAAACTGCGCCAAGCAAGAAGGCAATTGCGACCGCCATCGCGAGATACAGCATGAATCGCCATACCAGACGCAGGCCTTCAGGCCCCACGAACACTGCGCGTACAGGGTGCGACAGCGATACCTCCGGACTAGTTGGAGATGGAGAGACATTCTGCCCCTGCAGTGGTTGTGGGTCGTCGTTCGCTTGTGGGGTCAGGCTTTCTTTGGGCTCGTCCATAGCGGAACTTTCCAGAATAGAGCTGCCAGAATAGAGCTGCCAGAATCGACCTGGGACATGGTAAAACACTCCCCTTCCCTGCATGGATAGATTTTTTACACGCGAACGCTTCGGCCGGCCGCAGATTTTGGCCGGACTCCTGCTGCTGGTATTTCTCGGAGAGTGCGCCTGGCTGGTGCATCGCAGCGCCGAATTGACTCCACGAGAGGAATCCCGTATCAGCGAGGGCTTCCGGCGTTGGAATGAAGGACGAAACCCGCACCCATCTTCTACGCCACAAGAAACCGAAACTGGAGCCTCCGATCCCAACCACTCTTCGTTGTGGTACTTGGTAGCGTCGGCGCCTCTGCTGCTATGGCCTGAAGACATGCGCTTACATTCCAATCATTCCTTGGTATGGTTGGCGCGAGCGCCATATCTTTTGTTTGGAATTCTGCTGGGCGCTTCCCTCTGGTATGTAGCGCGCCGGCTTTACGGCAACGCCGGAGGTTACGTTGCGCTAGGGCTGTATTGTTTTTCACCGGCGATCCTTCGAAGTAGTGCCGTGTGGTTTGCGGAGCCCGAAGTAGGAGCGGCCTGGGGCGCCTTCGGGACGATTTTCACTGCGATTGCTGTAGCGCACACGTTGTACGCGCCGCGTGAAGTCGTTTTATGGAACTGGCGGCGTATCGTTCTGCTGGGCGTGTCACTGGCACTGGCAATCGGATCGCAATTTTCATTGATCGTGGTGATTCCGATCGCGCTCGCGTTCATGCTTTATCTCGCGCCGACGCGGCGCATTGCCGCAGCCATGATTTGGACGGCTGCATGCGCAATCAGCGTCCTGCTCCTCTACGCGTCTTATGTTTTTCAGTGGAAATCCTTTTTGTCGGAGACGGCGCATGCTGATTTTTTCCCTCTCGCTTGGCGTAGTTTCGCGATGGCGGGGGCGTATCGGCGGGTGTTCGCGCAATTAGGGCAAAGCAACCCGGCATTGGTGCTGGCCATTCCCGTTGCCTTGACGGTATACCTGTTCTGGCCGCGGACGCGTTACTTCGGCAACACAGCGCCTTTGTTCGTGGCGGTGATCTTGGTTCTGATGGGCATCGCTACGCCGCATTATCCAGGACTCGGTTCCCAACTGGTTGCGCTTCCCTTCCTGCTGGTGTTTGTCGCAGGCATTTCGGCGGACCTGCTGGAAACCCGTTACCGCAACCTGGTATTGGCATGTCTATCGGGACTCTTAATCGCAAACGCGATATGGAATTTGGCGGAGTTGGCACGAGCCTAGGCTTCCACGCACGAGCGAAACACCCTGCTTTCAATAGCTTTAGCGCCATAATCCTAGGAGCAGGATGCAGCCGAGCTCATTCTGCGGCAGCTAACGCAACTCTTGCGTCATGCGGAGGTTCTAATCATCTAAATCATTAGGGGCGGACTGGAGCTGCGCCATGACGTCAGAACTGAGATATGATTTCTATATGTGGCGGCTGATTCGCTTGACTGTCGCGGGGTTTGCTGTGGGATTATTTGCTGCGGTTTCAGTGACGGCCCAAATCAATGGCGTGCCCGCCTCGGTAACCTCCATAGGATTTGGTGGGCACGGGAATAAAATTTCGGGAGTACCGCCGAGTGTAACCTCGCTGGGGCCGCACGGATTCGGCTCAAGGAGTCCCTTCTTCAATGAGCCGACATGCTGCATCAACCCGCTTTTTCCAGTGAATTCAAATCCGCGAATCTTTTCTCGCCACCACAATCATTTCTCAGGCTTCACTGGATTTGTGCCGTTCTACGGCGCGCCTTATACGCCGATCATCGTGATGCAGGCCCCCGACGAGGAGCCAGCGGAAGACGACTACAGCGGTGGGCCAACGATTTTTGACCGCCGTGGTTCCGGTCGGTCCAACCGCGACAATTATGAGGACCGCTATGCTGACCGAAGCCGGCGCGATGAACGGGAGAGTCAGCCTGCGGCAACTGCACAGGTTGCGCAGCCACTACCTCCTGAGCCCGATCAGCCCCAAACCGTCCTGGTGTTCAAAGACGGCCATCAACTCGAGGTTCAGAATTATGCGGTGATCGGAGACCAGCTCTACGACTTGACTCCCGGCCATCGTCGAAAGGTCGCTCTCGCGGAACTTGACCTGGTTGCGACTGCCAAGCAGAACGATGACCGCGGAATTGATTTTGAGTTGCCCATATCTGCAAGATAGCGGATGACCTAACTAAGTGATTACGTCTCCCTCTGCTTCGCCCACAATACGCCTTTCTTGTGATATAATTTTACTAGCTCTTAACCCAGGTAACACCCTTTAAATGCAATCGTTTGCGGCTCTAGCTCCGGTGCATCGGGCCGCGCGGATTGTCCCGTCCCATGGGCCTGGATTTAGAGCCGAAAGCTGAGATCAAAAAATGGCCGACGATCAGAATCCTCAACTGCCTTTGACGCCTCCGCCGGGTGATGGTGGAATCCCGGGCGCCGCGAATATTCAACCCGTCAATATCGAAGAGGAGATGCGGCGATCGTATCTCGATTATTCGATGTCAGTGATCATCGGTCGCGCGCTGCCTGACGTTCGCGATGGATTGAAGCCGGTGCATCGGCGCATTCTCTACCACATGCATGACATGGGCTTGCTGCACAATCGCAAATATGTGAAGTGCGCAAAAGTGGTGGGCGAGACCATGGGCAAATACCATCCCCACGGCGACGCTGCTCTTTACGACGCCATGGTTCGTATGGCGCAGCCTTTCTCCTTGCGCTACCCACTCGTGGACGGACAGGGAAACTTCGGCTCCGTGGATGGTGATCCTCCCGCCGCGATGCGATACACCGAGTGCCGCCTGGCCCGGATGGCAGAAGATCTGAATGCAGATATCGACAAAGACACGGTAGATTTCGTTCCATCTTACGATGACTCGAATGTCGAGCCGACCGTGCTGCCTACGCGAGTGCCGAACCTGCTGATCAATGGGTCGAACGGAATTGCAGTAGGCATGGCCACCAACATTCCGCCGCACAACTTGACCGAGATCGTGGACGCAACCATCGCACTGGTCAACAATCCCGGCTCACAGCTCGCTGACTTGCTGAAGTTTGTGCAGGGTCCGGATTTCCCAACTGCAGGCATCATTCATGGCAAATCGGGAATTTTTGCGGCCTACAAAGATGGCCGCGGCCGCTTCATGATGCGCGCCAAGGCGGCGATTGAGACTTTCAATAAAGATCGGCAAGCCATCATCGTTACCGAGATTCCTTACCAGGTAAACAAGTCGCGCTTGATCGAACGCATCGCCGAGCTGGTCAACAACAAGGACATTGAAGATATTTCCGACATCCGGGATGAAAGCGATCGCGACGGCATGCGGATTGTCGTCGAACTGAAGCGTGGCGCGGAGCCTCAGATCGTGCTCAACCAGCTTTATAAGCACACCCAGATGCAAGAAAGCTTCAGCATGATCCTGCTCGCGGTGGTGAATGGGCAGCCCAAGGAAATGGGACTGGTCCAGGCCATCAAGCACTTCATCGATCATCGCGTGGACGTAGTCCGTCGCCGCACCGCCTACCTGCTGTTGAAGGCCAAGGAACGCGAACACATTCTGGAAGGCTACAAGATCGCGCTGGATCACGTGGACAACGTGATTGTCATTATTCGAGGAAGCGCGAACCGCGGGGAAGCCCGTGACAACCTCGTCACTTACTTCGCAGGCAAAAAGATTGACATCAACACCACCGGGCGCGCTCCCAAGCTGGATCCTGAGCGTCCGTTCACTGCGATTCAGGCAGACGCTATTCTCGAACTGCAGTTGCATCGCCTCACCCGGCTCTCAATCGATGAAATCACCAAAGAATTGGGCATTACTCGCGAGAATATTGCTGAGTTCGAATCGATTTTGGCTTCAGAGAAGAAGCTGCGCGGCGTGATCGTGAAAGAACTGGAAGAAGTCAGAAAGCAATATGGCGACGAGCGCCGCACCAAGATTGAAGACGAAGCTGCCGAGATTCAGCTCGAAGACCTGATCGCGGACGAGCAGACCGCGGTCACAGTAAGCCATTCCGGATACATGAAGCGTACTCCGATCTCCACCTACCGCATGCAGCGGCGTGGAGGCACGGGGCGCACCGGCATGAAGACGCGTGACGAGGATTTTGTCGAGCATCTGTTCATCGCCTCTACCCATGCCTACATTCTGATCTTCACTAACACCGGGCGAGTGTACTGGCTGAAGGTCTACGAAATCCCCGATGTGGGGGCCGCGGGCAAAGGCAAGCACGTTGGCAACCTGGTCGGCCTGCAACCTGGCGAGACCGTACGGACCATGTTGGCAGTGCGCAAACTCGAGGAAGAAGGCCGCTACATCTTCTTCGCCACCCGCAATGGCACGGTGAAGAAGACGGAGCTGAAAGAGTTCTCGCACGTGCGTTCCATCGGCATTATCGCCATCAACATCGAGAAGGGCGACGAACTGGTGGCCGCGCGCTTGACTGACGGGCAGCAGATTGTGTTCTTGGCTTCACACGATGGCCAAGCCATCCGCTTCGACGAAAACGACGTCCGCTCCATGGGCCGGAACGCTACCGGCGTTCGCGGCATGCACTTGGATACCAACGATTACATTGTCGGCATGGCGACCACGCCCAAGCCGGGCGCGCCAGCTCCCAAAGTTGAGGGTGAAGTGGTGGATGTGGCCAAGAAGGGGACGCTTATCCTCTCAGTCACCGAAAATGGTTACGGCAAGCGCACTCCGGCGGACGAATATCGTCTGCAAGGACGCGGCGGTTCGGGCGTAATCAACGTCAAGACCACCGAGCGCAACGGCAAAGTCGTGGGCATTTCTCAGGTGGAGGACAAATCCGAGGTGATGCTGATCAGCCAGTATGGCAAAATCATCCGGATCGAGAGTAAGTACATCCGGGAATCCGGACGTTCCGCCCAAGGCGTACGCCTGTTGCAGATCGAACCGGGAGACCGTGTGGCCGCGGCTGTTGTAATCCCGCCGGAAGAGGAACCGGTGAACGGGGCACTGATTCAGTAGTACCTTCGATCTGTCTTTGTTTGGCGCGTGCAATGCTCAGCGCGCCAAACAGTATTCCCTGTGCTTCTACAGTCTGTGCTGTATCTGACCCTCTCGGCGGCAGGATCCAGTTCCTGAGTAGCTCGATTCTGCACTCTCTGTGTAAAACAATCGCCAACGATAACCGCACTTTTTGCATCTCTATAGCCGCTAGTCCACTCGACGGGAGAAAACATAATGAAGCTACGCAACAAATCTCTTTTTAATGCGCTGCTCGGAGCTGGCCTTTACCTGCTTGACCCAGTGCGCGATCGCCTGGCTGAAAGCATTGAGGATTTCACTGACCGGGCACAGGATACCTACGAAACTGCGAGCGAGCGTATGGATCGAGCTTCTCGAGTCATTCGTGGCGACGACTCTCACTTCATGAGCACTACCACCGCTTTACTGATTGGCGTGGGTCTCGGGGTGAGCGTGGGTTTGCTGTTCGCGCCAGCCAGTGGAGAGGAAATTCGCAGCAATCTGGCGGACAAGGTCCAGGATTTTGGCGACAAGGTCCGGAACCGCTTCTCCCCTGAGCCGCAGCCGGCCAGTGGAACTTACGGAGAGTAGCAGGCGTCGCAAGTGGCTCGCTCGTTTGTAGAGACCTATGGAGAAAGTCATGAAAGGCTCTAGAACAGCGGTCGTCATACTAGGGGTGTGCGTGGGAATGGTTTCTTTATCGTCCTCGCAAGTAGGAGGCCGGCCCACGCAGCCACCCGATCCCACGGCCCAGTCTCCGGCGACTGCGGCTCCGAGCACGCCGGCAACATTTCCATCCCCCGATCCCAAGCAACAACGCGGGCCAGCACCCTCTAGCGCCGCGCTGCAGAAGCCCCGGCCGTTCATGGGAACCATCGTCCGTCAAAAGGACGGCTATGTTTTGCGGGCGGGCGACTTGGAGTACAGGGTCGATGATCAAAGCAAGGCAAGAAGATTTGCCGGGAGGAATGTCAAAATAATGGGAACGTTTGACAAGACAAACAACACCATCCACATGCAGACGATTGAAACTTCCCCTTCCTCGTAGCGTCCCCATTGCCGCGGCAAGATTTTGGCGCGCCTGACGCGCCCTCGCAGTCTAATGATTCATGAACCCCAACAAAGTCAACCTGTCCGAAAAATTTTCCAGCTTTTCCGGTTACTGGAATCCAAAAATTGTCGGCGAGCTGAATGATTCCTATGTGAAGCTGGTCAAGGTGAAGGGAGAGTTCATCTGGCACCATCATGAAAAGGAAGACGAGTTATTCCTGGTAGTCAGCGGAAGACTACTCATGCGCCTGCGTGACGGCGAGGTGTGGATCAATCCCGGGGAATTTTTCATCGTTCCGCGAGGAGTTGAACACATGCCCGTGGCCGAAGAGGAAACCCATGTGTTGCTGTTGGAGCCAAAGACCACGCTGAATACGGGGAATGTACGAAGCGAGAGAACGGTGCAGGAGCTGGAACGGATTTGAGATGGTTTGCGGTTCCGGGATGAAAATCGGCGCGGTGTGATACACCTTTATCATTGAACTTCGACCAAGCCATTCTTCTATTTGTCGCTGCCGTTATTGGGGGCGTCTTAAATGCGGTCGCCGGTGGCGGCAGCTTCGTTGCCTTTCCTGCCCTCTTGTTCACAGGAGTACCACCCATACCTGCCAATGCAACCAATTCTCTGGCGTTGTGGAGCGGGATTGTGGCTAGTGGAGGCGCGTATCGCAATCAACTGGACGTGCCGCGGCGCGTCTTGCTACCCCTGCTGATCACCAGCGTCATTGGTGGGCTGTTAGGCGCATTCTTACTCCTGCGGACGCCAGCGCATACGTTCATGGCGGTGCTTCCCTGGCTGATGTTGGGAGCAACTCTTCTGTTTGTATTCGGGCCAAGGCTGGCAGCAGGACGTCCCTCAAGCGTTGGACGGGATGCAAGTGTGGCAGCGATTATGGTGGCCTCAGTATTTGAATTGGCTGTGGCCGTGTACGGAGGCTACTTTGGCGGAGCTGTGGGGATCGTCAACCTGGCGATGCTGGCGGCGATTGGAATGACCGACATTCATGCCATGAACGCTCTGAAGAGCGTTCTCGGAACCGCGATTAACGGCGTAGCTACGCTCGTTTTCATCTTGAAACGAGCTGTGTATTGGCCCCAGGCGCTGGTCATGATCGTTGGAGCCGTGGTAGGAGGATATTTCGGAGCACACTACGCGCAGAAACTGCCACAGAATTGGGTGCGAGGATTCGTCATTGTGGTGGGTGCAGGAATGACAATCTATTTTTTCGTCAAAGCCTATTGAACCTAACGTAGCGCCGGCGTCCCGCCGGCACCGCGAAAGTATCCCGATCTTGCCCCCGTCGCCGTGCAAGTTTGACGCTTGAGCATCGTGGAAGAGCGGCGCTTCAGCGCAGCGTTAGACGGCATTGGATATGGGCTTCAGCCCCAGTGGAAGGTGTTCTAGCTCCAAGGACGACCACCAGGGCCTGAAGCCCATCCTTATTGACACGTAACGCGGCCCTGGAAGGGCCGCTCTTCCACGTTAGCGTACGCAGCAGGAATGCATTCAGGGAGATCGGCGGTGATGAGACACAACGACTCGACATCCGGATTTCGCGATGCTCCGCGGAGAGTTCCGCGGTCGCCATGCAGAAAACGTATTACTGTGCCGGCGTCGAAATATGCTCATGCACGATGAGCCACTTTCCACCCTGATTCTCGAAAACCACAGTCCAGCGCCATGTCCCCATCTCGCGTTTTCCGTTGCTCTTGACGGCGTCTTCTTTCACGGTTGCAGTACCCCAGCTCAGATCTCCGTGCTGATGAAGCTCAGCATCGTCGTTCACAGTGAATTTTGCACTCTTGAAGCTTTTCAGGATTGGTTGTACCCCCTTCTCATACTCATCCCAACTGCCGTATTTGAGCGGGGTGATATCGAAAAAAGTGTGTGGACCTCTGGCATAGTATTGCTCCACGTTAGCGGTGTTCAGCGTAGACCAGCCATCCCATATTTTCTGCAAGTAGGCTTTGTCCGGTGCGGGGGTGTTCGACATCGTCTTCTTGGCAGATTTTTTTGGTGCGGCAAAGCTCGATAGGCTGAGTGCGAAGATACAAAAGAGCAAGGTCAGGATGCGTTTCGGCATGGAATTCCTCCAAGTTCGGCGAGGAATTGTCGCATAGCGACCGCCAAAGCTCCAAAAGCGCATGCAATTGGTTTGACGCTTTTCCACAAGCCACGCTAAAATAGATGAGTTTGCCTGTATCTGCGACTCCGTTCTGGAGTCGTCCGCAATCGTTGCTAAGGGCGCCGACGCGGAAAAGAGCAAGCACAGGAAAATCAGCAGGTTCCGGTCGCGCCACAGCGAGCGCCGGTATGAAATTGGATGGAGGCACAGCTATGTACGCGGTCATTCGCGCCGGAGGCAAACAGTACCGGGTGGCGCCCGGCGATGTAATTCGCGTGGAGAGTCTGGCCGGCGCTACCGACGGAAAGATTAATTTCGGCGATGTGCTGGCAATTTCCGGCGAGCAGGGCAAAATCGCCCGGGCACAAGCCGACGCGCATGTCAGCGGCGAAATTGTGGAGCAGGGACGGGCCGACAAGATCTTGGTCTTCCACTACAAACGCAAAAAGCAATACAAGAAGCTGCGCGGCCATCGGCAGGCCTTCACTGCCGTGCGCATCACCGAAATTGCTTTCGACGGACAAAAGTTCACTGCGCCGGATTTGCCAAAGAAGGAAGTAAAGGTCAAGAAGGCAGCCCCGGTCGCTGAAGAGCACAAGGCCGAAGCAAGAGCGACAACTGCCTCAACCAAGAAGAAGACTGCGGCAAAGAAGTCCGCAACGAAGAAGGCAGCACCGAAAAAGAAAAAGTAGCTAGAAACTGGACACTAGCCACTGGAAACGGATTTCAATTGGCCCATAAAAAAGGATTAGGAAGTTCACGAAACGGTCGCGACTCGAATTCTCAGCGTTTAGGCTTTAAGGCTTTCGGGGGACAAGTGGTTCCCGGCGGAACCATCATCGTCCGCCAGCGGGGTACGCGGGTGAAGCCTGGACTGAACGTAGGTCGTGGCAAGGACGATACGCTTTTCGCCAAGATCAGCGGCCGTATTAAATTCCTCGACAAGGGTTCGATGGGCAAGTTTGTGATGATCGAGCCTTTGGAAGCGAAATAGAATTTCAAGACCGCGCCGCGTGGATGACTGCGCAGCTCGCAGCCTCGCCTTCGGGACGAGGCATTTTTTTGTTTCGCGTAGACATTAGCGCACCGATGTTCATTGATGAAGCCAAAATTCGAGTGAAAGCGGGCGACGGTGGTAACGGATGCCTCGCCTTCCGGCGGGAGAAATTTGTCCCCCGCGGAGGCCCGTCGGGCGGAGATGGCGGCAAGGGTGGCGACATCATTATGGAATCCAGCGAGCGTCATAACACGCTAGTCCATTTTCGTTTCAATCCTGAATACAAAGCCCAACGCGGACGCCACGGAGAAGGTTCGAATCGTACCGGCCGCGAAGGCATAGACATCATCCTGAAAGTGCCAGTGGGCACGATTCTCTACGACGCCGAGACGGGAGAGAAGATACACGATTTCTCGCGGCCCGATGAGCGCATCGTGGTGGCACAAGGCGGACGTGGTGGGAGAGGCAACGCACGATTCGCGACCTCCACTCATCAGGCCCCGCGTGAACACGAAGACGGTCGCCCGGGAGAGGATCGCGTGTTCCGGCTTGAACTCAAGCTGCTGGCTGATGTGGGGCTGGTGGGATTTCCCAATGTTGGCAAATCCACATTGATCTCGCGTATTTCTGCGGCCCGCCCGAAGATTGCTGATTATCCTTTTACAACTCTACAGCCCAATCTCGGCGTCGTCGCCGTGGGACAACCGCCGGAAGAAAGAAGCTTCGTGGTTGCAGACATTCCCGGCCTGATTGAAGGGGCCCATTCGGGCGCCGGCTTGGGCATCCAGTTTCTGCGACACATTGAACGCACTCGCTTACTGGTACACCTTGTAGATGTCTCAGATGCAAGCGGTCGGCCTGATCCGGTGAAGGATGTCGAGGTGATCAACAAGGAACTTGAAAGCTTCGGGGCTGGCCTGGAAGGCAAGCCGATGATTATGGCGGCATCGAAGATCGACGTTGCCAATAAAGACAAGCTGGCAAAACTGAAGCGCTATTGCAAAAAGCAGGGATTAGAACTGTTTCCTATCTCCGCGGTCACCGGAAAGGGAATTGACGAGTTGAAGTATGCAATCGCGGAGAAGCTGGATGAAGTGAAGGCCAATCTTCAGTCAGATGAGGCGAGTCAGAAAGACTCAACTGCTGTCTTAGAAACAGAGCTACCGCAGCGAAGCCGGAAAACTTCCTAGTTTGTAAACCCCAGCGAGTAAAGCCCAATTTCTCGATTTTCTTGCGGCACGGCTAAAGCCGTGCCCTTTCAAATCCGACCAGCCACACGATTAAAATCAGTCCAATCGTGCGGACTCATAATGTCACGCCTCCGGAATCTGCCCATGCTGAAAATGGTATTGCAGGATTTTCGCAGCTACGGCTGGGTGCATCGTGGGTTGCTCGGGTTGCGTAGCGCGGACAATCTCTCCGCGGCAGACCACTTCGGCAGCTGACAGTCCGGCGATCTCTGCGGGCAGCACCAGGTTGATCTCGAGCTGCACGTTGGTCGGAATCAGTTCTTCCGCGCGGAATAACATTCCCGAACGGCTGATATTTTCCGTGGTGCCTTCACGCCAGGCGTTATCTCCCACCAGGCGATATCTCAGGGGTAGTTGAAGATTGAATCGTTGAGCGCGGAAAGGAGAGAGCTTCTGTCTGCGAGTTTGAGATTCTCCAGCCAAACGAGTTGCCATTGAAACCTCCGTGGGGATCGGTGTATCGAGCACTTCCCTTACCTTGGCCTTCAGAGCTGGGAAGGTGAAGGGCTTCTGCAACAGAACGATGCCAGGGTCCAGAGTGCCATTGTGGCCAATTGCATTTTCGGTATAGCCCGACATGAAAAGCACTTTGGTCCTGGGCCGCAGCGAAACAATGCGATGGGCCAGTTCCTGCCCATTCATTCCCGGCATAATGACGTCCGTCAAAAGCAAATGAATGGGGCCTGGGTGAGCGCTGGAAATCTGGATGGCTTCGGCGCCATCCGCTGCCTCAAAGACGATGTATCCCTGATGCTCTAGATACTCTCGACCCAATTGGCGGAGATTGGCTTCGTCTTCGACCAGCAGAATTGTTTCGAAATTCTGTTCCGCACTGGCGGCGACGACTGTAGGCTGTGCGGCGAGCGACTCGCCGGCTGCATCAACCTGCGGCAGGTAAATCTTGAATGTGGTCCCTTTGCCGGGTTCGCTGTAGGTCCAGATGTAGCCTTCGCTCTGCTTGATGATGCCGTAGACCGTCGAGAGTCCGAGGCCGGTGCCCTTCAGTCCTTTGGTGGTAAAGAACGGTTCGAAAATGTGGGTCTGTGTCTCGGCATCCATGCCCATGCCGGTATCGCTGATAGCCAGCATCACGTAGTCGCCGGGCTTTACCGGGGCGTGGAAGCGGGCGTAAGTTTCATCCAGCGTGACGTTAGCGGTTTCAATGGTGAGCCTGCCGCCTTGCGGCATGGCGTCACGGGCATTCACCGCCAGATTCATAATGACCTGGTCGATCTGGCCAGGATCGGCTTTCACCGCGCCCAAGTCCGCGCCGGGAATCATTACCAAATCAATATCCTCGCCAATCATGCGGGTAAGCATCTTCAAGTTTTCAGTGACGACAGAGTTCAGGTCTACCACTTTCGGAGTCAGCAGCTGTTTACGACTAAAAGCCAGAAGCTGGCGGGTAAGCGATGTGGCCCGCTCCGCGGCATTAGCAATTTCTTGAGCGGGACCGCGGAGAGCAGGATCGGGACCAATGCGATCCAGCAGAAACTCACAGTATCCTGAGATCACCATCAGCAGATTGTTGAAATCGTGAGCAATACCACCAGCCAGCCGGCCTACTGCTTCCATTTTTTGAGCTTGGCGGAATTGCAGCTCCAAACCGCGACGCTCGGTCACGTCTTCGGTGAAGAGCTCAAAAAATATCGCCTTTCGCTCATCTCGAATGGCCCGCCCCGAGAGACGTACCACGATAGAACTACCATCCTTGCGAACCCAGTCCGCAACTAATTCGTTGAATCGATGCTGAGCGCGGAAGAAATCGGCGAGCGTGAACCATTGCGCTGGCTGTCGATACAGATTGCCCAGATTGTGTCCTACCAAATCCGAACTTGACCCATAACCCAGCATCAAAACCAGAGCAGGATTGGCGTCCACAACGATGCCAGTCGAGTCGCAGCGGCAAATCCCGTAAGGTGCATTGGTCACCAAAGAGCGAAAATTGATTTCCGAGCGGCGTAATGCTTCCTGAGCCGCGCGCAATGCTCCGTTGAACCAGCAGATCAGCAACGCAACAACCACGAACAGCGTCAGATGGATGATGGCTTTCCGGTAATCGCCAGGGGATCGCGCCGTCTGGATTGAAAAATAAGCGCTTACGGTAAGAGCGAAAGAAGTGGCCGCCAGGCCGGGTTTCCACCCGCCATACCAGGCACTTACCATGATGGCGACGGCGAAGACGACGAGCCGGCTTTCGACAACGTCGGATAGCAGCAACGCGGGTATCAGAGCCAGGCTGATGCTGAGGACGGCAACTCCGTAGCGCAGAATGGGGGCCCGGGTGGGAGCGATATAGCGGGTGCGGAGAAGGGGGAGCTTCACTCGCATACTGCCCAATCCTAGTTCCATAATGGGAAAGCAGCGAGTTACGCTAGTACATCTAAAATGTGTTCAGTGGTACGACGTCTGCTTGAGCCAATTTCTCATCGCATCTTTAACTAAGCGATTCCAATCGGGCGGCCAAGAACACCGCGATTCGGCAATACCCGGGCAAGAACTTGCAAGAAACGGTGGAAAGCCGGAAACTACTCACGCTCCCTGAATAGAGACGCATGAATATCGGTCTTTTCGGCGGAACCTTCGATCCGATTCATAACGGACACATTGCGCTGGCGCGCGCCGCCCGGGAACGTTGTGAGCTCAGCCGGATTTATTTTGTGCCGGCTAACATTCCCCCTCACAAACAGCGGCCGCCGGTGGCATCGTACTTCGATCGCTCTGCCATGGTGGTGCTCGCAACCCGAGAGGAAAGCGCTTTCCTGCCATCTTCGCTGGAAGCTCCCGGCGCAGGTGCGACAAACCTGGGCGGCCGCAAAGGGAAGCAATCCGAGCACGCGGTCGCGGGAGCGAATTACACCATTGATACTGTCCGACGACTGAAGCAAACATTAAAGAAGAGTGACCGCCTGTTCCTTCTGATGGGGATCGACGCTTTCAAGGACATTGCAACTTGGCATGAAGCCGAGGCATTATTTCAAGAGTGTGAGTTCATCGTGGCCAGCCGTCCTGGATACTCGCTGGCGGATGTGGCCAACTCTCTTCCAAAGAGCCTGCGGCCCGCGTCGGCGGTGACCAAGCCATTCGCCAGGCAGCCCGCCAAAGGAGACTTGGCATTGAACGGTGCGACCGTCCATCTTTTGGACGACGTACATCAGCCAATTTCCGCGACCGCAATCCGGGAAGCCGTCCTGGCCAAAAGGCCGTTGCGGAAATTTGTTGACCCGACCGTCGCCGAATACATCAAAAAGATGGAGCTTTATCGCCGATAGCCGCTCCAACTCTCATTCGATCCGGCGATGAGCTTAGCTGGCTTTACAATGGCAATACTGTTTGATCAATGCACTTACTCTAATTCATGAAGAAGACCCATCTTAAGCGACCGGTATTCGAAGCTATCAGCGCCTGCCAGGAAAAGAAGGCGGAACACATCGCGGTATTAGAGTTGGAGCCAGAATCTGGCGCGTTTACCGATTACTTTGTTGTGTGTAGCGGCACCAATCCACGCCAGGTCCAGGCCATTTCCGACGAGGTGGAAGAGCGCTTGGACAAAGCGGGTATGCGGCCAGCTCACGTGGAGGGCTACAAACAGGCGGAATGGGTCCTGCTGGATTACGTGGATTTCGTGGTGCACGTATTTTCCGAGAAGGCGCGCAGCTACTACGACCTGGAGCGACTCTGGAAGTCGGCCAAGCGGCTCGAGCCTGGCGATCTCACCGCGGTAGCAACCAGAAAAAAACGTGCACCATCGCGCCCGTTGAAAAAGAAGCGGGCCGCAATGGGGGCTGCGGTCACTCAGGCGTTGATTGACTACGCCTCGCCTCAAGCCGGCATGCAGGTTCTCGACCTTGCCAGTGGCACCGGCGAACCCGCTATCAGCTTGGCGTCACACGTCGGAAGCGAGGGCCACGTCACGGCCTTGGATTTGAGTGCCGAGCTTCTGCAGATTGCGGAAGATCGAGCTCGGCAACGTGGGCTCGATAATTTCTCGATCTCTCAAGCAGATGCTCAAAATCTGCCCTTCCCCAATGAGAGCTTTGATCTCATCACGTGCCGTTTCGGCGTCATGTTCTTTGCGGATTGCGATAAGGCCTTGCGTGAAGTTCATCGCGTGCTGCGGCCCGGAGGCCGAGCATGTTTTGTGGCGTGGGGACCGTTTGACCAGCCGTACTGGTCGAACACCATGGGAATCATTCTGAAGCACCTCGGAGGTCCCGCCATACTGCCGGGTGACCCAGATCCGTTCAAATTTGCCCAACCCGGCAGCCTGTCGGCCGCCCTGCGTCGCGCCGGATATGCGGCCATAGAAGAAAACACTGAAACGCTGCCTTGGATTTGGCCGGGGAGCGAGGAAGAAGTTTGGGAGTACCAGAAGGCGGTCGCCGTGCCATTCCGCCCGCTGCTTGATCGCGTTCCACCCGAGAAGTGGGACACAGTGAACCGCGAAGTCCACGCTGCGCTCGGCCGGTACACGGAAGATGGAAGCGTGAAGTTTGGCGCCGCAGTGGTGCTCGCCTCAGGAACGAGATCGTAACTAGAACCTGCAGTTTGTTATCAAGCAACTGACCACTGACCACCGGCCACTATCTCCATGAAGCTCAAAGTTGTATGGATTGGCAAGACCAAAGAGCCCGCCATCCAGGCGCTCACCGACGACTACTTGAAACGACTATCTCATTATGCCGACGTGGAAGCAGTACAGGTGAAAGACGAATCGGCGCTGCTGAAGTTTTGTGCCAAAGACGCTCGCCCCACAAAACATACTCTGGTTCTGCTGGATGCCGTGGGAAAGGAGCTTTCTTCCGAAGAGTTGGCAAAGTTTCTACGAGAACATCAGGAGCGAAATCCATTGCTACTGTTGTTCGCCATCGGCCCGGCGGACGGGTTTACGGACGCAGCGCGTCAAGCCGCTGGACTGGTGCTCTCGTTATCTAAAATGACATTGCCGCATGAGTTAGCGCGGATCGTACTGCTGGAACAGCTCTATCGTGCATTTACCATTCTAAAGGGCCATCCATATCATCTGGGCCACTGAGTGGGCTGTGGAAATCAGGCGTGTACCTTCGTGATATGTAATACCACTGCCCCGGGGTTTAGAGTCTGTCCGACGCAATAGATCTCGGCCGTATCCCAAGGAGGGATGCCATGAAAAATCCTTTAGATGTACTCCGCACGAAAGAACAGGAACTACTGAAGGTAAAGAAAGAGGTTGAGGCGTTGCGCATCACCGTCCATTTGCTCGGCGAGAAGAACCAAACTGACGAAGCCATGAACTTACGTCAAGTAATCGAGATGCCGTAGTAGTTCATTCGTAGTCCTAATTTCCTAGCTGCTCGAGCTTGTGCCGCGATCCAGCGGTCCGCTACTGAGTCCCACCCGCCCGATGCTCCCCCGGGAGCCACTGGAATCCCTGTCCCTGCTCTAAGCTGCGAGAACAGGTACAATCAACACCTTACCCAGTATGTCCGACATCCGTCGTGGACTGATCATCGTAAATACCGGCCCCGGCAAGGGTAAAACGACAGCCGCCATGGGGACGGCGCTCCGTGCCGTTGGCCAGGGCATGCGCGTGCTCATGTTGCAATTCCTGAAAGGCTCCTGGCATTACGGTGAGCTGGACGCGGTGAAAGCATTCGGCGACAAGTTCGTCATGAAGCAAATGGGCCGCGGATTCGTGAAAGTGGGGACGGAGAAGCCCGATCCCGAAGATGTGCGCATGGTCGAGCAGGCATGGACAGAAAGCGAGCAGGCAATCCAATCCGGTGACTGGGATCTGGTCATTCTGGATGAAATTAATTACGCCATCAGCTACGGAATGCTTAATCCCCAAAACGTGGCCGAGAGCCTCAAAAAGAAGCCCGAGATGGTGCATGTTATCTTGACCGGACGGAACGCTCATCCGACAATAGTCGAGCTAGCCGACACGGTTACTGAAATGCGCCAGGTAAAGCACGCTTACGAGAAAGGTGTAATGGCGCAGAGAGGGATCGAATACTAGGCATTGGAAAGTGGCAATCGTAAATCGCATGACGTGGTTCAAGCGCCAATCCGGTGAGCTGGATACTTCGGGCGAAAAGAAAGTTCGCACCGAGGGCCTGTGGGTGAAGTGTGAACAATGCCGGCAGATTATCTGGAAAAAGGATCTGGAAGAGAATTTGAACGTATGTCCCAAGTGCGACAAACACTTCCGTATTGACGCTCGCGCCCGCCTGGCCCAACTTCTCGACGATAATCAATACGACATCACCGATGCAGATCTGGTCTCCACTGACCCGCTGAAATTCGTTGATCTGAAAGCCTACTCATCGCGCCTGAAACAAGCGCAATCCGACACTGGGCTAAAAG
>Ga0193750_1000162_pt1 | contig 19596 bp, 20 predicted proteins | sample L1c1metaG_FD_160569 | JGI IMG/M metagenome (GOLD analysis project Ga0193750, IMG submission 160569) | Soil microbial communities from a riparian zone of the East river system, Colorado, United States - L1c1 | ecosystem: Environmental > Terrestrial > Soil > Riparian zone | place: USA: East River... | reverse complement strand
ATTGGAACTCGCCTGATTTGCGTCCAACCTTGACTATCTCATGGCCAGCACCCGCCAATGCCTTTTGAACCAGTTCGCCGATCTTTCCGTTTGCGCCAATCAAAATAATCTTCATAAAAATTCCATTCTTGTTTCTGATCTCAGATTTATTTATTCACTTTTAATTTAGGAGGCGAATCCCCGCGAGAGCTTGCAGATGCGGCGTTGGAGACGACAAGCCCGATGTCGATATCGTCCGCAGCGTCGGCGAGTCCCGCGATGAATCCCTCTTGTGAGAGGTCCATAGCCAAGGCGCGGCACTGAACATCAAACTCCTGTGAGATGGCGCGTCCCAGTTCGGCAAGCAATGCGTCTCGCCTGGCCACAAGCACTACGTTGATCCCCGACGCTGCGATTTGCCGCGTGAATTCCTTACCGATTCCCGACGAAGCACCCGTGACGAGCGCCCACGGGCCGAACTGCCTTTTATCCAGCGCTGCCTTCATCGTGCTGTTCCTTTCTCTCGATTGCACCTGTTGCTCGATTGTTCGGTCTCACAGCGTGCCGATCCAACCTTTCAGGCGTTTTACCTCTAGCACCACCAAGTCGGGGTCATTAGCGGCGTGTGCCACCGCAGCCACACCCTGAAAAGCACAGAAGAGATGCGTGGAAAGTTCTCGTGCATCCTCTTCATGGCCGGCCGCGCGGAATTGCTCCTCGAGCCAACCCATTGGCTCGGTGAAGAGTGCCGCGGATTTCTTCGCGAGAGCGCCGCCCTCCTTGTGCAACTCGGAACACAAGCCGCCCAGCGGACATCCCCCACGCGCAAGCTTCTCCCGGTTCCCATGAACGCTTTCCACAAAAGCAAACAGCCGCTCCTTCGGAGAACTCAACCGGTCCATCTCCTCCCGGAGTTCTCGAAATGTCGCCAAGCGCCGCTCCACAACGGCCTCGCCAAGTTCTTCCTTGGTCTTGAAGTAGTAGTAAACGTTGCCTACCGGAACATGGGCGGCTTCGGCGATGTCCGCCAGGCTCGTCTCTCTGAAACCGTTCCGGTACGCCAGCTTCATGGCGGTCTCAATCAGCCGTGTCCGCTTGTCTGGTTGTGGTTTCCCCATGCCGGTTGTAAGTTAGTCAACTAACTCTGAACATAAAACCGTTTCCCCGTGTTGTCAACCCCCACCGCGTGCCAATTTTGTGCAATCAAGCTGATGTCTCGGAGCAGGAGAAAAATAAAGCAAAATCTTTGTTGCGGAAACTGCTGGGTAGCAAAGCAGCGGCCAGTGTGTTAGGCGCTGGCGCGCGATCCCTCGCCGCGAAGTATTTCACGGGATAGGGCAGGTATCGCTTTCTGCCGCTTTGCCGTTGTAACGCTTTAACGATTCAACGATTCACGTCACCGAAGGTTGAATGTTAAATGCTTTGCTCGCGAATGCTTTCGGAGTTTATATGCGACCCCGTTTCTCTTTCCAGCCAACCCGAAAGAGCCCACCCCGAAAAAACGCTGCCGCTTTTAGGGAAATGATTGCATTGAGGCACACTAGCGGCTTCATTTGCGCTGGTGCACGATCGTGAACCTAATCTCCTAAACGCTGGGCTGTATACTGTCCCAGAGGCAGCGCGCCTTACGCGTATTTCCGTCGGAAAAATTCGTCGCTGGCTAAAAGGTTACGATTTCCGCAGCGGAAAGTCAGTCCGTCATTCGGCTGCGGTGTGGGAGGGCGAGATCAAACCAATGGACAATAAGCTCGCGGTGAGCTTTCGGGACCTTCTCGAGCTCCGATTTGTCGACGCGTTTATCCGCCTCGGAGTCAGCTGGAGAACGATGCGTCGCGCGCACGCAAATGCGCAACAGGAATTGAAAACGACTCATCCGTTTTGCTCGAACCGTATCTTCACCGATGGCCGAAGGATTCTTCTACGGCAGGGCGAAGAGGATTCCGATCAGGCCTTGATCGACCTCGCCAATGATCAGGCTGAGTTCGCTCGCATTGTCGAACCGTTTCGGAAGGAACTTGAGTTCTCCGGAAATGACATCATCTGGTGGCCGCTCGGCAGAGAGCGCCAGATCGTGGTTGATCCGAAGCGTAACTTCGGCCAGCCAAGCGCCGCGCGTTCAGGGGTACCGACTCGTGTGCTCGCCCGTAGCGTGAAAACCAACAGATCGATTAAAACCGTAAGTCATTGGTTTGAGGTGTCCGAAGCAGAGGTCCGCGACGCGGTGGAGTTCGAGACACGCCTGGCTGCTTGAGATTCTTTCTCGACAACAATCTCGCGCCCAAGTTGGCTCGCGGTTTCCATCAGTTCGTCCTCGGCGAACATGAGGTCGTCCATTTGCGCGACCGCTTCAGCCAGGAGACGCCTGACGTCGAGTGGATGCAGCAGTTAGCTGATGAGAGCGGCTGGGTTATCCTATCCGGAGACGTCGCGATCGGGCGCAACCCTCACGAAGTGGAAGCTTGGAAATCTGCCGGCCACACAATCTTCTTCCTGAAAGCCGGCTGGACGAACATCGAGTTTTGGCAACAGGTCCAGAAGCTCGCTCGCTGCTTTCCGAACATTATCGATTGCGCCCGCCGATCAAAGCCCGGCGAATCCTTCATCGTGACAGTGAACGGAAAGATCAGTTAGTCTTCAAATCATTCGCGATTTCAGCGAATTGGGCGAGTGCGGCTTGCCTCCTTCGCTTAGGCTACGGCGCGCCAGGGGAGGTCTTCGACGATTTCGGGGATATTCACCATTTCAGCGCTTGCCACGTTTTACGTGGTTTCAAATTTCCGATGTCAGCGTTCGTATCTCGGCTGCTCCCGCAGCGCTCGACCGCTACCTCGCGGACCCTGCTTTGCCCGCTCAACAATTAACTAGTAACAATTAACGAATAACTAGCGGCATCGCCGCTGTCGTTTAGACACGACCCCGTTCTTCTTTGCGCTATTCGACAGCTATCTTGCACTTCTCTTCGAGTTGATGAGAAGCGCGCTGAATCTCAGCGGGTGTTATCGGATAATCGTTTAAGCTGACAATCTTATATCGGATCTTATTTGCGCTGTATACATGGATATCGGAATTACCTGCCAGTTCCACCCACCAGCCGGGCACGGTTATAATTCCCGTTGCTGACAGAGAATCGCCGGTCGCAGAACTAAGCCATTGCGAAAGTGTTTCCCGGTTTCGTCGCACTTGCTCCACGGCGTTCGTGTCTGTGCCGTGTGGGAAGTGCAAGTTTTCGCCGTCAAATGTAACTCTGTATTGCTTTTCACCGCCAACGATCGGTTTTCTCTTAGTTTTTGTCTCAACAACGAACACGCCGCTGGGCCCTACCAGTACGTGGTCCATATTGTATTTGTCGAATGGCACGTCGTGAAACACATGAAAACCATCGGCCATCAGTTGATTCAGTTCTTCAGCGACGTACCGCTCTCCGTGAAATCCTAAGCGATAGGCCGCGCGTTCCTTGATCAGTGGGCGAAGCTTGCGATCCGCGACCGCGACGAAGCCTGCCGAGAGTAAAAAGTAGAGGAGAAAGACGGGTAAACTCGCCCTTTGCAATGTAAGGCCGAAGGCGAGCAATATTGGGATAAATGCGATGCCGATAATCCAAGGATCAATTCGCTCGTCGAGTTCTTCGATATGAAGCCGACTGCTTTCTCCAGCTGGGCGCCTTGGTAAATCTGTAAATGGAAGTTTCGATTGAGCTTTGTCTCTTTCGTTTTTGCGATGCAGCGACCACAGCCACCCTCCTGCCGGTAAAAAAAGCAGAACTACGTACGTCGCTTCTGCAACCACGCTGGTTTGGAGCTTAAGCAACGCGCGCCACACGGTGCGATTTAAGTTGGCCTACATTTCATCGGCGATTTCGACGATTTCGGCGGCGATGATGTCGGGATCATATCGACTTAGCGTTTTCGACGACTCGGCCTGCCTGGCTTTCCGAAAACTGTCGAGATGATACCTGCTACCGCGGCTAAGGACTCGAACGCTTGGAGGATTTGCTTTCGATTGTCATACAGGAACTGACCAGCTTGCTTCGCTTTTTTCGCGCTGGCCTTTGCTAGCTTTGTAACGCGCTTCGATTTTCGAGGACGGGCCACAGGCGTGTTTTAACTCTTTTCGCTCCCGGATTCAACAATATCGATCTCTTCCGCGGTCCGTTGTCTCGTTGTCCGCGGTCTGTCGTCGGCGTCTGTGTAAATCTACCCCGTCTTCGTTTTCCGCTGTCAGCGTTTCCGCTTTCCGATTCAACGATGTAACGCTTTAACGAATCACGAAAGCGAAGCTTAGACCTGACCCCCATCTCTCCCCCGGGTGGGCTCGCGAGCCGGGACGCCGGCTAGGAGCTGGAGGAAAATTGATCTTCTTTCTTCTTGAACAGAATATTGAACGTGGTCAGCGAACCATAGCAGCGAGTGATGTATTGCTGGAGCTCGACCTTATCTGCATCACTGAGTTTATCGCTCGCGTTCACCTTCTGCTCGAGCACGCGCAGGTTGTTGCGGATCATAACGATCTTATGAAAAAACGTCTCCAGCGGCACTTCCTTCGCCTGCACTGAGGCATCCGCCGGACGCAGCACGAGCGTGCCGTTTTGCCACCGATTCGCGATGCCTTGCACGATCGTCTCATCTTTCTCCAGCCCGAGTGCCTCCACGACCGCGTGCGCAGTTTCGCGGATGAAATTGCTCAGCGGCACCTGCAACTCCGACACCGCTGCCGTGGGTTCTGACGGTATCAGCTCGCTCGACGCGGGAGCGATCGTTCTTCGCGCATCGTCGAACGAGATATCAGCAGTGAGCTCGGTGAGCGCTTTCACCACACCCGTGCCGTATTGTGGGTGCCGCACCGCCATCCCAATATGAAGACTCTGAATTGGCATCGACATGGTTCAACCTGCACCAGCCCTGCGAACTCTGCCATGCCTGTAGTTCGCAGCTCAGGCGACGTTCAGTTTCAGTTTTTCAGCTTTTCTCTTGGGCACTGTCAAAAGTGAAGATCTGACCCCGTTTCTGCTTTCTTTCTGTTGCTCTTCGCTCCTCCGCCGAGACAATTTGGCTCTTGTCGGTTCTCGTCTTACCGGAGAACGGTGACAAACGCGTTACTTTCAGGTAAAAGCGCTTGCGGCCAAACGGTTGTCCAATTCCAGTGAAGCTATGAAAAGCACAACACCGATGCGAATACGCATCCGTCGTTTTATCACTGATCGCTACGCCTACCGCACAAAGCCCGACTATTTGCCCGAGCTGGTTGCTTTTGGAATCATCGTCCTGATCGCCTTGGGGCCACTGTTTTTGCTGGCCAGCGCATTTGCAGGAACGTTGAAGTGAGGCGTTCGCGGGAGCGAACTTTACGGCGGGAGGTGCCGAGCAACGCGAGCGCACCTAGGGAAGCCGGGCACTGTGATTGGGAATCGCAGCAATGCCTGCTCGTCACTCTTTAATCGTTATGCCCTGTCGTGTGGCTCGCAACTGATCAACGCTCAGCTCTCAACCTGTTGGCAGATGAGTCTGTTGATTCTCTTTCACTACTTCGTGTTGCGAGCCCTCGACGATTTAAACAGAACATCGATAACAAAGGCCGCGCGGCGCGGGGAGGCATCGCGGTCGCGTTTTTGCTGGCTGGCACGTGTCTGGTGTCGGATTCACGCCTGCTCGCGGCGATCTTTATTCTGTTCGAGCTCTTCTGCGCTTTTGAATCGTGGGTTGGCTGGTGCGCCGTCCGCGCCTGCGGCGTCAAAACGCCGCTCTGAACCGATTCCTGCTGTGGAGACAACTCGGCGTTGTAATTGGCAATTGGCGATCAGTTTCGTCCCTTGCTCCTCGCTCCTCGCTCTTAGCTCTCTGCTCTTCGCTTCGATTGGATACGACCCCGTCTCTCATTTCAGCGCTTGCCACGTTTTACGTGGTTTCGAATTTCCGCGTTTCTCTCCGCGCCCATTCAATTCCGAGTTGAACGACCAACAGCTATTAACCGATAACAATTAACTAGCGGCTCGCCGCTGAATGTTTGGATCTGACCCCGTTTTCATTCTTGGTGAACGAGGCTAGAATACATGGATGTCGATAGACCAAGCTGCCGTACTTGACGCCGTCACTTCCGGATTGGCCGACTCTGCCGCCGGTCGCATTTCTCATTCGCCCCTGAATTTTGTGATTGATTGCCAACTAGGTTGGCAACCCGCCGGTTTGAAGATTAAAGAGGAGCAAAGGATTTATCCGAAGCGAGCACAAGCTGAACGGGAGATTGGGAGTGCGCCTCGTGAAGTCCTCCGTTCATTGCCACCGCTTTCAAGTTTTGAATCTCGAGCTGGACCGAAGCGACCGCCACCGTGGTACGTTGGCATGTCTGCCGATTTCGCAAAGCAAATCAGTAGTATTGATAGAAAGCTCCAAGGTCGCATCCTTGAGGCTCTAACCAATTTGACCAGCAACCCAGTGGAGGCGCGTGGAGACACAGTCAAACCTTTGACAGGTGACTTCCGAGGCTGCTGGCGCTATCGGATTGGCGATTACAGGCTGATATACTCTCCCGATAAAAGCACCGGCGATATCACGCTGCTGGCCTTTGCGGCACGCGGAGCGGCGTACGATTGAGCCGCAAGCGGCAGCACTCCCTGCGAAATCCGATTTCAAGAGGGTCTATTTACCCGAAGAAGAACGCCGGACATGGATTCGCTTCCGACTGCAGCATGAATTCTCTGAGCGAGTCCGACGAAGTCGTTATCTTGGGTGCATACAATAATTCCGCTGTGCTTGTCGTCGCTCCCGTGAAGCTTTATGAAGTGCTTACGATTTAAGGTGAGAAGAATGCGCTTCTCCCTTGTCGCAAACGCGAGAACGTCCTCGTCAGGGATACGCTGATTCGCTTTGCCGGCTTCCAGCGATGTCAAAATATCGTGACTTAGCTTCCGCAGTTCTTCGACCGCGGTTTGAGGAAAGTTCTCATTCGAATAGAACCGAGCCATCAGTCGCTGTGCTCGTTTTCATTTACCCTTATGTCCCGGTCGATTTCCGCGCGGTGCGCCGTGACATAGTTCCATGCATTGGTCAGGTCCTCACGTGTCATACTCGGATAGTTGTTGAGAAGATCTTGATCGGACATGCCAAGCCGCCGTCCCTGTTCTAATACCCAAACCGGAATGCGAGTGTCATCGACACATGCTTCGCCTCCGCAGACAGCCGCTGAACGCCGGATGCCCGGCATCGGCTCTTTCCAAAGTTTTAGTTGTTGATCGACAATATCCAGCACATCGGAAGGATGGTCTGCCACGGCATACGCCCACTCACCGTGATGTCCGTCAAGGTTAACAGCGTTAACCCACCGCTCTGCGGCCTGAGCCTTGTCACCTTTCGTCGGGTCAGGGAATCCTTTGCTTTCAAGAATTAGCTTCAAGTTGCAGCTGGAGTTCAGGTGGATGACGAAATCCGGCACATACTCGTGCATCTCGCCTTCCAACCGATACGGAATTGTGAAACCTAGCACTGACCTTGTGCCGAGCGGGTCGTAGCTATTTTTCACGAAAGAATGAACCGCGTCCGACTTATCAAGGTAATATGCAGCCGATTGTTCCCACTGCTTCGTGTCCGCGATAGCGTAGTTGAGATGTGAGCGAACCACCTCGCGCACTTCTTTGCTTGTCCAGAAATCCACATCAGCGGTTGAACCGACCTCGCGTCCGGGATCAAAGACGGGCTGCTCTGCCGATTCGCCTTCATCAACATCACCGCGAATTCCCTCGCGCATTCGTCCAAGTGCAAGTCCGTAAAATGGACTGTGCCAGATGTCCAGCGCTTGAAACGGTCGCTTGGCCACGACGTACTTCGAGATGTAACGACGAACGATCGCCAGAACCTGTGGGAAAAGGCGCTGCGCAGGAATGCTACAGCGATTTTCCTGAACCAAGACCTTCGTGAGATGCGACGCGAAAGCAAATTCGACTCGTTGCAGCGGATAACGTTTTCGTTCTGCTTCCAGAGTGACTGTATCGACGCGAAAACCTGGGCCAAAGCGCATCTTTCCCTCGTTGTTAATGGCCAAGCCTTGGATCTCCGTCTCGGCTGGAACGTTCTCTGGATCCAGCTCGGTCGAAGCCATGTGATCCCAGTCAATGTCGAGCACGCGACGAATTACCTGTTCATACCTCAACACACGTGGAAAGCGGATCTCCAGATTTGCGCGGTCAGGAAGTGCGAAAACGTGCTTGCGGTCTTTCGGTTTGGGCGGAGGGGCGTCGGTTTCCTTGAAGGGCACGACTTCAAAAGGCACCCCGAAGATCTTCGCTAATTCTTCGCTGAACCGGCCGTTTTCTCCTTCATCGTAGTGCCGTCGACGCAGCGCGCGACCGACAACTTGCTCGCACAGGAGTTGAGATTGAAAGGGACGAAGCCCAATGACGTGAGTCACAGTGGTGCAATCCCAACCTTCGGTCAGCATTGCTACACTCACTATGCAACGCACGTCTCGCCCTGGCGGATGCTTCGGCCTTTCGAGCTTGTCGGCCAGAGCCTCGAATCCCTCGGGATAAACTACTCGTCCTGTCGCATCCTTCGGCCATTCTACTTTTCCCACACTATCAAGTGTGTAACGCATCCAAAGCTGCTCGTCGTTCTTTGCGTTTTCTGAATCAGTTTCGAACGCAACTTTGGTGTCTACGCGTATCGTGAAGTTCTGCCCACGTTCCGGTCGGTTGCGAAATTCCTCAATGCCAGCGCTGCCGATGTTATCCGGTCGAACATCGTCAGCAAGCCAGTCATGGATCGTTGTAGCAATCTTGATGTTCTTGCAGACGACGATGAACACAGGCCAACGCTGTTCTCCTTCCTCTTTCCATCGTTCCGCTTCTTCTTGCCACAGTCCTGCAAGCTGTTGAATCGGAAGTGCAGCGTACTTAAGAATAGCGGCCGGTCGCGGCTGCGCGCGTCTACCACCCCGCTCACTGGGAGTCAGCTTATCCATCACGTACTTCCAGATGTTGAAATAGCCTGCTACTTCTTGTCCGGTTGTATCGCGCACGGCGAGCTGTGGAATTTTTACCAAGCCGCTCTCGATCGCATCCATCAAACCGAAGTCACTAACTGTCCATGGAAACGGCCGGTTCGTTTCCTGGCCAATACGCCCCAAGAAATAAGGCGTAGCGCTCAGATCGACACAGAAGTTAATGCCGTGACCACGACCACTATTCCAGTTTACGCGGTCTAAACCTTCAACCCACACCGTTGCCTCAGTTTGTTCATCCAGCCATGCTTGTTGCTCGTCCTCACCGAGCGTGTCCCAATCATCTGGCAGCGTCGCTCTGACGCGATAAGCGTGATGTGCTTCGTCATTTAGTACGAGGATGTTCGACTTTTTCGCGACATCAGAACCAAGAACCCGCCGAAGTAATTTCGCATCGCTTTCGATGTACCGAGTCACTCTCGCCTTGATTGTACGGCGACCGCTGGAATCTTTGCTTTCTTCGATGACCTCGAGCAGACCTTGTGCGATCTGCGTCGCAAGCGTTTCCTCGGTCAGGAATCGCTTACCCCGCGCGGTGTCGTTTTTTAGCCCAATGGTAATCGTTTCTGTCGTTGTCACGGGCACACCAACCTTCAGCACGCGCCCGCGCTCGCCGTTTACAGATGGAGCCTGTGGCTCAAAGACATGCCAGTTTGTTACGATCACTTTACCTTGAGCTAATAGCGCCATTAACTCGCCGGCAGGAACAAGGTCCCGTGTGCGATACAAACTCGCGTCGCCACGCTCTGGATTAAGCTCTTGAAGCCGGTTGCGGATCGTTACGTTTGGGCACACCACCAGCACCGTGTCGGAAAACCGCTTGTCGCTGCGGTCGATAATCTTGTTCAGAATGCTCCATGCGCTGAGCATTGCCATAACAGTGGTTTTCCCGGTGCCCGTCGCGAGCTTCGACGCGTACCGGAGAAAGCCTTCTGACCCTTTAGAATCTGTTTCGCCGTGTGCCAGATCTCGCGGAACGGCAATCCCTTGCCGCAGATCAAGAGGCGCTTCGACGAGGAAGATTATTGTTTCCACTGCTTCGAGTTGGGCAAAGAACAACGGCTCCTTCCGACCTTCGCGTTTCCAATGCTTCAGCAGATCGAGCGTCGTTCGCGTGACTCCCGCGTAATTCTGTTCGCGCCATTGTTTGACTCGTTCGCGAATACGATTGACCAACACGAGCTCGTATCCGCCGCCGTACTCCGCCGAGTGAGTCAGCGTTCCATCACGCAGGTCCCATTCGACCTTTTGCTCGTTAGGCTGGAAGACCAATGATTTGCGCCTACCGTTGCGCTTTTCCGGCGGTCTGCCTTCTTGGAGATACCAATACTGCTGTGGCTCAGCGAAAGCTGAGTTTAATATTGGTTCTGAAACCTGATTCGCGAGATCGCTCATCAGGTCGAGCCGTTCAACTTCTTCACGACAAGCAACTCGTTACCACGATCGTCGATCACCTTCACTGCCACCTGCTTTTGTTCGCCACCTTCGAATGGTGCGCTCGTTGTGCCTGAAAGATGTTCCCAAACCGATGGCTCGAAATCCGCACCCACCGCGCGCTTAATCGAATCCCAAGCTTTGGTGCGTGGAAAGAATGCCTGCGACACGTGAAAGCAGAGGCCGTTATAATCGGTATCAAGGAACCATGCAGGCAGATCGTTACCCGCCAAATGAAGCGCTTCCATCGTCGCCGGATCAAATGTATCAAGTCCACTAACGTCGGCTTGGTAGCGACCGTCTTCCAGCTTACGAACCTTCACATCGGGTTGACCGACGACGCTGAAGATTTGCGATGAACGCATATGTTTGAGCAAATCTCCCATCTGCAAGTCCATCGATGCCGAGAGATATGTCGCTGGAATTCCAAGCTGGCCCGCAGCTTCGATGTAAGCGCGCGCACTTGGCTGAATTGCAAAGCCAATCACGTAGAGATGCGTATAACCCCGCGACTTCATGCTTGCTTCGTCGTGGGCTTCGCGGACTAGACGCTCCGTTACCGGCCCGTTCTCCGGCCCGAAGACAATGGCAACAGGTCTTTCCGTAAGTGGTAATTCATGACGCGTCCGTTCATCGACTTGCGCACTTAAATCCTCCAAAGTCGCACTCTGGCCAGGAGCAAGCGCTTCAACGTTAGCTTCCGCCGCAATTGTGAGCGTTTTTGCCGGCGGACGTATATTCTTCAACGTCACCGTCTGGTTCCCTTGTAATCGTAGCACCGGCGCCCGTCGTAACGTCTCGAGCATTCGCTCGTGATAGGTTTGTGCGAGTTCTTTATCAATATCAGTCGCCTCAACTTCATCCGGTGACGAAGCTGTAGGAATCGTCGCTTCCACAACGAACGGTCCGGTCACACGAGAAACGTTCGACATCACTTCAGGCTTGTTTACAAGCACTTCGCCTTTCGGCGGCTCATCATTCGCGATCGTCTCGAGCTTGATATGTGGAACAATTCCCCCGATATCTTCGCCCTTTCGGTTTTGCTTTCGTTTGTAAACGAAGCCGCCCACAGGACCGCGAATTGGATCGCGGAGTTCGTAGTACGGAAAGACCTTCGTAAGCAGTCGCTGTCGAGCAAGCGCGAGCGGTACTCGGGAGGTATCCATCGTAACCCAACGCCTACCCCACTCTTCGGCAACGCGGGCGGTCGTGCCACTTCCGCACGTAGGATCTAACACGAGATCGCCGGGCTTAGTCGTCATAAGGATACACCGTTCCACTACAGGCGTTCCGGTCTGAACGGCGAAGATCTTAGGGTCAGAGCGGCTTTGCACAGCCCCGCTTATATCTGCCCAAAGGTTGCCTAGTTGCGCTAGCGGAAAATCGTCTTTGAACCGACGATAGTTCAGTTTGCCGCGCGAAGAAACATGCAGCCGGTTAGCTGCGGCCAGTCGCTGCATTCCTGCTAGATCGGTCTTAAATGTTCCAGCTCCAGGCGTAAAGGTTTGGCCTTGATATTCGAATTCTCTTAGGTCGCCCTCTCCTGCCGGACGAGAACTTGTGATGTTATCGACTCGAAACACTCGTGCACCTTCCTCGAGTTGAGCTGGGTTCGACATCTCCTCGTCTGTCGCTGGACGAAATGAACCATCAGACAGCATTACTTGGTCGTAACGGCTCTCGGCTTCGTCGCTTCTCGGAAGGTACAACTGGTTATAAAACGTCCTCTTCTTGTCCCTTGCATACCAGAGAAGAAAGTCCGATGTCGCGCCGATTAAGGTGCTTCCCTCGCTTGTTGTTTTACGAATCGTAATTACGGAGACAAAATTGTCCGCCACAAACACCTCATCGAGTACTTCCCGCACGTGGTGAAGATTTTCGTCGCTGATTTGAATGAAGACAGAACCGGAAGGCGAGAGTAGCTCCTTCGCAACGTACAGGCGATCGCGAAGATAAGTAAGATAACTATGTAGGCCTAATTCCCACGTGTCGCGGTAGGCTTGCACCATCTCGGGCTCGCGGGTCATGTCTTCGTCGTCGCCGTGGGAGACATCGCGCTTGCGGACGAATGGCTGAAAATTGCTCCCAAATTTCACTCCATATGGCGGGTCGATGTAAATCATCTGCACCTGGCCGCCGAGACTTTCGTACCGCAGCAGGGAGTTCATGACCACGAGCGAATCGCCAAGAATCATGCGGTTCTTCCAGCCGTGCGGCTCGGGATATTCGTAAGCTTTCGTCAGTTGATCAGTAAGCGACAGCTGAGGATCAGCGAATAAGTCCGCTATGAAACTTTCTTGTTTGTCTTGGCGATGCGACTTCAGTGTTTCGAGAATTGCTTTCGTTGAAAGCCGTTCATGCACAAAGAGTGGCAGGGTCGGAACTTCAAACGAGGTGCGTTCAGCCTTGCCGGCCCAATTCAGAAAAGGTCGGCTAAGCGCCTGCAGTTCGCGGACAGCATCCGTAAGTCCGTAAACCTTCGGACCACTCTCTCCGAATTGTCGCGGCTCCGAAAATTGATGCGGTGGATCAAGCCGCGAAGCTTCATCAACCTGCGCAAGCAACCATTCTCCAAGCTCCCGTGCTGGATTCTTCTCGTCCCACTGCATCTCGGGATCGAGCGAGTCATCGTACCGGTATTTCTGTGACGGCTTCTTCTTGCGAAACCGCGCTTGCGCTCCGATTTCTGGGCGAATCAATAGCTTAGCTTCAGGATGCTTAAACGCCTCGGTCGTCGTTTCCTTTTTCGAGCGAGGAGTTTTTTTACGCGACATTGCTTTCCTCTTCCTCATCAATCTCAGGACGAACTTCGTTGGCAAACATCGCCGTTTTCGTATCCATCGGCGTCAAAAGAACTGGCCAGTAGAATGCTGTTCCTCGCCAGCCATCTTCTTCGCGACCGTTCTGTCGAAGCAACATTAGCACTGGCAGGTGTGTTGCCACCTCCCGTGCAATCTTGCCTTCGCGATGTGGTGAATCGGGAGCGTTAGTAAATCTTCCGCCTTCGCGAATGCGAGTTAGATCCCGGTGACCACGCCAGAGTCCCCAGACAAGACCGCGTTGTGTCGCCTCACTCGTATTTTGACTGAGGTGCGTCATCGCCCCGATCAACTCATCTTTGTTCGATGGGTATCCTGATTCTTCAAACTCCAACGTAAAATAAATTTTTTCCAAGATTGTGATCGCATCGTCGAGTGGCAGCTGAAAAGGAGCCTCAGGGTGACCGGCAGTTTGGTATTTCGCAATAAGACTGTCGATCTCGGCAATTGTGGACGCGATGTAAGTTTTGTACCTAGATTGAAAACCGACCGGCAGAAGACGTTTGAGCGGACGTATCGTCGTGATGTTGGAGAGAAGAATTTTGTTTGGGCTGCACGGAATGACGGTGTTGTCCTGAGCCTTCTGAATAAAAATTACGGATTGGTCACCGTGTGCTTCCAGTGCGCGACGAAGCGCATTGTCGCTCTCTTGCATCCGTTGCATAGCAGTGAAGATGGCGGGAGCCGTGTAAAAACGAGTAACTGCAACATCTTCCTTGGGACGGAAACCGTACATTCGGGAGTGTTGCAAAACCGTGTCCTGCTGAAAACGCTTAGGGTTGCGGCCATAGAAGAAACCAATCAGATTGGCGATAGTAATTCCGCGATCAAGTATTTGGCCGCCAATGAAAATATTCATTGGCGCGCGCAAGCGAAGCTGGCCAGATCGGTCGAGCATCGCCATCACTTGCTCGTCTGAATTCACTTTTGTGAGGAGCAAGTGATCCTCACGCAAAGCTGTGAGCGCGGCTGCACGAACGTCTTCTTTCGAAGGAAGGACGTGACCACTGAGCGTTACCGACTGTGCCAAATCGGCGTACGCACTTTCGATAAGCTCTTGAATCACCGGCGAATCTTGTTGCGCGGCTTCCGCCATCTGATCGCGCAAAGATTCAACGAGTTCCTCCTGCCACGAGTGAGCACCTTTACCTGCTTCGGTATGGACAAGAAAACTATAAAAGAGCGGACGCTTTCCTTGCGCTTGAGCTTGCAGCCGGCGAATCGTCGCGCCAGTAATGAATGTGATCAATGCACGACGAAACGCCGGGATCGCGTTGGATATTAATGCATCCTTCGGATCGAGTGATCGGCGATCCTTCTTTTTGAGTATCGTGAGTTCTTTCGGATCAACGACGATGTGAATGAAATCGCCGGGCCGAGATTCTTCCGACTCTTCAGCCGGAAAGTACAGATCCCCGCCGACATAATCACTGTGGACGGGTACCAGTTCGGTAAACGCCGGACGGATCGGCTTGAATGCAATGCTATCAATTGTGACATCCTCCGGTTGTAGGTACAGAGAATATGGAGTCGCGGTCACTTGTAGAAAGGACACCATCGCAAGTTGCTGACGCAGATCATTGATCTGCTGCGCGATTTTCCGCAGTTGCGCGCCTTCTGCCGAACTCTTGCTATATCCGATGCTCGCGAAGTCAGCCTCGTCGTCGATTATTAGAATGCGCTTGCGCGCAAGATCGGGAAAGTCTTCGGTAAGCGCCTTCCTTAGACGGTCAAGATTGTCAGACTGCTTTTTAACAACGAAGACGAGCTTCAGCGCTTGCTCCCACCGAGAGAGTGTTGGCAATGACATAATATCGTAGACGTTGAGCTCTCCACGATCGACAAACTCTCTGAATTCTTGATCTACGCGCTCGAATGTTTGCTTTGCAAGTGCGCGAGTGCCTTTTGTGAGAACGACACAAACATCGAATCCATTATCGAACGCCAAAGCGATAGCGCCCATAAAGCTCTTCGTCTTTCCACTCTGAATTTTGCCGAGGAGCATTCCAGGCCGGTCTGAAGTTGTGGCAGTCGTGAGCAGCTTTTCGACAGTTCGTTCTACACACTTTTTGTCTTCACCGGAATACTGCTGCGAATCAGCAGTAAAAGTCGGATAGAATGCTCCATTCAAATTCAGGGAAGGCACGGGGAGAAACTAAGCCACGCAGACTAAATTAGAAATGAAGCAATTGCGAGTTTCGAAATGCCCGCCGCGGCGGGTAAACTTCTTGCGGGAAAGCTGAAATCTGAAACCACGTAGAACGTGGCTAGCGCTGAACACGCAAAAGCTTATTTCACCAGCTCGCGCGCTCGCTGATGAATGATGCTCCGGAGCGAAACGTTCACCACCTTCGAGTTTGGAAACGCTTTGGCCACATCCGGTTCCAGAACGACTACATTGGTTCCTTGCGCATAGCGCCGCGCGTATTTACCACGTTCGCCTTGTGAGAAATCGTATTCGTTTCGCATCTGTTTACGTGAGGATTTATTCGATGCCTTCTTCATAACTCTTGCGTTCACGGCGGCTGGCGCGTCGCGCGCTAATGATGCGAATATTATCGCCTCGATCCGTGTGAACGACAACGAGCAATTTACCGGTAAAAGCACTGCCCATCGTCACCAAGCGATCTTCCATTTTGGAATGTTCCGGGTCGGGAATCGTCAGCGATAGCTGATCACCGAAAATGGTAGACGCTTCTTCGAAACCGACGCCATGCTTGGCCAGGTTCGACCGAGCTTTTCGTGCATCCCATTCGAAGGTTAATGGCATAAAGCGACGGCTTCATCTTCGGCAATGGAAGTTCTAAACGCGATCTTGAAAGCGGCAACCGTTTATCGCAGGGCGCCGTTGGTCATTGCCAGAAGTAGGCGTTTAAAGTAAAACCCGCCGCATGGGCTTAATTCTTCTCATCGTTATCATCTTGCTATTGATCGGCGCGTTCCCGACCGGCGGTTATGGTTTTGGTTATAGATCGCATGGTTTACTTGGAACGATTCTCATCATCATTTTGATTCTTTGGTTGCTGGGACGAATCTGAAGAGGTTGAGACGTTGAGGACGTAAAGGCTTTGCCCGCGTCCCCAGGGAGTTGAGGGGAAGAGGGGGGAGCAATTTCGAATTTCGAATTGCGAAATGCGGAACGGGAATAGCGGATTGCGGAAGACGGAACGTATCAGCGTGGTTTGTAGATCTCACGCCGGTGGCCGACGTAATGAGGATAGATGCGCCCTTGCGGCAGATCGAACTCATAAAGAACACGATAATCACCGATTCGTAGCTTAAACTCAGGCCGCCCGTGAAGTCGCTTGTGAGGGAATTCTTCCAACCGCGCGCTCATTTCATCCAATTTTCGTTGAACAGCCTCACGGACCGGAGCAGGCAGTGAATCAAATGATTTGGAGAACGTCGGCGACCAAATCTGAAGCGCAGCCGCCACAGATTTATTTTCGCTGGCGGGTCGTGTACTCCCCTGCCGCGATCTCGCGGCGGGACTGATCGAGCTTGGCTTTGGTCTCGTCAGTCAGCTCAAGCTTGTCCTCGAGATACTCGTCAATCCATTCACGGATCGCCTCAATCTCCGCGCGGGACAGTTTTGGAATGGCGGTTCGAATCTCCTCAGCTGTGCTCACGGCGCCCATTATACTCTGGCCTCGGCGATTTGTCAGCGCGGAGGTCGCGAAATTGTAAAAGAGGTTGAGGCGTTGAGCAGAACCGCGGATCGCGCGGATGAAATGGACGTCTAAAAGCGGAAGCGATTGTATTCTTCGTGAGTGCCGATCCAAAACCAAGCGACGACGTCACCTTCACGTAAACCAACTGCCCGGTAGTGATTGCCGATTCGAACGACGCAAATCCCGTTGCGCCGCTCTTCAAAGCGTAACGACGCATGGTATGGGTCGCCTCCTCCAGAGCGCATATTTTTCACGGGCGAGCTTCTGGGCGGGCCCGGGCAGAAACGCCGATGCGTCCTAGATTTAATATCCTCTTTACCAGAGGACATTAATCAGTGCCCCAACACCCATAGCGCCCACGCACCCGTCTATCTCGGTCACGGTAGATCTTGAAGTTTTCCGGCGCGAATGTCCTCGCGTACTTCTTCGAGCACCGGCCGCAGCCTGCCGTCTTCCGCAAAATCGGCATCGATCTGCCGATCCCAGGCCGCGTCGTCCCGCTCGCGAATGAATGCCGCGAGTTCCGCCAACTCGCCAGGCGACAGCGTATCCACAGCGTTCTTAATTTCAGCCAAGCTCACGGCGCTCAGTATAATCTGGTCTCGGCGATTTGTCAGCGCGGAGCTCGCGAAATTATCCAGAGTGCCGCGGTACGCGCCCAATTAATTTGATTGAGAAAGAAAAACGGAAAGCGGAAAAAGTTGAGCGGTTGAAAATTGAGCAGTTGAAAAGTTAAACTGTTGAGACGCTGAGCAACCGCTCGGTTTTCACCAAAACCGAGCCATCGGCTTCCCTAGACCGATTCGCAAAAATCTCACGACCTCCCGCCGTAGAGTTCGCTCCCTGCGAACCGTGGATCATGCGCAGGCGAGCAACGCGAGGAAATGGCAGCTGGTGCCGGTCAGCACGAACAAATGCCAAACGAAATGGGCGTAACGCATCCGCTCGTTGACGAAAAACAAAACGCCAGCGGTGTAGGCAACGCCGCCGGTGAACAACCAGAATAACGCGCCGGACGGCAGGTTGGCAGTCAGTGGCCGAATAATAATTAGCGCCGACCAGCCCATCGCGAGATAGAGAAACAAACCAAATCCGCGATGACGCAACGGGCCGCGGGTCGCTTTGAGGACGACTCCGAAGATGGCGAGCAGCCAGATTGTTCCGAGAATGGTCGATCCCCAAACGCCGTGAAGCGGGCCGAGCGAGAACGGTGTGTAGGTGCCGGCGATGAGAAGAAAAATCGCGCAGTGATCGAGCATCTGGAGAGTTTGTTTGGCGCGGGTTTGCGGCCAGGCGTGATAAAGCATCGACACGAAGTAGAGAGCGAACATCGTGGCGGCGAACACGATTGTGCCGGCGAAAAAACCTGCGTTACCGGAACGCCAGGCCGCGATCAGCAGGACCGGCGCGGCAATGACGGCAGCGATCAGGCCAATGCAATGACTAATCGCGTTCGCGAGTTCTTCGCCCCAAGAATTGGCGCGCGGTTGCGATTCGCATGGCGCGCGTTCGGCGACGATCATCGGCACATTAAAACTGAAATCCTGAAAAACTTAAATACTGAAAAGCGGACATCAGAGGTCGGTCGCCACGGCGACTTCGTCCGTTGGCGAAGAGGTCAGAGGTCAGAGGTCCGAGGACAGAGATCAGCGGTCAGGGTTTGAATCCGATGCGTGGTTTTGGCGGTTGAGACGTCAACGGCGGATCTATTATGTCCATCACTCGTTGTAAAATTGTCACGATAACGGCCTAATGGACATCGAGTCGTTTTTTCAGGTCCTTTTCCAGCAATACGAGCTTTTGAGCTAGCTCCCGTTTGTCGCCGAGCAATGCGCGCATCTTGAGAAACGCTCGTACGACAAAGACACTCATCTGCACAGCATGTGGGCTGTTGAGAACATTGGCCGCCATGATTGCACCGTGTTCCGTAAAGGCATAGGGCAGATATTTGCGATGTTGTCCGCGGCCTATCTTTAAGGTGCCAAATTGGTACCTTAAAGCTTGAGGCCTCCGAGCCGGGCTCGAGGTGCCAATTTGGTACTTCAAGTTTTTCCATTCGTTGGAAGGAATCTGAAACATGAAATCCTTTGGGAAACGATCCCGGTTGCGTTTTACGGCGCGATTCAATGCCTTCGTCTCTACGCCATAGATAGCGGCAAGATCGGAATCAAGCATGACACGCTGGCCACGAATTTCGTAGATCAGCTGGCCGAGTTGATCGGCGTTGAGCTTGTTCGGGGGTTTTAGCATTAAGGGGGAAAGAAAACTAAGCGACGCAGGCTAAATTAGAAATTAGAAATGAAGCAATTGCGAATTTCGAAATGCGGAAGGAAAAAGAAACTCGAATTGCGGATTGCGAATGGCGAAGAGCTGCGGGCCGGGTAACCCTCCGGACAGCCGCCTACGTTGAAACTACGGCGAGCCAAGGAGGACAGAAGTCAGAGGTCAGAGGTCAGAGTTCAGGGTGGAACCCAATTCGTTTCTTTGCGGGCGTGGGCGGGGCGGCTTGATCGCAGCGAAAACGGTCGCGAATTTTTCGTCGTATTTTTTCTCCAAACTCTCGATCTTGCGGGCGAGATCTGCGTTGCTGTCCATGAGCCGGCGAAGTTGCACAAACGTTCGCATGATCGCGATGTTCACCGCGACGGCGCGTTCGCTGCGCAGCACGCTCGACAGCATGGCGACGCCCTGCTCGGTAAAAGCGT
>Ga0193750_1000161_pt1 | contig 19668 bp, 10 predicted proteins | sample L1c1metaG_FD_160569 | JGI IMG/M metagenome (GOLD analysis project Ga0193750, IMG submission 160569) | Soil microbial communities from a riparian zone of the East river system, Colorado, United States - L1c1 | ecosystem: Environmental > Terrestrial > Soil > Riparian zone | place: USA: East River... | reverse complement strand
CGAGTAGGGTAGAAACGAACACCAGCGGCAGATACCACATGCCGCCACACAACAGCAGCGCCAAAGCCAGTCCCACCGGAAGGTACCAAGTTGGGGCTCCGGCCCACGCCTGGGAGGCTGCCGATGACCTGTCCAGGAGCAAAAATGTCATCAAAAAGATCACCGCCAACAGCAATTGTTTGTACAGGGGGGCGCGGCTCCAGTTTGGAGGCTCGTCTGAGGTGACACATGGCGATGGCGGTGTGACAGGGACTTTCGAGTTAGGGATCATCAGGGCACCGTTCATCGCTAAATCGGGAACGTGCCGCTTTCAGGCTGGCCACTGCGGCAGCGTCAACAGAGTGTCCCGGTGGCCCCCTGCTCGTCCACGCTGCCGACTCGCTAAACCCTGACTACCAGAACATCAATCCAAACTGTCATGGCCTCGCGCGGGTTTCCCACTTTGTCTATCGGCAGGAGAAGCCATCGGCATTAGCTCTATTTTTCTATAGAGCGGCTGCACCACGGCTTGTCCAAGATCACGGTTGGCGTTTGAAAGAATTGTTATATTAGACGACCAACTACAGGAGTGTTGACATGAAAGAGTTTCCAAGAAAACGACATGCCGTGTCTGGATTGATGCTCCAGCTTGCTCTCATTGGGGCGATGCTGGTCATTCCCTTGCGAGCCGACCAAGTCTCACTGCAAGCAGTGGTCACACCTTCTACGATCATTTTGAAAGATGGACATCCAGTCACCTTCGCCATTCATGGCTTCATCGAATTCAACTCGCTCGCCGAGTTGTTTCCTTACATTGAATCTCAGACCCGGCGCTGGAAGCCGGACGACACCAGTAGTCGTATCCGGCAGGAGTTGTTGCGCCGCGGAATCGAGAGCCGCGTTGTTTCGATGACCGACGAACGTCCGCTCGAAGCGCTGGTTACGCATACTAGTGAAGAGCTTCGCCAAGCCATCGGTGCCGTCAAGGAGCCAGTGCCGCCCGGCTACGTCGAGGCATTTCTGGCAGTGCAAGAGAAATGGAAGCATTCTCTGAACTGCTGGAGTGCGTCCCCCTCAATTCCAGGAAGGGTACTCTCGAACTGGTATCCGATCGAGGAAGGCATTCGACTTTTCGGAGCGGCTTACGATTCCACGGAACATTTCTGGCAGTCCGTGAAATATCACCCTGACACGACCGTCGGTGAATTGTCGGAGTTGATCGGTGTTCTGGAGCATAAGGACTGGAATCGCTGGCTCGGACGCCTTGATGCCGATCCCAAACTGTATCTGCCGAATGCTTATGCAGTGGAGTTTCTCCGGCACAATTTGACGACAGAACGACTTCGCTGGTTTGACGACGAACTGGGGCGTCATGGACTGCAGCCGAGCGATCGCGCCCGCCTGGCCCAGCAGCGAACTGGAACGGCATTCCGCTTTACCGCGCGTGAAGAAAAGGACCTCTGGGGCGATCTCGCCGATGCTTTCCACTTGGTCTATACATTCTCCGCGCCCGACGATCCCATACGCAAAACGCTGGCCGAACATCACTTTGACGCCGTTTATCTGGATGAGCGCAAGATGGGATTCATCAGCGAACAGTTCCGGTCGTTGATGTTCGAAATATGGAAGGTCAAATATCTGCAGATGCCTCGCTTCCGCGAGATCATCAGCTCGATACCGATTGAGATCCGCCTGGAACATTTCCTCAATGACGGCGATTCCCCTGATATTCCGATCCCGATCTACGTTGAGTACTTGAACCAGATACGGAAGCTCGCTCTCAACTCTGAAAAATAACCGCGAAAAGCTGCAGGTTGGAGCTGCACAATTCGGACCTTGGCGTCTTCTGCAGGATGCCTGCGGTTAATGGTACTCTGTAGGACTTTTGGAACGCCTCCGTGATGCAAAAAGGATCGCGAGTGAACCCGCTGCTCGATCGCTATTTCAAGCTGACAGAGAATCGGACCACTGTAAGGCAGGAACTTCTGGGCGGTGCTACCACCTTCATGACGATGGCCTACATCGTCGTGGTGAATCCGCAAATCCTGGCACAGGCTGGAATGCCGCCGGAAGGGGTGGTTTTCGCCACCTGTGTTTCTGCGGCGGTTGCAACATTAGTGATGGGGTTGTACGCCAATTATCCCATCGCGCTTGCACCCGGCATGTCATTGAATGCCTATTTCACTTACTCGGTTTGCATTGGCATGCATATTCCGTGGCGCACGGCGCTGGGGGTGGTTTTCTTTTCCGGAGTTCTGTTTGTGCTTCTAACTGTCACCCGAGTGCGCGAACAAATAGTCGACGGAATTCCGGACTGCCTGAAACATTCGACCGCCGCAGGCATCGGGCTGTTCATAGCATTTGTCGGCATGCGTAACGCCAAACTGGTGGTAGCAAATCCAGCCACGTTCGTGAGTATTGGAAACTTTTCTGATCGCGCAGTGCAGGCTGCTTGCTTCGGTATCGTGCTCACGCTGGTATTGATGGCACGGCGAATCAATGGCGCCATCCTGCTCGGAATACTTGGAACCACGTTGTTCGGGATCGTCCGCGGAATAGCGTCATGGCCGTCCGGCGTGGTCGCCATGCCGCAGCCCTCGAGCACGCTGCTGCAACTGGACTTTCGCAGTGCGATGCACCTGGGATTGTTGGAGATCGTCTTTGCGTTCCTCTTTGTGGACCTCTTCGATAACGTGGGCACGCTGGTGGGGGTGTGCGAGCAAGCGGGATTCATTAAGAATGGAAAAATTCCGCGGGTTGGGCGAGTCCTTCTGGCTGATGGCGTTGGCACCATGTTTGGCGCCTTGACGGGAACGTCCACGGTGACCAGTTACATTGAGAGTGCTGCAGGAATTGCCGCGGGAGCTCGCACCGGACTCAGCAATGTATTTGTGGCCCTGTTGTTCCTGGTGGCTTTGTTGTTTTCTCCGTTGGCGACTGCGGTTCCGGGCTTTGCCACTGCGCCGGCCCTGATCCTGGTGGGAGCGTTAATGACGCAATCCATCGCGCACGTGAAATGGGCGGATTTCACTGAAGCCTTTCCCGCATTCATGACCATGCTGGCGACACCATTGACGTTCAGCATCGCCACGGGATTAAGTCTGGGCGTGATCGCGTTTTCGATCGTCAAACTGGCAGCAGGCAAATATCGCGAAGTCAGCATCGTGCTTTGGATACTCACCGGATTATTTCTACTGCGTTATATCTACCTGGCGGTCGAGTGATCCGATCGTAGCGCCGGCGTCCCGCCGGCACCCTGAATATGCTCACGTTCCTGAAGGCACTGCGCCCAGAGTTTCGCCCAACAATCCGTCTGGCCCTTCCGCTGGTCATCGCCGAAGTCGGCTGGATGACGATGGGTATCGTGGACACCATCATGGTTGGCCGGCTGCCGAACAGCGCAGTCGCCATTGGGGCCACGGGACTAGGCCAGAGCCTATACCACAGCGTCGTGATCTTCGGTGGAGGGCTTTTGCTTGGCATGGACACTCTGGTCTCTCACGCCTACGGACGCGAGGATCATCAGGATGCCCGGCAATGGTTGGTGAACGGTCTGTTCATTGCATTTCTCGTGACACCTATTCTCATGCTGGGCGTCTCTCTGTGGCCGACATTGATGCAATTGTTCGGAATCAGCCCGGAACTGGTCGATCCCATGCGCCCATTCTTGCGAGCGCTCAATTGGGGCACGTTGCCCCTGCTCACTTATTTCGCATTGCGGCGATACCTTCAGGCTATCAACGTGGTCTATCCCATCATGTTCGCGCTGGTTTCCGCAAATGCCGCAAATGCTTTTGGAGATTGGGTGCTGATCTATGGCCACCTGGGATTTCGAGCCATGGGAATTACCGGGTCTGGTTGGTCGACGTGTCTGTCGCGCATTTATATGGCTTTGGTGCTTCTCATCACGCTTGTCTACGCGGAATCAAAACGCAGAATGCCCTTGTGGGCAGGGACAATGCGAATCGAGCTTCAACGAGTGATTGCTTTGCTGAGGCTGGGGACGCCGGCAGCCACACAGATCCTGTTTGAGATTGGCGCGTTCTCCGCAGCCACCGCGTTCTGTGCAAAGCTTGGTCCGGTGCCATTGTCGGGACATGAGATTGCTCTGAACTGTGCGGCGTTCACATTCATGGTTCCCTTGGGAATCAGTTCTGCCGCAGCGGTTCGAGTTGGGCAACAACTAGGAAGAGGGGATCGGACGGGAGCGATGCGGGCTGGATGGTCCGCCATCGCACTGGGTGTGGCATTCATGGCATCTTCGGGACTAGTGTTTATTAGCATCCCCAGATATATTGCGCGATTGTTTTCTCCCGACCCGAATGTGATTCGAGTGGGCGCTTCGCTTCTAGTGGTTGCGGCTGCCTTTCAGTTGTTCGACGGTGTCCAGACTGTCGCCACCGGAGCTTTGCGCGGCACTGGAGACACGCAAACACCGATGCTGGCAAACCTGGTTGCCTACTGGTTCATCGGGCTTCCTTTAGGTTGCGTGCTTTGTTTCAGCCTGGGATGGGGCGCGCTGGGAATCTGGATCGGCCTCTGCATCGGCCTTATGATTATCGGGACCGCACTTCTGATCGCATGGCACAGGCGGTTGCTGAGTGAAGGCTAGCGAGTTGGATTTTGCTATTGGACTTTGATTGGAGCCTTGGTCAAGCTGTCAGCTTTTGTTTGTTCGGCCCTCGCTTGTGCCGGGCGACCAAGAGCGGAGTAAATGTCAGCCATGCGCCGGTGAGATTCCGGATCCTGAGGCCGTAGCGCAGCAGCTTCTTCAAGATAACGAAGTGAATCGGAATACTGCCGGGCTGCCTGACTTTTCGACGCAAGAGTGAGGGTCACAGTATGGAGCAGTTCCAAGGTTGCAGGATCCTGGGGATTCAGTTGATGAGCGTGGCGCAGAGCATCGTAAGCTGGACGATCCTGGCCAAGCTTCAGCAGCACCGCTCCATAAAGGGCGTTCAGTGGAAATAAATCCGGCCATCGCTGGAGGGCGTTTGCCAGCGGCGCGCGCGCCTCTTCAAGCTGGTTAAGCTGGTAATGAGCGTACGCAAGGTTGTATTGCATCTGCGGCGATTGGGGAGCCAACTCCGCCGCCCGGCGCAAAGGCTTCAACGCTCTTTCCAACTCTCCATGCTGGCCGTAGGTCGTGCCCAGCGCGGCAAGTTTCTCTGCGTTGTCGGGATCGTACAATTGCTCGCAGACCGCGAACGCTTCTTCACGTGGACCCTGATCCAGCTTTTGCGCGCACTCGAGCTTTATCCTGCTCTCATTGGTATCGCGTTGACGAAGTTCCTCTGACCTCGCGACTGCTTTTAGCGCGTCCTGTTCACGGCCTTGTTTGCGATACACAGAACTGAGCTGATACTGGACCCGCGCGTCACGCGGATTCGTCTCCGCGGCAACCTTCAACCACTTTTCGGCGGAGGTTAAGTCACCCTGCTTGAAGTAAGCGTATCCGAGATAATAAGCAGTGTCGGGAAAAGGGGGCTTGGCGACTGCCTGTTTCAAATTCCGGATTGCGCCCGTGAAGTTGCGAGCGTCTAGGTCCAGCCTTCCGAGGTAATAAAGGACGTTTGGGTGATCTCCGACTTCACGGCGAACGATTTCCAGTTCGCGGCGTGCTTCATCGGACTTATGCAATTCGAAAAGGGCAACTGCTAAGGGAAACCGCGCCCTCAAAGTCAGCGTGGGATCGATTTCAAGAGCGGCCCGAAATTCGCTGGCAGCGGCGTCGTACCTGTCTTGCTTTAAGGCGTCGTAACCCTTGCCCAGGTGGGCTTCTGGAGTGTCGCTCGTGACTGGTTTTACGGCGGATGTATCTTGGTAAGCGAAGCTGCGAGCGGGACAGACCAGTGGCAGCACGGCCACTAACGCGACGATGCATCTTTTGGATTGTGGAGTAAGTCTAGAGATGCGTAGTGAGTTCCTGTTCATAAGCGCGTACATTCAGATATTTGATAAAGGATACAACAGGGCGCATAGTGCGCTTCACGCAATCTTGACGGGTTCCCACGCGGCTGTTAGATTGCGAATTCCGCAGGTAGATTTGGGGGAATGGTTCTGAGTCGGGCATCAAAGAAATATTATCCGTCTAGTCATTGCCCGGTAGACGCCAGCCGACGCAACTTTCTGATCCGATGCTGCCAGGGAGCTTTCGCGACGCTGGTCCCCGGTCGCGGCCTCAATTTTCCTCTCTTTCATCTCGATTCTGGGAGCGAACACTTACCAAATTGTAAGTTCCACCTGCATCCTCACTATCGAGCGCAGACTCCGCTCGATGCGACGCTCTTGAAAGTGCAGGCAGGTTCGGACGAGTTCGTCACCGAAAAATATCAGGACCAGATCGCGGCGACTCTCGCGACGTGGAGTTCGAGTTTGCTGCAATCCCCGCACGGCCTTCAAGCATTCGAAAAGGCTGTCGCTTCGGATTTCTCGGGCTCCTCGCTGCGGCCTCTCGAATCGGGCCTTTTGCGCTCCGGGCCGGCACTTGAGGTCCATCGAAATAAGTTCACCGAGGGGCCTGCTCTTGCTCGAGACGCATTTCTCCAGGAATTGCGATCTGCCCTGAGCTCCTTTTCGAAGATTGTGACTGCTGAATTCCAAGTAATCGGTATTGATGCGCATTCACCAAGCCGCCTGCATACTCGAGTCCGCTATGAACTAGTCGGCTCAGGTCAGGATTTCTACCGCGAGCAACGTGTGGGGCATTGGGATATGGAGTGGGAGACTGCTTCGTCTGAAGCCGGACCCTTTCAGCTGCGGAAGTGGCAGGCGCTCGATGAGACGCAAAGTCGATCCCTTGCTCCCATCTTTGCGGACATTACCAGGCAGGCCTTGGGCAATAATTCGTCTTACACTTCTCAGTTGCTCCATGGAGCGGACTACTGGCGGACGGTTCTCGATGGCGCATGCGGAATTGACATTTACGGGCACAACGGAGTTTCAGTCGGCGACATCGACGATGATGGCTTTGATGACTTGTATGTTTGCCAGCCGGCCGGCCTTCCCAACCGGCTTTATCAAAATCGTGGAGACGGAACGTTCCAGGACATCACGGAGCGATCAGGGGTAGGAATTCTGGAGAATACGGCGTGCGCGCTTTTTGCAGACATAAACAATGATGGCCGCCAAGAGTTAATCGTAGTCCGCACCAACGGCCCTCTGCTATTCCTCAATGAAGGTGGCGGCAAGTTTCGTCAAAAGCCGAATGCTTTTCAGTTTGCAAAACCTCCGCAAGGAACCTTCACGGGTGCGGCCATTGCCGACTACGACCGCGACGGCTGGCTGGATATTTATTTCTGCCTTTATCTTTATTATCAGGGCACGAACCAGTACAAGTATCCCTCTCCTTATTACGACGCGCAAAACGGCCCTCCTAATTTCATGATGCGCAACAATCGGGATGGGACCTTTCGCGACGTTACCGCAGAGTCGGGTTTGGATCGAAACAACACCCGATACAGTTTTTGCTGTGGATGGTGCGACTTCAACCATGACGGCTGGCCTGACCTCTATGTGGTAAATGATTTCGGCCGCAAGAACCTCTACCGCAATAATGGCGATGGAACTTTCACTGATATCGCGGCGCAGGCGGGAGTCGATGATGTTGGGGCGGGGATGAGCGCTTGCTGGTTTGATTACGACAATGACGGGGCTCAGGACCTTTACGTGGCAGACATGTGGTCGGCGGCCGGCAATAGAGTTGCGAGGCAGGAAGTTTTTCAAAAGGATGCGCCTGAAGAAGTTCGAACGCAGTATCGCAAACACGCCAGAGGAAATTCTTTATTTCGCAATAGCGGCGGGAGATTTCAAGATGCAAGCGCCTCGGCCGGAGTTGAAATGGGCCGCTGGTCCTGGTCGAGCGACGCCTGGGATTTTGATCACGATGGCTTTTCGGACTTGTACATCACTAACGGCATGGTCTCTGGTCCTTCGCGCGCAGACTTGAACTGTTTCTTCTGGCGCCAAGTCGTGGCCCATTCCCCCAGGGAAGCCAAGCCGGAGCACGATTACGAGCAGGGATGGAACGCCATCAACGAACTTATCCGCGCGGATGGCACGTGGAGTGGCTTCGAGCGGAATGTCTTTTACGCAAACAATCGGGATGGAACCTTTTCCGACGTCTCGGGGATCGCGGGGTTGGACTTCATCGAGGACGGCAGGTCGTTCGCGTTGGCGGATTTCGATCACGACGGACGGCTGGAAGTATTCTTAAAAAACCGCAATGCCCCACAGTTGCGCGTCTTGAAAAATGTGATGAAGGACCTGGCACCGTCAATCGCCTTTCGACTTCGTGGCAGTAAGAGCAATCGGGATGCGATTGGAGCAATGGTCACGCTGGAAGCCGAATCTGGGCGGCAGACTCGCATGCTTCAAGCCGGATCGGGATTTCTTTCACAACACACCAAGGAAATATTCTTTGGCTTGGGCAAAGTCAAAGGTCCGGTGCGAGCGTCGATTCGCTGGCCGAGTGGGCTGGTGCAGGAACTTCGCGATCTTCCGATCAATCATCGAGTGTGGGTTGAGGAAGGCGCGGCCGTGTCGAAAACGGAAGCGTTCAAGACGCAGGAGGCCGTCCCTCAGAGGCTAAAGCCCCCATCTCTTAATCGTCCGGTCGGCACGGCTGAAGCCGTGCCCTACCCAAAAGCAAGTGTTGAAAGTATTCATGGCCAAGAAGCGGGCGAGCCTCTTCCGACCATAGTAGAAACCTGGCTGGTCACGCCCGTGGCTGCACCGAACTTCTCTCTTCCTGACTCAGCTGGGCAGACGCGGACTCTTCCTGCACTCCGGGGGAAGGCGGTGCTTCTAAATTTCTCAGCCGCGTCAGAAGGAGAATTAGAAGTCCTCAAGGGGTTGCATGCTCGCTTGTCGGCGCGGGGCCTGCAGGTGCTTGCTGTCAACCTCGATTCTGCCGATCCCGACAGATTGCGGACGCTGGTACGCGAACGCAATCTTTCATTTCCCATCCTTCGCGGATCGGATGACGTGGGCGGAATTTACAATATTCTCTATCGGCATCTTTTTGATCGGCATCGTGACCTCTGCCTGCCAACATCATTCTTGATCGACGAGAAGGGTGACATCGTCAAGGTTTATCAGGGGCCGATTGATCCGGAGAAGGTCGAGCAAGACTTTCGACATATTCCACGATCCGATGCGGAGAGATTGGCGAAGGCGCTGCCCTTTCCTGGGGTATCTGAGCCCACAGAGTTCCGGCGCAACTATCTCTCTTACGGGTCCGATTTCTTTCAACGTGAATACTTCGATCAGGCCGAAGCGTCATTCCGGCTTGCTCTGCGTGACGATCCTAGTGCTGAAGCATGGTATGGGCTGGGAAGCGTGTACTTGAAGCAACAAAAGAATGTTGAAGCGCGGGAGAGCTTTGAACGCGCGACCAAACTTCCAGCCGGCTATCCCGACACTTTGCCAAATGCATGGAACAACCTCGGCCTTCTGGCGACGCGGGAGGGACGGACTGCTGAAGCTATTCCGTATTTTCAAGAAGCACTCCGGTTGAGTCCCGATCATTTGATTGCGCTGGAAAACCTGGGGAACGCCTATCGTCAACAGAAGCAATGGGAGGAAGCGCGCAAAGTGTTAGAACGGGCGGTGGGGGTCAGCCCACAAGATCCCGAGGCAAACTACAGTCTGGGAATGGTGTTTGCGCAACTCGATGATAGCGAGCGAGCCTACGAATACTTGCAGAGAGCGCTGAAGTTCCGTCCCGCGTACCCTGAAGCCCTGAATAACCTTGGCGTACTTTACTTGCGCACACGTCGGCGGGACGAGGCGGTTGCAAGTTTCGAAGAGTGCATCCGAGTCGCTCCTGGCTTTGATCAGTCTTATCTGAATTTAGCGCGGGTGTACGCGATCGAAGGCAAAGCCGACAAAGCTCGAAGCCTCCTGGTCGAGCTTCTGAAACAGCATCCGGATCATGCGGCGGCGCAGAAGGCGCTGGCGCAACTGCCACAATAGACTCGTTCGCAGACCGTGGTTCAGTGAGGTTTTGGCGTGGGCGCCTTTAGCAAATCCACAAACATGTTGTAGAACTTCTCGGTATCCAGATCGACTTGTATTTCCACCGGCTGCACCTGGATCTTAGGCTTGTCGGATTCGACCCAAGTCAAAATGTTTCCATAGCCGGCGCCGCGATCCAAGTCGACATCCATGAAGCGGGTTTCTTTCTTCGTAATCACACTGGGATCGAGCCACGCCGCGGATGCTAACTCATCCCACAAGTAATTGTATTCGCCATAGAGTTGGGCATATTTGCCGACGTAGCGAGCTGCCGGCGAATCACCCGCTTTGACCCGGTTGAGCAATTCTGTTGTCAAACGTGTCTTCACCGAGATGTCGACTGTTGTGCATGTGACTTTCTTCCAGGGTGACGTCAAGACAATGTGAGACGCCTCGGGATCGAACCAGATGTTGAATTCGTGCCGCGGGCCGTTAATGAACTCGGGGTTATCGGTTCGCGGGTTGAGGCTTGCACCCATGAACACCAGCTCTTTGGCCAGGCGCGCAAATTCGGGATCGATGGAGATGGCAAGCGCCAGGTTAGTCATGGGGCCACCTGCGTAAATTGTGATCTCGTTGGGAAATTTACGGACCATGCGCACCAGGAAGTGCGCAGCATCTTCGTCGGCAGCTTTGGTGGTGGGTTTGCCTTCCGGCATATCTCCAAGCTGATCGGGCGGATGGTAGAACTTGGGTGTCCACGCTCCCAGCCAGGTTACCGAGCCATACATCTGCTCCCAAAGTTCAGTGTCTTCTTTTCGGCGTACTAGCGGATACTCTGCTCCGTGAAAAACCGGGATGTCGGTTCTTCCGATGAGTTCGAGCATGCGTAAGGTGTGCGCGACCTCTGCGTTGAGCCACTGATCTCCGGTCACGACCGTGATGCCTAGAACTTCCGTCTGCGGAGACTGGATCAACAGGAGCATGGATTGTTGGTCGGTGCCGGCGGGTCCGCCCGCGTCTTGATCGATGATGATCTTGCGCTTTGCCTGGGCCCAGCACGTGAGACAGCTCGCCAGGACTACAGCAGTTAGCCAGATTCGGCCGAATTTCATTAGTGACCTCAAAGTTTAGAAGTTAAGACTCAGCTACTGCTTCCCCGATAGACGGCCAATGAGCAAGTCGAAGAACCTTGCCGAATCCACATTCACGGCAACTTTTGCGTTGGGAACAAATTTGTCGCGCACAACTGGAGACGTCTTGGTCGTGGCTAGCGTAGGGGCTGATCCACGGATTTGCATGGTCAGAGCTGCCTGCTTTTCGCTTTCGGGGCGACGTTGCAAGTCGCCGGACATAGGACTGTAACCCAAGGTTTCGCCCGCAGTGAGCTCACCGGTCGTTTCAACATCCACGTAAAAATCCTGAAATTTCAGAAGTGACGGATCAAGAAAGCCCGCCACGGCAAGTGAGTCGTGCATATTCGGTCCCACCAGAAACCCTTGCTCACGGTTGTGGTTAATAGCGTTGCGGGCGATCTTGGCCGCGGCCTGACTGACGGGGTTCTGACCAGCTTCTAGTGTTTTGACATGTTCGTCAGTCAGTGAAGTCTTGCGCGTGACGTCCAGACCGACCATGGTGACCGGAATGCCCGATTGAAATACGATGCGGGCCGCCTCCGGATCCACGTAAACATTGAACTCCGCAGCGGGCGTGATATTTCCTCCGGACAACGAGCCACCCATCATAACCAGGCTTTTAACCATGCGTGGTAATTCCGAATCCATATTTAACGCAGTGGCGATATTCGTCAACGGGCCTATAGTGATCAACGTTATCTCGCCGGGATACTTCCGCACTATTTGTGAAATGAATTTCGCAGCGGGCTCGGCGATAGGTTTGATCTTCGGCTCGGGAAAGACTGCACCTCCCAGTCCGTTTTCGCCGTGCGCGTAAGCGGCGGTTACCAGACGGCGCAGCAATGGAGTCTTGGCTCCCACTGCAACCGGAATATCCGTGCGACCGGCTATTTCCACCATTCGCAAGGCATTGGGAAGCGACAGCTCCAGCGGAACATTTCCGGCGACGGGTGTGATCGCTTCAATCTTTAATTCTGGTGAGCGCATGGCAAGGAGGAGTGCCAGCGCATCGTCTACGCCGGGATCAGTGTCAATGATTACGCGGAACGGGCCGTGACCTGTTGTCTGGTTTGTCTGTGCTGCGGCCGGTGAATTCTCGGCGAAGGTCCGGCTGACGAAACCTCCTGCTGCCAAGGCGGCGGAAGAAGATGCCACAAACTGGCGTCGTGTCATGCGATTCGAATCCATGTCGGCTTCTCTTGGTCCTGCGCTGTGTGCGCTTGCTGAATCTATTTATGCTGCTGAAGTAGCCGGCAAGATGCCGGCGCTTCGAAGATCCGTTACTTCGCCTGGCGCGGCGGCTGAGTCATTAATTTTATGTAAAGATCGTACAGTTTTTTCGTGTCGACATCGAACTGAACCGTGGCCAGTCTTTCATATGGAGGAAGCTCGGTGCCGGGTTCCCAGAAGAGTGTTTCGCCGTAGCTTGACCCGTGGTCAACGTCAATGTCTACATAAAGTTCCTTCTGCCCGGTGATGATGGACGGATCGATCATGGCTGCCGCAGAAAGCTCATCCCACATGAAACTTTCCGCGGCGTATTTGGTAAGGTAGCGGGCCACCGGCGTATCGGCTTTCGCGATGGCAGCCTTGAGTTCGGGATTTACGGTCGTTTTGACCGAGATGTCGATGGGCGTGATCGTGATTTTTTTCCACGGTGAGCGCATCACGATGCGCACTGCTTCGGGATCGAACCACCAATTAAATTCGCGGCGCCCGTCAATGCTGTTAATGCCGCCTTGGTTTGCGTACATTCCGCTGCCCATCAGGACAAGTCCTTTGGCTAAGGCCGCCACTTCGGGATCCAGGCGCAGGGCGAGCGCGATGTTGGTCAATGGCCCGCCGGCCCAGACGACTACTTCGCCCGGATACTTACGCACCATGCGAACGATGAAATTTGCCGCGGTTTCATCCAGAGGTTTGGTGTGTGGTGCGCCCTCAACCAACGTCGGTACCACATCATGTTCGTGATACCCAGCGCGAAACGCCGCAGGAGTGCCGGGCGGCAGCTTGGAGAAGTCGCTCCAGCATCCTTTGTAACGGAACTTGCCGTAAAGGCTTTCCCATCGCTCGGTCTCCTCCTTGGAATTTAGCAGCGGAAACTCGGCGCCCGCGACCACTGGAACGTCGGTGCGGCCGGCGATTTCCACCAGGCGCAACGTACGTTGTGTTTCTTCTTTTACCCACTGATCGCCGCTGACGGTGGTGATGCCCAGCACGTCGAACTTATCCGACTGCAGAAAGATCAGGATCGACTGCATATCGGTGGTGGCCGGACCACGCGCGTCCTGATCAACAATGACTTTGATTTTTTGCGCCTGCAGTTCGGTCGTCGCTGCCAGCGTCAGAACTGCGGTCAATAGAACCAACAAGCGTCGTGCCTTCATCGTGAAGACTCCCTCGTAGATTCTTAGATTTTGTCTCTGATGATTTCCTGAAAGACTATACGGTTCAATGCCGGTCCGAAAAGAACTGGCATTGTAGTGCGTATTTCGGCCCCTGCCAACCTCAAAGCCACAGTTTGCAGAGATTGCAGGCTCCGGCACTAGCGACTAAGATTGCGCTTTAAGGCGGGCGATTACTTTCATTTTTCTTTTCTGCTTCGCGTTTATCTTATGGACGGTTCACGTCTCACTGCACACTTTTCCGGAGATCTAGGAACTCGTGTCTCAGTCTGCGCCCTGGCGATAATCGCCGTGATCGCTGTGTTCCCAGTTCGGCTTCACGGGCAGTCTGCGAGCCCTGGAGGCTCGGCCACATTGCGTGGAACGGTTCGTGATTCGCGCGGTCGACCTGCCGCCGCAGCCATCGTTCATTTGCAGGCTGACAGTGGGTCAAAAATTCCAACCGCGCAAGCGGATTCGGCTGGGACGTATCGTTTTTCAGCGCTTCGCCACGGTGAGTACGTTGTGCGCGCAGAACTAACGGGGTACGGCGAGGCAACTTCCGGCTCGTTCGTCCTGGGCGAGAACGAAATCAAGCGCATTGACCTGACGCTCGAATCTCCAAAAACGGACCCAGCAGCAACACAGAACGAATTCTTCGACGAACCCAGTTTCACGGTGGCGGGGGTGACGGATAGCACGAATCTTGGCGGACACGGATCAAATACGATCGCGAGAACCAAAGAAGCATTGGCGAAAGACACTGTTTCTCTGGGCAGGGAGTCGCACACTGCTCCTTCCCCAGACATATCCCTCAGCTCCCAGGAAAAGTCCTTGCGGGAAGCCGTTGCCCAAGATCCCGGAAACTTCGAAGCGAATCAAAAGCTCGGAAACTTGCTAGTCGCGGAGGGGAAAGCACGAGAAGCGCTCCCCTATCTGGCGCGGGCTTCTGAGCTCAATCCAAGCTCTTACGAAAACGCGTATCAATTGGCGCTGGCTTTTGCGGATTCTGGTGACTATCAACACGCGCGCAGCAATGTTCAAAGGCTGCTGACGACGCAGAGTAAAGGTGCGCGGGATAATGCTGAACTTCATCACTTGCTGGGAGAAGTCGAGGGAAGGCTGGGAAATCCGGTCGAAGCGGTTCGGGAATATCAGCTCGCAGCGGAACTGAATCCAAGCGAACTGAATTTGTTCGATTGGGGTTCCGAGCTTCTGATACATCGCGCGGATCAACCTGCCGTTGAAGTCTTCAGTAAAGGCAACCGTCTGTTCCCGCGCTCAGTCCGTATGCTGGTCGGTCTGGGCGCCGCCTGGTATGCGAGCGGTTCCTACGAACAGGCGGTCCAACGTTTCTGCGATGCATCCGACTTGAATCCTGCCGATGCGACTCCTTATCTGTTCATGGGTCGATTGCTGAGCGCCGACACCGTTCCTTCGGAAAGATTAGTGGAGAAACTGGAGCGGTTTGTCAGGCTGCAACCTGAAAATGCCCTGGCTAATTACTACTACGCACTTGCCCTTTGGAAGCAGCGAAAGGGCTCAGAAGACAGGAGGAATTTTGCGCAACTGGAATCGCTGCTGCAAAAAGCCGTGCATCTCGACCCCAAACTCGGAGCCGGCCATTTGCAATTGGGCATTCTTTATTCGGAGCGAAAGGATTTTCGCAAAGCAATCTTGACTTATCAAAAAGCCATTGAAACCAGTCCGCAAATGGAAGAGGCACACTATCGGCTGGCGCAGATCTATAAGCGGACCGGAGAGAATCTGAAAGCCCAACAGGAGCTTGAAATCTTCGATCAGCTGGCCAAGAAAAAAGCAGAGGAAGTCGAGCGCGAGCGGCGTGAAGTTCAGCAGTTTGTCTACAAATTACGCGATCCATCTGCAGCCACGCCGCCGCAATAAAAGGACTTCGCTTAATGAGCAGAAGGTGTGGGCGCACTCATCAAGCTCACAAACATCCGATAAAAACTTTCGGTATCCAGATCCACTTGGATCTCCACAGGTTGCGGGCCGAACTTCGCCTTATCCTTCTCAGTCGAGGTCAGTGTGTCCCCGTATCCCGCACCCCGGCCGAGGTCCACGCCCATGTAGCGATTGTCCCGCTTGGTAATAAGGGACGGCCGGATCCAGGCGGCCGCCGCAAGCTCGTCCCACATGTATTCGCCACCCTGTCCCGTCTGGAAGAAGCGGGAGACGTAGCCAGCCAGAGGAGTCCCGCTCGACTTAATCTGATTAATCATTGCGCGCGTCAGACGAGTCTTAACCGAAATGTCGGTCGTGGTGCAGACCATCTTTTTCCATGGCGCACGTAATACGATGTGCGCGGCCTCGGGATCAAACCAGAAGTTGAATTCGTGACGCGGAGCATTCAGAAACTCGGGGTCGTCGGTCTGGGGACTTAAGCTTCCACCCATGAAGATGAGTTCCTTGGCCAGCTTAGGGAACTCGGGGTCGATTGAGATGGCGAGAGCAAGATTGGTCATCGGTCCGCCCTCGTAGATGGTCACCTGATTCGGGTATTGGCGCACCTGGCGGATCAGGAAATGCGCAGCATCTTCGTCGACGGGCTTGGTCACGGGTCGGCCTTCGGGAAGGGATGGAACCACGAAGGGCTCATGCCACCATCGGTCATCCCATGCACCCGCGAACGCCACTTTCCCATACCGCTGCTGCCACAGCTGAGATTCTTCATGGCGGCGGACTAAGGGGAAAACAGCGCCGGGAACGACGGGAATGTCGGTGCGGCCAATGATCTCCAGCAGACGCAGGGTATGAGCCACTTCCTCGTCGCGCCATTGATTTCCGCTGACCACGGTTATCCCCAGAACTTCGACTTCGGGAGACTGAATCAGCAGAAGGAGAGTCTGCATGTTGCTGCCACCGGGACCCGAGCAATCCTGATCGATGATGATCTTGCGCCGCTGCTGGGCCCAACCGAGGGAATTTGCCAGCAGCAAACAGGTGATGACTAGGCAAAACCTGTTCTTTCTCCTCATCGAGATTGTAGGTTTACAGAAATATTCAGGCAGGCCCATTCCTTCTTGGTCAGGCTTTCTAGTCGAACGTACAGTTTCGCTTGCGCACGCTGTGGTTGAAGGGAAATTGACTCAGACTGAAATCGACCTGAGCTTTCTGTTCAGCTCAGTCTAGCCCAAGTCGATCTGTTCCAGCCGCGCTCTTCTAAAAAGTAAGCTTAAGCCCAAATTGAATCAAACGCGGGTTGTTTACTGTCCGCTGGATTATGCCAAAGTTAGAAGAAGCCAAGTCCTGACCCGGTTGGAAGAACTGAGTATGGTTAAAGAGATTGAAGAACTCAGCCCGGAATTCCAGATCGGTATTTTCATAGACCTTAAAGTGCTTGATGGCAGAGAAATCGGTGTTTACAAAACCAGGTCCGTAAAGTGGAGTTCGGTTGGCATTTCCAAGTTCTCCGGCGGCGGGTGCAACAAAACAACTAGTATTAAAAAATTCTGCCACCGTGTGATTACTGAGCCGGCCGTTGCAAACCTGATCGGGTCGGTTCGTACTGCTCCCGAAGTTTACGCCAGAAGCGTTGTTACTCGTGACTATGAAAAGTGGGAATCCAGAGGTGATCTTTTCGATCACATCGACCTCCCAGTTTCCCAGGAGCGCGTTTACTGCCCCATTCCAATCATTGCCGAATTGCTTGCCTTTGCCGAAGGGTAGCTCGTAAATCACACTACCAGTGAAATTGTTATTGAGCTGGATTTGAGAGAGGGCCCAATCCGCGTTCTTAGTCCCTGGCAGCGGAAAATAGGTTGTTCCGGATGAGGTACCGAGGCCGTCGGGGAACCCGCTGTCGAAAGCCCGGGCGTAAGTGTAGCCCAACAGTGCATAGAGGCCGTGCACAGCGCTCTTGGTCTCGGCCTTGACTTGCAGAGAATCGTAGCGAGCTCTGCCAATATCATTGATATTGAAGATCGACTGAAATTGGGAATACGGGATACTGGTTATGCCGCAGCCGAGTGTATATCCCGGGACAGTGCCGCACGCAGTAGGAGACGCTACGTTCAAATTCATCTGATCAACCAGGATGTGTGAGCTGCGCGATCCCGCATACCCGAGGGTGAGCACAACGTTTCCAGGAATCTGGCGTTCAACGTTGAGGTTGTACTGCTGAACTCTTCCTAGTTTGAAATCGAGATTCTGCGACGAGATGTTCCCGCCAAAAGTCGTGGGATCTGTCGGCTGCGAAAGAAGCGGAAACCCGTCTGACATGGTGCGTCCAGTGCCAAAGGGAATTGCCATTCCGTTATTCGCGCAGGCAGATGGTTGCCCGGAGGGGGCAAAGGGCGAGGGACAGAGATCGGGGAAAAAGGACGCAAATGCAGACTCGGCGAAGAAGGGTGGGTTTTCCCACAATCCCTGTCCTCCCTGATTCCATGAAGAATCATGGAAAATCGCATAGCCCGCACGAACTGCCGTCTTCTCGCTGCCAAAAGGCTTCCATGCCAGTCCGATTCGCGGCTCGAAGGCTGTCTTGTCCATCTGAACCCCAACTCTCGAGTCAGAGTTTTTTCCCGGGATAAGAAATGTGCCAGTTTTAAAGTCGAAGTTCGACTGGCGATTCTGGTCTTCCGTGATTGGTGTTACCAGCGCCCATGCCAGTCCCAGATTCAGGGTTAAATTGCTTGTCACGCGCCAATCGTCCTGCACGTAGGGACGAAACAATTTCCAGCGCCTACCTGTAGTGGCGCCCTTGAACGTCTGGTCGTGCAGGGCTAAGTCCGGCAACCCGAGTAAGAAATTAGCCATGTTGTCGCCGCCGGATCCGGCGGCTAAGAAAACCCCTGGCCCCGGATCCACGTCCCCCACCGGAGCGGTCCACGCACTAGTGAAGACCCAAAACCCATCCTGGAAGGCGTTGGTTCTCACATTCATCTGGTTGGCCCGGATTTCTCCGCCCACCCTGATATTGTGTTTACCGCGAATCATGTCGAACGAGTCGGAGATGGAGAAAACGTTCGTTCCGCCTGTAAACGGAGCAAATCCACGATCACCCAAATCCCAGTAACCGCCACCCACGCTGGTCGAAGTCAACCCACAACTGATGCCTCCCAGGTTTGCGCCGGGGATTCCCAGTGTTTGCGACTCGCAAGTACCGCTACCGAAAGACAGAATATTGTTGAAAATCCGGTTGTAGCCCACGCTCAATTGATTAATGCTGGTGGGAGTGAAAATGTGGGTTTCGGACAAGGCAATGTTGCGCCCGTGGTTTGTAATGTTCTGAGTACTGCCGAAGGTGTTAGCTTCCGCGAACCCTGGTGAACCACCAGGGATGAAAGTTGTCGCTTGATCGAAGCTGAAGCGGCCGAACAAAGTGTCGTTCGTAGAGAAGTTGTGGTCGATGCGAACGTCAAACGAATTTTCGTCAAGTTTCCTCGCGGGTGTATTGACGAAATCCCCCACCAGCGTCCCGGGCACGTTGGGTAGAGGATAAAGGTTGATCATCTGCTGAGCGATGGGGTTTATCAGGCCCGCCGGAATGATGTTGCAAGGGGTGCCGGCTGCCTGAGTTCCATCGGGAGCAACTGGAAGCGGGGCGCCGGTGTTATCGCACTGAAAAGGATCACGGAACGTGCCGGTGGAATGAGTGCTGTATGGGTTGTAAAGTTGCGCCCCGATTTCTGAGAAATCACCATTTCGCATGGCGGCCGTTGGTACTTGTCCGGTAAACGGTATTCCTTGCCGCTTTCTGGTGCCCTGATAATCGAAGAAGAAAAATGTCTTGTCCCTCTTGATTGGACCGCCAATGGAACCGCCGAACTGGTTCAGGTTGAACTTCTCTTTGGACGCAGCGAAATAACTTTGAGCGTCCAACACTGTATTGCGAAAGAATTCAAACAGGGATCCGTGAAGGCTGTTCGATCCTGATTTCGTATTCAACAGTACCGTCGGTCCAGCCCGGGTGCCGTACTGCGCCGAGTAATTGTAGGTCAGGACTTTAAATTCCTGGATGGCGTCGATCGAAGGCACAACTGCGATTCCGCCGGCTGTGAGTTCGTTATTATCATTTCCATCGAGCAGCCAATCGGTGCTGCTGGCGCGCGATCCTCCAACCGAAAGAGAAAAAGATCCGCGGGTAGATACTTCGCTGCTAGGGCCACCGTTGAAGAAACTGTCGGGATTGGTTTCCTGAGTTGTGCCGGGAGTCAGGGTCGCCAATTGGACGAAGTTGCGACCGTTCA